>Ga0310690_10000767_pt1 | contig 63873 bp, 94 predicted proteins | sample AusTroGonzalo_MG_2_FD_207661 | JGI IMG/M metagenome (GOLD analysis project Ga0310690, IMG submission 207661) | Bovine rumen microbial communities from tropical cattle in Woodstock, Queensland, Australia - Gonzalo_04 (v2) (version 2) | ecosystem: Host-associated > Mammals > Digestive system >... | reverse complement strand
CCTGCGTTCTGTAATATAGGTGCTTATGTACATGAAGGCGTACGCATTACTGTGGATTATGATTCATCAGCAGAAACACATGAAGCGTGCGAGAATCTTATTGAGTTTAGAGGCAGGTATATTTATCCTGAATACATTGAGGCATTGAACAGTATCTTTATGCAGATTATAGAGAACATGAGCAAGACTGGATCACTTAAAGACCAGCTTAATGAGTTAGTGAATCTTTGGTTCTACAATAAGCAAGAAGAGCTTGGTATTACAGATGGAGCAGAACCTTTTGATTCTAATATTCAGACTCTTGAAGAGCAGCTTGTAAATGAATGTGAACGTGTTCTTGAATGGCAGAAGTCCTTTGTTAAAAAGGTTAATGATGATGGCACCATTGAACTTAATATTAATGGTAGAATATTTGTAGGTAAATTTAAGGAGGAATAAAATGGTACTCAAGTTTGAAATTGATACTGATAACTTACTCAAGTTTGAACTTGAAGACAGTATCAAAGACATGGAACTTCTTATTAAGTTCTTGTGTAATGCAAACCCTAACTACTATCTTATTGGCAGCATGCTTAAGGAACAGCTGGAAGCACAGGTTCATAAGATGAATAAGTTGGATCCTAAGCAGGACATGATAACTCAATGGGATATGATTCTTGAAAGAGACTGTGAATGCCAATCCCGTGAAGACTATGTTTCTTTACATGATGGTATTCGGGATCTTGTAGACAATTTCTATGCGCAGATCGGTGAAGCCATAGGTCCTGTATGTTATGCTGGGTACCAGCTCGCGCAGGAATTAAAAAAGCATAGCCTCTCTACTGAATGGGTAGAGAACTGTATCGCATACTACCGGGATAACTGGGATTTTTAGGAGGAATGATATGAGCGTTGGTTACATACCTAAAGCAATTACAAAAGAAGTTCTATTTGAAAGAGCAAAGGAAAGATTCCTGAGCTGGTCCAAGATGTTTACAGATCCCAATGTATCTGTTACATGGATGTATGAAGACATGTCTGCATCTTGTTATTGTGGGCGTCCCGCTGATGATTTCCCTGATGACTTCAAACAAGAACCTGTAAAGATTTCTGATAATGAATTCAGATACAGAGATATAACATTTCGTATCACAAGGGATGGAATAGATGATAAGTCTTATATCTGGACTGACAAGTATAAGGATTCTGATGATCTTGTTTATTGGGTCTGGGGTACAGTATTTTGTGGATCTCAATGGATTATTGGTACAGATGAACTTGATAAGTTTATTGAAGCACATATAAAGGAGGATTAAATTATGGATGAAGAAAAACTTTGTACTGACATCATGACTGATGTCTGTGAACTTCAAGATTTCTTAGTAGATAAGTTATCTGATGATGACTATACTACTGCAAAAGAAAAGCTTGATGAAATCTGGTCTGATGCGCATGCTATTAGAGGCGATATGTAAGGAGGATTAATGTGATTGCCTTTGAACTTATTGAAAAGATTTATGATACCTGGGATGGTTCAGGCTATAAGAAGTGGTCTAAACAATGGGAAGAGATGCGTGAGCTTAGAAAGTCAGGGCTCAAGACACTTGAATCCGGATCTAACGAAGATAAAATGGCATGTATCTCTGGTCTTTATGGTATATTTGATGCCTCAGTAAAAGGTAATATTTATACCTATTACTTTTGGTATTCAGATGAAAGTATTGGTGGGATCTATAACTACTCTGGCAAGAGACGCGAACGTGAATGGCGTAAGCTTGCTAAGTGTATACGTGTAGATTATAATTATAGAACCGGTGTAATTGTATCTAAAGCGGTTCGCTGGAATAAACGATGCGTAGAAAATGCAGGGAGAATAATCTAATGGTTAATGAAGTTGATACTAAGAACCCACATAAACAATGTGTTGTGTGTAGATCTAGGCACAATAAATGTTCTGATTATCCTTGTACCATTTGTAAAGATCCTAATGGAGAACTTGCAGAGTTTGAAAGGTCTGATAATCTTGGTACTTGTTCGTGGTGTGAAGATGATTATGAATTGTCTGAACTTAAACGTACAGACATGGGTTATCTTTGTAGTAGATGTATTAATGCTATACTTTCCCGTGGGGAGTCTTTAGCAATATATCATAATGAGGAGGTATGATATGGCATACATTATAACTATTCTGGATTACTGTTTAAATGAAGTAAGGGTCTATCATTTCAGCAAGTTCAATAAACCAAAAGACCCTGAAGCTTGGATCAAGGAGCATGATAAGAATTGGTCAGATGATCAGTGCTACTGGATGGGCGGAGATAATACCAGGATCTGTTACATGGATAAAGATTCTGGTGAATGTTCAATAGAGGAAATGATATGAACAAAGTAATTAAGTTTCTTAACCCACCAAAGGAAATGATATGAACAAAGTAATTAAGTTTCTTAACCCACCAAAGGAATGTGATAATTGTAAAAAAGATTTTGGCAGAATTATGTATGATGCTAGAACAGTTTATGGACCTTGGGGATGTTTCTGTCAGAATTGTTTTGATACAATATGTATGGGTCTTGGCACTGGTCTTGGTCAGCAGTACAAAAAGAATGATCAAGGTGAATGGATCAAAGTAGCAGGTTAGGAGGTAAAACATGATTAAGAAACCTTGGACACCGGGTAATTGTCCATTACAGGTTGGATCAGTAATATATGATCCTCATATGAATGCAGACCGTATAGTTATTCGTAGATACTTAAGCTATGAAGATGATTGTACTGATGAAGATAAAGACCTGGTAACATTAGATACTGGTGTTACTTACACTGGTAAAGATCTTGTGAACCTTGGGTTTACTTACTATCCTAAATGGCCAAGCACAGTAGAAGAACAAGCATGCTATAATGAAGTAGAAGACAGACCGTTGTATCCTGTATTAGTTGGATTAATACATGATGCATTAGTCAAAGCACATTATGCAAAGGAAGGTGTACACTATACTATGGAAAATGGTATTCGTATTTGGGAAGATGATCTTGCTACAGCAGTTAATAATGCAGCATACCATCTTGATCTTGTGTTCAAGGAGTTTAAAAATGATGAATAGTAATGAATTAATGGAAGATCTTTTATGTACTCTTAAGAACTCTGGCTGGCTTGATAAAGCAAATGAGTTCTATCAGAATCATCCTGAATATTTTCATCCTGCAAAGTATAATGGATTTATATCAGGTTTAAGTGTATCAATATCTTATCAGCCTGAGTCACTCTCAGCTGTAGCAGATGTAGCACCTAGTATCTTTATAGGTATGGGTAATGCGTCAGATATAGCACGTGAAGTTATTCAGTACAGTAGAGGTAATAAAAAATCACGTGTTTGGATTAATGGTAATATTGTAACAGAGGTACCAGTTATATGAAAAGACCAAAGACACGATGGACAAAACGTGAGCTCACTCTCAGGCAAGGTGTACAGCAGTTAGCTAAAGCAGTAATAGAGCAGTGGGTTGAAGATGGTAAACCTGAATGTGATAAGCAGGTTATAGAATACTGGAAAGCTATTGCAAACTTTGAGGTGAAAAAATGATAATACTAATTGGTATTGTTGGTATGATTATAATTGTGATATTTTTTAGCACAGTATTTAATCCGGACTTCATGCAAGGTTATCGTAATAGCAAGTTTCTTGATGAGTTGATGCAGGAGGATCAGCAACCACAAGAATCTGATACAAAGGAATTAGCAAATGAACAAAGAATTCATGCTAAATCAGGTAAGGTATAGAATCAAACAACTAGAGCAAGAGTACAGAAAATACTTTGACCTGGATGCTGGTCCTAGCAAGTCTGTTTCAGGTGCTGCGTGCATAAGATCAAGGATCATGAAGGATCTAGGTACATTACATTTATTAGAGTATCTATTAATGTATTGTCCTGATACTATGGTCATTGAGTCAGATACAATATGCAAAGCGTTTGATAGACTAACAGAACCACGTAAATTAAAATAAACAACAAGACAACTGTCCCATTAATCTTGTGAATGTATACTTTTTTAAATTAGCTAATTCAATTTACATTTGAAAATGAAAAATTTTTTATTTTTGAATTAAAAAATGATTAGCTAATTATAAAAAAGTAACATTCATAATGATACAATGGAACAGTAGGTTTTGTTGTTGACTGCTTTTGTAGGAGGAATTATGAAAGAAAATGAAGCTGCATTAAGTAGGTCGCTTTCAGCTAAGTTTAAAACCGCTGGCTTTGATGTAATAAGAATAGAATCTCATGGTACTGGTAATGGTATTCCTGATATGTTTGTCCAGGGTTATGGTATTGATATGTGGATCGAGTTAAAGAATGACAAGGTACAGGAAAGACCTGCTCAATGTGACTATAAACATGCAGCGCCATTATATGTTTCCTGGAGACCGGGTCAAGTAGCATGGGCTTTGAGATATTATCATAGCCACAAGTTTAATAAGTGTACTTTGACTATTGTATCATTAGTAGATTGTTATGTAATAATACCAATAATTGGACCGATTAAAGATAATCTTATTAATTGGGAACTTTGTTATGTATGTAAGTCAGTGGAACCTGAAACATGCATGAAGCTTATAGGATCTGTACCAATGATAGAGGGAACATTCAGAGAGAATATAAACAGGATCTGTGAACCTTTTGATATGGATTATGATCCTGAAGTATTGTTCAATGAATATTGTCCTGTTTGGTATAGATACATATATAATATTGATGATCCTGTAAATTCTGTAATATGGAAAATTATGTACCGTGATATAATAGAATATTTTGAATTAGCTTAAAAAATAAATTAGCTAATTCTTAATATATAATGTTGGTTTGTTGTATATTATATGTATAACATTTATTCTTGTGTCATACAGATTTTATATTTCCTGTGTATCAGGATTAAATCTGATGGCAAATTATAAGGAGATACTACTATGGAAAAGGTAGCACAGGTTCAGAAGAACGAACACACACAGAAGGATGACGCAGCATTCAAGGCAAAGAAAGCAGAAGCAGCAAAAGCATTTGCAGCTCGCCAGAAGGAAAAGAAGGAAAACCTTATTAAGTTCTCTAAAGAACTTATTGAAAAGGGTATTGTTGACAAACTTTCAGCTGAAGCAAAAGCATTCTTTACAGCTGCAGCAAATCCAACACCAGCTCGTTCAGGTTTTGGTGGACAGTCTTTCTTCAACAAAGTATTTGGCGATACACCAAAGGTTGGAGATCACATCACATTGCTTGACTACATGAAGAATACTCTTCAGGCTAAAGGCAAGCTTGACAAAGCAATCAAAGAATGGGCAGAAAAAGGAATCGTTGTTGAATGTACTGAAAAGCCTAACAAGCTTGAATCAGTTTACACCATCAAGAAGATGTAGTTCACTGAACTGTTCTTAAGATAAAAAGACCCTAGGTCCTTGTGGCTTAGGGCCTTTTAATTTATTAGCTAATTATGATTTGTTTTGAAATAACATATTATAATTATACTAACAGCGAGGTGTAAGATGGGTGAAGAGGTACACATAGTAACAAGGCAAGAGTCATTTAATGACTTCGCAGTTCGTGAACTTGCGCAAAGCAAAGCAGCATGTATGTGCAGGGTACAGTTTAAAAGATGTAAGTCTAATAACTGTATATCTTGTTACAGACATAGTCGTGTAGTAAATTGTGAATCAGTGATGTCAGATTATGACCTTGAGCGATTAAGACATTATACTTCTGTATATTATACAGAGTATTCTAGTAATCCTATGGCTTGGATGAGCCATAAAGAGTACAAGAGATATTATGCAAGGTTTATGTTCTTTATTATATTATTTATTGTACTGATAGGATTATTGCCTCTCATAATGATTGGGCCATTTGATTCTGTCAGTAATAGTATAGATTATAATAAGGCTATTATTAACACAATACAGGCAGCTCAGTCTCAGGTATATGATGTAGATAAAGATAACAAGATCAATTGTGTAGACTATGCAATTGTATTCAAGTTGGTCTGGGATCAAAAGTATCCTAGGTTAAAAGATGAATGTACTATTATAAGGAATAAGAACTGGTTAACAGATATGAATCACTTATTTATATGTGTTCATAATGTTTATGTTGAGCCAGCTACATATGATCCTTATAACTATACAATGGAATCTGTTTGGGGGGATAGATATGATCCAACATGTAACAAGTATGGGGAGACAAGATACTGGTTAAGTGAGGTAAAAGAATGACAAAGGTTAGTTCATATAAATCACCGTGGGCCAATCTTGCAGCAGCAATTATTCAGTCTGGTGAACGTGAGCATGATATATTTTTCCTAAACAGTGATTGGTGTGATACACTTAGAAGAATATGCGCAATAGATGATGCACTGTCTAATAAAAAGTGTGGGCCTATTAATATTGGTCCTACTGCAAAGTTAAGCCCTGGAGATTAATATGAATGTGAATATTGGTGACATACTGGAAGTATTTCCGGGTATCTTTGGCAAAGTATTGAATGAATATTCTAATGGTTATGAGACTACTTGTGGGTTTGTTAACCGTGATAATATTCATATTAATAATGCTGTGTTAAGCATAACTTATCTTTCAGAATATGCTGATTGTTTACCTGTTAACTACTTCGAAATTGAGTGGTTAGATGATCGTGATAAACGATTAAAGATTAAGGAAGTAAAGTTAGGTAGTCTTGCTGCTTTTATTATGGAAGATGGTTATGCTTCACAACATATAACTAGTTTGGAGGAAGCTTATGGCAATTAGTGTTCCTTATAATGCATGTCCAAAATGTACTTATCCTTTAAAGAAAGTATTGTTGGGAGAAGAGACAGATAAGAAAGATATTAAACGTGAAGTTGTTAGGACTTACTGTTCTAATAAAGCCTGTGATTATGAAAAAATAATGAGGAGAAAAAAGAAATGGCAGTAGATCCTAGATATGGAAACAGTTCTGGTTATTTCAAAGATCCTGTGTCAGGTGAAGACTTAACTATTGACCAAGAACGTGTTATACCATGCTCATTTGAAAATGGTAAATTCACATGGCCATGTGTTATGTGCTCAGATGGTGAGCAGCTACTAAAGATTGTGTTTAGATTGTTTACACCTGAAGAAAAAGAACTATATAATGCTTATCGGGGCAGAAGCAGCACAGGTCACTCTCAGGTTAAAAGACCAAAAGAACCAAAGCTATCTAAACCAGAGCCAGTATCTGAAGAACCGGTACAAGTGGTTAAGCATTCTGATGAATCAGTAGCTACTATCAAGACGCTTGAAACATTAGCACAATGTGATAGAATCTATGGTGTTTCACAGATAGCAGGTATTACTTATGTATTGTGTGGTTCTTATGGTTCAAATGTGGTTCATCATATTCCAAGGTCTATAGTGCCCGATGATGAATTTGATAGATTAATGGGAGGCACAGCATGACAAAATTATCTGAGTCAAGGTATACAAGATACAGAGACCACATTGCTAGATGTGGTCAACAGACTTTAAGTCAAGCTTATAAGTCATTCAGCTCTAAAAAGTATAATGCTTGGACGGAGATTAATCGTAGATGCTCTATTGAAAATGGCTTTGCATTATCTGTTGTTGGCGCCGGGTCACATTTCTTTAGTACAGGTTATTTGCATAGATTACCTAATGGTTCTGTTGAATTGGTATATGATTATTGTACCGGTATAGATAGAATTAAATTAACTGATGCACAAAGACTTGAGATGAGTAGGGTTTTGTGTAGAGAGGTGTAGCTATGATCATTAAAATTGTCAAAGCAAAGTACTTAGCTAAATGTGATTCATGTAATAATAAATGTACTTATCTTATTCGTGCTGGAAGAAAATATTTACATGTATGCACAGCATGTCTACAGGAAACTTTTAAGCAATGTAAAGGAGCATTAGATGAAAGTCAAGAATAAGTGGAACAGTAAAATGTATAAGCTTATTTCTGAGTCTGATAATACTGTGACACTTGAACGTGAAGATGGATCACAGTTCACTATTAGTAAGAAAGAGTTCTATGCAAACTACAGGCAAGTTTAAAATATTCTTAGTCTTATCTTATATATTAACCTTGATTCAGTTTATAGCATTGTTTGCTGTTGGTCTTGTGTTATATAATACACAGGTTAAGATAATAGAACTAGAGCAAGATAATAAAAAGGTAAGGCAGGAATTGAAAGAGTCAGAAGATAAGTGTGCTCGCATGACTGATGCTTGCATTCATATTTTATCAGAAGGAGTATGGTAATGGATTACGATGTATGGGTCCATAATAAAACAGGCAATAAATATTATCTGGTAAATGATAATATTATTAACTGTACTAATGGATTTGAAGAGCAGTTATATGTCTTGTACAAGAATCTGTCAGGTCAATTGTTTTGTAGGGAACGTAATGAGTTCTTAGCAAAGTTTACTAAAGAGGTGATACATGCGAACTAGTAAATATTTAAGGAAAGCTACCAAACAATTTATATGTTCTAAATGTGGTAAGCCTATTTGTACTGGTACAGAATACATTGATCTCGAGTCTGTCGATCATAGTATTGTAGATACAATAATAGTTAAGCACATACGTATGCATAAAGATTGTGATAAACCTAAAGTGTATATTACAAAAGACTGCTTACCGATAGCTGTTGGTTACTTAGGTAATAAAGAACGGTTAGTGGGTAAAGTATTCTTTGTAGATAGATGGTATCTATTGACACAAGATTGGCAGACAGATAAATACTATAAACGTGGCAATGTGCATGATTATAATGGCAATGTTATTAAACCGGAGGATGTAGAATTATGAGTGACTATTCTTGTACTGTTACTTACTCAAATGATGAGTGGGAATATAAAGACTGGGTTATAAACTTTGATGCTAGTGCTACTTTCATACATGAAGATATGGTAATGTATTATAAAGATGGTACTGGACATCCTGGTTGTGATGATATTGAAGATGTTGATTGGACAATCAACAGTGTCGCTGATTCAGATGGTAATATGTTAGAACTTAATGATAAGGGTTACCCGGTTAATTGGTCAGAAGAACAGGCTAAGGAACTAGATAATGCACTCAGTGATTATCTTGATGATGTTGATTGGGATTACCCTGAGTCTAATTACTGGGAGCCAGAATTTGAGGAGGACTAATGACAAGAACACAGAATGGCCATATGAAAAAATATGGTTACACTTGGGAAGATTTAGATAAAGCTTGGTGGGAAGGTTTTGATTGTTGCAAAGAAAAACTTGAAACACAGTTAAAGCAAACAAAAGAATATCTTGAACAAGCACTTCCATATCTTGAATACTTAGATGAGGAAAGTGACGAACTGTGTGACAAGATAAAAGAATTTATAAAGGAGGGATAATATGACTGACGAATATGGATTTGAAGAACAGGACAAAAACCCTAAAGATAATCTTGAAGTAAAGGAGTAAGAGAATATGACAGAAGAAAAATATCAAAAAGAGATATTTAATAAAACTTGGAGAAACAGAATTGTTCGTATTTTTTGGAATAAAAATGCTCCATATTTTCCACGACAATTCAAAATAGTTGACAATGGTGGAAGAAAGAAAAATGGGGACAAGTGTTTTTCTTTTACGATTTGGTTAGGATATTTGGAAATTGTTTTTGCACATTTTTACAAGGAGTAAGAGAATATGGAATATTACTACTACGAAGAAAAAAGTGCAGAAGAAATAGTCTATGGATATTGTTTGAAACACGGTATTCCACTTATCTATGGTGGATTGTTATTAAGTTATCTATAAGGAGTAATTATGACAGAAGAACAGAAAGCAGAAGAATGTGTTGAACACTTAAAAAGTAAGTGGCAGAAAATGGGAGAACGATTAGAAGATTGGAATGAGCCTTGTTTTAAGGTTGCAAAATTATCTTTCATAGATGGTTATCACGAAGGTTTCAAAGACTGTGCAAAGTCAAGGCTGAATGTAACGACAATTTCTGATTGCCCGATAAAAGACGAATGGCACTATGTGAAGAATGGGGATTTGCCGAAAGACGAATGGCACTATGTGAAGAATGGGGATTTGCCGAAAGAGAATGGTTTTTACGAAGTTGCTTTTCATAATATAGGTTGTGACGCAACAGATATAAGTCAATGGCTTAATAATGAATGGTGGCATAGTGACGGAGAAGTAAAACATTACATCAATGAGAAAATCTATGCTTGGAGAAAAAAATCACAACCACCAAAGGAGTTAGCAGAATGACAGAAGGAAATGTAATGCTTGAAAGAGCAATTAACTATGCAAAAGAAAATGTAACCTTAATTGGTGGAGATTATCTGGCAGTTGGTGAAATGCTTTGTGAATTTGCTGAACAGGAACTTCAAGACTTAAAAGACAGACACGCAGAAGAAGTTGAATTACATCTGCACGCAGAAGATTACATTAAGAGTCTTGAACAACAGATAGAGAAAATGAAGTGTTGTGGGAACTGTAAATATGGATATTGTGGTGGGAGTTCTATCAGTATAGATACAGACGGAAACAGAACTTTTCATAATTGGAATGAAGAAAAAGAAGATTATTGTGATGTTGGTAAAAATGGCAAATATCAATGTTGGGAGTTAGCAGAATGACAGAAGAAGAAATAAAAAATTAAAACAGACAGTAGATTATTTTGGTCATTGGTATGATGTAATAGGTGAAGAAAGAGTTTTAATACTTGAAAAAGTAGTAAAAGAATTAGAAGTAACAAAACAACTTAAAGAGGAAAACTATCACCTTACTCAACAAGTAAAAGATTTACAGGAAGACCTTGAAGAAAATAAAAGCGATTGTGCTTTGTGCTATTCCAAGGATAAGGAACAGTTAGAACAGGCAAAGGAAATAATCAGAACTTTCTTAAATATACCAATGCCTAACAATGAAGAAGTATTTGCAGATGTAGGAGTATTTTTAACCAAGGCAGAACAATTCTTAAAGGAGTAAGATAATATGACAGAACAGAAGTGGGATAGTATAATGTTACAGATTGAAACAAATATACGTAAAGCATTTCCAAAATGTAATGGTTTAGAATTGCTTTTGATTTGTAAAGTCATTGATATAGTACGTGATACTTTATCTGAAGAATGGGAAAATAAGGAGTAAATTATGGTTGACGAATATGGATTTGAAGTATTTGACGAAGAGATGCCTGCTTGGCAAGAGTATCAGAAAGAAACTGATAAGATAGCCAAGACTGAAGAAAAGGTACAGACTAAAAAGAAACGTGCCTCTAGCAAAGATACAAGTAAACCTGTGACGGAAAGAGAAGAACAAGTACAGATCAAACTGTTTGATCATCAAAAGCTTGCACGTGAGAAGTTCAAGAATCTTGATGAGATAGCTTTGTTCTTTGAGATGGGTTGTGGAAAGACACTTACTTCTATGATGATTATCTGCGATAAGTATAAAGCAGGAGTTATTGATAGTGTTCTTGTTGTAGCACCTAATGATGTTCATAAGCAATGGTTTGATGATTTGTGTAATAATGATTCAGTTCTATCACAAGCTATTGAACAAGAAGGTGTCAAGTGTGTAGGCCAGATTATCGGTGGTCGTGGTGGACAGAAGCAGTTATATGAATTTGATGATGATAATAAATTGCATATTGTCTGCGTTAATATTGATACGTTCTCGACACCACAGAAATGGATGCCGGTTGTTGAGTGGGCTAATGCACATAACTCTGCTATTATAATAGATGAAGCTACAGTAATTAAGAATCCTACAAGTAAACGTTCTCAGCGCATGCTCTATGAATTTAATGATGTAATTAGACGTGGTAAAACAATTCTTGTTAGTCAGAAGAAACACCCGGTTAGAATTGTTTTGACAGGTACTCCGGTTACTAATGGACCAATTGATCTGTGGGCAATTATGGAATTCATTAAACCTAATTACTTTAACCGTAATTATTATTCATTTATGAATTATTACGGTATGCATACAAAGTTAACGGTTAATGATAGACCCATCAATGTACTATTAACTGAAAAGACTTGGCATGGTATAAAGAACTGTAAAGATTACGCTGAAGCATTTGCATTGTTTGGTTGTTCTGAAGATACTTATATGACTATTGTGCATCAAGATAAGTATGTTGGGCCATATAAGCATGCTGATGAACTAAAAGTATTGCTTGAACCAAATGCAGTATTCGCTAAGTTAACTGACTGTGTTGATATGCCTAAGGTTAATTATATTGTTAAGCAAGTTCCTATGTCAGATGCACAGCAAGCATGTTATGCAGATATGAAGCATGATCTGTTGGCTGAGTTCGAAGGTAATGTTGCTACAGCAAAGAATAAACTTGTTGTCAGTATTAGATTACAGCAGATAAGTTCTGGGTTTATTATGGGACATCAAGAACAGAATCCTGAGGATTTAGACTTGCCGATGTGGTTTGATATGGACAAGCTTGAAGAGTATGATGTAACACCTGATGAAGTAATATGGTTAGGTGATACAAATCCTAAGCTTGAGCAAATGATGCGTGATATTGATGAACTTGATAAACCTATAATCATATTAACAAGGTTCAGTGCTGAAGCTGCAAAAATATACGACCTGCTTAAAGATAAGTATAGTACTTGTTTGATTACAGGTTGGAAGACTGTTGGTTCCATTGAAGGATTTAAAAATGGTGACTTTGATATAATGGTTGCTAATACAACTAAGATAGCAAGAGGCCACAATCTTCAGAGAGCACATACTACAATCTATTATAGTAATACATTTAGTATGGAGCTTAGACAACAGTCAGAGTTTAGAACATTCCGTATTGGTCAAACTTATCCTTGTACTTATATTGATTATGTATCTTGTGATATTGATAAGACAGTATCAGAAGCACTTAGACTTAAGAAAGGATTACTTGAATATATTCGTGATAAAGATCTAGAGGAGGTAGTGTAATGGCAGTTTATACCACAAAGCCTGATAAATATGCAAAGTGTATTTGTTGTGGCAGAACAGACTGTCTTACTGAATATCAGTTTAGTAATGATAATAGTTTTAAGACATGTATTACGCTATGCTGTAAATGTGTAGCTGATATGTATATGAAAAGTGTCAGTCATGAGGAGGTAGAAAATGACAAAAGACCAGAGAACAATTAAAGCACAGACGCATGGCATTAAGGTTGAACAGCCTAAGGATGGTGACTAATGTTTACTAGCTTTATCTTATGTCACATAAATGATGAGCCTGTAATGATTAACATTATGGACATCAGTTATGTGACCGGGTCTGAGATCTTTTTAAGATCTCGTAGTGAAGAGGATGTGTGTCTCACTGTAGACGAATCATTTGATGAAATCAATAGTAAGTTATGTGAGGAATTAAATGGTATTAACTAAAATATGTCCGTTCTGCGATAAACATTATCAAGTACATGTTCCTGATGAAGTATTTATTGAGTGGCAAAATGGTAAGTGTATTCAGGATGCTTGGCCTGATGCAAAGCCAGAAACACGTGAGATGGTAATATCTGGTATATGTTTAGACTGTCAAGGTGAGGTGTTTAACGATGAACTATAAAGAAAGACAGCTGTTTAGAAAAACACCTGAATGGAAAAAGTTTAAGTCTAAATGTAGATTGCATACTTCAAAAGACTATATAACCAATAAGCCTTTAGAAAGAGAATGGAACCTGCATCACTTGGATCTTAACATTCAAAGGTACGATCAGATTGGTGATATGAAACGATTTATGCCACTTAATAAAAAGACTCATGAGATTATTCATGAGCTTTATAAATGGTATAAGAAAGATCATAAAGTCTTAGATCGTATTAAAGAGACTCTTGATAAGATGGAAGAGTTTACTAATGATTAATTATCTTATGAATGTACAAAAACAAAATTAGCTAATTCGTAAAAAGTGTACATTTATATGTTATAATAACTATATGGACAAAAATACTAAAGAACAGTTAGAGCAATACTGTAAAGAGTACTATCAGAAGATAGTTGATTCATTGACCAAGTTTGCTATGGACTTGTTTGAAGATCTTTATTCTAATCTGCCAGATGTTATGTCTGAGGAAGATAAAGTAAAGTTCATCAAAGAGCTTATAGAAACACAGGCTGATGGTTTAGTTGGGTCTGCTACTGCATTTGATGTGCGTAAGATGCATACAGACATGGAACAAAAGTTAAAGGGGGAAGCGAATGGCTGAAGACTTTAGTTATCTTGATTCTGGTATATCAGAACAAGATAAAGGTGTTCTTAAGAATCTTTCTCAAATGGGTGAGAAGCTTAAGGAGTTACAACTTAAGATGCTTGAAACACAACAGATAGCTGACCAGGCTAAAAAGGAATTTGAACACTTTGCAAATGTAATAATTCCACAGGAAATGTTCAGTGCTGGTGTTGATAGTATTGGATTAGCATCAGGTGGTATGCTAAAGGTTAAGCATAACTTTTATTGCCAACCAAATAAAAATGCAGAGGATCGTAAAAAGATCGTTGACTGGCTGCGTGCTAATGGTGGGGGTCACTTAGTTAAACATGATGCTAGTGTGAGTGCTGAAGACATGGACAAGTTAGAAAAGAATGGTATACCATTTATTGAAAATACAAATGTTAATACCACTAGTCTTAAGGCATTCTTAAAAGATAAAATTGGTGCAACAACTGGTATTCAACAGATAACAGTTGATGAGATTCCGGAATGTATTCATTTCCAGGAAGTCACTACAGTTGAGTTGGAGGTATAATATGAATTATCATACTTATCCAGAAGAAAAACCACTTGAAGATGGTATGTATATAATTGTTTGTGTAAACGATTATGGCAAAGGACCTGAAAATGTACATTGTTTAAACACATGGACTAATGGTAAATGGGACGTTGATTATGCAAACATAATAAGATTTTCAGATAAAATAAACAAATTTACAGGAGGAAAGAAATGAGTAACAAAGTTAATAAGATCGCAAAAGAAATGGCTGAGATGCCTAAGCAAGAAACAAAAAGTATCAATTATCAGATTGATGTTAATCTTGCCGGTATTGGTATTATGTCAACATATATGACAGTAACAGGTGTGCCTAAAGATTTACCAGAGTCATATATGATCACTGTAAAAGCTGCAGCAGAAAAACAGTTTGCTGAAGCTTTGAACAATAGACAGTTCCTTGAATTCTATAATAAAGATAAAACAAGTAAAGATGAGCAGCCAAGATTCTATAATATGAAGCATATTGAATGGGTAAAAGTTGTAGATATTAAAGAAATACAGTAAACTTGTGAGGAACTTAAATGTCATTATATGATGATGTATATGGCTTAACATATCAATCTGCTGAGAAACAGATTACATTCTTAAATGAAGAAATTAAACAGCAGGTTGGTATAGGTTTCTCTTCATTAGAAGAGTTAACCGAATGGGCACATGATCATTTACTTGATAAGGTAGTATTCTTAAACATGAATCATAAGTTTTATTGTGTATCACATAAAGGTGAGTTAATATCTTCTGATGCATTTATAGATTACTATCGTACAGTTCTTTTTACTGGTGTACGAAAGGGCGCAAAAACAGAAGCGATCCCTTGGGCACCAGAAGGATTTGATTATTATGATAAAGCATATATTGCTAGTGAGCAGTCTGATGGCATTCATAAGCCTCTTTATTACAGGGATTATGTTGTACCAACTGGATTCTATAATCCAGAAAAAGATGCGTTCAATGTTGCAAAACCCTTCCCTGTGTTCGCGAAAGCGACTGGAAGAGATACGTCGCATATATACACGTATATTGAACATATCGCTGGTGAGTGTGCTATGTGGTTGCTTGCTTGGCTACGTGCTAAGTTGCTTCATCCTAATGTAAAAACACAAGTAGTCCCAATCATAATATCAAGAGCACAAGGTTCTGGTAAAACAACATTTGCTGAGGTTATATGTAAAGGTCTGTTTGGTAAAGACAACGTTCTAGTAACGGATCAGTATGACTCTCAGGCAAGGTTTAATGCAGATTATGCTGATGCATTAATTGTCTGTCAAGAAGAGAAAGAAGAAACAGATAAAAGAAACCCAGCTGGCGCATTAAAGTCCAGAGCAACAGCCACAACAATAAGAAAAGAACAAAAAGGTGTTGACCCAATTTATCAAGAGTCATACACTGATTTTATCATGACCACTAACAAAGATGTTCCTATCAAGTTTGATGGTCGTGAAGATCAAAGAAGGTTTATGATTATGAGTGCCGATGAACATTTTACAAGAAAAGAATCTGATCTTGCTGATGAGGTGTTCAGTAGGTTGTATGGTTATGATGCAGAATATAATAAAGTAGGTGTGCCTTTTCAGGAAGACAAAGATCTTATTGCACAGTTTAAGCATGAACTCTTTACTAGAGAAGACATTGCTAATGTACCTTTAAGAAACTTTCCTAAGACAGCAGCTTATAATAGATGCTTTACATTACCACGTACAACTGAGGCTACAGAGATTGAAGCTGTTATGCGTGCACTTGCTCCACTGATCAAAGCATCACTTGAGCAGAACAAGCTTGTCACAGAGCTTGGTAATATTAAGCTAACTGAAATCATACAGATAACAGGTGCAATGCAGTTTATGCCAGAGTATAAAGAATACAAAAAGTATGTTGCTCTGTGTAGACCACTTGTATTCTATGAAATGAATAGTGGTAAACCTTATCCGCATTCAACAGTAGAACGTGGTATATATGATTGTGCACCATGGTTGTTAAAAGATTACGGATTAGCTATTAATCCTGATATGGATCCTTTACCTGGAGGCTTTACAAATGTAGCTGGTCGTTATAAAGTAGCACCGGCTGCAAGATTCTGTTTAGCTGATGATAAACCTACACAGGAAAAAGAAATGCCGGGGTTATACAAAGAAATGACAGGGGTCATCCTCAGGTCAGAGGAACGTAAAGGCTCTAGACTTCGTGTGAATAGTAAATTTAAGCCTGATCCAAATGGTTGCTTTGAAACTGTCAATGAAATGAAGCCTGGAATAACAGATCTAAAGAACAAGTCTCAGAATGTACAGTACCTTGATACGTTTTTGCTTGAATCTGATGAAGCTACTCATTTACAAGAGCGGCTTGAGAAAGAAAGAGCTGAAGAATGGAAAGATGTATATGGTACAAGTAAGTCAATACCAGCAGATACAATATACAAAGAACGTTTACAGTATTCTCTGAAAGAGTGTGAACGAATTTTTAATGACGGTATTGCTTGTCGTATAGTTTATTCTGGTGCAAAGTCTTATCACTTAATGATCCGTGTAAAAGATAGTCCTCAGACAATTGAAGAGTATACATGGTTGCATGCTTACTTGTGTACAACAGTTTCTGATAAACTTGTCTTTGATGAAAGTACTTCCGATCCTGGTAGATTAACAAGATCCCCGGTAACTATGGAGCGTGTATCAACTAACTATGGTATATCAATAGAAGGTGAACAGAAGTTAATAACTGAAGATTTCAGTCATCTCTATGACATTAAGTGGAGGGATTTGTATGACCTTTGGAAGAACAGGCCACTTAAGTCAAGTGAGCAAGTTCACGGCAAGAGACTTATGCCAACAAGACCAGAGTATCAAGATGCTGCAGAAGCAATTATCAATACAACATTCTGGACTGACAGCAAGTGGGACGGAGAACGACAACGATGTTTCTTTCCTGCATACCGAATACTTAGATTGCTTGGCTACACTCATGCTGAACTATGGGACGAAGGTTTAATGACCAAGGGTGTTGAGAAGTATAAGCATTCTGATGAGATCAGTTATTGGAAAACTAGGTATAAATCTAGTATCATTCAAGAGATTGACGATCAGATAGATGAATACGAGGAGGCTTTGAATGGAGAATAAGCAAGATGATCCTATATGGGAATATGTAGTTGTAACGAAACTTCAACCTTATCTTCCGGCAGTAAGACGATGGTGGGAACTTTATGATAAAATGAATATAGTTTCTACCGGTGTCTTTCCTGTAGAGTATGATGATATAGAATGTCCACCTGGTTTAATGATGCGTATGACAAATACAGCAGTACGTTCACCTATTAAGCATGTACAAGCATTTCCTTTTGTACCTTCTTCTTATTTACAGATAGCTGGTGTAACAGGTGGTGTTAAGCATATGATAGAACGTGTCTGTCAGAATGGCTTAAAGATTGAAGAGTTTACAATAATAGAAAAGCATAACTTACCTAGCTCATATCAAAAGGGTCAGCTATTATGTTTTGTGCCAACAGATATACTAGAAGGTGCAAGAGATATGGGTAAGTATGTTTATATGACATTGCTTGAACTATGCTCAATGGCAAAAGGAAAATTGCCACAATCTGTTCAGGCAAAGTGCTACCAATATATAAAATAATTATTAGCTAATTCTGTTCAAATGTTCAGAATTATGTTATAATTATAATATCACAGTTTGTGATAGTTTCATTTTATTAAACGTGGCTATTGGGTTAGTCACTAGGAGTTCTTTATGGCTACACAAAAAGCAGCAGAAGACTTAAGTTTCTTGGAAGATCAGGCTGGCGCCGGTCTTGAATCAATTACAGCTAACGAACAGGCTATACCTTATCTTGGTATGGTTCAGCCTGACGGTTCAGCTGCAGCAGATGGTGCTACACCAGGTGTATGGCGTAACTCAGCAACTGGTGAAGAGTATGGTAATGTAGTAAGTGTTGTTCCACTTGCATTCCGTACAATCTGGAATGAACGTGAAGCAGAACCTCCGTTCAATACAGTTGGTCGTTGGGCACCACATTCAATCGAGGTTACTGTACAGCAGCCTAAAGGTGGTAAGGGTTATCCTAAGATGATTAATCCTGAAACCGGTAATGAAGTACAGGAACTTTACATCTATGCTGTAATGTTACCTGAGCATCCAGAAGCAGGTGTTCTTCTCTTCAATCCAACAGTAGGATCTATGAGAACATGTAAATCATGGAATACTCAGCTTAAATCTCAGCTGCTTCCAAATGGAGCACAGGCTCCAATCTTTGCTTATGCTTGGGATCTTGCATCAGATCTCGTAGACAATCCAGCAAAGAAAGGTGCTAAGATGGCTAAGTTTGTAAAGGTACAGAGATCGTCAGTTATCTCTAAGGATCTTTTCAATGCTTATGTTAAACCACAGTTGCCAGCTATTCAGCAGACAGTTCTTTCAATTACATCAGGATCTGACACAGACACAGTTTCTGAAGACTAAGTAAAAAATTGCCGGTATACTAGATAGTTTAACAGGCACATCACCGACGTGTTATGCGGGCGCGGGAGACTAAATAAAGCAGCTCTTATGTAAGTAAGAGAGGAAAGATAAATGAGTCTAGTTACCGGCTTTTTATTGTAAGGAGATAGTCATGGCATTTAATATGACAAACAGTAATATAGGGCGTAAAGATGATCAAGATAAAATAAGGCTTGACCTTATTGAACCTGAATTTATTGAAGGTGTTGGTGAGGTTCTTACTTTTGGTGCTAAGAAGTATGAAGCAGATTCTTGGCAGAATGTAGAAGATGCAGAGAACAGATATTATGGTGCAGTTATGCGACATCTTGTGGCTTATAGAAAGGGAGAAGAAACTGATCCTGAGTCAGGTCTCTCTCATCTTAAGCATGCTGCATGCAATATTATGTTCTTGTTGCACTTTGAAGAGGAGACTAAATAATGGCAGATTTAAATAGTTTTGCTTTTACCGGTCGTCTTACTAAAGACGCTCAAGTAAAGAGCATCAATGGTAAGACTCTTGTTGAAATGGATGTTGCTAATAATGTTGGTTATGGCGATTATAAAAAGACAGTTTGGCTTAAGATCAAATGGTGGGGAGATAGAGCAGCTAATGCAGCTCCAATCTTCACTAAAGGAGCTTTGGTTGCAGGTTCTGGTCAGATGGTTCCAGATACCTACACAGGTAAAGACAGTCTTGAGCATACAAACATCACTGTAACAGTTAATGGGTTAGATGTACAGTCTAAGCCTAAGACAGACAGTGATTCAGCTGAGCCGAGTGCAGAAGCTGAGGAGTCAGTATACTAATGAAAATTGATGAGAATATTATCAATGCAGAAGTAGGTCATGATCCTGAGCCAATTGGTGATGGACATGATTCTGAAAGAGTTTGGGATTCAGAGAATCAGCGATATGTTGAAGCTTATAGAAAAGTATTTGCTGATGCTCTTGGTATCAAGCCAAGTGAGATCCCAGAAAATATGTTTATTCATCATATTGATGGTGATAGAATGAACAACGATCTTGATAACCTGATGCTGTGTACTAAAAAAGCACACGAGAATCTGGAGACAATGATCGACCCAAAGAAGTATTGTGTCAAAGATTAGTGATATTGCATGCCCCTCCCACCCATGCCATGTTCGCTAGTTATTTGTCATAGTCCAGTCTGCCGGTCCTGGTCAAAGACCGGTATTATTCATAATCTCTCCTAAGATTTGATTAGTTGGTTGGTGAGCTGTGTCACCGGAACACAGTAAGCGCAAGCGAGTAGGTTGTTAACCTGCGAACCCTGTAAAGGGTTTAAGGGGGGTAGCTATGCAGGAAATAGCAAAATATATTCTTTCCCAATTGCCAAGGCTCAATGACTTTGAGCTAGATCAAATTAGTTCACTAGCAACAACAATAAGAGTATCAAGAAGAGTAAGAAAGCCTCACATAGAAAATCCAATACTAACTCATGGTGTTGGCTATGCTAAAGGACCTATTATTGATGAACTTGATGATAGGACAAATCACTTGCAGACTGAACAGGATTATCAAGGTGATTGGGTAGTAAGAGATGAGGAGCCATTATAATGGTAGCATTAGATATTGAAACATATGACCCTAACCTGCATGAATTAGGCGATGGATCAATTCGTAAAGATGGTTATATCTTATGTTGTGGTGTATATGGTGAATTCAATAATCAGCATATTGAAAAGGTATTTGATTTTGATGAGCCAAGAGATATAGATTTCTTGCGAGAGATCTTAGCATCGAATGAACCTAAGATATTTCATAATGGAATAGGCTATGATTTACCATGGCTCTATTGCGGTTATGATATGCAGATAAACGGTATATGTCATGATACAATGACTCGTGCTGCATTGATTGATGAACGCCAATCTATGGGACTTGATGACAATTGTAAAAGACTTGACATCAAAGGTAAAAATAAAGATATTACAATTGAACAATGGTATAACCAATGGCAAGTATTAATGAAAGGCTGTGCCAAAGGACTAAAGAAAGGGTTAATTACTGATGATAATCAGGTCCTTAATCCTGATACAAATGAATATTATACACTTAGTGACCATGAGTTTGATTTACTTGTCTCTGGTGATTATAAGAAAAATGTGTGGGCTAATGTACAGGTAGTGTGGAATGATCCTGAAGGCAAGAGACTTATGAAAGAATATAACTTGCAAGACTGTATAGCAACATATAACCTGTTCTTTGCACAAGAGCCGTTAATCAAGAACGTTCAGCATGTATATGAACTTGAATGTAAGCTTGTACCAATTATTCTTAGAATGAAGAAGGTTGGTATTCGTTTTGATGAAGACAAAGCAAATGAACTGATTGCTAAGGTAAGTGAAAAAGAGCATAGTGTTGAACAGAAGCTCATTGAAATGTATGGTGTAACTGGTGAAATGATAAATAGCTCAAAGCAGCTAGGAAAAAGAATGAATGAAATGGACATTTATTCACCAGTCAAAACACCAACAGGCGCGCAATCTTGGGCTGAAGGTGCTTTAGTACGTATTCATCATCCAATGATACCTTTGATATTTGAATATAAAAATTACCATGCTATCTTGACCAAGTTTTTACAAGGTTCATTAGCAAGATCAACTGTTAATGGTCGTATTCATTGTACATTCTTACCGATGCTTCGTGAAGATGGTGGAACTGTTACAGGTAGATTTAGTTGTAGAACACCAAACCTACAACAAATACCTGCAAGAAACAAAGGTCATGGTGATGATTTCTCACAGGACATGCGATCATTGTTCTTGCCTGAAGAAGGCCAAATGCTAGCGGCTATGGACTACAGTCAGATTGAAGCAGTCTTGCTTGCACACTTCGCTCAAGGCCCACAAGCTGAATGGTTCCGTGAACAGATGCGTGCTGGAGCAGACTTGCACAACATTGTAATGGGTATGACTGGTATTACATACAGGCCAGTTGTTAAGACGTTCAATTATGGTTGTATCTATGGTATGGGTTGGGCAACTGCAATGGAAAAGAACTATGTATTGTTCGAGAAGCTGGCATCTGGTGAAGGCAAAGATATTGAATCATTTACTAAGGAAATATATTATAATTATCATAAGAAATTCCCTGTTGTAAAAGATACTATGAACTGGGCACAAGAAGTTGCACGAGCTCAAGGTTATGTTGATACGATGGGTGGAAGAAGACTACACAAACCTAAACCTCAGTATGATTCAACAACTGGCAAAATCAATGATTACCTGTACAAGATGCTTAATAAATTGATCCAAGGAACAGCAGCAGATATTCTTAAGCAAGCATTGATCACTGCTTATGAGGCTGGTATTTATGATGTATTAACCTTACATCTGTTAGTACATGATGAACAAGTTAATAGTGTACCGTTTACGAAAGTAGGTACTGAAGCAGCTGTTGAGCTACAACAGATTATGGGTAATGTGTATAAAGATCAATTACTTGTACCTATTAAGGCTTCATGTGAGCTGGGTCCTAACTGGGGATACTGGTCAGATGATATATACAAAGAGATGCAGGCAGGCAACTTTGATCCTGCATTCTTTAATAAAGATTATAAGGAGACACACTAATGAAACAGGTTTTGCGTTGGTTATGGCAAATGCCACAGAATTACATAGGTTTGTTACTTAGTTTAAAGACTGAGCAGCTTAATGATTATGTACTTGACACAGGTGAAGTGGTCAATGTATACTTTAAAGAAAGCTTCTTTGGCTCTGGTGTAAGTCTTGGTGATTATATTATACTTGACAAGTTGTATAAACAGTACCCATGGTCTTTAGAAAAGACAATAAAGCACGAACATGGTCACTCTATACAAAGTCTGTATCTTGGTCCATTGTACTTGCTCATTATTGGCTTGCCTAGTTTGTTAGGTAATATCTGGTCACGCATCTTTCATAAAGATGCTGAATGGTATTACAAACAGCCTTGGGAACATTGGGCTGATAAGCTTGGAGGTGTTGAACGATGAATGAATTTGAATGGACCTTCGGTACGCTTAATTATATCGAAGTAAAAAGAGTTGGTGGTTTTAGTAGCTGTGCTAGTTTTTCTTATGACGAACATTTAAGAATATGTGTACGTTATACAACAGAGGCACTGACTGAAAGAGAATGGGACTGTATTCTTGCTTGTGTTAGACAGGCTAAAATGGTACTTAAGAAACTAAAGAGGGTATGATGAGACATTTATACATCGTTTATGGTTGGTTGGACACTGAGCATGCTGTTGAACTTGGGACGTTTGAGACAAACCTTAGTTTAAAAGATGCTTGGGAATATATAGTACAGATCTTTGATGATGGTACTTGTAAAGAAGGGTTATATGCCAAAAGGAGGAAATAATGGTATACTGTAAACCTATATTGTTTACTGATGAAAATGGTTGTACTGGTAAAGCACCAGTGTATAAAACAAAAGAAGCAGCTTGTGCTGATATGTCATTGCCACGAGAAGTTCATATTGAACCAGGTGAAGTTGTTCGTATTGACTTGCTTGTTGGATTTGAGATTCCAAATGGCAAGAAACTTATAGTGTATCCACGCTCAAGTTTGCTTTTTAAATATGGTATTATGTCACCGACAAGTATCATTGATTCTGATTACTCTGGTAAGCATGTTCATTTCATTGCTATCAATCTTGGGAAAGAACCTGTGGTTTTTGATAAAGGTACAAGAGTAGTTCAAGTTGATTGCGTGCCATGCGAACAGGTAGCTGATTGGGAAAGGGAGAATACAGAAAGAACCGGTGGGTTCGGGAGTACAGGAAAATGAAATTAATACCAATAACAATTGTCAATATGACACCAGTATGGGCTGAACAGGACATGTTACGCTGGGTTGGTGAAGTAGCTGGAGAATGTTATAACAGTTCAAAAGACTCTGATAAATGTATTCAGAGAGCTAAGAACTGTATCAAGCGCGGACATCATAGTCCCTGGGAACATGTCAATATTACATTGAAGTGTACAGTAGATCGTGGGGTATCACATGCTCTTGTAAGACATAGACATTGTGCATTTCAGCAATCAAGTACTATATATCAGAAGTTTGAAGAATGTGTGTTTATTGGTACAGGTATAGTACCTCCTGAGAAAATAGATACATATATACAGGCTGAGAAAGCATACTTAAAACTTATAAATGAAGGACATACACCAAGTTATGCAAGAGATGTATTGCCTAATGCTTTAGCAACTAATCTTATCATCACTACGAACATTAGACAGTGGATATATATGATCCATAGACGATGTGGTCCTGGTGACTCAGACAACATGCATCAGTGGTGTAGCATGGTAAGAGCATGGTTTGAAGAGCATTACCCTCAATTGACTCTTGCATTTGATGAATGGTATAAGGAGCACCCGTTATGATACAAGTATCTATATGCATTCCAGTATATAATACAGAACAGTATCTTGAACGTTGCATAGAGTCTGCCATCAAAGCTGCACAAGGCCTTAACTATGAAATAATTGTAGTGAATGATGGCAGTCCTGGCAATTGTGATGAGATAGTATATGCTCGTAATGTAGAATACATAAAGCATGTTACTAATAAAGGTTTACTTGAAGCAAGACGCACTGCTGTGACAAATGCATTAGGTGAATTTGTCATATGTTTAGACAGTGATGATGTATTATTACCTGGTTCATTAAAAAAGCTGTATGATACAGCAGTTAAAGAGAAGTGTGACATTGTTCAAGGTACAGGTTACATATCATATAGTGATAAAGCAGTTACAAGAGGCCGTAAAGATGGCAGGTATAGGTTTGTCAACTTGCTACAAACTAAAAAGCTCACCGGAAAAGAACTATTTAACGACTGGTTATTGAAGCCTAATTTTGTATCTGTTTATATGTGCAATAAATTGATTAAAAAAGACCTGTATCTTAGTGCTTTACGTAACATTCCAGAAGTATTCTGTACACTTGCTGAAGATACCTTGCAATGTTTCTTTATATTTCAAAAATGTAACCATTATATAGGTATAAAAGAACCTGTTGTTGTATATTCAATTGACACAGGCGTCACAATGCCTAAACAGATAACCAGTTTACAGAAATGGCGGCACATTTGCTCATCTGTTGATATATCAGATATAATGCTTAAGTATGCAGAGCTACATAATATGAACACAAGAATTATAAATAAGCTAAAACGCAATAAGCAAAGTGATAAAGTACGAATAAAGAACTGGCTTAAAGCTGTTGATGAGAGTATTCTTGATGAAGCTAAAGTAATTATGCAAGAATATCTTGATAAATAAAAACAAGGTACGTGAAGGAGAGCACGTACCTTGAACCATAAGGTTTTTGTTTTATGGCAGACTGTATGTTAGCTACAGTATTAACCCCTTCCGAGCTTTTCAAGCAATGCTTTCCATTCATTTATATTGACATAGTACTTAGGACATTCTTTACCTGTCCAATCATAATGTCTAACAAGTGGTAAATTAGGGAAATACCTATCAAGTAACTCTTTTAATGTAGCAATGGACTTTTCACTAAATTTACCTGCTTCATTTTCAGGAATAACTTCAATACCTATACTTGTATAGTTACCGGCTCTACAGCCAGCATGCCAAGCAGCTTTATTAATTGGCCAGCATTGCAAGCATTCATCATCTTTGATAATGAAGTGTGCAGAAGGTTCACCATTACTAGTGATCCAGTAGCTACGTACTTGCTCTGGTGTCTGTCCCGGGTACGGCCCAATCCAATGAATTGTGACTGTTGTACCCATTTCATTATCAAAATGATTGTGTGTATTACACTTAGCATTTTCAGGAATAAAATCTTGCTTAAAGTTCATCACTAGTACCTCGCTTCATACTTTTCAAAGCATCATCGTTATGAAATATGTTCCATAGCTCACGTGCTTGTTCAGGTATACTAGTGTCTTTTGTATCTTGTTCATTAACACTTGTACCTTTTGTACCAAGTTCTTTCTCAAGATCCTGTATCTGCTCAGGAGATGACTCTTCTCTTCTGTCCGGTGATTGCATAATCCATTGTGTTATTTCTTGTTGTGCATTAGCAGGATTATAGTATATTCTTTGTAATAATGATGCTATGATAGACTTATCAAATTTTTCATCATATATGCTTTTATTAAAGTCTAATTGTTTACCATTGTTACTTAATAATTCACCGTTTGGTCCTGTTCTCATTTTCATTCTCCTTATATAAAGTTTGTTTTATGTGTTAGTTCAAGGTATAATACTAGACTAACAGTTAGTATTAATAAAACTAGCACACCGATTAATATAAGCAGCGCTTTAGTTAACTGCTTGTTTTTCATATGTTCTTGCTCTAAGCTCAGATAGGCATCGTTCAACTGCTCGTTGATATTCGTCAAGCTCGCTGATAACGTCATCGAAGTCTGTTCCCATTCCTTCGCTTCTTGCTGTGACAGCCTCAAGCTCTCGGACTGCTGATTCAATTGTTCTGTCACAATCCTCAATTGTTCTGTCACGATCTCTGAGTTGGCTTTCATACTCACTAATTTGTCTCTGATACTCAAGTATCTGCTGGTTAGTTCGTCTTGTGCTGCAACAGGCACTAAACAAAAGACAAATAACAAAGCTAACAATAATCTTTTTAACCACATCATTTCTCCTTTTTCTCTGTGTATACTTTGCGGACACTGGCCATACGGTCAATTATTTCCGCAACCCATTTATTCATACGTTCTTGGAATTCAGGTGTCTTAAATTGCTCAGGTGGATTAAACCCATATATTAATGATGAGATTTCCCATTGCTTACTCTCAATATATGACGGATCGTTTTCAATATGATTATACATAATCCATTCAACAATCTTATCATATACGCATTCAAGAATATATTTAATATAATACTCAGTATATTTGTTATGTTTTGTTATCATTGCATCAATTTTATTTTCCAATGCAACGCAAAACAATTTTGCCTGATTAACCTGATTCCTTACAATTGATCTTTCATAGTATGCTTTTTTATCTTCACCACCAATTGTAATATGATCTGTGTGTATACGTACCTTGAGCAATTTAAGCAAGATACATATAGCAACGATCAATAATATAACTGATGGGATGCGTGCTAAGAAAGCTTCTGATGTTAATACTGTAGCTAAGTGTTCCATTTCTATCTCCTAAAAGTTTTGATCTACAACGTTCTGTATTTCAAGAGCAGTCATAGCTTCGATACTTGGGCTTTGTCCAGATGGCTGATAGCCAGATAAAGCATCAGCAATCATGCTTGAAACAGCTGCAGTATCTGAGTAACCAGATAATCTATCACTGATTAATCCTGATACAGCAAGTGTATCTGTTTTACTTGAAACAGCTCCTGCAATCATACCTGATACAGCTGCAGTATCTGAGTAACCAGATAATCTATCACTGATTAATCCTGATACAGCAAGTGTATCTGTTTTACCTGAAACAGCTCCTGCAATCATACCTGAAACAGCTGCAGTATCTGAGTAACCAGATAATCTATCACTAATTAATCCTGATACAGCTAGTGTATCAGGTTTATCATTAAGCTCAGCTTTTGTTGCAAGATCAGCAGTTGCTCCTTGTACAGCACTAATAACTCGTGAGTTTATGGTATCAGATAATTGATTAGCAACTTGTTGAACTTTAGTACTGATAACCGAGTCAATCTCTCTTGAAACTTGAGTAGCAACTTGTGACTTGTCTGCTTTCTCTTGTTCAAGGTTATAGATTTTGGTATCATGTGTATCTATTCGTGATTTTTCATTAGCAAGTGCTGATTTAGTAGCGCGTGTATCTTCAAGATTAGTTACACGTGAACCTATCTCATTAATATTGTTTCTGTCTTGCTGTTCTTTTGTTTTAAGACTATTGATCTCAATATCACGTTCTGATAACTTTTCCTCAATCTCAGGTTTATTGTATACTTCATCAGCTGCATACACCTCAATACCATCTAATGTTGTAAAACTCATTTTCTGTCTCCTGCCATTTTAAGGCCAGTGGCTTTTATTTCCATAGTCTCAGCAGTTGTTTCACTGTGACCAGACTTTTCTTCAGCCATCAGTAATTGATGAGTGTAATGCCAAAGTGCACCGAATGTTTTAACACATTTAATAGCGCACATATCATTTTCACCATCAACATTTAGCTTAGCGAGTTTTTCTTTGAAGCATTCTCTTAAAACCTGCTCTTTATATTCAAGTTCTTTCATGTCCATAGTTAACCTCGCACAGCTACAAGATTGAAATGAGCCGGATCATCAAAGAATGCTACACGCAAAACTTTACGCCAACCCAAGCCTCTAGATCTTACATAATTACCAGTGAATGGTTGATACAGACTTGCCTCAACAGTTCCATTAGTAATAGTAATAATTGTTCCATCAGTTTCAGATGGTACCTGAGCAGATAATAAAATATCATAGGTACAGCCTGCAACTGGATTAAATGTACTTGGCACAGTGATAGTTGTTTCAGCTGTGCTACCTGTTCCACTTACTGCAATACTTTCAGCAGTTACTCTTTCAATATACATATAATTCCTCCGTAATATGGGATCACCGGCACAAGGCCGGGAAAATTATTAATTTATGGTACAGCATTAAACATAGCCTGAATTTCAGCAGCTGAAATAGCTTTAGTTGGCGTTGTACTTGCTAAAAGTTTTAGTGCACCTTCAACTGTTTTTGTGTTACCAATATCATGCCATGTTATTGTTGTACTCTCTACTTCAGCATAATAGTACTCTTCAGTATCTTCCTGGTAAGCAATGTCACCATCTGATACGTTACTTGTAGTATCTGCAGTACGTAATGCTGCTGTTGCATATGTAAGGTCTGGTAATACTATATCTGGTTCATTGGTTAATGCTTTATCTTGCTTACCTGTTATATCAATATCGATAATGGTAGCAAGTGCATCAAATTTAAGCACTGGGTCAGCATCTGAACCTGTGTTTACAACAACGATGTTAGTACCAGCATTTACTGTTTTACCAGCACCCTCAACAAAGTCACTTGTTGTCTCAAACGCATTTGAGATATTGTAAACCCAACCAGGATTTACACTAGTTATCTTAGTCCAATAACCGTCAACCTGTTGCCATAACCCTACTGAATCGATTGCTGGATCTGCAACATTACCAGAAGCTAAGTATGCTGAATCAGCGAATATAGCGTTACCCTTTGGCTTATATATTCGTGATAACTTTCTACTGAGAGCTCCTGTAAAAGTAGCAAGGCCAGCGCTATCTACATACTTAGCTTCTGACATATTTTACTCCTTACATTCCAAAGCCTACTGGTGGGAGAGGTGCAGCTGCAAACGGTCCCGGACCAGCATTCCAAGAATATCCTGCAGGATAACGTACAACACCCTGCATTCTTACATCAGACTTAAGATCCTGTACCTGGTCTCTCAGGCGCTGGATTTCATTCTGATCCATTTTGCTACTAAGTGCATTGAAACGTTTTTCGTTCTCGAGATTAAGTGCAGAGATCTGCTGTTTAATCTCACAGCAACATTCAGCCTGTTTAGCTTGTACCTGCTGAAGTGTCACTGCATTAGCAGCTATATCTCTCTGAAGCTCAACATACTTGTCTCCAAGATTCTGAGCCAGATCATGATATACATTGTTAACATTGTTATTGATGTCACGATTCTGATCCTGCAAGTCATTGAAGTTCATGCCTGACTGGAACTGAGCTGATGAAACAGGAGCCTGATCACCGGTCATAGGGCCTGGTCTTCCACCCCAGCCACCAAAGCCACCTCCCATCATAGCCAAGAACGCAAGGAACATGATTCCCCAATCTCCACCCATGCCATTGCCACCAAGATTAATTGCTGGCTGTCCACTTGAAATTTCCATATTATACCTCCTAGTATAATGAATTTATATTAACAGTCTAGACCTGTTTTTTACTTTGTACGTAAGCTTTGCACTCATCAATCAAAGCTTGAACCATTGCTTTATTTAACGGTTTATTTGTTATATCAGCAGCCTTTGAACTTTGGAATAAGACAGGATGCTTTTGACTAGTACCACTTGGTGCAATTAATAATGTATCAGTATAAATAACTAAATTGTAATAAAGGCTATTTGCTAAATCAGTATCATGCCAAGTAATACCATTATCATCAGAGTATCTTACACCACTGCCTGTAGTACTAGTAAGTGCTGCCTTTTTCATAAAGGCTGCTACAATACGATTATTAATTTTACACATACAGGAAATGGACTCTGTACTTGATAAAGTTGTCCATGTTTCTCCAAGATCATCTGAATACAGTATACCTAAACTGTAAGCATTAATTACTGAATCATAACTAGCAAAAATACGTTGTCCAATAACATAAAGCATACAAGGACCACTGAAATCTGTCGTACTCCAAGAGTCATTATCACTATCATATGTTAATTTGTATATAGTTTGCACACCTAGAGTGGAACATACGCCTATAAATACACAATTACCTATTGTAATTATACTGTTTGCAGCTCTATAATCTGTTTTCGAGCCTGTGTATAATGTTTCTCTAGTCCAGGTAACACCATTATCTAAAGATTTATATAGATAAGTGTAATTTGTTGTATTGGCCATTCCGGATATTTTTACATAGACTGCAACTATTGCAAAAACAGTATCTGCTGGGCCTTTACTAAATTTTATAATATTAGATATAAATGACTGACCAGATGTCCAAGTTTGTCCATTGTCAGAGGATTGATACACTGTTTTATTAATACCAGCTAATATTGTACCATCATCAAGTCTAATAAGAGCCGTGATTTTATAATTACTGGTATCATTATATATTTGTGTCCAAGTATTACCAGAGTCATCAGAAGCATAAATACCTTTAGTTGTACCTATAACTATCCTACCTGTTGGTAAAACTAAAATAGAGCTTACAGTAAGATAACATGTATTATTACTATCATCGGTATAAGTTACTGTAGATTTAGCATACCAATGTTTTCCTAATAGATTATAGACTTGTCTTAATGGTCTCATATCTTCACTCCATATTGTTTAGCAACTGCATCAAGGTCCATACCTCGATCTTTATATATCTTACGAAGCACTTTAAGTTGCTCAGATTTAGATTTACCTGCAAACATTTCTTGTGCCTGCTGCCATTGTTCTGGATGCTGAGCAATCATACCTTGCATAACATACTGCATTAAAGCTGCTTGTGGATTCTGAACAGCATTCATAGCCTGATATACATCCATTAATTTCCTCCAAGTTCTGTATCAGCATAAGCTTTAAGAGCATCAATTAATGCCTGTGTACCTTCTTCGTCAAGATACTCATCACATTCTTTATATTTAACTTTATGAGGTACACCATTTATTTCAACAGTTTCTTCTTTCTCTATGATCATTATTCACCTCCAACAAGACTATCAACATAACCCATAAACTGTGTGAATAGTTCATCTGCACCTGCTTGGTCGAGATACTTGGTCTGTTCTATAACATGCTGTGTTATTGTTTCAGAGTACCAGATACCACCATCAGAGCCTGCAATTACACGATTACCAATAACACATAAAGAGTACCAGGTGTCACCAGTAATATCACTCTGTATCCAAGTTTCACCATTATCATCAGAATACCATATACCACCACCAGTACCAGTACTAGAAATATTTCCTGCAATTACACGGTTACCGATAACACATAAAGCGCCCCAGATGCCTCCAGTAATGTCACTCCGTATCCAAGATTCACCGTCACCGTCAGAATACCAGATACCACCACCGTCAGAACCTGCAATTACACGGTTACCGATAACACATAAAGCGTGCCAGGTGCCACCAGTAATGTCACTCTGTATCCAAGTTTCACCGTCATCGTCAGAATACCAGATACCACCATCAGAGCCTGCAATTACACGGTTACCGATAACACATAAAGCGCGCCAGGTGCCCCCAGTAAGGTCACTCAGTGCCCATGATTCACCGTCATCATCAGAATACCAGATACCGTCACTGTCAGAGCCTGCAATTACACGATTACCAATAACACATAAAGAAAGCCATTCACTACTAGTTGTACCAATGACTTGAGTCCAAGTTTCACCGTCATCATCAGAATACCAGATACCACTATCAGAGCCTGCAATTACACGGTTACCGATAACACATAAAGAGTACCATTCACTACCAATTGTAGCAATGACTTGAGTCCATGTCTCACCATTATCATCAGAATACCATATGCTACCATTAGAACCTGCAATTACACGGTTACCAATAACACATAAAGATTCCCAGGCATAATTATCTGTACCTGTACTGTTAGTCCATGCTTCGCCAACTGTTTGTAAAGTGACATCTTTTTCTATAATCATAGTCTATGCCTCTATATTAAGTGTTTTCACACGTTACTTTCAAAAGAAAGGTATGGCTAGTTGCCTAACCATACCAGGAATTATTTGTCATAGTCCAGCCTATGGGTTAGATAGACCGTCTAATTGAGTCTGAAGAGCAGTGAGAATAGATTGTACTGACTCGAGTTTTGTAGCAAGTGCATTAATTGTGTCTGTTGTATCACTTGCTTCTTCAACATAAGCATGCTGAATAGGCTCAATTTTTCTTGTTGCTTTGCGTACTTTAAAAATTGTATGTGTTTCGTGAGGTACTTTAACATTATCACTTGACTCAAGTTTCCATACTCTTGCAAGTTCTGGGAAGTTCTGGTTAACACCATACAATGTTTGACCGTCAGCCCATACATATGTACCATCTTCTGGCAATACATCTTGATACCAACGAATACCGGCACCAACTGGTACGTTATCAAACTGAAGCAATGAAAGCTTATTAAGCTCAGCCTGTAGTTCAGCAACTGTGTCAGCAAGACCTTTTACAAATGACACAAGATCAGTTTCACCAATCTTTGCATTAATCTTGCTTTGAATATCACTAATTGTGACAGGTACATTATCAATACCAGCAAACTTACTAAGCAAACATTTAATAGCATTATTATTATTTGTTGCAAGGTTATTTGCATTTGACAAACGTGCATCAATATATGCTTTAACTTTATGTGGGTCCTGTTCACTATTTGTAAGTTCCTGATTCTTATGAGTCTCAAACTCTCGTTTCATAGCCTCATAAGCATCAGCATACTTAATCATAGCATTTGCAGATGTACCTGTCTGTGGACCATTCCAATCAGAAAATGTACTCATAATCTTACCTCACTATGATGAGCTAGAATCACTGGCTGGCTGCATTATAAATACACCAATTGTTGTGTTTTCATCGAATGTGTCTGTTGTATAGTAGAGCTGTGCAGTATCTGGATTAAATCCCATTACACTGTGATCAACTGAGTCATTAGTCATGAATGCTGGTGTACTTATGCCATACAAGTCACCAATAGATGCAGCTTGTAAAGCCTCAAAAATATCAGCCCCAGAACTTCCTGCAGGTACTACGATGCTTTGTGCGCTGTCAAGTGACGATGGTGAGCTTACAGTGTCACTGTCTAACCGGTCATAAGCAATTGTCTTTATCATTGACACAGTAATTGTGATTGTTACTTCAGCATCTGATGAGCTAGAATCGTCAGCACTTGAAGAGCTGGCTTCATCAGAACTTGATGAACTTTCATCATCCATTGTTACATCATCAGGTGTTGTCAATGAGCCTGAAATCTTTGGAATAAGATCTGATGGTATATTGTAACCAAGCAATGCTTCAGCAGTATTTTTTGGCACAATACTTTCATTTACCAGGTCAACGAGTACTGCCTGATATTCACGAGACTTTCTCAAAGCTTTGAGATTTTTATAAGTCATTCTTAGTTTAGCCATTTTGGGCCTCCTGTTTATTTTCTTTATCTTCAGGGTTCTGTCCCTGGTCTTGCGGTTTTAATTGAGCACTAACCTTTTGTATCAATGTAAGTACCCAGTTCTCGTATATCTGAGAAATAGACGTAGGAATATCACCCTCTTTACGAAGATTTCTTACCCAAGCATCTTTAATTATTTGATTCTGTCGTTCCTTCGTCATCGATAACCTCTTTCTCAGAGACAATGTTATTTTGACCATTAGGCAATGTTAATCCGTCAGGAATACCTGCTCCAATGAGCATCTCACATTCTTCTCTAGACAAAATACCAAGCATAGCTAAATCAATAGCCATACACTGATACTCAACTGACCTACGCAAATTACGCATTGACTTATTATTCAATCTACATGTTCCGACCATTTTATTCCTCCTTATCGTACTCATAGTCTAATAATAATCTATCATTAGGACCAGCATAACGCTGCATACCTAAAGATTTCTTTGTTCCAGTTTTAGGATCAACAAGAAATTTTTCAGTACTATATGACTGTAAAAAGTCTAATGCACCTTGCCAATCTTTGTTAGTAATATATTTTTTATACTCAGATACGTGAGCTAAAGATATATTACCTTCAATAGTGGGATTTGCAAAATCCTTTAATTGCTGTATACTCCATGTTCGTCCAATTTTATTCCTTGAACGATCATCTTGTTTCATATAGCTAAGTATTCTATGTTCTGGGTCAATGATCTTAGCAACTTCAAGTAACCTACGTAAACTTGTAACATCTTTTGTATTACCTGTTGTACCGTTTATAAGCTGCTTCATTTCATTATCAGCCTCAGTACGAATAAATTGCTGTAATGCTCTACCTTGACCAATACCCTCATTTTCAAGTAAGCTCATTATATGCTCAGCATATAAGCTACCTGTAAATCGTTTAACTCTATCATCAGCAGCATCAAGTAATTTTATCAACTCACCATTAGGATCTAATCCCTGTAAACCCCCAAAGTTTGATAAATTAGCATCAATGTTACCTTCAACACCTTCACTTATACCAGAATATTTGGCAGATAACTGTTTCATCTTTTGTAGCTCACTAAGTATTAAGGCATACTTATTGAACTCTTCTTCAGATAAACTAGTTAAGATCTTTTCATTTTCTGAAAAAGGCCTTCTAGCATTTTCAAGGTCATATTTATCTCCATAAATAAGTGACCTTATTAAAGGTGTCATTTTTACTAAGTGCCTGGGTCCAGAGCTTGTGACAAAACCTGTACCGTGTGTTTCATATTCAAACTCAAACTTTGAACCTGTTTGTCTACCACGAATACGAACTAAGTTCCAAAACTCTACCCCAAGCATGTGTCTTTCACGGGTTTGTTTACCATATGAATAGGTACTAGGGCTTGCTAGTGTTTTATATCTAGCAAAGTATAATAACGTACCAGCAACATAGGTAGGCACATCCATATAAACACAAATGGTACCATCAGCAAATGTAACTCTAAGTATGCGCTCAGTTTCAGCATATTCCAGTCTAGCAATATGTCCACAACCTTCTTCATCCCAGATTTTACCATGGTCACCTTTAGATTGATCAAAAGCCGAAGTCGCTTTTGCAAGGTTTTCTCGCTGTCTAGCAGTGTCTTGACCATGTGCGCTATGACCTATTATATCATTAGTATCATAACTATAAACTGTTTGAATGTTACCAAATGTATCAATAAGCTCATGCTTATGTCTTTTTACATTTTTACGCCAACCCGCTTGACGCTTATAGTGCCAGCCCGATGCAAGATCATATTCCTTTCCGCCTTGTCCCTGTATAACGCTTCTAAATTTACCTGATTTAGTATACTCAGAGAAATTACTTCCTGGTAAATAACCTGCATGAGCTGCCATAATCGCCTCACTTGTATAAGATTACCCGGGGGATTAGCCCGGGCATTTCAATTATACAGTTGTGATGTCAAAGATTGGACGACGAAGTTTTACTACTGTGTAGCAATAAGGGTATTCTGTGAACAGAGCACCCATTTCGTGCATAGCAATCGGCATCTTGTTCTGTGGGTGACGGATGTTGCTTCCATTTGTAAATGTTGCAACACGTCCATCACGCAGTGTAGGTGAACCATATGTGATACGCTGACTAAGATCAAGCTTAGCAATCAATTCATTTGGAATTGAAAGATCCTGGATTGCTGGTGGCTTAGATTTGCCCCATGTTTCCTGGATGTACTTGTCAAGTTCAAATGTTGCGTTGTCCCAACAGTTGTATGAAAGATCATTCTTTGGACCAATTACGATAACATCGGTTGGCATGTTAAGATCTTCAACAACTTCGTCAAGTACTGAGTTACCAATCTGGTAAGATACAGTCTTAACACCACGCTGGTAAACGATTGGACCAGCAACAAAGTTGTCACGAATTACCTTAACATTTTCACCTTCTTCATAGCCCATTTCAATACGAGTTACAGGGTTCATCCACATACCAATATCAGCATATGGTACAGTTGATTTTGTCAAGAATGCACCACGCATAATAGCATCGATAATGTGCTCGTTTTCCTGCTGAAGAACAAATCCACCAGCCTGTTCTGTTGAGTAGCGCAAGCGGTTTGGCTGATCACGGAATGCACGGTCAAGACCAAGACGTACTTCAAGATTTGAAGAAATTTCTGTAGGGTCTGTATACCATGGGAAGAGGTCAGCAAGACCTTCCATAGCACCAACAATTGCATCGTTACCAGATGTATAACCATCTGAGCCACCATAATTGAAGAGATCATACTTACCAGCGTATGGTCCGTACTGTACTGTGATTCCATTAGCCTGCCAAGAAGTCTCAAATACATTTGAGTTAGCTGAAACTTCACGGTTTCCAGCAACTTCAAGGAACTGTCCGTCTTCCCAGTCAGATACTGTTGTACCAACTGAAAGAAGTGTCAAGTAGCCAGGCTGATTTTCAAGGATGAGATACATTTCAGATACATCTGCTGCACCCCAAGGACGATTTTCTTTTGTCTTGATCAAGTACTTACCAGCCTTGAAGTTACTGTTAAATACGTTGATTGGTGCTTTGATACGGAATGGTACACGTGTTGAACCTGTGCCAGTAATATCAGAAGCACTGAATGTGTTAGGACAGAATGTAATTGCTGTTCCACCACCAAGTGTTACATCATGACAAGCATTGTCAAGGAACTGTGGAGAATTACCACCACGATAATCTGAACCATCAAGATATGGCGCAGAAAGCTGGTGAACAACACCGAACTGTCCATGAATAGCAAAGTTCTTGAACAATGAAGCAACATTCATACGCAAAGCATGCATACGTGTTGCAAAGTCATTTTCAAAAGCTGCTTTCTTTTCTTTTGTTTCAAGGTTAAGCATCATATCGATGTCGAAACCATCTGATACAGTACCGTAAGTTGCACGGAATGTACCATATTCAAGTTCACCCGGCTTAATCATACCAACGTTTTCTTTGAATGTCTGAGAATTCAAAGTACCACCAGTATTTGTACCAGCCAGAAGCATACGATATTCAAACTTATCGCTGAACTTCCACTCACGTTTCTTTGATCTAATCAAACGTACAATGTCTGATTGACAAGGAAACATACCATTGAGCAAGTATTCAACTACAAACACCTGCTTTGACAGACCTTCAATCTGATCCTGTGAAATAGGCATAATTCTTTCCTCCATTATGCAAAGTTTAATCTATATAAGGCTGCTGAATAGCAGGTGCCTTACCATCTATAATTTGCTAGTGTTTTAGCAATACTATTTGTACTGTTATCAATATTCTTTAATCGAACATCTGATGTTATATCTTTATCGTGTGGCTTGTCTTCTGACTCAGAACTATTGTCTCTCTCAGGTTCTTCTGACTCTGAGCTAGTATCAAGGTCTTTTTCAACATATACATCTGAATCATCTTTTGGCCATGTAAGGGCACCTTCATGCTTATTACCGTCTTTATCGGTTCCTGTACCAAAAGTGAATGTATCATCTTCAGTGTTATCTTTTTCAACAGTTTCCCTATCAGTATCACCATCACCATCAGTATCTTGTTCAGTCACTGTAACAGGTGTATCATCCTCATCAGCCATTTTCTGTGCCTTCTGTTCAAGCTCATCTTCAGCATCAGAAGAAAGACGCTCAGCAGCATCTTCAGGTTCCTTGTTAGCAATGTTTAAATCTTGCGCAAGCTCAAAGTCTTCTACCTGTTGAATTGTTTCAAGAACATCCTCAATTTCTCCTTCAGTCAAACCTTTGTTTACAAAGAAATCAATTCGCTCATCAGGCTCAAGACTCATGGCCTCAGCAATCAATTGAGTTAACTGCTCTTCATCCATTTAGTACCCCCTTGATGCGGCTTCAAGCATTCCTGCTGAAGGCTTAAAACTATTTGTATTTGCCTTACGTCTAGCTAAGGCACTACGAATATTTTTTAATCTTGCATCAGATGTTACCTCATTAGGCTTCTGTTCACCATTACCAACAGGCTCTTCAGTTTCAGACTCTGTTGACTGTCCAAGTTCAGGCTCTGGTCCTGGCTCCTGATCCACTGGTTCTTCAGTTTTAGGCGCCGGTTCACTTGGTTCTGCAGGTGGTTCATCTGGCATTGGACCTTCCTGTGCATTAAAATCAGTAATAGCAGGATCTGGTGGAACTTCACCACCTTCAATCACTGGCACCTCACCACCAACACTTGCATCAGGATTCTGAGCAACAACATCAGAAACAACGTTCTGTATTGCTTCAACTTTCTGTGCATTCTCAATTGCATTTTCTTGTACTTCTTTAATAGACTCAATGATTTCATTACATTCAGTTCTAAGAGTATCAAGAATTTCTTGTACTGCTTCATCTGCAGCAGAGGTGTCAATACCACGGGCATCAAGCTCATTCAGAATAGCAAGTCCAATTCCACGGTTATTAGAAAATCTAGAACCGTAAGTATCGAAAAAGTTTTTCTGTCTAGCAGCTTCTTTATCACCGTAATAACCGTTCTCTAACTGCTGAAGTCTCGCCATAAGTTCTTCTGTTCCTGGCATACTTAACTCCTCATTATTATTATATATTTAAATTAGAATTATGTAAATGTGCATTTTTCTAATTTACCATTTCAAATCGAATAGAGACTCCTTAACTGTATCAAAGGAATTCTCATGCTCTTTACCAAAGTTATTAGCTGTATCACCATGCTCACCATCATTATTCACAAAGTTTGATATGGCTTGTCTGGCATTATGTTTTATTTCATCATCATTATATTTACCTTTGCCATTTAATTGGTATTCTCTACCTACACTAATTAAATCTCGTTCAGCAGATTCACAAGCAATAGAACTTTCAAGATTCTCAGGTTCATAATTATTCAAAAGATAATTATACAAGTGATTATATAATGAGTATGAGCCTTCTTGATCTCTGCGTTTCTGATGGTCTTCTATCTTATTAGCGTAAGCCATTATAACCAATCCGTTATTGTAGCAGGGTTTACGTTTCTCATACGTTCCCATGCTGACTTGTCCTTCTTCAGGAAAGCTTGGAAAGCGAAATGTGCATCAGTGAGTTCACTTTGCACACCCATAATATTACTCTCGTTAAGCGCTGCAAACTTTTCAGCAAGCCTAGCAACAAGATAACGATAAACTTCTGGAGCAGGGTACACAAGCTTTGTGTCCGGTGTCCAGCCTAATTCCTTAACTACAGGATTTGTTTTCTTAATACCAAAGTGTACTGGTTTATCATCTATATATACCCAATCATTATTATCTGTATATCGTTTCAATTTATTATTTACTAATACTACATCACCAATATCATAGGTATCATATTCCGATATTTCAGTTACTTCTGGTACTTTTTCATAATTAAAATCTGTTGCATAACGGTTATAATAATAGCCTTTATCAAATTTATAGACTACACCATCAGATGCCTTATATTCAAAACTATTTTCTATATAAATGATGGAATTAATTTGTTCTGGCAATTGTTCTATATTAATTATTTTTTCATCAATATCATTCCAATCACGTACAATTACACCCATACCTGTCTTATCATTATATTTACAAGATAAATACTCAATATTGCTTGACTTACCGGTAAATGCAAAAGGATTATAATCAGTCCATTCAAAGTCTTTATTCAAGAAACCGGATCTCCACTCACCGGTTATATCATTCTGATATGAACAAAAAATATATGGGTAATCACAAGATATATACTTAAGCAACCAATTACCACTTTCAGGATCAGTTTCTTTTAGTACATACTCAGTAATATCTTCATCAGGTATTTCAAGTCTAGGATTTCTATGCCTAAGTACCCATTTAGTACATTTAGCAATATCACTTGAGTCAAGGTTTGGATCTTTAAAGTCATCAATTATTATTTCCTGATTAAGCTGTGTTTTATATGAACCAATAAGCATATATAAATTAAACATATTGTTCATTTCAATATCATAACCATCTGGATAAATTTTAGGATCTCGGTTATGATGTGTAAAGAATATTTGTGTAGGCTGTGGACAATACTCAAGCCATACTGTTTTATTTATAGCATCAGGGCACCAGAGGTCAGTGCCTGAGATTTGATATGTATAAGGTGCAGTTAAATCTGTATCACCAGACTGTCTGTAGTCTCTACGGTCAAATCCTACTGGCCTCTGTGCAGAGTACACCCTGACACTATTTTTCACAAAACGAGGTAACTTGGTTAATTTATCAGTCAACTTAACAGTTTTTGAATAATAACCAGAGTCAATCATACAGATCTGATTATAAATATCAGACCATACATAGTTCAGAAAGTTTAAGCAATCAGAGAAAGTATAACTATTCAATGCTTTAGTTTGTGCTAAACGCATTGCATCTTCAAGAGCATCACTTGCAAAAGGGCAAACATCTACTTGTAACATTTATATCTCCTACTTCTTCTGTGTTCTAGCTTCCCATTCACTTATAAGAGAGCCAAAGTTAGTGAAGAAGTTATTGCCAACTTGTTCAATAGCTTTAGATCTAACATTGAAATCAACACCAATTCTTTCAAGTTCATGAGTACCAGTATTCCAAGCTTGTAGATCATCTTTACCTGTAGCATGCTTAGACATATAATCACTCATAAAGTCAGCAGCTAGCTGATCTGTAACATCTGGTCCGGCTTTTCCGGTAAGTATAAGTGAAAGCTGTTGACCATATGTTGGATTCTTTGCAATGGTATTGTAAAGAGTAGCAGCTGTATCGGCACCAAAGTATCTTTCCCAAAGATCTTTGTACTGCATAAGATATTTTGATGTAACATCTTGCATTTCCAACTGACCTGCAAACTGATTCATTGCCATCTTAGCCTGATAATCATTAAGTGTAATACCAAATGCCTGTGAAACAGCCTGTTTAAATGCTTCAAGATTCTTTGAATTAACTGCAGCCTGTAGCTGCTGTGCAAGCTGTTTCTGATTAGTATCAAGCCCAATAGCCTGATTCATTGCCTGCTGTTCATATGTATTTAATTCAGGCTTATCATAACCATACCCAAGACTCTGCATACCGCCTGTATTACGTGTACCAACTGACATTATCTGAGTTCTAGGTCTGCTATTATATGCATTTGCTTGTCTCGCTAATCTAAGTGTTGTAGCATAATCTTTATCATTGATCATACCATATTGGCCTTCGCCTTTAGCTTGATTAGCCTCTTGATTTTCGTTTAATTTTTCAACTTCCTCTTGATATGCTTTCTGCTTTACAGCTTCAGTGTTATCTCGTGCTTTATTTGTATCTGAAGACATTGAAGCTTTAGTATCATCTTTAAGATCTTCTACATCATTAATGAGTTTTTCATCTTTAGCTTCTGGCTTTTGAATACCTTCTGGTACTGTTATATTAGTAACACCATTTGTTTTAGTTGCCATTACGCTTCTCCTTATTTATATGTGTTATATGCCCGTTTTACATTTTGACCAAGAGTTTGCCAAGCTGTACCTGGTAAACCTATCTCTGACATATACGGTGTTAACTTCATTTGTTTTTTCTGTTCTTCATTCTGTTCTTCAAGACCAAGTAAAGAATTAATAGTATTGCTAAATGCATCAAGTACAGCTTTAGTATTTGCGCCACGTGCAGCTGTTGTATTTGCAACACCTGCTGCAGTACGGTCAAGATAATTTTGTCCATAAGCTTCATTCTGTGCATTAGAGTGTCGTTTACTAGCTAAAAGAGCTTGTGCAAGTGCATTTGCATTATTTTCAGCGGCTTGCCCTCCAGCATGTGCTAAATTACTTGCTGCGGTTGCACCAAATCTAATAGCTCTATATCTAGGGTCAACCTGCATAACCTGGTCTATATTCTTACTGAAATTTTTAATATAATCCTCATTTTTAGCTTTAGCTTCTGCCTCATTATTTTCTTGTTCTTGTTTATCTTGAGCTAAAGTATTGAACATTGTTGCTAAGTCTTTTAATCCTTGTATATCTGTATTTGTTACACGGTCAGCTCCTGCACCTTTAATCAGCTGAATAATAGCTTTATCATTTCCATCCTGTACCGCATGTAAAATATTTGGATCTGACATCATCATTCCAAGTGCTGTTTTAATTACTCTACTGTTCATTTACTGCCTCCAGTCTTGCTAATCTTACTTTTATATCTTCCAGTGATCTTGCAATATCACCAATTGCTCCTGCATTCATCATAGCAACTCTCCCTGTATCAACTGATTCAATACCATTTTCATCCTTGTGAATACAAGCAGGATTTACTTTCTCAATGTCCTGTGCCATTGGTCCAATGTGAGTTACACTAGGATCATTGTCAGGGCTAATTTCCTGTGCTTCAGGTTTATAATTATAAACATAATTACGAATAAAGTCAGCATACCCTTTGAGAACAGTATCATCTTCAGTATCATCTGAACCAAAGTCATAATCACCAGCTCTCTGAGTAAGCCAAGCATAATCTTCTTGTGAAGGCTTACCAAATGTATCAAAGGCTGCTCTTATATGTTTCATTCTACAATCAGATAACTCGCGTTCATATGCTTTACAAAGCTCAATATTCTTAGCTCTATAATCAGATGTATCATCAGCAGGTGACTTATTTAACTGTGTTTCATCTAGCTTAGGGCTATCTGTATTTAACAATGTAAGTGCCCACTTTTTCCAAGATGCAAGATCAGAACCCATACCATTATTAAAATCGTAATTTTCCCAAAAGGCATCTGACTCAAGCATCTGTCTGCGTTCGTCATAGTTATTAGTTGAACGAGCTATCTCTGTACATAAATCAATTACCTGCTGTTTTAATCCATTAGCATTTGGATCTGGTGCTGCATATCTAGGATCACCTTCCATTGCATTAGGTGTTTTTGGTGCTTCAGGCATGTCTTCAGGTCTAGGATTATTTGCATCCTCAGGTTCTGTAACAGGTTCAGTACTTTCAGCGCCTGTATTATCAGTTTCTGTATCACTTACTTTTTCAGTCTCAGTAACAGGTTCAGTATTCTGATTTGTATTATTAAGGTTTGCAAGGCTATTGTAATAATTAGTCTGTGCATCATACCATTTATTCTGTGCATCATTTAATGCAATATTATTATCATAGTCTTGATCATATTCATCAGCTTTATGATAATACTGCATACCAAGACCTTGTGATTGTGTAGCACCCTGTTGTGCAACATCAGCTTCTTGTCTACGGTTATTTGCAATATTACGCTGTTGATCTTGACGAGATCTTTCAGCAGCTACATCAGGTGCGTTAGTCTGACGTGTTAAAGCGGCAGCAGCTCCTGATATACCTTCTTTATTAGCAATGTTCTGACGGTTCTGTGCATCATTCTTCATTGATGCAACTTTACCAGCTTCAGTATATTCGTTTCTATCAGCAATCTGTTGTGAAGCTTGGGCCTCCATCTGACGATTAGAAGCTTCATTCTGCTGATTCTTAGCTTGTGCCTTAGCTGTTACTGCAGCATCAGTCATTGTATTACCAGGAGCACGCCCAGTAAATGCAGCGGCTACATCACGATAAAATGATGGGTTTAAATTTGGGTCAATAGCTTGTGCTTCTTTTCTAGCCTGCCCCTGAGCTTGACGGTATGGATCTGTTGTATAGTCTGTATTCTTCCAGTTTCTTTTATAATCATCACGTTCAGTCACTAGTTCATCACGCTTTTCTTTTATTTTATCAATGAGTTCTACGTTCTGAGGTTTCTGTTGCTTATAGTATGTAATGTCATCTTCATACTCTTTTATACGGTTATTATAATCATGCATGGCATCTTCAAGTTCAGTTCTTCTTTGATGCCTTTCTTCTTTCCAATGACCTAATAAATTATATGTTTCATCAGTAAGTCTCATACACTACCTCTTATAGTCTTAATAAACACCATTTAATAATAGATCAAGCTGATTTTGATAGTCCTGTTTTTCCTGACTATTTTGTGCTTTACCCATAGCTTTTTTAAGTTTTAAATATTTCTTACCCCATTGGTTATTATTATTCATGTTTAACCAAGTGTCTTCATCATATTTAGTATTAAGCTTTAACTGCTTAGCTCTTAAAGTTTGCTTACCATATTTTGCTTCCAGTTCAGCTGTCCAATTAGGGTTATAATCTGGATCATTAGAATTATCACTAGTCGTCTTTGGCATCGATACATTACCAACTGCATCAGTACTATCGTTTATCTGGTTAACAGTATCTTGAGTAATTTGATTTGATTGAGACTTAACTGCTGTCGCTTTATTAGCTTGGTTTTGTTGAGCTTCTCTTTCACGTTCCTCTATATCGTTCATATTCTGCTGCATAAGCTCTTGTTCAGTTTGTTTCTGTTGGTCCATTCGCTGTTGAGCTTCTCTTTCACGTTCCTCTATATCGTTCATATTCTGCTGCATAAGCTCTTGTTCAGTTTGTTTCTGTTGGTCCATTCGCTGTTGAGCTTCTCTTTCACGCTCCTCTATGTCGTTCATATTTTGCTGCATAAGCTCATTTTGTGTATCTGTATTCTGCACACTAGGTTTTGTACCTTGAGTTCCTGTACCTTGGGTATTTGTACCTTGAGGAACTGTACCCTGAGGAACTGTACCCTGAGCTCCTGTACCCTGAGCTCCTGTACCTTGTGGCTTAGGAACGGTATTCTGTGGAGTTCCACCTGTTTGATTTTTTGTAATAGTACTATTATCTTGTCTATTGATACGTCTAGCCATACCTTTATCACTTGCAAGATAGCCAGAAATATCGAAATTACGTTTACCTTCAAAATCCCAATTAGGATTAGAACGCACATGCCACTGTAATACTCGTAAAAAAGATTTAGTAACAGGGTAACCTGACTGCTGTCTCTTGTAAATTTGTTCCTGTATATATTTTTGTGCATCTTCAGGTAACTTATTAAACTGTCTTTTAAAAGTTCCGCCAGTAATAAAATTACTATTACTAATATAGTCTGCAGGATTCCACAGACCATCGGCAGGAGTACTTTCATTCAACTGTCTTTTTAATTGACGCGCTTCTTCTTGATTCCTAGCTATTTGTTCCTGAAGTGTTTCCATAATTACCTCTTAATATTTTAATTATACACTAAAACTTACATTTTGTAAATGTACCTTATTTTAGAGTTCCTTAAGTTCTTTAACATCTATCTGTTGTGTAAGTATCTCCGCTCTACGCTGAGTAACAACCTTAACTTCACAATCAATTCCAGAAATAGCAATGTATTGATCAGACCAAATGTGCAATCGCTCACGATTACCAGTTCCATTCTTACCTTGAAATCTAAATGAATAATAACCATAGCTACCAGATCTAGTAAATAACTCTTTTGTCAAGAATATATGTGTAGGCCGTGATTCTATTTTACCGCCTGATGTCATTGTTTCAGCTTTAACATTTACTACAGCATAGTTATCTGGCCCATAAATATAATCCATTTCAACTGGCCAACAGAAAGTAATTACCCATTCAAATAGACAATCTGCATCTTCTGATACACCTAATGGACTTGTAACCAATATAAACGGATTATATGTCCAACCATCAACACCAGAAACATTCTTATTTATTCTATCATATATTTCAAGATACTCACGTTTAGTATCATAAGTCTCACGATCAAGTTTCTTCCACTTACCAATATTATCTTTAAGCGACTTGAGCATATACTCATTAAATACAGCCCGGTTAATAATAACACGATTAGGCCCCTGATATGCAAGGCCACATGGCAATGAAATTGTCTTATACCAAGATCTATCATTAAAGATTGTTGTTATTGGTGGTGGTAATTCACCTGTTACATTACTCTTACCTAATGTAGGAACAATAATGTTGTCAGTCTCAGTGTCATTATCTTTAACACTAGGATCAAGTCTTGTATAAGTCATAAGACAAGGCATTACAACTTCATGATTGATAAAGTCCCATGTGCCTGTCTTTATGTCTCTAAAGCGCTCAAACATGTCCATTTTAACAAGATTATTACCAGTAAATACATAATAGAATCTAGTTGCTTTAGAGTAGAAATATGCTTCAGTTAGAGATGCACCCACAAATGTTAATCCAAGTACCGGGACTATTTCTGTAATAATATCAATACCTTCTTGTGTCTGCACCTGACAGATATAGTCATTTGTATACCTATATGTATTTTTACCAATTGTAAAGTCTACTGATGCCGGTGCTTTATATGCTGTCTGATTGTTCATTACATTTGTTGTTAAAGCTGTAATACCATCAAACACGTTCAACTGCATAGCTGTCATTGTTTTAACAGCAGCTGGCATAGTGTTAATTAGTTCAGTAAACACAGGTATAGCCCAACGTGTAACGTCTTTATCTTCACCTATTGTACCACCTTCAAGTCCCTTTTCTTTAGCTGCGTTTGTCACAAGTGTATATACTTTATCAATAGTATGTACATCAATAGCGGGTTCACTATCAAAGTTACCTTGTACCTCATTAGCCGGGAACTTATTGCTTCTCTTAAATCGGTCATTAACCTGGAAACAATACAAGAATGTCTGATTATTCTTATTCATTCCTGGTGAACCTGTCCAATCAACAATACGATAAGATATACCATCAAATGAGTGATACAGTTTATTATCTAGAACTGAGTTATAACCTGTACAGTTAAATGCAAGAATGTTAGGTGTAACAGCATATGGTCTCATATAAGCTTTACTAAGACCACGTTTAATCTCAAGTGCAATATAAGGTGCTGCTATACCACAGAAATCTTCAGTTATAACCACATTAGATGGCGCACAATTTATTAATTTAGTATCTTTACAAGTAACCCATTGTGTTAATCCATATGTTACACACTGTGATAATTGCCAATCCACATCAATAATATAGTCTTGGAATAATGATGGTGTAAATGATGGTTCTGATACACTTATATTTTGATTCTTAAATGCTTGTGTAGGCAAGAAACTAGGAACACCTTCTATCTTAGCCATATATCTAGGTAATCTCTTTTGTTCAGTTTTACCGTAACATGTTGCAACATACAATGGAACACTACCCTTTAATACACGGCTTATAGAACTTTCATCGTTTACATTCATTGTACTATGTGGTATTTTATATTGTTCAGGGCTTACTAATAATCTGGCATGCTCATCAGTGTTTTCTATTCTATTGGTCATCATATCAAGAGCCCAATCAGTCTGTTTAGTGCCTGCTACAACTGTTTCATCAGTATAATTAAGACCTTCTTCAGGTACACCCCAACATGGCCACATAAAGTATTCATTCTTTTCACCATACTTGTGTTTACCCTCAGTTTCTGTTTTACCATTTATATTTGAGTCAACAGCATCAGCTTTCATCTTATCAGCCATTAAATCAATTAGGCCTTCAATTTCTTCTTGAGCAATCATAATTGCACGTGTAGCTAACTTAGCAACCTGTAAAGCTGCTAATGCTGCTATTGCTGCAACAACTCCGGCAAAATTACCACCAGAACCTGCTGCTTCTATCATTGTATTAGCTGTATAGTCTGCAGTTTTAGAAGCAAGCTCGTGTACAAAAGTTGTTGCTAAATATGCAAGTTTAAGCTTCCAGGTACTCAATACTTTTATTACAAATGACAATTGCATAACATAACTTGTAACCTGTACATCTGTTACAGATTGAGCTGAACAGTTAGCAACAAACTGATGCTCCACGAAGCCTGGCCCTGCAAATACTCTTTGATTCTCACAGGTAGAATAAAACATATCAAGAGACTTAATTCCTACAACAGTACTACTTATACCTGTAGTTGGAGAATCAGAATGTAATGATTTAATCATAACATTTGTAAGGTTTTCACTTACAGACTGTGTAAATACATCACCGACTTCATTTACAGTATTCCAGTTAATACCTTCATTAACTGCTATCTTTTTATCAACAGCTTGTATAGCAGGTAAGAAAATATTAAACAAGAATAATATACCACGTCTCTCAGCCGTATATGGCATAATACCTTCTTGTTTGATTATCTGTTTATCAAAAGTTAACTCATCAGAGATCAATGGTGCTTTAGTTTCAGGTTCCATAATACCTTTAGCATTCTTACCTAATAACTCAGATAACTCATTAGTTGTATCTTTAGGCTCTGATACTTCAGGATTACTAGAACTATTATGATGAACATATGCATACTGACCTAATGTTTGTTGCAAATAAATAATTGACGCTACTTTAGGTGCATAAAGATAAATATCTGGGTTTAAAGCAGCATTAACAAAAGTACTCCATACAGAAGGTACATCATTACCATTACTAAATAAAGACATAAGAGCTCTTTTAACAACAGTATTATCAAAAAGTAACTCTGTTCTAAAACTTGGTGACTTATACACTGCTTCATACACATTAGTAAAAGGTAATACTTGCACAGTATAATTGTTACTGTCTACATCATAAGTTAAATGAGATACTATATTCTTAACCTCTTTATCAATATACCATTGCTTTTCAGCAGTGCCAAATACTTTATTTGGATTTGGTGTTTCATTAATTCTAGACTCTTGTCCATTTTCAATGATATAAGCTGCATCAATATCATCAAGATTTGGTCTAGCAGGTATCTTTGTAAGTGTTTCTAAGTCATGTACTCTATCACTAAAGCCTATATCTTTATCAAAGAATGCCTCTGGTATTTGGCCGCCTGTTAAATCTCCAGTTATACTTACAAATCCATACCCTTGAATACATCTTTCAATATAGAAAACATTATTATCACTATCAAATGCACAAACAACTGCCCATTGATCAAAGTTATTTGATAAATGACATCCTATAAATACTCTATTGTTTCTTATAGTATTTGTCCATTTTGCTTGAGATAGTATTTGTCTTACAGTAACATTTGAGTATGTATTAAAGTATGCAGTATTATCTGTACTTGTTGATGTATTTAATTTTTGACCTATATTGATATGTCTTAGCATAAAATCAATATGTCCTTTTTCTACAAACTTATTAGCAACATCATACAATGTACATCTAAGCATGTTATTATGCTCTTTAATAAGCATAAAGTAAGACTGCCCATCAGAGTTATACGAGTTTAGTACTGTATAATAACAAGGTTCTGTACCTATAATATTAAGTTTAGGTATTTCAAAAATCTTTTCCCATCTATTACCATTCCAATCATCAAGTTCTAAAGTATTTCGCTTTAATACAAAGTAATGTGTGTTAAGTTCTAAGATATGTTTTCTATCAATCCACCAAAAATTCTCAACTTCAACAGTACTATTCCACTGCTGTTTAACAATCTGAAACTCTGTGTTAGCATTAATGTCACCAAGATAAGTACTATGATCATCTAGTCTTATATCAGTGTATTCTACACTCATTACATCATTACTGTCAGACTCAAATGGAGTCATATCAATATGTTTATACTCCCCGCGATATTGTACAGTAAGAATGTGATCGTGTATATAGTTAAATGACGCAATTATTGTTTGCATTTCACCAAGTATAAAATTAAGCGTATAAACATCATCATTAAACTTAATGTCAATAATATTATCTTGTTCGGCACTTGCAAGTTTATTAAGACGCATATTATAATCAAACTGTACTTGTCCATTGTAATCAATAGTATAAATACCATTTTCATAGCACAATAAATTATAATCATTAGTTAATATCTTTACAAAGTTACCATGTACATTATTATAAGATAATACAAGATTACCAGTAATAGCCCTTGTTAAAATAGTCTCATCCTCATCTTCAGCATCAATATTAAAGTCTAATGACGTTTCATTAAACGTGACACTGGTATTATCTGTATTAAATGTGGTTTGTGGCACTGTAAGATAATTTTTAGAGTCACCAGTATTTGTATCATATTCCATTATAAAATCAGGCTCAGTAGTTTTAGTAATAAAAACAGGTATTTGAATAATGCCATCTTGCATATCTTCATATTTTGTTATACCTATGTTATCATTACTGGTCTTCATGTTACGAATATTCAGCAAACCATCAACAAAAAACTTATGATTTACATCAGAGTCATTATAAGCAATAAATTCAGCATTTATTGGTATTCGTGTAGTATCAGCTATACCTGATATAAACACACCAAATCCACCAATACCATCTGTCTCATCAAGGGTATTACCACTAACATTATTATTTACATTAGGGTAATACTGTGTGTATAATCTAGGTTGACTTGCAGCATCTATATCTGTTAAACCATAGAAAAGTTTAAATGTTTTCTCACTGTCATGCTCAATATCAGGATTACGTAAAAATCCTAGCTTAAAACTACCAAATCTTAATGGTATATCATCTTGTTTAACTAAGTTACCTTCTTCATCATAAAGTCTTGTAAACGAGCTAAACTCTTCAATATACACTCTAAGCCAATTATATGAACCAGCTACAGTATTACGATCAACGTAAATCTTACCTGCAGCAATTTCATTATCATCTAAAGCTAATATTTCTAATGCTGGTGTTTCACTTTCATAATAGATATTTGATCCGTCTACATGCCTATACCTATTAAGCTCTTGTGCTGCTGTCTCTTTATTATATTTAAGTTTGATACCAGCATGCCCATATATAGCACCGGCAATATTTACACCGTCCATATAGTTATGATTAAATGTTACAGGCATACTAGATAAAACATCACTGGATATGTTACCTTTAAATGAACACTCTGTCAATGCCCCATTTTGAACAGTCATACGATTCAGCCAAGCTGTATTACTATTACTATTTAATGTAAATGAACAACCACCACCTGTTATACTATAACTATCATTAGTAGCATTCTCATCTGTTGTATTCCTTTCATCTACAGAGTATGATACATTAATTAAATTAGCTGCAAAATGTGCTTTACCTGTTTTACTAATATAATTTGCAAATGTAAATGGTACTGAAACAGATGACCCATAAATATTTACTACAATATTAGCGTTTAAAGTTGAGTTGTTTACTGATATTGAATATTTGTCAGTCTCATTAATATGATTCTGGTATACTGCAACATTATAATTACATACAGGTAACTGTGTAATATCATTTACACGCTGTGTACCACTTTTCCATGGAACAATACCAAGTGTATTAAAACACACTAATGAAGCAATACCATTATTTGCCTTAGCTATTACACATCCAGGTTGTGTACTCTGACAAGCTATACGTATTCTATCATCTGATTCATATTTATCAATAATAGTTTGTGCTCTTGCTACATTAATATTACGTGTCAAATCATTAATAGCCTGTACATATTCATCATATTCTGTTTCATATTCAGTAACAGTCATTACTTTTGCATCTTTAATACTTATATCTAATAAATCAGTATATGTACTATCTTCATCTGTATCTACAATAGATGAAAGAGACTGTGGGTCAATAACACCAGGATACCAAGCTTTCCAATTCTTACTCCACTCAAGCCTTTCGGTTCTGGTCATACCATCTGTTCTATTAAAGTCAAATAAAGGATCCCTAAACCTTGTAACAATACGCTGTCTAGTATAACCTGCATTTTTAATAAAAGGCACTGGTATTACTTCAATAGTAAGATTACCAATAGTAAGATCACCAGTATGATATGTACCTAGGATAAGTTTTTTGAAATCACTAAGACTATCAATATATTCCCAGGCTTGCGTATCACTATTAAATAATACAGCATAAACATTCTTATGTACAATGCTATGTAATTCAGAAGGTAAAGTTATATTAAAGCATGGTACCCATTTAAATGGCCAATAATCTGAGCTTGTAACATCAAAGTTTGTAGGAACTTCTTTATATGTACCATGTGAATACCCATTAACTACCCCATCCTCCCGTATATAAGATCTACCTTTTGTATCCCATGAATCATTATGTCTATCAAGACCTGAACTTGAATTACCATTATAAATATAAATACAAGTATCTTGTATACCAATAGGAGAATCAGCTTCACTATATACTGTACCTGGGCAAGTTGTAACTTCTTTAACGCCAAACTCCATCCCCTGTGTATACCCTGAATACCTTGCTGCTGTATTTATTTCCTGCATTAATACTGCAATCTCATCATCTGCTGGATCTGAGCTAGCAATTGTAAATCTATTATTAACACCAGCAGTTGCTGCTATAGGTATAATAGACCGTATATTTGATAGATCCTGAACTGTCCTAAGTGTATTGTCATCAAAACAATTATTATACTTAAATGTTTTATTTGGCTGCCAATTAGTACCTTTATATGCAGGGCCATATAAATCCCAAGCAGCGTCACCCATCCACATACGAATACGTGCTTTAAGACTAGTATAAATATCAGAATAACCTTGAACTAATGCAGTATTAAACCCTGGCCATCTAGGCAAATTACCTAAAAGAATTGTATAATTTGAATCAGTCTGATTCATCTTATATAATCTAAACAGTGCTGTGCTACTTTTCCAGGCGATAGAGTTTCCAAATATAATCTGATTATATCTGTACTTAATGGCATTCGGACGGCTTACTTTTGTATCAGAGGTAAAATCAGCAATGGTACCCTCTCTAACAACACCAGGCTCAAAGACACTTCTAGCTTTATATGTAGTATTTGGATCTAGCGCATAATCACAAATAAAATGTATAGCATTACAGTAAACATTATCAGGTTCCCAAGCACCCAAAGATGTATCGAGAGAAGGTTTATATGATGCTGTAAACCATAGTGGTACTTTAATGTCACAAGTAACTAAATTCTGTGTATCTAAAGTAGTACCTGAAAAATCACATTTAATCTTATTGAAATCAACAATATTTGAGCAGGCTGCAGAAATTACAGCATCAGAATCCCAAGAATTACCAGTCAATCTAATATTATTATACTCATTAACATAGTCTCTAAGATTTAATCTTATATCAATATCTTTGGTTCTATTCTCTGAATAATTAAACGTTATCTCATTGTCATTATAAATTGCATAAGCAGTATTATTACCGTCAACAGTAAGAATTTCTCTTACAGGATCAAATACATACTGTGAACCTCTGACAATCTGTGTAATATCTGTATCATTATCATTCCATTTATGCTCATCACTATCTTGTGTATGTAAAAAGCCTTTATAATCAACAGTATGTATAAACTGATCACAATCTAGGAACATACCAGCTTTAAAATCTACATCAACATCAAGTTTACCATCATTCTTAATAAGAATAATCTTATAACTATTATCATCTTTCTGTAACACATAATTAATAGTAACAGATTCATTATCAACACTTAAGTCATGCGTTTCAGTATCAAATACAACATCACAGGTAATCTCATGAAAAGCACAATGTATTGTATTATCATAGTCTGGGTCAAATTCTGCGGTACCATTACTTACATGAATAACTCTAGAGTCTTTTGTATATATGTAAGATTTAAGAACATCTGCTGAATATTCCGCATTGTATAATGATACCATATATGTAGGTATATCTGTAAGCTGCATATTACTTGCATACAGATTTTCTTCAATCATTGAACGTATGTTATTATATTTAAAATCATAAACATTCCAGCCTGCAGCCCATCCATTCTTTTCAAAGCGTAATGAGTTAGGCAAAAACTTACCTTGACACTTCTGCCAATTATGCTGCCAAGTATTCTGATTAACTGGTACAAGCATATCACTTGTATTAACATCAAGTCCAGCTTCAAGATTCAATGATACTTTATTTCCACCTTCCATATCTTAATCCTTAATTGAATAAATTATTATTACCATAATAATACCATATAATATGATAAATACATTAAGTGCCACTAAATAACAACCTCACCAAGTTTAACTGATTCAATGAATGCTGCAATTAAGAACTCGTGAATTGTATCAGGCACAGGTATACCAAGAGCTTCAAACTTAACTAAAGTTATAGCAAGCATAAGTGTAACCTGCTGCCAGTCTATATAATATGGTAATGTTTCAAAACTAATTTTACCTTTGATTATATTCAACACTGCACGGGCTGTACTTAACTGTAAATAATCAATTGGCTGTTGTCTTGTATTTTCTTCGTCACTTAGTGGATCATTTAAGTGAACAGGTTTAAGAGAAATATAAGCTGTGTCAATAAGCTCTTTAATTTCATCCCAATCCATATTTTCATTATCACTTTTATACCCTGCATTGTATTTAATATATAAACTCAAGGCATCAGCAATAAATTCACTTAATCCAGAAAGCTGTGCCTGAAATACAGAATCACGTGTCTGGTCAAGCGCAACAACTGCAGCGGCACTACGCATATTCTCCATATCAAAGGATGCATTCTGAATACCAGCTAATTCATACATTGCTGTTTTATATTCCTGAATAATTGCAGAAAGCTCAGGATCTAATGGTGTAGGGTTAATAACAGTCATAAGTGAATCAAGTGGTCTTGTGCTATCTACATACAAACATTCACCTGTACCATTTGTAATTGCTTTCATAGCAAGTTCAACATCTGAATTGAATACTGGTGTTGCACCTTTATAGTTTCTGATCAACTGCTGTTGTTTAGCATTGATCTTATTAATTTCACGCTGCATAGGGTAAAGAATATCGAACAACGAACTTGACATTACTTTTGCAAAGCCAGTGTCCCAACGCATAATAGCAACTAATACTTCGTCAAATGGGTAATTCTTTGCAGGTAATGCTTTACCACTTATTGTTACATAACACTTTTGTGTAAGACAATTGAAATACATACAAAGGTCAACTGTGACTTTACCCTCAATAATTTCAAGTATCTCTTGCTTATCTTCTTCAACGAGATCTTGCAAATAAACCAAAGCTTGTGCAACAGGACATGCATAATCTCTATAAAGCATCTGAACTATTTTGCCATGATTTACCTGACTTTCAAACAAGCCAATCTCATAATCATTACCTTTAACAAGCTTACCTGTATAAGGATCAATAAATGCATAAGAATAACCAAGAATTGCTGCATCATGGAATACATCAATACAAGTTCTGTTAAACTTATCTTTAGTAATATACATACGCAAAATACGTTCAACTTCATCTTTATATATAATGTATTCAAAGTTCTGATCTTCAGACATTAAGAATGGAATAAACTGAATAGTTCCTAAACGAGACGTAACCTGATCAACAATTTGCTTAAGATAATTACAAGATAATCCAGTACCATAATCCTGGCGCTCTTGATCCATCCAAGTAAATGGTGCACTATTATATGATGATATGGCCCAGTCACTTGTTTTAAGACTCGGGAACATCTTATTATAGAACGCACAGATCTTAAGATATTCTTTAGAATACTTTGCTTCAATAATACTGTTCAATCTATAAAAGTCATTTTGAATCTCATCAGGTAACTTCCAGTCATCAACCTTCTCACCAGGATAAAGCGTAGGTCTATTTAACTGTGTTACCTCATCAAATGTATAATTCAATCCATTTACATTCATAATTAACCTCGTTTACTATGCTCTCTTATGAACTGATCTACAGCTACAGCATCATCCAAATGGTTAAAAATATCATAGTCATTGTCAAGTTTAGTCTCACTTGTAACTGACTTGATCTCAAACTTATGACCTCCAGGACTTGTAACTTCAATAATAATATTTTGCTTAAGTGCTTTTGCTGCATGTATAACTAAATACTCCAAAAACTCAACAGACCATTCCTGTTTGCTGAGTATTCTTAGAGCTTTTCTACGTTTAGCCTGCTCATAGTGTATTGTAACTATCTGTCTAAGTAAACTGGGCTCCTTCATAATTACCTCTTATTAAACATATCATTTACTGCGCTCTTATTAAATCTATTTACATCACGCATAACTTGCTTACGACCCTCTGCTTTATCATCACTAGGCATAACTTTTTTAGCCGTAGTTTTTGCTTTACCTTTATCTGTAAATTTATCTGGGTTAATATCAGAATCATATCGTTTATTATACGTAATATTACCTGTACGTAAGTTTTCCATAGCATTAACATTATGACCTGTAATAGCACGTTTTTCGTCTGCAATAGACTGTAATGTCCATTTTTCATTACCATTCTCATCTACAGAATGTACACTATTAGGATTATTTTTAATCTGTTCTGATCTAGACTTAATTCCAAGTTCACGCTTTCTCTGGTACTCTTCTGGATTATCTACAATGTTTTCAGTCTCACGGGCACGTCCATCAGGATTATCTTTTAACATATCTTCTTTATTCTTATAAATCTTACCGGTTGTAATATCAATAACGCCACCAAGTGCGTCAATACGTTTTATAATATGGTCAGTATCTTTAAGACCTTCAAGTTCTGCGATCTCAATAGGTGTTTTACCAACATATGTATCAAGAATAAAGTTTTTACCTGTCTCAGCCATCTGTTGCCTTTTATTGTTAAACTTATCGTTATACTCACCTTTAATAGCCTCAGCTTGCTGTCCTGCGTACTGCTTGAGTTGCTTCATAAAATCTCTACTAGGATCTATATTAATACGTAAAGGATCCCGGTCTACGTTAGGACTGAATATCTGCAACATCTTATCTGCAAAAGGAATAGTTCTGTCTTTCTTAACTTTATCAATATCACCTTCACTAAGTCTATGAGTAACTGTCCACATTTCAAAATTGCCATCATCAGCTTTTTTACCCATAAAGACTTGATGTCCACCCTCTTCACCAGAAGCTGTAACAAGATACCAACCTTGTGGCAACGGAATAACGTTACTATGTCTGAAATCTCCAGTATTAAACTTCTGTTCTGGTTCAAGCTCTTTTAACAGCTTATTCAAAGTACTCCAAGAATCTTTTGCCTCATTACGAGCTTCTTTAGCCTCGCCAATATCCTTATCAGTTTGAGCTCTGTCTATTATAGAATCAAATACTTCAAGTGCAAGTTTCTCTTTCTGAGTTAATTGTTTTTCAGGTATTCCTTTAAGATCCAATAAGTCTTGCAGCAAATCATATTCAACATCAGACAACTTAGAGTCATCACCTGTAACATATGCTTTCGCTATATTCTGTAAAACTTTATTCTCACCAGATTTAACCTGATAAACAGGATTATACCCTGCATCCATCTGCATATCTTTAAACATATTCTTTCTGAAGCCTTTAAGCTTGTCTTTAAAGGTATCTGAATTTAATAATCGTTTAAGATTAACGTTATCAAGGTTAAGGTCATTTGTATATTCATCAAGCTTAAGCTCTTTCAATAATTTAGACATATCCCCAGGATAGGAGTCTTTAGGTAAACTAACACCTACATTCTGATCAAACAGCTCTTTTGTCTGTTCTTCATTAATACCTGCATTCTTTACATCTTGTGCAATGCCAAGCTTGTCAACAAGCTCACTAATATTCACATTATTTTTATTCTTACTTGTATAATCCTTCAGTTCATTATTAATAAATGAAAGAATCTTATTCTTAATAAGATTTTCATTCTGCGCTTTAATATCACCCATTGAATGTAAAGATGTACCACGTTTTGTCAACATATTAACTAATGGACTACCTGCAAGATTATCAAGAGCTTGCTGTAATTTCTTTTCTTTATCATTGATATATATTTCATTATCTCTTTGAGAAAGCTCATGTCTAGCTTGTCTATGTGCTTTACCCTGTTCAGATCTCTGTTTTTCAAGATCTTTAATAGCTGCACGCTTATCTTTCAAAGTGTTTAGGGCTTCTGCTGTATCAGCTTTTACTTTATTAAAACGATGTGCATTCATCATGTCAATAGTATCAATAGGCTGATTGCGTGCTCTACGATTTAAATCTATTTGCTCTTCTGCTGTTAATCCATGCCCTCGTCTACGTGCTGCCTCTTCTTCATCTCGACTAACATAATTATCTTTAGTACCATCATCAAGATACTGATTTGACAAATCTTGTTTCTCATACTCTGGTGCTAAATTATTCTTAAGGCCTTCCTCTTCCATACGAAGGTCAAGCTCTTCCTGAAAAGAATCTGGATCTTCTATACCCATAAGAAGAAGCTCTTTATAATCTTCTTTACCTGTCTTACCCCTCCCTTTACCTGTCTTACCCCTCCCTTTAAGGGTCATTAAGTATTTAAACTGCTCTGCATTAACTTTAATACGTTCACCATTGTATTCTATAAATTTAACCTTAGCTTTTTCAGGACTATGTACTCGGTTATTTGCAAGTGTATTTTTGTAAACAGAATCATCTGCTTTTTCTGCAGGTACAAAAGTAAAAGTACCATCTAAATTTTTAACCATTGCCATATATGTATACCTCTCTATAATTGGGATTTTGCTTACATCACATTATAATAATAACATAAAACCAGTGTTATGTAAATGTGACTTTTTCCAATACTTACTGACCAAGGACATTCCACAAACAGTACCGCATCGCTGGCAAAAGGTCAGGGTGAAATGCTCCATCATCAATTTCATTATAAATCTCACCATTTGGACCACGCAACAAAATTGTACTTACACACTCATGTTCGCACTTACCACCCTTAATCAATAATAATTTACCAGTACGCATCAATTCATCAATCTTGTCCCACATAATAACTTTATCTGTTTTATGTGCATTTGCTATCTGTAATCTAAGATTAGAATATTCTGTACCAAATTCCTCGAGACTAACATTAATGGCAAGTTCATCAGTAATATGCTGATCATTATCATCTGCATCCCACAGAATACGTTTATTCAAATCTTTTAAAGCTTTCTCATCATAAGTAGACTCTGGTCCTGTCATAAGCGTCTGTAAAGCTAACATCCAACACTCTTTAACCTGTTCCTTAAGATATTCCAACTGACTCATTGTTCTATCTTTAATATCAAGTCTATTAAATTTAGCCTCGAACAGCTCATAACCTTTACCTTCATCATCAGACCATGCTATTGCTATCAATGTATCATTATCAGACACACCATAGTCAACACCAATAAATACACGAGATATTGGCCACTGAGGCATCGCTTCTTTAGGGTCATACACTTTATAATTAGGATACAATACAAGATCGTCATCATAAGCCCATTCACCGTTATACTCTCGCCTTACATAAGGTGTATCCCAAGTCAAACCTTTTTCCTCAATAGCTTTCTCAACATATGCTTGTCTTGCCTCAACAGCTACGGGATGTGGATTATCACGCCATGTCCAAGTAAAATGTGGAACTTCCCATGTCTTCCAAGCCATTTCACCATATGTACCTTTAATCTGTGGTGGTGTACCTGCACAAAGAAACTTATAATCATCGGCGTAGTCCATCTGCATCGGCTGAAGAACTTCATCCTGAAGATACGACAAAAGCTCAGACTTTAGATGGAAGAACTCATCAATAACAATAACCTTAGCTTTATTACCACGAATCTGGTCTGGGTCTTTAGTATTACTCAAACCACGAACAAGGATCTGTGAACCATTGTCCATACGCTTCCAATTAAATCTTTTGCCTCTTTTGTCCTGAAGGTGACATGCATCAACAATTTCATTTGCTGCACTATCTATTAACCCTTCAGTTAACTCCATTGTCTCTCCAATGTAGATACAGGTTGTATTAGGTTTACGCAAACACTCAACTATACAGGCTGCAACAAGTAAATGTGTTTTTCCCGCACGGCGTGAACAACAAACAAGAATGGTACCATTACCCGCATTTAATACATTTAATTGCTTATCAAAAAGTGTATGCAATATCATATAGATATTATACGCATTATCATAACAAAGCTCTGCAACACGGGTCTCACCCGGTCTACCATCAATTCTATCAATAAGATATATAATAGCTTTAGTATCTTTGTGCATTATTGCATTCATGTAAAGAGTTCTTATCAAATGATCTCTCTTTGTACCAGAACCTGCAAAAGCCATTGCTAAATCAGTAATATTGTCTAACTCACTTTTAGCTTGTTTAATTCTAAGCTCAAGTGCCTTAATCTGGTTCTTTGTAACTGCAACATTGCCTTCTTCAGATGCAATAGCCCCGGTTATTGATGCCTGGGTAAGTACATTCGTCCATTTGGCATAAGACATCTCCACGCACATTACAGCGTATTCTGGATCTTGCATTACGAAATCTATTACAGGTAAATGATGTGCTGCTGCTATTTCATAAATACTGTCTAATGATTCATCAACAGCGTCTCGCTTATCAGATGAATACCATGGCAATTTAACTTCTTCATTGAACAAATTCCTTGATACTTCAGTAAATGAAATATTACTCACTTGATCATTATCTTTGTCCTGTATTACTGGAACCTGAATTTGTTCACTAGCTGTTAAAATATCATCAGTCATTTTCTTCATCGTCCTTATGCCAAATATTTAGCCATGCTATAGCGAAATATACAACCACCAATATAACTACACAAATGGTACCAAACACTTGCATTACAATACCTCAATATAATTAACTGAGCTCAATATTTCTTTAACTTCAGTCAATTTATCTTGATTAACTCTAATTTTAAGAATAACTTTATTATTAGGATTAACCTTAACAGGTTTCTTGTCTTTAATAGGCTTAGACACAAATTTATTGATTGCCGGAGCTTTATAGTCTGGAATAGATACACAGAACTGTTTTACACCCTGCTTTGTGATCTTACCATATGAGCTGGTAATCTGTAACAAAGCTTTACGTGCACTATCTTCATCAGCTGCCTCAATAATGATCACCGGCCACTTAACCTGCAACAAATCTGGATCCTGATCAATCATAGCTAGAATAGCCTGCCTACGGCCATGTCCATCTAACAAGTAATTCTTATCAGATTTCCATATTGCAAAAGGCATAAGTAAACCTTCAGTATTCAATGAGTCCTGAAGCTCATGAATATCTTGCTCAGTACGTTTCTTAAGGTTACCTTGAAACGGAACCATGTCAGTGATTAACATTGACTCTTCAGTTTTACATTTAATTTCCATATAGTTTCTCCTTATATGTATTATTATAACACAGGCCAGAAAAAATGTACACTGTATTAGCTAATTTTTATAAGGGCCTTTTTTACAAGAAAAATGAAAAATTATGTATATATAGAAGGAACTTGACTTTTTCGGCTTGCTTCATAGTTAAAGACTCTTGCTTACAGAATCAGAAGCAAAGACAGGTTCACCAACAGCTCAATTGATACATTCCTCACTTTAAGTGATACTTTCTGTGAATGTACACTTTTTATAATTAGCTAATTCATTTTACATTTGAAAATAAAAATTTTTCAATTTTCAATGTGTAAAAATGACATTTACAACGGAAAAAGTAACATTCATATTAAACTCGCTCAATGGTTAATGTAACAAATTTACTTGTTGGTGATTAATGTAACATGTGATACGTGCGTGAATTACTCAGGGTCCTGTTGTTGTGGATCCCTAGTCATGATTCGTTCGTGACCGGGCCTAGGCTCATTTTGATCTTTGGTAAATGTCACACATGCTTTGATCCGCTGACCGCGGGGTTTTTCCGAGCTACCGTACAAAAAATTCCTGTGTCTCTAAATGTATTATCTAGTGAGGCTATTTTTTATATAATATAAGTAGACTCTCGAAAAGTGTATCCAAACGAGGGTAGAAAAATATTCAGGCCCTTGGTAACGTAACCGTGAGTCAAGTATCTTGTGTGGATATTCACAGTACGTTAATACCGGGCTACAAGGAGACTACTATGAAAGTAGTTAAATGTGTCTTCGCAGGTAAGACCTACGAGTTGCCTGCAAACAACAGTGGTTGGATCTCTGATTCAGAGACTAAGATTCCAGATGCCTTGGTTAAGTTACTCAGGGAACGTCCTAGAGTAGGCAAAGGTTCTAAAGGTGAACCGATTATTCAGGATGATCTTGGTAAGCGCATTAGCCTTGGTTCAGCATCTCTTCGTCTCGAAGGAGAAACAATTGGTGGAACTGGTTCTGGTGGTTCTAAGTGTCCGAGAATGTTTGCCCTGGAGGCTTTGAAGTTTAAGGACAAGTTGTCAAAAGAGGCTATTGCATTCTTTGAAGAAGCTGCAAGAGATCCTAAGCTTGACAAGATGGTCCATGACTTGATGGCTATGGGTAAGACAGAAGCAGAAGCCAAGAAGTTCCTTGGTATCTAGTCAAAGACCCGTGTGGTCTGACCCATTTCTCACTAAGCTGTGCTCGTGAAATACCGGGTACCGCTTAGTGAGTCTTTAATCTAGGCCATTGGTTTCAGTGGCCCTGACTAAGGAGGTTTTATGAGAACTAGACTTAGTCTCTATGAGTTACAAAAAGTATATCTTAAAAAATACAAAAAGGATCTTGTTAAAGACTCTAAGTATGCGGGTCTTGAAGCATGTCGTAAAAACGTTATCAAATGTAACACTAGTAAAAAACTATGTTACTGTAAAGGAGGTGTCTAATGCCATTTATGGATGACTTTGATGAGCCATACATTATGACTGAGCAAGATTTAGAGGAGGTACTTTATGGTACTACTGAAAGCTGTGATCAAGATTATGATGAGTGATCTTGATGAATTTGTAAAAGGTATTTATGTCTCGATTATTTAAACAAGCACTGTCACAGGACTATGCACAGATACAAATTGATAAGTATTATGCATGTATTATTGTTAACGGTGACTTGGAGCACTGTTATATTGTTAAACGGTCACAAGTTAGAACTGCTCTAGAGATTCAAGAAACTCTTAGGCATAAGTTCGGTGGCCGATGGTTACTCATTATGTGACCAATTAAATTAAAATCCCGGGCTAGTCCCGGGTAAGGAAAACACTATGTTTGAACTCTTTCAACAAATGCTTAAAGAACAAATGGGCTTTGAGCCGTCTAAAAGTGTTACAGAAAACACATTTGAAGTTTACCATTGTATGCTTATAGATGTGTTTGAATTAATTAGTGGTTCTTGCCTTGATAATGCAGACAAGAACGCTGCTTATTGTAACCTTGCACTAGAGGTTATAAATAAATTGATTTAGGAGGCAAGAGCATGTTAGTACAAATACCTGAATCAGATATTAAATATCTCAAAGAAGTAATACCTGCGTTCTGTAATATAGGTGCTTATGTACATGAAGGCGTACGCATTACTGTGGATTATGATTCATCAGCAGAAACACATGAAGCGTGCGAGAATCTTATTGAGTTCAGAGGCAGGTATATTTATCCTGAATACATTGAGGCATTGAACAGTATCTTTATGCAGATTATAGAGAACATGAGCAAGACTGGATCACTTAAAGACCAGCTTAATGAGTTAGTGAATCTTTGGTTCT
>Ga0310690_10000766_pt1 | contig 63934 bp, 50 predicted proteins | sample AusTroGonzalo_MG_2_FD_207661 | JGI IMG/M metagenome (GOLD analysis project Ga0310690, IMG submission 207661) | Bovine rumen microbial communities from tropical cattle in Woodstock, Queensland, Australia - Gonzalo_04 (v2) (version 2) | ecosystem: Host-associated > Mammals > Digestive system >... | reverse complement strand
CATCACCGGCATCAAACGCAAGTCTCGACAGAGATTGGAAACAATGAAAGGGTATTTGATGGTTTTTGTTTCTCTTAATTTTTCACTTTTCACTATTCACTTTTCACTTCATTATTGCCGAGCCCGGAGGCCCGGCAATAATGCTAATCTTGGTCGTCTCCTGGCTCGGGATCACCGCCGCCGTTGTCGTCACCACCGGTGCCGCCTTGGTTCTGACCGCCACCGTTGTCACCACCTTCGCCGGTGTTGGTGCCGCCACCGTTGCCGGTGTTCTCGGGATCTTCGACCTCTTCGTTGGTCGTGTCGTCGGTCACGCGCTTCACCTCCTTGCCGTCCTTGTCGTAGCAGGTGATGGAGACCTTGAGCTGCTTCAGCTCCTCCTTGATGTCCACGCTGGGCGTGTAAACCACCTTGCGGCTGCGGATGAGGGACTTTGCCACGTCGTTCACGTCGGCTACTGCGCTGGCGTTCATGCTGAAGCGCAGGCTGCCCAGGCCCGGGATGGCTACCGAGTGGCCTTCCGTCACCCATGCCTTGATGACTTCGCCGATGGCGTCCCATGCGCCCTTCAGGGCTCCGCGCTGGATGCCGCTGCGGACGGATGCCTCCTGGATGACTTTGTTCTCAGCCAGTCGGCTGTAGGTTTCGGGTCGCATGACGTACAGGAGCGTACCCGCGTCGGTCTTGTTGAATTTGACCAGAGTCTGTTGTGCTTTGATGTTAATCATAATTGTTTAGTTTTAGTTTGTTAGTTTGTTAGTTTTAGTTTTTGTTTTCTCTATATTGTACCGGTACTTTTCTAATTTTGTAAAGATATTTCCATTTTTCACTCTTCTTGGACTCTTTAGAGCCCTCCGCCTGCGCCTGAGCACCTACTGGAGCGCAAGAAGGCGCACCGCTAAGGCGCGGAACACCTTTCACTTTCAATTGCTCCGCCGAGCAATTTAATCTCTTCCGCCGAGGAGAAAAATTTGCTCCGCCGAGCAGTTATCTCGCGATGGCGTTGTTCGTTTTCTTTGACACTGCAAAGGTACGACAATTTTCTGATAATGTAAAGATATTTCGCAGAAACTTTTTAAAAAGTCCCGACTTTTTTTTAGAGAAATATATTTTTGAAAAACACAGTCAAAAACACATTGGCTATGTCCAGAAATGAAATGGTACAGATGGCAGATGGCAGTTTTATCAGGAGCAGATAAAAATATATGGCCCCAACATTTATAATATATATATATATATATATATATTATAAAAATTATTTTCATATTATTTTTTGTTGTGTTATTCACTCTTTAACTATGAACTATGAACTTAGAACTATGAACTCCCCTCTTGTCCCCTCTCGCTAGAAAAACTGCCATCTGCCATCTGTACCATTATAATTTGTCTTTTCCAACAAAATCATTTTCTCTGTTTTCCTTGTGAGGGATTGAAAAATTTCGTAACTTTACAGCCGAAAACTTTATAAAATGGATGAACTGGAGCCCATAAGACGCAAAATATACGAGATTCGCGGCCAACGCGTGATGCTGGATCGTGACTTGGCGGCTATGTATGGCGTGGAGACCAAAGCACTTAATCAGTCCGTTAAACGTAACTCTAAACGTTTCGAAGGAGATGATTTCATGTTCCGCCTTACGAGGGATGAAGAAAGAGAAATTCGTTTAAGGTCACAAATTGTGACCTCAAATATTTCAGATAATCAGGAACTTATGTGTTTGAGGTCACAAAATGTTACCTCAAACGGAAGAGGTGGAGCACGATACCTGCCTTATGCTTTTACTGAACTTGGTGTAGCGATGTTAAGTAGTGTGCTAAATTCCGAGACGGCTATAGACATCAATCGCAGGATTATGCGGGCATTCGTAGAGTTCCGCCATCTGGCAATATCCCTTCCGCCATCAAACCCTGCTGCAGATGTGGCACAGCTCCGCAAGGACTTTGAGGAATTGAAACTCGACATAGAAGATATTCTGCGCGACCAGAATGACATCAACGAGAGTACACGTGCCCAGCTTGAGGCCATCAATGATGCTTTGACGGAGTTGCAGAACCTCGATAATAAGAAGCTGCCTCTCCCCGAAATAGGCTACGCCGCCATTCAGAAGAGAATAGACGAAGAGAAAAAGAAGAAATAACCCCTCAGTAAAACCAATTTTGAATTTATTCAACATGTTGAATATCAATAAATTACCCCCCCCAATTTCGGAAAACCGGAAACAATATAACATAAACGGCGCGAGCCGCTTTCCTGTCTCTTCGAAGACATTTCTTAGTTTTGTCATTCCCCTGCTGCATACGGTCTATACCCGTATCGGCAGGGCTTTTTCGTGCTCGTCGCTTAGGGGGAGCTTTAATCTGTCGTAACTATGGCAGAACGACAGATTAAGTCACGCCAGCGAGTAGCAGAGCGAGGTGAGGTGTTTACTGCCGAGAGAGAAGTAAATGCTATGCTCGACTTGGTGAAGCAGGAAACGGAGCGCATTGATTCCCGCTTTCTGGAACCAGCTTGCGGAACGGGTAATTTTCTTGCAGAGATTATGCGCCGTAAACTTGAAGTTGTATCTCGCCAATATCAGCGCCAGGTGGCTCAGGTGCAGTTGCAATCTGTTATTTCCGTGAGCAACATCTATGGCATTGACATTATGATGGACAATGTTGAGGAGTGCCGTCAGCGACTTTTTGAGATTCTCTGCGAATGGTATTCTAATGCACTTCCCGGGAACGAAACACCTGCTGAACTACGTGAGGTGTGGCGTTATTTACTGGAGTGCAATATTTTGTGGGGGGATGCCCTAACACTTTGCCTTCCCGTAAATGCTGATGCTTCTGCCGAAGAGCGACGTAACGCAGCACCTATCACATTCAGCGAATGGTCTTTTATCAGTGATATGGTAATGCGGAAGGACTATCATCTTGCTGCCCTAATGCAGGCACAGAGTCAGAGTGTCCCCGACCTTTTCAGCGACTTGGGTGAAGAAGCCTACCTACCTCCTTTACCAATTAGAGAGTTCAAACCTGTTCACTATATGAAAATAGCTACATATTATGATACTAAGCACTAATTACAATCCTGACGTGTTGACCTGTCTGGCCAACCTGTCGAACGATGAGGTGTTCACACCACCTCAGGTAGTGAATCGTATGTTAGATATGCTGCCTGCAGAGCTATTCCGTAGTAAGGAAACAAAGTTTCTCGACCCTGTTAGCAAGAGTGGAGTCTTTCTTCGTGAAATTGCTAAAAGACTGATGATAGGTTTGGAAAGTCAGATTCCTGACATCCATGAACGTGCCGACCACATCTTTACTCAGCAGCTCTTTGGTATTGCTATAACGGAACTGACGGCACTCACCAGTCGGCGCTCTGTCTATTGCAGTAAATACGCCAATGGTCAGTATTCCGTTTGTCGAAAATTCAAAGACGAGGATGGAAATCTTCGCTTTAAGCCAATTGAGCATAAGTTCGAGAACGGAAAATGTAAGTATTGCGGAGCCTCCGAATCGGTTTTCGGAAAAAAATACCGTAAAGACTTGGAGAGCCACGCATACGAGTTTATTCATACAGACAAACCAGATAAATTATTCGGAAACATGAAGTTTGACGTTATTATAGGAAATCCACCGTATCAATTGAATGTAGGTGTAGAAAAAGAAAACTATGCAATTCCAATATATCATCATTTTGTAGAACAAGCAAAGAAACTTAATCCTCGATTTTTAACTATGATAGTTCCCGCAAGATGGTATGCTGGCGGACGTGGGTTGGACGATTTTCGAAACACGATGTTGGCAGATAATCGATTAAGGGTAATACATGACTTTCCTGATGCTGCTGATTGTTTTCCAGGTGTTCAAATAAAAGGAGGAGTGTGCTACTTTTTATGGGATAGAGATAATCGCGGGGATTGTAAGGTTTCGACTCATTTGAATGGTGAAGTTGACGGCCCTATGGAAAGGCCATTATTAGAAAAAGATTCAAAAACTTTTATAAGATATAATAAATCTATCTCTATCCTTCATAAAGTATACAAACCAGGTACAGAAAGTTTCAGTTCTTTAGTTAGCCCTCAAACTCCATTTGGCCTTGTTACAAGTTTCAAAGGCAATAGCAAAAAGACCAGTCATAATGATTTGAAACTCTATATAAGTGGCAACGAGAAAGAATTTAAAGGAGGTGCTGCATTTGTTCCTTTTGCGATGATAAAGAAGGGAAACGATATGATTCCTTGGCATAAGGTTTATATAGGAAAAGCCGGAAGTGGAAGTGACTCTTTCCCTCATAGTATCCTAAGTACTCCATTTTATGGAGAACCATATACCGTTTGTAATCAGACATATTTAGTGATAGGCCCCTTTGAGGATAAAGAGCAGAGTGAAAATGCAATATCATATATTAAAACTAGATTCTTCCGTTTTATGGTGCTGCTTAAGAAAAACTCTCAAGATGCAATGAGGGAAGTATATTCATTCGTCCCTCTCCAAGATTTCTCTCATCCATGGACAGACGAGATGCTTTATGAGAAATACGGGCTTACCGATGAGGAAATAGCCTTTATCGAGAGTATGATACGACCAATGGATTAACGATTATGGCACAGAGTAATTTCTTCCCCAGCCGCCCGAATCTGATGCCTCAGATTTACGCCTATAGCGACCCACGATACGAGGGTATGCTAAAGGTGGGCTATACAACGCGTGATGTACAGAAGCGTATTGCCGACCAGTATCCAGTGAAGTTGCCTGGCGACAAACTACCATACAAGATAGTGTATCAAGACAGCGCAGTAAGAGAAGATGGTACAGCCTTTACCGACATCCTGGTACATTGGTGGCTCCGAAAGAACGGCTTTGCAAATACTGGTGGTGAGTGGTTCCGTTGTACTGTTGGTGATGTGCGTGCAGCTATGTACGCTCTGAAAAGCGGTACAGAGAATAACGAGCATCGCACGGAAACATTCGGGATGCGTGACGAGCAGCGGGAGGCCGTTGATAAGACTGCGGCATATTTCCGCAACTATAAACGCGATACCGGCAAGACTCCACACTATCTTTGGAACTGCAAAATGCGTTTTGGTAAGACCTTCACAGCTTATCAGTTAGCAAAGAAAATGTGCTGGAAGCGTATCCTTGTTTTGACTTTCAAGCCAGCCGTAGAGAGTGCTTGGGAGGAAGACCTGAAAACACATGTTGACTTTAAGGGGTGGCAGTTCATCTCTCGCACCTCTGAACTGACCTATGAGACCGCTGATTATTCACGCCCTATCGTTTGCTTTGGTTCGTTCCAAGACTACTTAGGTAAGAACAAGGCTGGCGGTATCAAGGTGAAAAACGAGTGGGTTCACATGGTAAATTGGGATGTGGTAATACTCGATGAATACCACTATGGCGCTTGGCGTGAGAATGCTAAAGATTTGTTCTATAACGAGGATAAGGCGGAGCAAACAGCTCAGGATGGTGAAGCAATCGACTACTTCGATGAGGACAATATGCCTATCACTACCAATCACTATCTCTATCTTTCAGGCACACCATTCCGAGCAATAGCATCTGGTGAGTTTATCGAAGAGCAGATATTCAACTGGACCTATAGCGACGAACAGCATAAGAAAGAGAATTGGCAGGGCGAAGGCGATAATCCCTACGAGATGATGCCACGTATGGTGCTGATGACCTATCAGATGCCAGACGAATTGGTACGTGTGGCAAAGGAAGGAGAATTTGACGAGTTCGACCTGAACGAATTCTTTGCTGCTGATATCCCAGAAGGAGGAGATCACAATTTTGCCACTTTCCGACATGAGGACGAGGTGCAAAAATGGCTCGACCTGATTCGTGGCGCATATCGCGATTCTATCAAGGATGACTTGACTCTTCGTAACGAGAAGCCGCCAATGCCCTTTAGTCATGCACCACTGTTGCGCATACTCAATCATACCTTCTGGTTCCTGCCATCGGTGGCATCATGCTACGCTATGCGTAATCTGTTAGGACAGCGCAACAATGTGTTCTATCACGATTTTAAAATTGTGGTAGCTGCAGGAACAGAAGCTGGTATCGGAGTTAACGCATTGCCTCCTGTACGAAAGGCGATGGATAACCCATTAGAAACTCGTACAATTACGCTTTCTTGCGGTAAACTGACTACTGGCGTAACCGTAAAACCTTGGTCAGGAATCTTTATGCTACGCAATAGTTCTTCGCCTGAAACCTATTTCCAGGCAGCATTCCGTGTACAGAGCCCTTGGGTCATCAAGAACCCAACGGACGATGATCCTAATCGTTATGATATCATGAAGCGTGAGTGCTATGTGTTTGATTTTGCTCCGAACCGTGCTTTGCGCCAGATAGCCGACTACTCTTGCCGTTTGAATGTAGATGAAACCCAGCCAGAAAAGAAGGTAGCTGACTTCATCAAGTTCCTGCCTGTGTTGGCTTATGATGGTATGCACATGAAGCAGATAGATGCAGCAGGTATCTTGGATATTGCTATGAGTGGTACTTCGGCAACACTGTTGGCACGTCGTTGGGAAAGCGCATTACTCGTTAATGTCGATAATTTCACCTTGCAGCGCTTGCTCAATTCGCCCGAGGCAATGGCTGCTTTGATGAACATTGAAGGTTTCCGTTCACTAAATAAGGATATCGAAACCATCATCAACAAGAGCGAGGCTGTGAAGAAAGCCAAAGCGAGGGCAAATGATGAAGAGTTGACCATCAAGGAAAAACGTCAATTGACGGAAGATGAGAAAGAGATGAAGTCGAAGCGTAAGATGATTCAGGAGAAACTCATCAAGTTCGCCACACGCATACCAATCTTTATGTATCTGACCGACTTCCGTGAACAATGTCTGAAGGATGTCATTACACAATTGGAACCAGGATTATTCCTTAAGGTTACTGGTCTGACTGTAAGGGATTTCGAGTTGCTGGTGAGCCTGAATGTGTTCAATTCTGCCATCATGAACGATGCTGTCTATAAGTTTAAGCGATACGAGGATAGTTCGTTGAGGTACATTGGCTTCAACAACTCCATGAAGGACAGCCAGCGCGTGGGCGGCTTCGATAGTACTATGAGTCGTGAGGCATTTGATGAATATTTTTATAATCAGGACAGGTAGGATGAACTATGCACATTAAAAAAATCAATAACATAGAATTCAAATTTCCTGGCCCCGACTTACATCAGGACGAGATAGACTCTCTAATGAGTTTCCTTCACGAGCAGATAGAAGAGATAGACAACTATCCTGATAAGTCATTGTTCTTTCAAAACCCACAAATCTTTGAGGGTTGGTTAGCATTGGTCAGAGCTATTGAGAAAATAGAAACGTGGGAAGCCGCTGAAGATAAAACAAGATGGGAAGACCGCACAGAAACCTATGTTGCTTATTTGCTTTCCCTCAGAGATTATTATTTCAAATATATGCACCTCGGTCAGGCATATTACAATCTTCTAAAAGAATTACTGGATACCTATGGAGGTTGGTTGGGAGGAGAATGTATAGACACCGATAGTATTGAAGCTCTGTCAGCTGACAATTACGTGGAACACATAGATAATGTAGAAGACATTACACATCATCTTACAAAATTGAACAGCGAATCGCTCAAAGCCCGGTCTGCCGTACATTCGGTCCTCAAAGATATTCACGAAATTTTGTTGGCCGTGATAAATCGTGGAGGTCAAATCGTCATTAACTTAAATCCATCTATAGAAAATTTTTCACAAGCAATTGAAGACGATTTAAGGGAATGGACATTTTCTTTTGGTAGTAAAATGTTCAAAGAAATGAAAGAAGACCTGAACAGATATTACAAGGCACATCGTACCGACCCTTATACGCCAGAGTTATGGGGGGAAATGCTAAATGCAGATGAGGACGCACTCAATATGGCAAAGAGACGGGAACTTACAAATTGCGATGAGCCGAAGCAAGAACATTGGGGTGAAGACATGAAAAAGCTGATGGATGAGAATAGCGAACTAATGCAGCTTATTTATTCTTCGTGCCGTACCGATGAACTTTTCGACTTAAGAATGGTTGATGATGTACAACGCTTTATATCTTTACTGACACCAGACAATCTCTCTATGTTCTATGATATCATCGTAAGGCGTAACCTTATACAGTGTGAAATGTACTCAGAACTGAAGACCCAACACGATGAATGGTTAAATCCAACAAATGATGACGAGACAGAACCAAAGATGCAGGTGGATAGTGAGGGGGATGTAAATGGCGAGGAGCCTGCCGAGGAAAAGCGGTTCAGTTTTATTCACGTTGAGATTGAGGATGAAGAAGCGTGGCGCATTCACCGTGCAATCAAACGATTGGTTTCCAATTTCAGAATACCAGAGATATGCAATTATCTGAAGGAGCAGAAGCAGAATGGGAAGTTGATGCTTCCTTTAAATCCAAGTGTCATGTATAACGAATTGGTTCGATTGGGGATGCCGAATGGTGAAGGATTCAGTGAGAAAAACTTTAGCAATATCTATAATAGCTACACGAAATAGGCTACAATATAGTAGTTCTTATTAAGCATCAGAATTAATTTTCTGGTGCTTTTTTTTTGTGCCCTTTCGTAGGGGGATTTCGGGATTAGAAGGGATATCTCGGGATATGGCGGGAAAGTACGGGAAGGGCACTTTTAAAGCCAATTCTCTTTAAAATATTATCCCTTATCTTTGCACCCGCAAACCGGCCAGAAGCCGTTTGCTGCGCAAGGGTCACTCCCGCGCGTACATATTATTAACTCTTTAATGGCCGCAAAAGGAGGCGACCGGTTGAGTGAAGTGAGCGAAGGAAGTCTCGCGAGTGAAAAGGTACCAATTCTGGACCTCCTCCTCACAAAGCTCGACAGATGTTAGTTAGATCTTCAAACCTGAAGCGTCTTTCACTGAAGGAGTTTGATGCTGATCTCTTGAAAAAGATGACAGCAGAGGGAAGGGTTTACATCGACTTTCCCCAAGTAATAAGTAAGGACACATACACGCGCGAGATCCTGGACTATGTTCAGGCCATCAGGGATTGCGTCTCTGACCCTTGGCGGGATGAGATAGACGACCTGTGGCAGGAGATTCTCGACGAGGAATGCCTGGTGGACTACCTGACAATGAAGAGGGGGGTGCAAGCTGGGCACATGAACCGCTATGCTGTGACGCTGCTCGTGAATAGGATGCTGAGCTGCGGAATCTATCGGAAAGACTTACCTATGCTGACCCTTCACCTTAAACTGGAGAAGGTGGAAAGGAAGAACAAGTACTATACATCTTGTGGTAACTTTCCCCTTCCGACTGAAGCAAGACAGGTGCTAAGGAAACTTTTCTCAAAAGTATAATAAGAACCTATTTATACCCTACCAAAAAGCCTGAAATTTGCACCCAGAAACACAAAACAAACGTATTACATTATTAATATTTAAAAACTATGAGTAAGAAGAAAATTAATTACCTGGCCGACGCGGTGACGTTGGTTGAACAGGATTTGAGTGTTGGACTTGGTATCGATTGGGTAGCCGGTCAAGTGATGGAATGTCTGAGGGACAAAGTCAGCCCGGAACTGCATCAGCTCTTCATGCAGATGCTGCTGGGACTGGACAGCGAGATGCAACTGGTTGTGGCGGATAACTTGTTGGACTTTGCCTGCGATCACGTGGTTCATACCACCAATTGCCTGACGGTAGATGCTATCCTGAAACTATGCTATTGCTGGATTGCCGAGCAACAGGGCTTCGAGCACGACGATGCCGAGGACACGCTGCTTGGGGAATGGGTTCTGACAGCCAACGACTTCGTCCGGAACGAACGCGGCACCCGTGTGAAGAAGGCCTGCTTCTCGTGCAAGCACATGGAATATGACTTCGAGAAGGGCGATGGCTGTTACTGCTGCAGGCTGGACAAGAAGGAACATTCGCGCTGCGACCTCTGCAAGTGGTGGAGGATGCGAGAGGGGCTGAAGAAAGCAGGCATCGGCGGAGGAGAATTGAAATTCAAAATTCGAAATAACTAAATTCAAACAACAATGATTCTAAGAGGTTTTATCAAAGAGGTCGGACAGACGAGAGACTGGACCGACAAGAACGGAGAGAAGAAACAGAGTGTTAAACTGACATTGGCGATTCCCTATGTGTCGAAGGAAGGGAAGGAACACAGCGATGAGCTGATTGCCGAGATGAGCTTCGGCAATCCCGAGTTCCTGGACGGCCTGAAGCGCACCTGCGAGGCTGGGGAGAAGTGCGAGCTGCATGTGGGGTTCTTCCTCTCCGACTGGAAGGAGAAGAAAATCCAGAACATCAGAGTGTTTAACCTCTCTAAACTGCTGGCTTAGAACAAATCACAATTGAAAATTGAAAATTGAGAATTAAAAATTTCTGAGTTGGACGGCTTCGAGTGAGGGAAGAGTACCGGTTTAAATGAGCTCAACTAACTACTTCGCTCCTCCCGAAAACTCAGGCTTTAACCAATCAGAAATTATTATGAAAAAGACTATTAACAACAACAAGATTTTAGAGTGTGTTACGGTCGATGGTATGATGACCTTCGGCGAGTTGGAAAACGGTCTTCGCACAGCGGATTTCTCCTGCTATGAGGATGTGCAGATGGAGCCGTGTGTGGCGAACTTCAGGGTGCAGATGATGAGAGACGGGAACGTCTATATGACAGAGCTGCCCCGTCGCATCCGCAACAAGCCCATCTTCCGCGAGGACAACAGTTCGCTGTCCCTGGGACAGAACGGCAGGTTCTACTTCGTCTTCTCGCTGCCCGAGGAACTGGTGGAGAAACTACCCGATGAGTTGGTGCGCCAGGCAAAGGCGATTGCGAAGAAAGTACTTTCAACATTGAGCATTGAAAATTGAACATTGAGCATTGAACAATGAAAACTGAGAATTATGGTGAATCTGATTACAATAGACGGGAGCGGGCACAAGGTTGCCCGCACCGTCAGAAACAGAGAGGACTTCATCAAGGCCTGCAACTCGCCAGAGAACATCAAGAACTGGAATCTGTATCGCGAGACCGGAGAGGACAAGTATAAACTCGCACTCGTGCAGGTGAACTACAACTGTCAGGTACCAGACGGTGCCCCTCTGAAGGGCAACAAGACGGTGAGCCCGTTCTTCTTCTACGACATAGATTGTCGGGACCGCGAGGAATGCCGCAGCATCATCGCTCTGCTGCTCAAAATGAGGGAGGAACTGGGGTTGGTGGGATTGGCCGAGTCGGTCGGTTATGGCGTTCATGCCGTTGGTCGCCGCGTGCCAGAAACCACGATTCTGGAGAACCAGGTGCGTATCTCGATGCTGACGCATACGGAAATGGATACGAACAACAAGGAGAACAACAGGGTTGTATTCCACGGGCCTATCAATGACGAAACAACGCCTCTGCTGGACGATGCGCTCTTCACCGAGTCGCTTTCTGATGAAGAAGCTGCAGCTGAGTATCTGCGCCTGAAGGAGCGTGAGAAACGAGGTCTGGAAGAAGTACCGCCCGGAGCGAAGAAAGCCAACAAGCACTACAAACCGTGGGAAGAAGGGAGCAAGGCTCCCAATTCACAATTCACAATTGACAATGAACAAACGTCTCCCGCCCAGACCTCTGACCCCTCACCTCTGAACTCTAACCCCTCTTTCCCTACTGAGTATCACGGCATTCCGTTTACGGAGATTCTGAAAAAGTACTGGGAAGTGAACAATCGCGGGTTCGAGCCTACGAAGGGCGATAGGGACACGCTGACGTATCAGTTGGCCTGCGACCTGAGGCATATCTGCGGCAAGAACTTCGAGTGGCTGGACCAGGTGATTCCCTGCTACGATGGCTTCACCCTAGAGGAAAAGCGCCAGAAGATTCAGAGTGCGCTGAACTCGGAACTGGAGGCATTCCCAGCCCGTCTGCGCAACACGCTGAACGCGCTGAAGGGGAGTGAAGAGTCAATTGTCAATTATCAATCGTCAATTGTCAATTCTGAGGCGTTGCCTCCAACGATGCCGGAGAAGCTTCCCAAACTCATACAACTCCTTGTCTCCAAGACGCCCGACATCTACAAGGCGGCTGTGGCGCATGCGGTGTTCCCGGCGCTGGCCACACATCTGTGCCAGGTGCGGTTCTGCTACACCGACAACGTGGAGCACGAGGCAACGCTGATGAACTGCCTGATGGCGGGAACGGGTGCAGGCAAGGGCTGCATCGACAAGCCCATCGAACATATCATGGCCGACATCGAGCGGCGCGACAAGGAGAACGAACGCCGCGAGGCTGAGTGGAAGAAGGACTGCCAGAAGAAGGGCGCAAACAAGGACAAGCTGCTCAGACCAGAAGGCTTGGTGATTCAGATCATCGACCCCGATATGACGAAGCCTGCGCTGGTGACCCGTATGGACGAGTCGGAAGGGCACTTCGTCTATGTGAAGCTGAACGAGCTGGACCTCTTCGAGCAGCTGAAGGGCGCAACAGGCAAGCAGCACTTCCAGCTGATGTGCCTGGCCTTCGACTCCGATGCCACCTACGGACAGACGCGCGTCGGCACCCAGAGCGTGACCGCAAGGCCCATGTGCCGCTTCAACTGGAACGCTTGCTCGACCATCCTGAAAGGCCGGAGGTTCTTCCGAAACGTCCTCACAGACGGTCCCATCAGCCGCATCAACTTCTGCACGATTCCCGAACAGGAGATTGGCTCGGAACAGCCTATCTACGGGCAGTACGACTCGGAGTTCGACGAGGCGCTGAAGCCCTACATCGACAAGCTGGTGGGAGCAAGAGGGCTGATAGACTGTCCGCAGGCCTACCGTCTGGCGCAGAAGCTGCAGCAGGAATGCGCCGAGTTCGCAAGGCTGTCGCAGTCGGACACCTACTGGAACCTCTCGCACCGAGCCTGCGTGATAGCCTGGCTGAAGGCCTGTGTGCTCTACGTGGCAAACGGCGGGAAGTGGGAGAAGTGCATCGAGGACTTCATCCGCTGGTCATTGAACTACGACCTGTGGTGCAAGATGCAGTTCTTCGGGGCCGACATCGAACGCGCCACACACGGCGAGGACTCGCGCATCGGCACCCGCGGCCCGATGAACCTGCTGGAGCTGCTGCCCGACGAGTTCACCATCGAAGACGCCAAACGCGTCCGCCAACAACAGGGGAAAGATACCGAGAGGACTGGTAATATGATTAGTACCTGGAAAAAACGCCATTATGTGGTACAGATGGCAGATGGCAGTTTCCAGAAAAGCGAAAAATACAAAAAGGAAAAGTGAAGAGAATAAGAAATGAGAGGGCGGTCATCGGATTAAAATTCCGGGGGCCGCCTGATCTGTCTTTGGAACCTCGGAAATAACAGAAAATGGAATTTTTCCGATGTTTGGAACAATTAAACTTTTGTGTCATTCGTTATGTCTAAGAGAGAGATTCTAACTTTCTAATACCTTCAGATGAAATTGAACAAATATATTCTGACTGCCTGTTTGGCGATTGGCCTGCTTGCACTATCGGCTGCAGAGGTTGACGGACTCTTTATATGGAAGAACGGCAACTATACGCGGGTCAACATCGATGACATCTTTTTTTATCAGGAACAGATAACCATCGGCAATGCGTCTTTCGACGTGAACGACATCGACAGCATTACCTTTGTCCAACCCGAGGAGACGCCCCAGACAACCGATACCGTGTATGTCAACTTCGCAGGACAGACAGCAACCGTCAGCCCGCAGAATATGACAGGTATTACGGCCGAGGTGAACGGTGCGGCAGTGAGCATCACAAATGCCAATACCGACCGCGAGATGACCTTCGTCCTGAACGGTGAAAGCACAGAAGGCAGCTTCGTCTATGATGGCGAATACAAAACCTGCATCCGGCTGGCCGGCGTCAACCTGCAGAGCAAGACAGGTGCGGCGATTCACATCAAGTGCGGCAAGCGCATCGCACTGGAATTGGCCGATGAAACCGCCAATTTTCTCACCGATGCGACAGAAGACCTCGGACAGAAAGCCGCACTCTACTGCAAGGGACACATGGAGGTGAGCAAAGGTGGTTCGCTCTCTGTGAAAGGTAATGTGAAGCATGCCATCAGCACGAAGGAATACATGCTCGTGAAGGGTACGGCGGGCAGCATTACCATCACTGGAGCAGAGGGCGACGGCATACATGCCGGCCAGTACTTCAAGATGAACGGCGGTACCGTCAGCATCAGCGGCACCAAGGGCGACGGCATACAGGCAGAGGCCACCAGCGACGACGATGACGACAACGGACAGATTATCGTCAGGGGCGGAACCATCGATGTCACCCTTGCCGAAAGCGATGCAGCCGCACTCAAGAGCGACAGCTTGATGACCATCTCGGGCGGCAAACTCACCATCACGACCACCGGCGACGGCGACAAGGGCCTGAAGAGCAAGGCCGACCTGAACATCAGCGGCGGCGAGCTGACCTTCACTCAGAGCGGCAAGTACATCGTCGTGGATAACAACCCGGGCTACGTGACCAGCATCAAGGCAGACGGAGACCTGAACATCAGCGGCGGCAGCATTACCATAAACAACACCGGCGAGGCAGGAAAAGGCCTTAGTGCGGACGGAGACCTGAACATCAGCGAGGACAACGCATCGCTCACCCTGGACATCAAGGCGAACGGCAGCGGCGGAGCACTCGACCTGTCGCGCAATGTAAATAGCGACAGCGGTTCCGGCGGCGACGACCCCGACGAGCCAGAGACGGTCTATCGCATCTGTGCTACTCTCAGCTCTTCCAACAGTAACTATTGGAAGAACGCTGTCTATCTCTACAGCAGCGATGGGACAAAGATCGGGCAAATGACGAAAACCATCAAGGTGGAGGCTTCCGGGCAAACCACACGCACCTTCTACTGCTATGAATTCGACGCACCTACTACAGGCCAGTTCTACTTTGCCAGCGACGACTATAGAAACCAAGGCGGCGGAGGCGGCTGGCCAGGTCCTGGCGGAGGCGGAGGCCAAACATACACCATACGAACAAAAACCGTCAACGGTCCGACAGAAAGCACGCCTTCCGTCTATTACTACATCAACACCACCAATTACACTACCAGCGGCTACGTTCGTACCTTCTCCGTTACAGATTTCACCTCGCGCTATGCCGACGGCACCATCATAGAGACAGGTAGTGTTTCACCCTCCGGCGGCAGCTTTGCCACAGCAGCCGGCATTAAGGGCGACAAGAATGTCAGCATTGCTGGCGGTACGATTACTATCACCAATAGCGGTGCGGCGGCCAAGGGCATCAGCTGCGACAAAGTGCTCCTGACAACCGGAGGTGACATCACCATCACCAATAGCGGTGCAGGAACCGGCTCCAGCAGCAACTACGCGACAGCAAAGGGAATGACCTCGGACGGCAGCATCGACCTGCAAGGCGGCAACATCACCATCCAGATGTCGGGTACAGGCGGAAAGGGCATCAAGAGCGACGGAACCCTCACCATCGGCAAGAGCGACACAGAAGGTCCTATCCTGAAAGTCACCACGACCGGAACACAATACGCAAGCTCGTCGTCGGCCAAAGCCATCAAGGCGGTTGGAACGATTACCGTCAACGGAGGCGAGACGACCATCAACACCAGCACGGCCGGAGCCGAAGGTATGGAGAGCAAGCTCAAGGCGGCAAACTCGATTGTCTTTAACGGCGGCAAGCACTATTTCAAATGCTACGACGACTGCCTCAACACAGCTGGCTGCATCGTCTTCGACGGCGGGATAGTTGTCTGCTACAGTAACGGGAACGATGCCATCGACAGTAACTATGGTGCTGCCGGAGCGATTACCATCGGCAATGGTGTAGTGATGGGTTACACCTCTAAAGGCAATCCAGAGGAAGGTATCGACTGCGACAACAACTCCTACATCAAGATAAGCGGCTATGGTATCGGCATCAGCGGCGGCGGTAATCAAGGCGGAGGCTGGGGCGGAAGCAGCTCTTCGAGCAGCATCGGCAGTGCCGTACAGGGATATTTTCTCAGCACTTCCAGCATCAGTTACAGCACAAACCGATACTATACTTTGGCCGATTCCAACGGCAAAAACCTGGTCACCTACTCTGTCGAGGCTTCCTTTAGCAGCAGTCTTTCCCTCTTCACGGCTACAGGAATGGTGAAAGGCAGCAAATATACCGTCAAGTACAGCACGACAAAACCTGCCGATGCCACGACCGAATGGCACGGACTGTACTTGGGAAGCAGCGCCGAAGGTACAACCCAAACGACCAGCTTCACAGCAAAATAATTTTAGAGGGGTTCAGAAAACAGCGCGGACAATCTGGCAGACGTTGTCGGGCTTTGCCATTGTGTAATAGTGGATGGCGGGAACACCGTGCTCCAAAAGTTCGCGGCTCTGCCGGATGGCCCAATCGATACCCAGCTTGTAGGCATCCTCAGCGGTCTTTGTCTTTTCCATCAGGCCGACAAGTTGTTGCGGGATGTCAATGTGGAACGAACGCGGAAGCAGGTCTATCTGCCCCCTCGACGAGATGGGCTTCAAACCGGGAATGATGGGAACGGTGATGCCTGCCTTGCGACATTCATCGATGAAACGGAAGAATTTCTGGTTGTCGAAGAACATCTGGGTGACGATATAATCCGCACCAGCCTCGACCTTGCTGCGCAGATGCTGGATATCGGTATCGAGATTGGCTGCCTCGAAATGCTTCTCGGGATAGGCTGCGACACCGATACAGAAGTTCGTTGCCAGTCCGCTCTTGACAGTCGGGTCGAGATACTCTCCACGATTCAGGTTGCAAATCATCTCCACCAACTCGGAGCTATGGCTGAAACCATCGGGCTCAGGTACGAAACGCTTCTGTCCGGGCAAAGCATCTCCTCGCAAAGCCATGATGTTCTGTATGCCCAGGAAGTGAAGGTCCAGCAGTTCGCTCTCGACCCTTGAACACGAAGAACCGCCACAGATAACGTGGGGCACAATCTCCAGCTCGGGATAGCGACGCATGATGGCAGCCACAATAGCGACTGTCCCAGGGCGCTTGGCAAGGGTCATCCGCGAGTAAGTCCCGTCGCTGTTTGGCACATATTCCACCTCATCGCGATGACAGGTGATATTGATGAATGGCGGCTGGAACTCCATCAGCGGGTCGAGGCTCTGATAGAGGCGGCTCGCATCGCTGCCCTTCAGAGGCGGCACAAGTTCGAAACTGGCGAATGGGCGACGGTTTTCCTGGAGAATATCGATGACTTTCATGATGAAGAGTGAAGAATTGTAACTATGAATTGTGAACTATGAATTTCGAGAGCAGGTTTTCGCCTTCTTCGATGGTAATGCCTCGACGCTGGCAGTAGTCGACAAGCTGGTCGCGGTCGATGCGGCCAACAGGGAAGTAAGCGGCTTCGGGATGGAAGATGAAGAGGCCGCAGATGGAGGTAGAGGGCTGTATGCTGTAATGATCGGTCAGGGTGACACCTAATTTTTGCTCTGCTTCCAGACGGTCGAAGACAATGCGCTTCAGGGAATGATCGGGACAGGAGGCATAGCCGAAGGCAACTCTTAAAGTTGAAGAGCTGAAAAGTTGAAGAGTTGAAGCTTCACCTTCTAACTTTTTCACCTTTTCCTCAAGCCATTCGGCACAGGCTTCGGCAAGACGAGCACAAAGGGCGTGCATCATCAAACGCCCGGATTCATCGGTTGGTTCCTGTTTCGGACGAGCCGTTACGACGAAGTGTCCGATAGGTAAAGGCGTCTCCTCGTCGAAGTAATCGGCCAAGCAACGGTAGCGGTAAGCAGCAGATTGACTGCGGAGCATCGGCAGCAGACGGCCGTCGCTACAAAGCACAATGTCGTTGCCCTTACGCGTCGCAAGTTCAACATTATACAGCGCCTGCACCTCCAACAGGTCATCGTTGATAGCCTTCTCGAGGTAACGTTTACCCTCCTTGAGTGTCTTTTCGGCTTCGGGATTCACCAAAAGTTGACGCAATGTTTCGCCCTTGAACCCCCAGAACAACAGGAACATACGCCAGTCGATGAGAGGAAGCAGCTTCTCGCATTGAACACTGGACATTGTTGCGCCTGCGCCTGAGCTTTGCGAAGAAGAATCAGAGTTACCTTTTTGAGGCTGAAGTAATTTATGTCCTTCATTGACTTCCCCTTCGGCCGTCGAGCGTTGCTTCTTTATGCTTAATTCTTCATTTCCGATTCGGTTGGCTTCTTCATAGGGCGTCAAGGGAGCATAATGCTCGTTGTAGGCATCGCGTATCTGATTTTGTTCAGCTTTTAAATCATCAATGAAATGGGGTGATTTTGAAGCCAAGCGTTTTGCCAGAACCGACGTCTGGGATGCATCGCCGCCGTAAATAACAAGCCCGTCGTAGAGCGGAGCGAGTTTGACGGCCGTATGTACTGCAGAAGTCGTTGCACCGCCCACGAGGATGGGCACGTTCAGTTGCTCTCTTTGGAACGTTTCGCATAGCTTCTCCATCTCCTTCAAAGAAGGCGTGATGAGTCCGCTGATGCCGACCAGTATCGGATGCTTCCCTTTGGTTGCCTCCAGAATCTTCTCGCAGGGTACCATTACACCCAAGTCGATGACTTCGAAGCCGTTACATGCCAGCACAATGCCCACAATATTCTTGCCGATATCGTGCACATCGCCATTTGCTGTGGCCAATACTACACAAGGTTTGTCCTTGTTGCCCGCCTCATCTGCGGCATCAATATAGGGCTGAAGCAAAGCGACGGCATCCTTCATCACCTGAGCCGAACGGACAACCTGCGGCAGGAACATTTTCCCCTCGCCGAACAATTGTCCGATGCGCTCCATTGCCTGCATCAAGGGTTGTTCAATCACATCTATAGGCTGTCCGTACTTGGCCAAAGCCTCAGGAATATCTTCGGGAAGGTGACTGCTGTCACCCTTTGTGAGGGCATAGGTCAAGCGGTCCTCGATAGTCAATGAAGAATGAAGAGTGCCTGCGCCTGAGCTTTGCGAAGAAGAATCAGAGTTTCCATTGGAATCTGTCTGTGATTTTAATTCTTCACTTAGGCTGAGCAGTCTTTCTGTTGCCTCGTCATCGGTGTTCAGCACCACATCCTCGACGGCTCGGAGCAATCGTGGTTCTATGTCGTCATAGACCTGCAGCATCGAGGGGTTGACGATCGCCATATCGAGACCGGCACGAATCGCGTGATAGAGAAATACGGAATGCATCGCCTCACGCACCCGATTATTGCCCCTGAAGGCGAACGACAGGTTGCTCACTCCGCCGCTGGTCTTGCAGAACGGCAGGTTATGCTTGATCCATTCCACAGCCCGGATGAAGTCGATGCCGTAAGCCTGGTGCTCCTTGATGCCCGTTCCAACAGAGAGGATGTTCACATCGAAGATGATTTCCTGAGGCGGAAAACCGATGCTTGTCAGCAAGTCATAGGCTCGCTGCACGATGGCAATTTTGCGGTCATAGGTTGTAGCCTGTCCCTCCTCGTCGAAGGCCATTACAATAACGGCAGCTCCCAGACGACGGAGCTCCCTGGCTTTTTCGAGGAAGTCCTGCTCTCCGGCTTTGAGGCTGATGGAGTTGACAATGCACTTACCCTGCGAGTTCTTGAGACCCGCCAGGATTGTCGGCCAGTCGCTGCTGTCTATCATCAGTACGGCGCGCCCTACAGCAGGATCGCCATTGATGTGCTGGCAGAAGGTCTGCATCTCGAGACGGCTGTCCAGCATCGCATCATCCATATTGATGTCGATAACTGTTGCGCCTCCTTCTATCTGACTGCGAGCTACGCTGAGCGCTTCGTCGTACTGCTTTTCAGCGATGAGTCGGGCGAATTTACGCGAACCGGCCACATTGGTGCGCTCCCCAACATTGGTGAAGTTCTGCGTCTCCTTGTCTATCAGAAGAGACTCTAACCCCGAGACCCATAACTTCTTGTCTGAAACAGGTACGACTCTTGGTTTGACGTTTCGCAGCGCATCGCTGATAGCACGAATATGATGTTCGTCTGTGCCGCAGCATCCTCCGGCGATATTGATGAGTCCCGCTTGGGCCATTTCCCGCAGATGATGGGCAGTATAGTCGGGTAATTCCTCGTATTCACCCATCTGATTGGGCAGTCCGGCATTCGGATATAGTGAAACCGGCAAAGGAATGCGGGCAGATAACTGCTCTACGAACGGACGCAGGTCGGTCACGCCGAACGAACAGTTCAGTCCGAAGCTGAGCAAGTAGGGATAATGGCTGATACTGGTGTAGAACGCCTCGAGTGTCTGACCCGTCAGCGTACGGCCGCTACGGTCGTTGATGGTGACCGACACCATCACTGGAATTTCCCGATGAAATCGCTCATTTAGGCGTTGTATGGCATAGAGCGCAGCCTTTGTGTTCAACGCATCATAGCAGGTCTCCAAGAGCAGGATATCTGCCCCACCCTCCAACAGCGCATTGGCCTGTTCCTCGTAAGTTGCAGCCATATCGTCGAACGTGAGAGGACGAACAGCCGGCTTGCTCAAGTCGGACGCAAGAGTCAGGGATTTCGAGGTAGGTCCCATCGAACCGGCCACCCAGACCTTGCGCGCAGCAGCATCTGCCACTTGGCGGGCAATGCGGGCTCCTTCGCGGGCCATCTCGCTCGCAAAGTCGGAACAATGATATTCCTGCTGGCTGATACGGTTGGAGGAAAAGGTATTGGTGGCGATGATATCTGACCCAGCCTCGATGTAGAGACGGTGAATGTCGGCAATGATATTGGGAGCCGTGAGGCACAGGACATCGTTATTACCCACGAGCGACATACGCCAACCTTCGAAACGTCCTCTGTGGAAACTCTCCGCAGGTAGAGCGAAAGCCTGTATTCGCGTCCCCATCGCGCCATCCATCACAAGGATGCGCTTCTCCAAAGAATCCCGTATTTCCTTAAACGTCTGCTCCATTTCGGGTGCAAAGGTACGAAAAAAAAGTGAAGAGTGATGAGTGATGAGTGAAGAATTGTTTGTTTTCCCTTTGTATTTCGCTCACTTAATCGCAAATTTGACTTCGTTGAAGTTCTTCATTTCATTCAGGCGGCAAGCCGGAGTCCTTTTCGTTCGGAAATCAAAAGAAAAACTTGTTTTCCTTTTGTATTTCGCTCACTTAATCGTAAATTTGCCCTCGAAATATGCATAAAAAAATGCAAAACGATGATAAAGAAGTGTGAATTCCTGATTATAGGCAGTGGCGTGGCTGGTATGAGCTACGCCCTGAAAGTAGCCGATTCCGGAAAAGGAAAGGTGGTCCTTATCTGCAAAACAACTCTGGAAGAAGCTAATACTGCAAAAGCGCAGGGCGGTATCGCTTCGGTGACGAACCTGCTGGTGGATAACTTCGAGAAGCACATCGAGGACACGATGATAGCAGGCGACTACATCAGCGACCCGGCAGCTGTGGAACAGGTGGTGAGGAACGCTCCGGCAGGCATCCGCGACCTGGTGAAGTGGGGCGTGAACTTCGACAAGAAGGAGGATGGCGAGTTCGACCTGCATCGCGAAGGCGGGCACTCGGAATTCCGCATCCTGCATCACGCCGATGACACAGGAGCCGAGATTCAACGCGGCCTAATGGAAGCAGTCCGCAACAATCCTAACATAGAAATCCTGGAGCATCACTTTGCCGTCGAAATCATCACACAGCACCACCTTGGCATCCGCGTCACTCGCAGGACTCCAGACATCGAATGTTACGGCGCCTATGTCCTCAATCCCAAAACGGGCAAGGTGGATACCTACCTGAGCAAGGTCACCCTGATGGCAACGGGCGGAACGGGCGCCATCTACGCCACCACCTCCAACCCCAACATCGCAACAGGCGACGGCATTGCGATGGTATATCGCGCCAAGGGTAAGGTGAAGGATATGGAGTTCGTGCAGTTCCATCCGACGGTGCTCTACAATCCCCAAGAGACACACCCCGCCTACCTCATCACCGAGGCGATGCGCGGCTACGGAGGCATCCTCAGATTGCCGAACGGCGAGGAGTTCATGCAGAAATACGACGAGCGGCTCTCACTTGCTCCGAGAGACATTGTGGCCCGGGCCATCGACCGCGAGATGAAAATACACGGTCTGGATCATGTCTGTCTGGATGTGACGCACAAAGACCCCGAGGAAACCAAGCATCATTTCCCCAACATCTATGCCAAGTGTCTGAGCATCGGCATCGACATCACCAAGCAGTATATCCCCGTTGCTCCAAGTGCCCACTATATGTGCGGCGGCATCAAAGTCGATTTGGACGGGCAAAGTAGCATCCGCAGACTCTATGCTGTGGGCGAATGCTCCTGCACAGGACTGCACGGCGGCAACCGACTGGCCAGCAATTCGCTCATCGAGGCTGTTGTCTATGCCGACGCAGCAGCAAAGCACTCGCTTGAAGTCATCGACCAATACGACTTCAACGAAAAAGTGCCGGAATGGAACGATGAAGGCACAATGTCGAACGAAGAAAAGGTACTCATTGCCCAAGACGTAAAGGAAGTGAACCAAATCATGAGCACATACGTCGGCATCGTCCGTAGTGACCTGCGTCTGCATCGGGCCTGGGAACGCCTCGACCTGCTCTACGAAGAAACGGAACATCTCTTCAAGCGCGTCAAGCCGACAAAGGACATCTGCGAGCTCCGTAACATGATAAATGTGGGCTACCTCATCACTCGTCAAGCTCTGGAACGCAAAGAAAGCCGCGGCCTGCACTACACCATCGACTACGCGAAGCACGCGCTGGATAAGGGGGTTAAAAGTTGAAAAATTGAAAAATTAAAGAGTTGAAGAAAGGAATACTCGGCATTCTCATCATCATGGAGAGCTTCTTCCTGTTGCTCTCTATGGTTGTCGCGCTGATCTACGGCGAGAAGGGATGGCTATGCTTCCTGCTCACGGCTTTGGGCACGATAGCCCTGGGAACATTCTGCATATACCTGAGTCGCAGAAGTGAACCTGGACGAATGCGGCGCGCCGATAATTTCCTGATTGTAGCGCTCTCGTGGATAGTGTTCTCCTTCGTTGGCATGTTTCCATTCCTTTTCCTAACGGACATGAATGTGTCGAGTGCTTTTTTCGAGACGATGAGCGGCTTCACCACGACCGGCGCCACCTGCATTACCGATATAGACAGCCTACCTAAAAGTTTGCTCTTCTGGCGAGCCATCACACAATGGATTGGCGGCTTGGGTATCGTGGTCTTCTCGTTTGCCCTGATTCCCGTCTATGAGATGAAGAACAGCAATATCTATTCTGCCGAAGTGACGGGACTTGGATTGGACAAACTACGCCCGAAGATTGGTTCTACGGCAAGACGCGTTCTCTTCATCTACCTGGTGCTCACCGGTGCCTGCATGCTGGCCTACTGGCTCGGACCGATGAACCTCTACGACGCCGTCTGTCATGCTTTCACCACAATAGCGACGGGCGGTTTCAGCACCCATTCGGAAAGCATGGCTTTTTTCCACAGCAACTATTTAGAATATGTGGCCAGTCTTTTCATGATTGTCAGCAGCATTAACTTCTCGCTCTATTACTACATGACGATCCGCCGTAGCCGCGTACTCGTTACCAATGAAGAGGTTCGCGCCTTCTGTGGCTATATTGCAATAGCAATAGTGGGCTTTATACTGCTTTTCTACTTTGCCCCTGTGCCGGAAGAAGCTCTTGCGAAAATGCCAAAAGGATTTGAGGAAACCTTCCGCACAGCACTCTTCCACGTGAGCACCGTATCGACAAGCACAGGCTTCTCCGCCCAGAAGTTCGATTATGTGGCGTGGGGAGCATCGTTCTGGATGCCTACGGTAGTCCTAATGGCTATCGGTGCCTGCGCAGGAAGCACGGCTGGCGGTATCAAAGTAATCCGCGTCATCATCTGTGCCAAGAGCTTCTTCAACGAACTCATTCTGATGCTTCACCCCAGAGCTGTTCTCGGAGTGCGCGTCGGAAAACAGATTGTGCCGGACAATAAAGTGCGTCAGGCTTTGGCTTTCATCTTCATCTATGTTCTGTTGGTAGTGATTGCGATGACTTGTCACTCGTTGCTTGGAGCGGACGTAGATACGGCATTGGGCAGCAGCATCAGTATGCTCAGCAATGTCGGGCCGGCAACAGGTAGCACAGGTCCCGCAAGCACATTTGCTGGTGTTCCTGCCTCTGGAAAATTGCTAATGAGCGCCTATATGCTCATCGGTCGTCTGGAGATATTCACGGTACTCTTCCTGCTAATGCCCAACTATTGGAAGGACAGGAAGTAGAAGCCCCTCTCCGCTCCCCCCTTGGGGGAGTGCCTTTAATAACTTACGCTGACTTCTATGCCTAGTTCCCGGATGCGCTGGGCGATAGATTCCATTACCTTTGGGTCGGCCTTTTCCAAACCTTTGACGGGCGTTTCGCGGTCGAGAGTGTAGAGCATCACCGCCTTGGGCTTGATACGACGCAAGGCTTCCAGATAGGGTGCGATATACCTTTCGGTAGTATTATCGAGCGACTGCCCGCCATATTCTCCGCGCATGAGCATTGTCTGGATGATGCACTTGCCCCTGAAGAGTGCGAGACACGTGATTTGTTCCTCTATATCATAATGTCCTTGCGGGCGGTCCACATTATTTATATATACAGAATCCACCGTGTCGAGCTTCAGAATATTGTTGTCGAAGTGCAACAATGCCTCGCGAATCTCGGGACGCCGTATTTGAGTAGCATTACTGAGGATGCTCATTTTGGCAGATGGGCAAAGAGCATTCCTCACCTCGCGTACTTTATCAACTATCTCCGGGAAGTGTGGATGCAAGGTTGGTTCGCCGTTTCCGGCAAAAGTCAACACATCGGGCACAATTCCCTCCTGTCGAAGTTCTTGCAACTTGCTTTGCAGTCCACTTACAATCTCGTCGGCTGTGGGCAGAGGATTCTTTGTGCGGCGCTCGCTGTTCAGTCCGCACTCACAATAGATACAATCGAAACTACAGAACTTTCCGCCTTTCGGAAGCAGGTTTATACCCAGCGAGATACCTAACCTGCGACTGTGTATCGGTCCGAAAATAGGGGAATCATAGATAACGGTACTCATAATTGTATGCAAAGGTACAACAAAAAGCGAAAAATGAAAAATGAAAAGTGAAAAAAAATAAGAGTTGATAATGAAGAATTAAAAAATTATAATTCTTTATTCTTCTCACCTCATTTTTCACTTTCTTTTCACTTTTTGTCGTACTTTTGCAGCGGAATATGATGAAAAAGGCGTTCATATTATCTTTTGTCCTACTTCTGAGTGGTGTTTTGTATGCTCAGGAGGAAGACAGCGAATTGCTGCCCGAGGAGCCTGTCAACTATAAACTCAAGTTGCAACGCTACCGCTATGTAAAGCCTATAGTAGCCAACGGCGATACGATGTGGTGCTACCTCCTGCCGGAACTATGGGTTTATCCACCGTTGAAGTTCAAAAACGAGAAACAGCGTCGGGCCTATAACCGTCTTGTCTATAACGTCAAGAAGGTGTTGCCCATCGCTCAGCAAGTGAACGAACTCATTGCAGAGACCTATGAGACGCTGGAGATGTTGCCCACCAAGAAAGAAAAAAGCGCACATATAAGTGCTGTGGAGCGCGACATCAAGGAGACATACACGCCACAAATGAAAAAGCTTACCTATTCTCAAGGTAAGCTCCTCATAAAGCTTGTTGACCGGGAATGCAACCAGTCGTCGTACGAAATTGTACAAGCTTTCCTCGGTCCCGCCAAAGCCGCATTCTATCAAGTCTTCGCTTGGACTTTCCGCGCAAGCCTCAAGAAAGAATACCATCCCGAAGAGGAAGACAAACTCATCGAGCGCGTCGTCCGTCAGGTAGAAACGGGACAGCTCTGATCACTTGTTCAGCGTCCAGGAAAAACCTTCCTTAGTGTCCTTGACTTCGAAGCCGAGGACTGCAAGGTCGTCGCGAATCTTGTCACTCAAAGCCCAGTTTTTCTCGGCCTTTGCTGCTTGACGTTGTTCCAGAAGCATATTCACAACAGCTCCGAAAGCCTCTTCTCGAGCCTTGTTGCTAACACCTGTGTCCTGACGCAAGCCAAGGATCTCGGTGGTGAAGGTCTCCATCAAAGCAAGCAAGGCCTGTGCCACCTCAGCGGTAATGCTGGATTTCTTGTCGGTGAGTGTGTTGATAATACGGCAGGCATCGAAGAGGTGGCTGATGACGATGGGCGAGTTCAGGTCGTCGTTCATCGCATCATAGAGTTTCTCGCGAAGTTCCTCAACATACTTCATTTCTATCGCCGGCTGACCTTTGACTTTCTGTCCTTCCTGGAGACGACGCAGATTCTTCAGACCATCCATTAGACGAGCCAGTCCCTTCTCTGCAGCTTGCAGGGCTTCGTTACCGAAATCGACTGTGCTACGGTAGTGAGCCTGGAGGATGAAGAAGCGGATTGTCATAGGCGTATAGGCCTGACTGAGCAACGGATGACTGCCGTCAAAGAACTGTGGCAAGGTGATAAAGTTGTTATATGACTTGCCCATCTTCTTGCCGTCGATAGTAATCATGTTGTTGTGCATCCAGTAATGCACCATTTGGTCGCCTTGACTGGCTACAGCTTGTGCAATCTCGCACTCATGATGCGGAAAGATGAGATCCATGCCGCCGCCGTGTATGTCGAAGTGGTCACCCAGGTACTTGCGTCCCATAGCGGTACATTCGCAATGCCACCCCGGGAAACCATCGCTCCATGGGCTCGGCCAGCGCATAATATGTTCGGGCTGTGCTGCCTTCCACAGGGCGAAGTCGGCTTGATTCTTCTTTTCCCCAACTCCCGCCAAATCACGACTCGCATCCTTGATGTTCTCGAGGTCACGTCCTGAAAGGATACCCCAACGATGAACCTTGTTGTACTTCTCTATGTCGAAGTAAATACTACCATTGCTCTCGTAGGCATAGCCGTTGTCGAGAATCTGCCTGACAAGTGCCTGCTGCTCGATGATGTGACCTGTAGCATGGGGTTCGATGCTTGGTGGCAAACAGCCCAATGCGTCCATTGCCTGATGAAAGCGGTTGGTGTAGTATTGTGCTACTTCCATCGGTTCGAGTTGTTCAAGGCGAGCCTTCTTGGCAATCTTATCCTCGCCCTCGTCGGCATCATGTTCCAAATGACCCACATCAGTGATGTTCCGCACATAGCGAACCTTGTATCCAATGTGCTGGAGATAGCGGAAAAGGAGATCAAAGGTGATAGCAGGACGAGCATGACCAAGATGTGCATCACCGTAAACAGTAGGGCCGCAGACGTACATGCCCACACGACCAGGGTTGAGCGGTTTGAAGAGCTCTTTCTGCCGACTCAATGTATTATAAATAAATAATGGTTGGTCCATCAATGGTTATTGGTTATTGGTTTTTTTATTCTTTAGAACAAAAGCGCGATTGTAGTCGCGGACTCTAGGTTATTGAGTTTCACCGTATTCCAGTTCGCCATCCACAACCCATCGAAGGTCTTCGGGATCGTACTCTCCCATTTTATCCTTCTTGGCTTGCTTGGCAACATACTTAGCAACCTCCTCCACATCGATATCAATATCTTCTTCTCCATTGTGCTTGTCGAGTAAATCGACATAGTACTCACCAATGACATCGATGAAGTAATAGAGTTCATCCTCAGTGAACTTGTCTTTGAGTTCCTGAGGAAGGTAGTTCTGTATATATTCGACTGTCTGACGGTCGTCCTCAGCATCAGCGAGGAGGTCTTCTTCGAAAGTACTCATGGAATCCAATACTTAATTTTAACTCGTAATTCTCAACTCTTGATTGCTTAGAGCAATGCCTTTATCTTCTCTTCGAGAGCGGGACGGGGTGCCAGACCGACATTACGATCAACCTCTTTGCCGTCTTTGAGAAAAACAACTGTGGGAATGTTGCGAACGCCAAAGCGCATAGCCAAGTCTTCGTCTTCTTCCACGTCGCACTTGCCGATGATGGCCTGACCGTCATAGTCCTTTGCCAGTTCCTCGATGATAGGTGCGAGACGCTTACATGGGCCACACCATGTTGCCCAAAAGTCCAAAACGATAGGCTTTCCGGTTGCTACCAGTGCCTCGAAATTGTTGCTGTTGATTGTCTGTGCCATAATATATAAAGTTTAAGAGTTTAAAAGTTCAAAAAATTAATTGTTTATGCTATAGGATAGTGCATCACTGGCCTCGATATCATCCAGAAAATGTCGCTTCACATTGATGTGATAGGAGCGGGAAGTCATATGCAACTGGTTGTGTGGATTGGTGGCATCGATAAACACAAATTGCATAGCAGTATTTCCCTTATTTTCTTGAGCATAAGAAATAAGCATCTCCACATCGTCCTTGCTTAACGCACTTGTGTTGATGGTAATGGTGATACGCTCTATCACTTTGTTACTGACATCAGCTAGCCAGTCAATGTGTCCAATTCGCAATTCATACTCGCCAGGACGGTAACGCTCATCCACACTGCCTGTTATGAGTACCGAACGGTCTATGCTCAAATAACCTCCCCATTGCACCCAGTTATCTCCAAAAAGTGCTATCTCGCCAGTTCCGCTGAAATCTTCGATGGTTGCTACACCGAAAGGTTTGCCATTCTTGGTTGTACCAGAACGAACAGCTGTCACTATACCCCCCAAACGAACACTTTTTTTGGCAAAAGCACTGAGGTCCTCCATCTGCGCCATCTTCAGGTTGCAGACATTCTGGAGGATGACATAATATTCGTCGAGTGGATGCGCCGAGAGATAAATGCCCACCAACGAGCGCTCCTTGTTCAGCCTTTCCAATACCGACCACTCTTCTGCTTCGGGTACAGCAGGCTTGTTGAGCTCTATAGCATCCATACCAAAGAGCGAGAACTGTGCCTCCATCTGAGCCTGCTGGAATTGAGTGCCGTAACGCACAAGTAAATCAAGGAATATTTCACCCTTTTGGTTAGCGGCAACAAATTGTTCGCGACGAATTCCTGTAGAAATATTGTCGAGGGCACCACTCAGAGCGAGACACTCCAAACCATTACGCTTGATAGCCGACATATTGACACGTTCTGCAAAGTCGAAGATGTCACGATAAGGGCCGTTTTTCTCCCTCTCGTCCACAATAGCTTGTACGGCTGCTTCGCCCAAACCCTTGATAGCAGTCAGACCATATCGTATCTGTTGTCGGTCATTGACGCCAAAGTTGAGGTATGATTCGTTGACATCCGGACCAAGCACCTCAAGCTTCATAGCGTGACACTCTTCTAGCAGCTTGGTCACTTCCTTAACATCGTCTTTACCTCTCGTCAACAAGGCAGCCATAAACTCAGCAGGATAGTGCGCCTTCATGTAGGCTGTTTGGTAAGCTACCCAGGAATAACAAGCAGCATGTGACTTGTTGAAAGCGTATTCAGCGAACTTCTCCCATTCGCCCCAAATCTTTTGGAGAATCTTCGGATCGTGACCATTACGTGCACCACCATCGAGGAATTTGGGTTTCAATTGCTTGATGATTTCCTTCTGTTTCTTACCCATTGCCTTTCGCAGGGTATCACTCTCGCCTCTGGTGAAACCTGCCAACTTGCGAGCAAGCAACATCACCTGCTCCTGGTAGACAGTAATTCCGTATGTGTCACGAAGATATTCCTCGCAGGCTTCAAGGTCGTATGTAATGGGCTCTTGTCCGTTTTTGCGCTTAATGAACTGCGGAATCTTATCCATTGGTCCAGGACGGTACAAGGCATTCATGGCGATGAGGTCTTCAAAGACAGTAGGATGCAACTCCTTGAGGTATTTGCGCATTCCCGCTGATTCAAACTGGAATGTACCAACAGTGGCCCCTTCCTGATATAGTTTGTAAGTCAACGGATCATCGATGGGAATATTATCCAGGTCGATATCCACACCATGTGCCTCCTTGACGATACGGCAAGCCTCCTTGAGTTGTGAAAGCGTCTTAAGACCCAGGAAGTCCATTTTGATAAGGCCTGTACTTTCGATAACATGCCCATCATACTGCGTGACAGCAGTCTTACGGTCAGGGAAGTCCGGATCATCTGCTGTGGAAACAGGTACATGATCACTTATTGGGTCACGACAAATGATAAAGCCGCAAGCATGGATGCCAGTATTTCGGACTGTACCCTCAAGCTTTAGTGCATACTTGATGGTGTCAGCTTCCTTGATGTTTTTCGAGAATTTGGCTTCTTTCAGTTCTGGTGTTACCTCAATATAATTCTCGAGTGTTGGTTTCTTGCCATCTGGCAGACGATCCGGCATTGCTTTGCACCAAGCATTGACAACGGCAAGAGGTATTTTCTCCACACGTCCTACATCTTTCAGGCTGCTCTTGGCCGCCATAGCACCATAGGTAATGATATGGGCACAGTTCTCGTGACCATACTTGTCCATAACCCACTGTAATACCTTGCCTCTACCATCATCATCGAAGTCGGTATCTATATCAGGCAAAGAAATACGGTCAGGATTAAGGAATCGCTCGAAAAGGAGGTCATACTTGAGTGGGTCTAGCCTTGTGATACCCAAACAATATGCTACAACCGAACCGGCTGCTGAACCTCGACCCGGTCCAACCCAGACACCCAACTCTTTGCGAGCGCTATTGATGAAGTCCTGCACAATGAGGAAGTAACCGGGAAAGCCCATCGTCTTCATGATATGGAGCTCGAAACGGATACGGTCATCCAGTTCCTTTGAAAGCGGAGTAGGATAAAGGCGTTCTGCTCCCTCATAGGCAAGCTTGGCCAAATAGTCTGCCTCGAACTTTATTCTGTAGAGTTTATCTATGCCACCTAGTTTCTCTATTTTCTTCTTTCCTTCTTCTGGCGGCAAGGGATTTTCGCCGTTTTCATCACTTGTAAACTCACGGAAAAGATCTTCTTCTGTGAAGCGCTGACGCCAAATATCCTCTGTACCGAATTCCTTTGGAATAGGGAAGAAAGGCATAATGGCGTTGGATTCAAGGTCATACATCTCCACCTTGTCCAATATTTCACAGGTATTGGCCAATGCTTCTGGTATATCCTGAAAGATTGCATTCATCTCGGCCTGTGTCTTGAACCACTCCTGCTTGCTATAGCGCATGCGATTGGGGTCATCAATATCTTTTCCGGTAGAGAGACAAAGAAGCAAGTCGTGTGCCTCTGCATCATCTTCGTTGATGAAATGCGAGTCGTTTGAACAGATGAGTTTTACTCCATATTTACCTGCCAATTCAATGAGGACAGGATTAACCTTCTTCTGGATTTCATAAAAGCCACGATTGGCTATCTGTGTGGGGTTTGTCACCTCGTGACGCTGCAGTTCGAGGTAATAATCATCGCCCCAAATATCTTGGAACCATTTGATGGTCTCTTCTGCACCGGCTATATCACCATTTGCTATCTTCTTAGGCACCTCACCACCAATGCAGGCGGAGCAGATGATGAGTCCTTCGTGAAATTCTTTCAGATCCTTATGGTCGGTACGGGGGCGCATATAGAAACCATCAACCCAAGAACGCGACACAAGCTTTATCAGATTATGATAGCCCTTTAAGTTCTTGGCAAGAACAATGAGATGCCAGCCAGATTGGTTTTCCTTTCCCTCGTGCACACTTTTGTCTCCACAATGGGCAACATACATCTCACAGCCAAAGATGGGCTTGAAAGGTTCCAATCCTTTCTCTTTTCTTCCCTTATTTACCTTCTTACAATAGTCGTACAGCTCTTTTACACCAAACATATTGCCGTGATCGGTGAGTGCCATTCCACGCATTCCATCACTGATAGCCTTGTCCATCATACCCTTGATAGACGCTTGTCCGTCAAGCAGTGAGTATTGCGAGTGAACATGTAGGTGTACGAAGTTCTCCATTTTTTTCTGTTAAGTTAAGAAGAGATGGCGAAGTTAGTATTTTTTTTTATAATGGACAAGCGAATAGCTGCTTTTTTCTGCTGTAGTAAAGAAAAACGTTTCTTTAGCCTTTGCCAATTCAAAAAAAAACATTAACTTTGAGCCGCACTATATAAAAAATATGGGTAAAAGACTCAGAAAGCTGAAGAAAATACGTCTTCATCACGAGGGAAAAAAGACGCTTCTATGGAGTGCTATCGTGCTGGTAGTATTCAATTTCACTATATTGCACAGCTTTGATTCGCGCATTCCATTTGATATATGTATAGCAATAAGCGCCATCCTCTATGGAATACTTCTGAATTTTTTCCAATGTCCCATCCGTTCTTTTGAAAACGATACAGAGGGTATTGTTGTGGCACCTGCCGATGGCCGTGTAGTTGTTGTGGAAGAGACAGAAGAAAACGAATACTTTCATGATCGTCGCATAATGGTTAGCATCTTCATGAGTCTTTTCAATGTTCATGCAAACTGGGTTCCTGTGGACGGTACTATAAAGTATGTGCGTCATTATGATGGTAATTTTCATAAAGCATGGTTACCAAAGGCCAGTGAAGAAAACGAGCGTAGTACTGTTGTGATAGAAACTCCCGATGGTGTAGAGATACTTGCACGTCAGGTAGCTGGAGCTATGGCACGCAGAATAGTCACCTATCCTACAGAAGGTGAAGATTGCTATGTGGATGAACATTTGGGCTTTATCAAGTTCGGTTCACGGGTTGACCTCTATTTGCCACTTGGAACAGACGTTTGTGTTACACTTCATCAAAAGACAATAGGAAACGAGACTATCATAGCAAAACTAAAACAAATATGATTATCCGCAATATCCCCAACGCTCTCACTTGCTGCAATCTGATTTGTGGTTGTATGGCTACAGGTGCTGCTTTCTATGGTAATTACCAATGGGCAGTGTTAATGATTATAATTGGTGCAGTTTTCGACTTTTTCGATGGAATGGTAGCACGTGCTTTGGGGGTTTCTTCGAATATAGGTAAGGAGCTGGATTCACTTGCCGATATTGTTACTTTTGGTGTAGCGCCCAGCAGTATTATTTTCTACCTCTTTACTGAAGTACATTGCCCGGAAATGCTCATCTCGGTCAAAGACTTATTGCCTTATACTGCTTTTCTGATGGCAGCATTCTCAGCTTTGCGCCTTGCAAAATTCAATATAGACAAGCGTCAATATCAGCAGTTCATAGGACTTCCCACACCTGCAAATGCACTCTTTTGGGGTAGTTTGGTAGTGGGTGCTCATGCTTTTCTGGTATCTCTGAAGTTCAATGCTGTCTTCCTTTTTCTTTTCATGTTCCTCTCCTGCCTGCTATTGGTATGTGAAGTTCCCATGATAGCATTGAAGTTCAAAAATTACAGTTGGGTTGACAACAAACAGCGCTATATTTTCCTAATTGGATGTTTGCCTTTGTTATTTCTTGGTACACTTTCTCTGGCTGCCATTATAATATGGTATATAGTGATTTCTATTGTGTTCCATAAAATAACCTCATAAATTCATTTTTTCTCCATCAGATGCCATAAGACTATCCCTGCTGTGACACTTACATTCATACTATGTTTAGTGCCATACTGAGGTATTTCCAAACAATTGTCACACATATCCACAATCTGTTGCTGGACACCTTTTACTTCATTACCCAATATAATAGCGTATTTTTTATCCGGATCCCTATGAAAATCGTGTAACATAGTGCTGCCCTCACATTGCTCTATGGCAAGTATCGTATAACCATCCTCCTTGAGCCAATTCACTGCATCCTCTGTCTTCTGAAAATAACGCCAAGGAACACTGTCTTCAGCACCAAGGGCAGTCTTATGGATTTCGGGGTGTGGAGGCTGAGCAGTAATACCACAGAGACAAACACCACTCATACGAAAGGCATCACAAGTGCGAAATACACTACCTACATTATATAAACTACGGACATGGTCGAGTACTACAACTATAGGCTGTTTCTCAGATGCTTTATACTCTGCCACATTCATGCGGTTCATTTCGGTTACTTTCAGTTTTCTCATTTTATTGAAACCTTATTTTCGATTACAAAATTAACAATATATGTTCATAACTCTGTTAATAAGTCGCCACTTATTCACAATAAATTTTGAAATTTTAAGTTACACACATAAAAGTTAAGTTATAAAACATTATTAAACCCAAAAAAGTTAAGTTATACATACATCATATCAGATAAAATTATTAACTTTGCATGTTATTAGTAGATGTTGATAATTCTACACCTATAAAAGTAAAATATAATGATTATTAGAATATTCCGGCATTATTAAGTATGTTCAAAACTCTGAAAAAATTGTTGAAATAGTGTTCATAACTTAAAAAGTGAAAAAAGGAAGAAAAAGTTATCAACATATCAACCTATTATCATTATCATCATAAAAATTCTTTTAAAATATAAAAACTAATAATAATAATAATGATAGAAAAAAAGTGGATAAAAGCTGGCTATGTGAAAGAACCGGTACCAGCAGGAACAGATATAAAGGCAGAAATACACCGTATGTGTAAGGAGAAGAATGCAGTCATCATGGCACACTATTACACAGATGGAGAGATACAGGATATTGCCGACTTTGTTGGTGACAGTTTGGCTCTGGCTCAGCAGGCAGCAAAGACTGATGCAGATATCATAGTGATGTGTGGTGTGCATTTCATGGGTGAGACAAACAAGATACTCTGTCCGGAAAAGAAGGTACTTGTTCCCGATCTGAATGCTACATGTTCTTTGGCAGAGAGTTGTCCGGCAAAAGAGTTTGGCGAGTTTGTAAAGTCTCATCCTGGACATACTGTCATCAGTTATGTGAATACAACTGCTGCCATCAAGGCATTGACTGATGTTGTGGTGACCAGTGGTAATGCCATGCAGATAGTAAATTCGTTGCCTAAGGATGAGAAGATAATCTTTGGTCCTGATCGTAATCTTGGCAACTACATCAATTCTGTGACTGGCAGGAACATGGTTTTGTGGGATGGTGCCTGTCATGTTCACGAGAAATTCAGTTTGGAACGTATATTGGAACTGAAAGCCCAACATCCAGATGCCAAGATACTGGTTCATCCTGAGTGTAAAGGACCAGTTGTGAAAGTGGCTGATAAGGTAGGTAGTACTGCTGCTTTGCTGAAGTTCAGTCAGGAAGACGATGCTAAGGAATACATTGTTGCTACAGAGAGTGGTATTCTGCACAAGATGCAGCAGGCATGTCCGGATAAAGTTTTCCTTCCTGCTCCACCAGATGACAGTACCTGTGCCTGCAACGAGTGCAATTACATGAAGCTCATCACGATGGAGAAACTCTACAATTGCCTCCGCTATGAATGGCCGGAGATAGAGGTAGATAAGAAAGTAGCCGAAAAAGCTGTGAAGTCCATCAACAGAATGTTAGACCTCTCAGCCAAATAATTTTTAAATTATAATTTGGAAATTTTAAATTTAATAATTTTGAATTGATACAGTGTCTTCCCTGATAATAGACCTTGCCTATATCCTTGTAGTCGCCAGCATTGTGACTATCATATTCAAGCGGCTGAAACAGCCACTTGTACTGGGATATATTGTTGCCGGCTTTTTGGCAGGACCACACATGCCCTATACACCTTCGGTCAGCAGTATGGAGGGCATAGAGGAATGGAGTTCTTTGGGTGTAATATTCCTCATGTTCACACTGGGACTGGAGTTCTCTTTCAAGAAGATAGTGCGTATGGGCCTCCAGCCTATCCTGACAGCCATTATGGTGATGTTTTGTATGATAGGTATTGGTGGTGTGGTGGCCTTGCTCTTTGGTTGGAGCAGTATGGACCGACTTTTTCTAGGCGGAATGCTCAGTATGAGTTCCACTACCATAATATATAAGGCATACGATGATTTGGGGCTTCGGAACAAGCGTTTTGCTTCTGGTGTCCTATCTGTTCTCATAATAGAGGACATACTGGGCATCTTGCTTATGGTGATGCTGAGTGCTTTGGCTGTGAGCAGGCATTTCGAGGGTATAGAGCTGATAAAGAGCCTCATGAAGCTGGCCTTTTTTCTGCTTCTCTGGTTTTTGGTGGGAATCTATCTGCTGCCGCTCTTCTTGCGTAAGTTCAGGCGTTACATCAACAACGAGATGCTGCTTGTAGTATCCGTAGGTCTGTGTTTCCTGTTGGCAGTAATAGCTTCGCGCATAGGTTACAGCCCAGCTCTGGGTGCTTTCATGATGGGCAGTATTCTGGCCGAAACATTGGAGGCAGAGAACATAGAGAAGAGTGTCAGTTCATTGCGTGACCTGTTTGGAGCTGTATTCTTTGTGTCTGTAGGCATGATGGTGGAACCTTCTGTCCTGACTTCATATTGGTTACCAATCGTTGTACTGACGCTTGCTGTAGTGCTGGGACAGATGTTCTTCGGCAGTCTCAGTTTCTTTGTGGCAAGTGGTGATTTGCGACTGGCAATCAGGAGTGGCTTCTCTATGGTCCAGATAGGTGAGTTTGCCTTTATCATAGCCGGATTGGGCCAGGAGTTGGGTGTCACCAGTCAGTTCCTCTATCCTGTGGTTGTTTCGGTCAGCATCATCACCACCTTCCTTACACCTTATATAATAAAACTGGCTCCAAAAGTCTGCAATCGTGTGGAACCGACAATAAATGCCCAGTTGTCGGTGGTGAATGACAAACTGAAGCACAGTAAGGTATTGTCCAAAAACAGGAGAAAGGGACGTTTGGTCCTCTCCCCAGCCCTGGCTTGGAAACGTTTCATCAAGGCTGTTCTCTATCAGACGGCAGCTTTCCTCACCATAGGAATTGCGGTTACCATGTTCTGCTTTACCACTTTGATGCCGCTCTGCCACCATTTCATGGGAGAGAAGTATGGCACCATCGTATGTGGAATCATCACTCTGGTCCTCCTTTCACCCTGCATCCGGCCAATAGTTATCCGCAAGAACCATAGTCGGGAGGTACATTATCTGAACTCTTTGGGCAAGGCAATGCGGGTGCTGGTTGGATTTGCCATTTTTGCAAAGGTATTTCTGGGCTTCTTCATCATATATGAGGTGGTGTCGTTTGTCTCTCCGCTCTGGTGGGTTTGGAACGCTCTGTTGAGCATAGCAGTACTCACCCTGATGGTGATGAGCAGAGTGGTGAAGTACACCAGCATCCGTATGGAACGTACCTTCAAGCAGAACCTGCGCCTCAAGGAACAACAGAATACACTCAGTTATGGCAGACGTCTGAGGGGAAAAGACCTGCAGATAGCACGAGTGAAGGTACCCATGCATTCGGAATGGGGAGGACATTCATTGGCCCAGCTTCATTTTGGTAAGACAGACAGAGTGCACATAGCAGCCATCATACGAGCAGGTCACCGCATCAACATACCTGGGGGCAGTAACCGCATCTATCCAGGTGACGAACTGGAGGTAGTGGCTGGAGCGGAAGCCATTGAGGCATTGCGTGCCAGGAGTGAACAGGAACTCCTACAGCCCCAGGACCGCAACAAGGACAATCACAGCATGTCCGTCATCTCAGTCCGTCTGAGTGAAAGCAGTCCCCTGATAGGAAACACCCTCCAAGATGTGGATTTCCGCCTCCGTTATCATTGTATGGTAGTTGGAGTGGAGAACGAGCAAGGACACCTGGATGCCACCCAAGCCAAACGTCAATTCCGCCCAGGAGACATCGTCTGGGTAGTAGGAGAAGAAGCCGACCTCAGCATGCTGACTATGGTGATTTAGGTTAGATTTTGTAAAGATATTTCCGTTTTTCATTTTTCCTTCTCTTTCTCCCCCTAAAGGAGGTTGGGGGGTCCGCATTTGTTCCCTGCCCAGGGAAAATTTTTTCCTCCGCCGAGCAGCAAGTGTTACCTGGCGAGGTAGCAAAATCTGCATTTTTAGGGCGTTCCGAACTCTGCCGGAAATGTAAAGATATTTCCTTTTTGTTTTTCTTTTTTCATTTTTGCTCCTTTAGAGGGCAAATCAGCAACTATTAATAGTAGCAAAATTTTCTATTAATACTTACAAGATTTTCTATTAATAGTAGCAAAATCTACATAATTCAGGGCCTTTTACAGTTCTATGAAAACATAAAGATTTTTCCTTTTTAAATGTTTTCATTTTTAACCTCACCACCTAACCCGACAGGCATCTATATCCGATGAATATTGGGGGTTAGTTAGGTTAGGTGTTACTCAAACACCTAACCTAACACCTAACCTGCCTCAACCCTCGTATTCATCGGACTTTGAGCCTTGTCAGGTTAGGATGTTAGGTGTTTTTGCGAATAAACCTTTTTTAGAGCCTAAAAAACAACGGTGTAGAAAGAGCAAAACAACGCCGTTGTTTCGCTGTGATTGAAACGGCGTTTCGTCGTCATCGATATGCCGTTTCGTTGAGATTGATACGGCGTTTCGTGTCTTCTCAACCCGTTGCCCGCAGAATTGTCGTTTTTGTCGCCAATACCCTTAAGGTACCAGGTGAGGTATATGTTAGGTATATGTTGTCGAACATATACCTGTCCCCAATCCCTGTATTCATCGGCCCTAGAGGCCTGTAGAGGTATATGGTAGTGTTTTTTTCGAGTAAAGTATTTTCAGAGAATCCTGAATACTTTTCTGCGAAATCTTGCATTCAACTACAATAGTCTAGAATTAGAGTTAATTAGAGATGAATTAGAATTCAATCCCAAAGACTTCGAAAGCCTTGAAAGCCAGAAGACGAGGAACTATTAGTTGCGCCAAGGTATTATCCGTATTCCATACGTCCTCTATTGGAAAGTCGTTCTTGTGACTCCAATTCTCCGATTCATTATGTTTATGTTTTTTCATAATCAGAAACCTATTCTGCGTTTTTCTTTCGTTTCAAGCCTTTCGCTATCACAGTATTCAGATAGTTCTTCTACGACATTTGCAGATTCGCCATGAAGAATTTTTCCTATAGTATAGTGTCTCGCGATGTTTTCTATTTGTCCACCGCTGAAGTCATATTTCGAGGCTAAGATGCGGGAATCCTCTTCTCTTAGAGTCGGAATCATTTCGTGCCACATGTTCATACGGGCTTCAATTGTAGGCTTTTCGAACTTTATCTTGTAGAGAAATCTACGTTCGAAGGCCTTATCCATATTCTGAGCCAGGTTCGTTGTGGCGATAAGTATGCCGTCAAGCGTCTCCATTTCCTGTAGGATGATGTTCTGAATAGAGTTTTCCATCTTGTCAACGGCTCTTTCCGCTCCTTCCTGACGCTTGTTGATGATGGCATCAGCCTCGTTGAAAAGGAGGATTGGCGCAATTGCACTCTCTTTAACTTTTGCTCGATAGGTGTCGAACAGCTGCTTGATGTTCTTCTCGCTCTCACCTACCCACATACTCTTTATCTGCGAAACGTTGACTTGGAGAATGTCCCGGCCAGTTTGTCTTGCAAGTTGGAGCACAGTCTCAGTCTTTCCCGTTCCCGGCTCACCATAGAAAAGACACGCGAAACCACAACGGAAGCCGTTCTCCTTCATGCGACTGCGAATTTGGTTATATTGTTCTTCCTCCAAGAGTTTACCAAGTTCCGCAATCTGAGCGCTAATCTTTTCTCCATAGAAGAGCCTTTTAGGTGTTATCTCTTCTGATTTCACAACATCTCCGCGTTTGATGTTTTTGTTCAAAGCAGCCAAATTGAGTTCGCTGAAAAGCTCCTTTTTCGCTTTATCCGTCATTCGGAATGATTCCCGGTCAACAAAGCCGTCGCTGTTGTTGTTCTCGATGATTCCCTCTGTGAGGAATGTGTGCTCTCCTTCTCCAAGCAAAGCCTTAAAGACTCTCCAAGTATGCTTGCTGTCATACAAGAAGTCGATGTCGTGATAGCCTATATTATCATCGTTGTTATTGACGAACAAATGGGAGAAGAGAACCAGCATCATCTCATCGTCAGTGTCGAGATCGTAGCTCTTAATCTTTTGGACGAACAGCAGTTGCTTGTTACAGTCGAACAGATGATGCATCTTCTCCACCAATGCGTCGAAAGTTAGTTCCTTCTCATTACGCAGTTCGAAAAGAGATTCTATTTCAACAAACAATTCCGAGCACGAAAGACCAGAGTAGTCCTTCGGCACGAACTTCTCGTTTTTCTTGAATGCTTCAAGGACTTCCGACGGCACTCTGTAGGAAATACGATGATCATAGCGGCTGCATCTGACAAGCTCCCTCCGTTCCAGAACATCTATATCGGCCATATATCTGATAATTCTTGTTGTTCGGCATCCCAGATACTTACCGAACTGGCTGATGCTGATGCTGTCGTCGTCGCTGTTGTCAATGAACAAGGCCATCATTACACTTTGCTCTTTAGTCAGCTCAAGTCTTTCCGATACATATTTAATATACTTGTCTGCCTTGCGATAGAATTCGGCACTAAGTCCGGAATCCTTTGCCTTTTCCACAATCTGCTCTATAGCCGAGAGCAAATCTATCTTCTTTGTTGTAGCCATCTTTTATGTCCTTTCTTTTATTATTAAACGTTTCTTGCTGCAAAGTAAAAAGAAACCTCTGCCAACTCGTGGCAGAGGTCTAAGAATTTTGTTCTTTTCTTAATGGGGGTTCAATTATTATTTTCATCTTTGAACCTTTCTGGATGTTTCTTTCGGGCATAGCGCATCAATGCTTCTCCTATGTCCTTGCTTCGTTGATTAGTCAATACTAATACGGTAGCTCGTAACATAGGAGTTGCGGAAGCCGGAATCGTTGCCAATCCCCATATCATCCTAAATTCTTCTTCGATGTCCGAGAGCCATTCATTCAACGGATTGATTTCCTCCATTAGCAAAGGGTAATCTTCAGGGCAGAAGAGATAAAGTAAAATGCCAGTAATAGGTTCGCACTCCTTAGTCTTCTCCTTAATCTTATCCACTAGATGATTCATTCTTTTTTCATCAGATGCCAAAATGCTTTCATCAAAAGCAGTAAGAGTGTCTTGACTTGCGAGGAAGTTCTGGATGTCGTTCACATTTACATGAATAACGCTTTGGGGAGCGTTCAAAATCTCCGTGATAAGATGCATCGCCTTCTTGTATCCTACCTCTGACTTACACATAAAAGTGAGATTTCCTTTAATACTAGTAATCTGCTCAAGAGTTGCATTTACTTTGTTTTCTTTTTCCATAAAGCTTGTTTTATTTAGATTCATGGTGCAAAGAAAACAAAGACCTCTGCCGATTCGTGGCAGAGGTCTAAGAAAAGTGAGATTTTCAATAAGATTTATGCAATTGGATCAGGACAAAGTTCTCTTCTTTGGCATTTCTTGCATTCGCTTCCTCGCCAGACTTTGTCGAACTCCTCGATGGCTGCATCAACTATTGAAAGTTCATCTGTCAGAATGCCTGCCTCGAAGTTTCTACGAGTTGGTGACTTCATGCCCATTCCTGCACCAGTCAGGTTTGCACTACCCACATAACATATTGCTTGGTCGATGATGATAATTTTGAAGTGAACCCTCGGACACATCACACGTTCCAATAGTTTTGCCAATCGTGGGTAACGGTCGAAGTCCTCGCGAAAGTTCGGCCCCGGTTCCTTTGCATGAATGAGTCGCACCTCCACGCCCTTGCCTATCAAGTCCGACAGCACCCCAAGGAAAGGCTTCTCCGTCTTCCCCTGCACCACATACAAGTCCTTGATGTCAGCCGTCCCAATCCACAAAGTCTCCTTGGCCTTCGTCACAAGGTCAAGCACTCTCGAATAATGGGCAGTATCGGAAATGAAGGAGAGCATAGATAACTAACTCATAGATAGATTATGCTCTTTTATCTTTCCGAGAATTTCTGAGATTTTTCCTTTTAGATACTCTTTAAAAGAACCATCCATTATGGCATTATAAAATGCAATTGGTTTATAATGATAACTATCTATCCATTCCCACCCATAAGGATGTGAAGGCTTATCGGCAGCGTTTCTATATTTAAATATATATTGTCCGACACAATACTTTTTGTCAACATCTGGTTCATATTGCTTTCCAATGTAAATAAATGCAGAATGGTCTGGATGCTCTTTCTTTGCAATAATAATGGATAAATCCCATCCTTCCTGATAAAACTGTATCCAGAGTTCAGAGGTTTCTTGGTTATACGAAATTTTTGATTCTATTTGATACCCCTCATTATTCAAGATCTCAACAACTTCCTTAGCAATAGCCTTAAAAATGTCTTCGGTTAACCCTCCCCATTTGTCTATTACTATAATGTTGTTGACATCCTTCTTTTTCTTATCTATAAAGTTCAATAATCTTTGTATTTCTCCTTCTTTTTTTGTTAGAATCTCTAACTTCTTTTCAGCACTTACTTCACCATTAATTTTGAGTTCCTTTTTGAGCTCTTCTTCCAAGAATTGATTAAGTTCCATATTCATGTTTTTATTTATATTTCGTTTATCAAAGTAACCTTCAAGATAATCTATGTATTGTGAGATAGCACTAAGCAAATAACTATCCTTGTATTTTATGCCCGGAAGGATATATTCTTTTAACCAATTCAGGACATCATTCCTAAAAGAAAGATTAACATATCGATCCTCAAACTCTTTCTTATAATCTTTTTCCTCATAAACCCATGTTTGTTCGCTTGGCTCATTTCCCTCAGTGGAAGGTAGATATATGACATAGATGTTTTCTGGCGCATAATTACATTCCTTGGTTTTTGTGATATATCTGGCAATTTGTGCTTCTTGGTCAGTTGCATCATATACTTTATTCTCAAAGATAATTGCATAATCTTTATCTTTTACCCAAAGGTCTATTCTTTCAATCTCTTGGGAAATTTTAGGTGATTTTATTTCTATCTTGGAGAAACTTTCTACACCCTTATTCTTAACGATAAAATTAAGTAAAGACTCCAAAAACTCGTATTTGCCACTTTCGGATTGGTATTGAAGCAATTTGCACAGGATGCGACTATGAGCATTCTCATTAATGTGCAACTCATCAATAACATTTAAGTGATAAGGCAAACTTTGTTTTAGACGAGTATACTCTTTATTAAACTCGTTTAATAGCTTTATCAAATCGTCATTAATCTCTTCCATAGTACAATTTCAATATTCTTTTTAGAATTAGAACTTATATGGGAACAATTTTTTCAAATGCTCCTCATATTTCCATTGTTTTTTTAAAGACTTGTCCATCTCATGAGGAAAAAGAATTGATAAATATATTTCCTGATATTCGTCAGCAAATTGAGAAGGGGACTTAATATTATTGTCTATAGCATATTCGAACCCCTTCATATATCCTTTATGAGCCTCTATTCCCAACATGTTATCGTCTTCAGGCCAATACTTTTCATAAAGATCTACATAAGCCCAAGCAATTACTTTTGATTTACTTTCGTCTCTACCTTTATTAATACATTCCTCGTATTTTGAAGCATAAAGGTCACTAAACTCTTTTACCTCTTCATAATCCACAACACGATGAGCATATTGTTTCGCATAAATCTCGCTTTTGCCCTTGCTTATACAATCACAATACGTTTTAATGTATTTATCTGCATGGTCAAGGCAACTTATTATATAATCTCCTTCATCGTCACCATCTATTCCATTCCCCTTTATTAGATCTTCATAATAACTTTTTACTTCTGCCTCATATTGAGGAAAATACTTTCGGTCAACTCCTGTTTTTAAGAAGAGTTTCTGGATGATACTGTCAGTAAGTTCTTTCATAATATCTTCTGTTATCAGGTTATTCTATCTTATTTATATGCAAATATACTTTTCGTTTCTATATCAACCAACCAAATAGTGTTGTTAAGCAAATGTCCTTACAATCTCTAAAAAGAATTGAAAAGCTTCCTCATATTGTACTTTTTTGAACTTAATATAATAGGCTTGGTGGTTAGAATAGGCTGATTCATTATGTTGGTCCAAATAACTGTTGAAAATTTGTTTAAGCTTTTCAAAGTCTGCTTCTTTCATAACATCCTTAATTATCAAAGGATAGTTCTTTTTATCTTTGCGGTCAAGACTGAACATACATTCTAATTTTCCACTTCCTTCAGAGATAAAGATGTTATATACCTTACCATTGAGGGGTACATCCACACCAACGTATTCGCCGATGTTGCAAGGCTTTAATTGAGGGAAGAGAGTATTAACTTCTTCTTTCCATGAAAGAGCTATGGCATTAATAGCCTTTTTATAATCAGCTTTCAATTTCTTTAATTCCTTTTGTTTGTGGTCAATCTTTTCTAAAAGTTCAACCAGCTTCTGTTTGTTTGAAGTATCTGTTGCCATATTTGTATAATTGAGTTTTAGGTCAGTTTCTTTTGCAAATATATGAATTTAACATCAATAAATCATCATTATTATTCTTTAAATTTCTTTTTATAATGATGATGATGTAATGTGGATAAGTTGATAACTATAGGATTTCCCTTGCTATCCAGGCACAGGCTTCGGCATCGGCTAAGGCGTGGTGGTGATTGGCGAGGTGATAACCACAGAGTTCGGAAATAGTATGTAGCTGGTGATTCTCTGCATGTGGAAAAGTTTTGCGCGATGCCACACAGGTACAATGGAATTCATAATCCGGATAATCCATTTGATAACAACGGAATACGGCTTTCAGGCATCTCTCATCAAATGCCTTATTATGAGCCACGAGTGGAAGTCCTTCTATCAACGGCTCTATTTGTTTCCATACTTCAGGAAACACAGGCGCATCCTTAGTGTCCTCTCGGCATAGTCCATGAACCTGCGAATTCCAGTAATTATAGTAGTTGGGTTCCGGTTTTATGAGGGAGTAGAAAGAATCTACAATCTCGCCATTTCTCACAATCACTATGCCAACAGAGCAAACAGAAGTGCACTCTTTGTTTGCAGTTTCGAAATCTATTGCTGCAAAATCTCTCATTTAATCTTCTTTATATTTATTCCACATGTTTTCTATTTTTTCCGCAATCTCCTCCCGAAGTTCTTTTGGCTCGAGGACTTCCACGTCCTCTCCGCTCCAAAGCAGTTCTTGGATGAAATCGAATTGGGGACGGAGCCAGTACCGAAAAATGCTATACTCTTCATTACACTCTATTTCTTCCTGCGACTCGTGAAGTCTCAAATCGCGAATGTAATTGGCCTGATCTGTACCAACTTTTATCTTGACAAATTGAGGCTTTATATTCGTATCTACAAAGATGCCATACGAATCTTTGAAATAATCCTCTGCACTCCAGTCCTTCGGCATCAGGAATGTTTCGTCTGTTGTATGTAGTTTCAGAATGCGGTCAAGAGAATAGATGCGTAACTGCTTTTCGTCATAATCAGGCTTGGCAACCATATACCAGCGTTGCTTGAACAGCTTTACGCAATAAGGCTGGACTTTGCAATCGTTCTCCTCGTCATTCCAATAACTATGGTAAGTGATGCTGAGTACTCGGTTTTCCTTCATGGCATCGATGATGGGTTTCAGGTAGTCCTGGCCAGACGGCACATATTCCAAAAGGATGCGGTCTTTTATGCTCTGACTGTTTGCCAAAGTATTGCTGACACAAAAGGTCTTGAAGAGCCAGGAGCGAATCCCTTTCTTGCGAAGATCCTCTACATTATCTATATAATAACGATATTCACCCCGATTCTCGTTGACGATACTGATGTTGAACATATCCCAAATGGCATAACACCAGTTGGCGAATGTTCGCTTGGATAATTCAACACCTCTACTAATCTCCCGGTCGCTGAGCCATCTTTTATTCAGTTCGTTGAACGAAATCTTCTTGGCTCGATAGATTGTCTCGATAACCCAGACGTATTTGTTAATCAGGGTTTGTCCTCTGTCATTGTTTATCATTTTCGCAACTTTTTTCTGCAAAGGTAGGGAAAAGCTATGAAAAATAATGGCAGAGGTTTTAATATTTTCTTCCGACAATCTGATTTTTTCTTATAACTGCTACAAAAACCATATTTTATCGGCTAATTTAAATATTATTTGCGCCGAAAAAAGTATAAATCATCAGGCTGCTAGTGTGCTTCCAGCCAGTTGGAGCCCCAGCCACAGTCGGCTATGAGGGGAACGCTGAGGGTTGCTGCACCCTGCATCTCTTCGATGACTAAGTTCTGTAACTTCTCCTTTTCTTCTGGCAGGACAGAGAAGTTCAGTTCGTCGTGGACCTGGAGTATCATCTTTGACTTGATTCCCTCCTCCTTCATGCGTCTAAACACCCTAATCATAGCTATCTTGATAATGTCGGCTGCACTGCCCTGTATGGGGGCATTGATGGCATTCCGCTCAGCATAACCCCTGACTACAGCGTTGTGGCTGTTGATGTCTGGCAACTGACACCGACGATGGAAGATGGTCTCTGTGTAACCCTTCTCACGAGCCATTTCGATGCTCTTTTCCATATAGGTTTTCACACCAGGATAAGTAACAAAATACTCGTCGATGAGCTGTTTTGCCTCCTGGCGAGAGACTCCCAAACGTTCTGCCAAACCAAAAGCACTGATGCCATAGATGATACCAAAATTGGCTGTCTTGGCCTTACGGCGCTCTTCTGGAGTGACTTCCTCAAGGGGCTTCTTGAATATCTTGGCGGCTGTGGCAGCATGGATGTCGTTACCCTGCAGGAAGGCTTCTATGAGGTTACTGTCCTGACTGAGATGAGCCATGATGCGCAACTCAATCTGACTATAGTCGGCACTGAAGAAGAGCTGTCCTGGATAGGGGATGAATGCTTTGCGAACCTCTTTTCCCTGAGCATCACGGACAGGGATGTTCTGCAGGTTGGGATTGGAAGAGGAAAGACGACCTGTAGCTGTAACAGTCTGATTGAAAGAGGTGTGGATGTGTCCCGTCTCAGGGTTGATGAGTTGTGGCAGGGCATCAATATAGGTGCTCAGCAGCTTCTTCAGCCCTCTGTAATCGAGAATCTTGCCGACAATAGGATGCTTGCGTCTCAGAGCCTCAAGCACTTCCTCATTTGTAACGTATTGTCCTGTTTTTGTCTTCTTGGCCTTGCTGTCGAGTTTCAAATGGTCAAAGAGTACTTCGCCAACCTGCTTGGGGCTGGAGATGTTGAAACTGATGCCAGCCATTGTGTGAATCTCCTTTTCGAGAGCCAGCATCTGCTGGGTGAAGAGCTTACTCGTCTCCTTAAGTCCTTCTGTATCAATCATCACACCAGCCTCCTCCATTTCTGCAAGGACAGGCATCAGGGGCATCTCTATGTCTGTGAAGAGGTTCCAGAGCCCTTCTTTCTTGAGTTCCTCCTCGAGGCATTGTTTCAGCCCGACTATATCTTTGCAGCCATAAACAGAGAGCAGATAGTCCAGATAGTGCCGCATTTCGGGATGCAGGAGGTAGTGGGCAATCTCGGTATCGAACATGGGATTGTCTGTCAACCCTTGAGCCTTCAGTTCTTTCCATTGAGCCTTCAGGTTGTGACCGATAACAAGCGACCCTTTTCCAGCTTCATCCTTGGTGGAGGAGACTATAACGAAAGGTTCTGCCTGCCCTTTTTCCTTTGAAGGAGAGGTTGGGCTTTGTATGGGCTGGCTGAAAAGATCGAGCTGTAGGGAACCGTCATTGTTCTTTTGTAAACTATTCTCCTCCTCCTTCGGAGAAGTTGGGAGGGGGCTTGGTTCTGGGGCTGGAGCAAACAGGTCAAGCTGTAGGGAACCATCGTTGTTCTTGGTGGGTTCTGGCGTTGCTTCCTTTGGTTCTTCTGGCTTGCTTTGCTTCTTATTCAGCAGTTGCCGGAACTCAAGGCGTTTGTATAGCTCCTGCAACTTGTCGTAGTCTGGTTCTTCGATTTTCAGCAAGTCCATATCGAGGGTGATGGGCACCTCCTTGCTGATGGTGGCAAGCCACTTGCTCTGTTTGATCTGCTCGACATTTTGCTCCACCTTTTCCTTGAGCGCACCTTTCAGTTTGTCGGTAGAGGCCAGCAGGTTCTCAATGCTACCGAATTCCTCAACGAGTTTCTGTGCCGTCTTCTCCCCTACCCCAGGACAACCGGGAATGTTATCTACGGCATCACCCATCAGTCCCAGCATGTCGATGACCTGCAAAGGCGACTGCAATCCCCATTTCTTCTTCACTTCCTCAACACCCAGAATCTCTGCCTCGTTGTTCCTGCCAACAGGCGGACGATACATCTTGATGCGTTCCGTAACAAGCTGACCGAAGTCCTTGTCGGGTGTCATCATGTAGGTCTCGATGCCCTTCTCGTCTGCTTGATGAGCAAGAGTCCCTATGACATCATCAGCCTCAAAACCCTGCACTTCCAGCACAGGAATACGGTATGCCTTGAGAATGTCCTTGATGATAGGAACAGCAAAGCGGATTGCTTCTGGTGTTTCCTCGCGTTGAGCCTTATATTGAGGGTAGGCCTCGTGCCGGAAAGTGCCACCGTGTGGGTCGAAAGCCACACCAATGTGTGTAGGTTGCTCTTTGGATATGACCTCTTCCAAGGTATTCACAAAACCGAGAATAGCCGACGTATTTTCACCCTTCGAGTTGATTCGCGGATTCTTTATGAAGGCATAATAAGCACGATAAATGAGTGCATAAGCATCCAGTAAATAGAGTTTCTGCATCGTTTCTGTTCTTTTATGTGGTAAAATTAAGGAAAAAATATGAAAGGATGCACTTTTTTGTGTAATTTTGCAGTCTAAAGATGCAATAAATGGACGTACTCGACAAGATAAAGGCTCCTGTTGCTGCCGAAATGGAACAATTCCGAGAGGCTTTCCGTCAAACGCTCTACAGCGACAATCCCTTGCTGGAACAGGTCGTTGAACACTTGCTCAAAGCACCCGGAAAGCAGCTCCGTCCCATGCTTGTTCTGCTTGCTGCGCGTATGGTGGGCGAGGTTAACGACAAGGTCATCCGTGTGGCTCTGGCCTTGGAGATGCTGCACACAGCTTCTCTTGTGCACGACGATGTGGTGGATGAGAGTGACCGTCGTCGCGGATTGCCTTCCGTCAACGCGCTTCTTTCCAATCAAGTGGCAGTTCTGGCTGGTGACTTTATCCTGAGCAAGGCGTTGGAAAGTGCTTCTCTGACCGAGGACGTGCGTGTGGTTCGTTATATCGCACAACTTGGGCAGTCGCTTGCCGACGGCGAGCTGTTGCAGTTGGAAAACCAGGACTCTGATGTGCTGTCCGAGGCAGTGTACTTTGATATCATTGGCCGCAAGACAGCAAGTCTCTTTTCCCTCTGTGCCCGTTTGGGAGCGTTGGCAGCAGGCGGCTCAGAAGCTGAGGCAGAGCGTCTGGCCCAGTTTGGCAAACTCATCGGTATCTGTTTCCAGTTGCGCGATGATGTCTTTGACTACGGCACAGCAGAGGTAGGCAAGCCTCTTGGCAATGACATGAAGGAGGGCAAACTCACCTTGCCTGCCATCTATGCCGTGAAGCACAGCGATGATGCATCGATGCACGAACTGGCCCTGAAGGTTCGCCGTCGCGAGGCCAATGCCAAGGAGATACAGCAGCTCATTGATTTCACAGTCAGCGCCGGCGGTTTGGAGTATGTCCAGTGGCACATGAAAGATATGCAGGGTATGGCCGACGGACTCATCGACGATACCCGCGATGCCTCAATCACGGAGTCACTTCACCTCCTCGCCTCCTTTGTCGCTGAAAGAATAATATGAGCCCAATGGCCCTATGAGCCTTATGGGCCCATAGGGTTTCCCCCTGAAGTGGGCTAAGGGGTTTCTATCCTCTCCTTTCCAAGTATGGGAGTTTGTATGGACGACGATAGTCGTAGTAATACAGGCGGTGTGCAAAGGCTTCCTTGTCGTCCCCAAAGGTTAGGGTAGCAGGATTCCAGTGTACAGGACGCTTCAGTTCGCGGGCTATGTTGAACAGGCAGCAGAGTGTATTGGTGCTGCATCCGTACTCTACGGGAGCAATCGGGTCCTTGTGGTCGCGGATGGCGTCGATGAAGTTCTGCATGTGAGGCGAGCTTACTTCGTACTGTCCTGCTGCAATATCTTCCTGTTGTTTCTTCAGCTGTTTGCTGTCGGAGCATTCTATGTAACCACGTGACACCTTCAGCCATCCCTTGTCGCCGATGAACTTAATGCCCTTGTCATCCGGGTTGTCGGTGAAGGGACGTTCCTGCATGATAATGCCATTAGCGTACTTCATTGTGGCATATTCTGCGCCATTATAGCCCTGGGGAATGAATTCAACAGGTCCAAGTCCGTCCATACCGATGGCAGCCTGTGCAATGTCGTACATGTGTGCACCCCAGTCGGCAGGGAATCCATTACCTGTCTCCTCATACCACCGCCATGCTCCCCAAAGCGTCTCGTTCTTATCAGGGTCGAGGGTGACGACGGGACAGATGTCGGGATGGTAGTGGACCTTCGGATTGTTGAGCGGCCCAAGCCAGAGGTTGAAGTTCAGGTTATCGGGTACAGGCATCTCGGGCAGGTCGAAAGGCTTTGGAGGATCACCAACGCGAACGTAGATTTCCTTGATGTCGCCAAGTGCTCCGTTGCGCACCATCGCAATGGCTGTCTGGAATTCCTGGCTGCTGCGCTGCTGGCTTCCCATCTGCAGGATGCGGTTGTTGGCTCTGACGGCACGTTGCACAGCCAGACCTTCGGTGATGGTGTATGACAGGGGCTTTTGGACATAAACATCCTTGCCAGCCTGCAGTGAATGGATGGCAACAAGGGCGTGCCAGTGGTCGGGTGTAGCTATCTCTATAGCATCGATGTCCTTGCGCTCCAGCAGACGCTCGTATTCCTCATAGAGGTCGCAACGGATAGGCATAGATTTCTCTTTCTGCCAGTTCGTCACATAGCGGCGGAAACGTTCGCGTTTGATGCTGTCCACGTCACAGCAGGCTGCCACTTGCACACCGGGACATGCTGCAAAGCTGCGGAAATCGCTGCATCCTTGCTGTCCCAGTCCTACGAAGCCGAGTACTACTCTGTCGCTCGGGGCAATCCGTACTCCATTCATAGCGAAGCTGGGCAGTATCATGAATCCTGCTAGTCCTGTGCCAGCTGCCGTCAAAAACTCACGGCGCGACATACTTCTTCTCTCTGTCTGATTTGTTTTGGTCGCTTTCTTTTTCATAGTGATTAGGGTTTATGTATTATCGTTAGTTTTCTTTCTGCCTACAAAGCTACATTTAATTACCAAGATTTCCAAACATAATTCCCAAAACATGTAGGTAAAGTGACGAAGATGTGCTTCTCATTCCGAAAAAAGCATTACCTTTGTGGAAAAAATAGATACTTATCAACAAATGACTGGTCGTTTCGCTCCTTCCCCAACAGGTCGTATGCATCTGGGCAATGTGTTCTGTGCTTTGCTCTCGTGGCTTTCTGCCAAGAGTCAGGGCGGAGAATGGCGACTTCGCATCGAGGACCTCGATCCGCAGCGATCCCGGCACAGTTTTGCTATGCAGTTGCAGGAGGACCTACAATGGCTCGGGCTACCTTGGGACGGTGAAGTGGTTTGGCAAAGCGAGCGAGGCGACATCTACGAGCACTGCCTGCAGCAGCTGAAGGATGCAGGTCTCACCTACCCTTGCTTCTGTACGCGGGCTGACATTATGGCGACGCAGGCTCCGCACGAAACGGATGGCCGCATCGTCTATGCCGGCACTTGTAGGGGCAAGATCCTTAGTAAAACAGAAAAGAACACTCCGGCTGCCGTGCGACTCATCGTGCCTGATGAGGTGATAAGTTTCCAGGATGGGCATTATGGCGAGCGGCGAGTGAATCTGGCAAAGCATTGTGGCGATTATGTCCTGCGCCGCAAGGACGGAGCCTGGGCTTATCAGTTGGCGGTCGTGGTGGACGATGCCTTGATGGGAGTGACGGAAGTTGTCCGTGGTCGAGACTTGCTGCTCAGCACACCGCAGCAGCTTCATCTTTACCGAACCCTTGGTTCATTATCTTCTCTCCCTAAAGGGGGTAGAGGGGGCTCTCTCGGTTTCTCCGAGCCGCGCTTCTGCCATCATCCACTACTTGTGAATGAAAGTGGCCAGCGCCTCTGCAAACGCGACCTCAGCATGGACCTCGGATTTTTGCGGGAGAAGCACGTCAGCTCTGAAGAAATCATTGGCCGCCTGGCTTTTCTGGCCGGCATCATCCCGGAACCAACCCCTACTCTGCCCCAAGACCTCCTGTCCTCATTCAGCTGGCAGAAAGTCCCACAAAAGGACATCATGGTGAAGTGGTCTTGATTAACGCCGGCCAGCGCATCTAGAACGTTTAAAAGGGCCTCTGAGCCCGCAAAGGCGGGGAACATTTTTACAGCCCTCTGAGCAATCAGGGTGTTTTTAGTGTTTCAATTAATCGAAGAAGATGGCGGCGACGGCGATGGCGGCAATGACACCGCAGATGTCGGTCAGCAGGCCGGCAGAGACTGCGTGTCTTGTCTTACGGACACCGACGGAACCGAAATAGACAGCCAGGATGTAGAAGGTGGTGTCCGTGGCTCCTTGGAAGATGCAGGAGAGGCGGCCAATGAAGGAGTCGGCTCCATATTGTTGCATGGCATCGACCATCATGCCGCGGGCACCGCTGCCTGATAGGGGCTTCATGATGGCTGTGGGCAGAGCCGCCACATAGTCGGCATTGCCGCCACACCACTCGACAAACCTCCCCAGCCCGTCGACAATGAAATCCATCGCCCCAGAGGCACGGAAGACTCCGATGGCAACAAGTATAGCAACCAGATAAGGGATGATGCGGACAGCTGTCTCGAAGCCGCCTTTGGCCCCCTCGACGAATGCCTCGTAGACGTTGATCTTCTTGCGGACGCCTGCCGCAATGAAGGCGATGATGATGGTGAAGAGGATGATGTTGGCCACGACGGTGCTCCAGAGGTTCATCGTCTCGCGGTCAACCTGGGTGCTGAGCCATATCACGCCACTCACCACGACGCAGATGCCCAGCACGAAGCCCATGATGGCGCGATTGAAGAGATTGATGCGCTGGTAGAGGCTCGTGATGACCATTCCTCCGAGTGTGGCGATGGCTGTCGCGATGAGGATGGGACAGAAGACATCGGTGGGCTGTGCTGCGCCCATCTGTGCCCGATAGACCATCACGCCGACAGGGATCAGCGTCAGTCCGCTGGTGTTGAGCACGAGGAACATTATCATGGCGTTGGTAGCGGTGTCCTTCTGCTGGTTCAACTCTTGCAAGCCCTCCATCGCCTTGAGGCCGAGGGGCGTTGCAGCATTGTCGAGTCCCAGCATGTTGGCGCTGAAGTTCATGAAGATGTGGCCGAAGACGGGATGCCCTGCGGGTATCTCGGGGAAGAGGCGCACCATAAGCGGCGAGAGCCACCGTGCCAGGATGTCAACCAGACCGCCGCGTTCGCCAATCTTCATGATGCCCATCCATAGGGACAGCACGCCCGTCAGCCCGATGGATATCTCGAAGGCCGTCTTGGCATTGTCGAAGGTGCTGTTCATGATGGCCGGGAAAGCCTCGGTGTTGCCCATCAGCAACTGTATTGTAGCGATAATAAAAGCAATGGCAAAGAAGCCAATCCAAATGTAGTTGAGTACCATAGGATATCGGAGTAATCGGAGTATTCAGAGTTTTTAGTCGAAGAGGTCGCCTTGCAAGGGGTTGCCGTAGCGAGCCCCCATCTTTCGATTTAGGTGGTTGTAGGCGAGTTCCGTCACTTCGCGCCCTCGGGGGGTGCGCTTGATGAAGCCTTCCTTGATGAGGAACGGTTCATAGACCTCCTCGACGGTACCAGCGTCTTCACCGACAGCGGTAGCAATCGTGTTGATGCCCACAGGACCGCCCTTGAACTTATCGATGATGGTGAGCAGGATTTTGTTGTCGATCTCGTCGAGTCCGTAGCGATCGATGTTCAGCGCCTCGAGTGCTACGCGGGCAATCTTCAGGTCGATGCGTCCGTTGCCCTTCACCTGGGCAAAGTCGCGCACACGGCGCAGCAGGGCGTTCGCGATACGTGGCGTGCCACGGCTGCGGCTGGCAATCTCGCCCGCTGCCTCGGTATCGATGGGCACGCCCATGATGGTGCTGGAGCGCATGATGATCTTCTGGAGCGTATCGGCATCGTAGTACTCGAGGTGCATGTTGATGCCGAAGCGGGCACGGAGGGGGGCTGTGAGCAGGCCGCTGCGTGTCGTGGCTCCGACCAGCGTGAATGGTGCAAGGTCAATCTGTATGCTGCGAGCCGACGGACCCTTGTCTATCATGATGTCGATGCGGTAGTCTTCCATCGCGCTGTAAAGGTACTCCTCCACGATTGGCGACAGGCGGTGTATCTCGTCGATGAAGAGCACATCGTTTGGTTCCAACGAAGTGAGGATGCCAGCCAGGTCGCCGGGCTTGTCGAGCACAGGGCCGCTGGTGAGCTTGAAGCCCACGCCCAGTTCGTTGGCAATGATGTTGGAGAGAGTGGTCTTACCCAGTCCTGGAGGGCCATGCAGGAGTGTATGGTCGAGTGGTTCACCGCGATACTTGGCGGCCTCTACGAAGATACGCAAATTCTCCACGATTTTCTGCTGACCGCTGAAGTCCTCGAAGCACAGCGGACGCAAAGCATTCTCGAAGTCTTTCTCCTTCTGCCTTCCTTCTTGTCTTATGTCGAAATCTTCCACTAGTATATCAGTTCATAGTTCATAATTCATAGTTAGAGCTTTGTCTTCTGCCTGTTGCATCTTGGCTCGTTCCTCGGGTGTCTTGTCGCGAAGGCCGCAGAGGTGTAGCAGGCCGTGTATGATGATGCGGCGAAGCTCGTCGTTCTGTGTGGCTCCGAACTGTTCGGCGTTGGTGCGCACGGTATCGAGGCTGATGTAGATGTCGCCGCTGAGGGCATCGCCCTGCGAATAGTCGAAGCCGATGTGGTCGGTATAGTAGTCGTGGCCGATGAAGCGACGGTTGATGTCGAGCATCGTCTCGTCATCCACAAAGATATAGGTAATGTCGCCCACGACCTTGCCATAGCTTTTCGCCACTTGCCGCACCCATTCCGAGACCTCTGCCTCGCGGATGTCGGGCATCGCTACATTTATTATATTATATGTTATCATAGGCCTCACCCCTACCTCCTCTCCCGTGAGAGAGGAGAACTTTTATTGCAGCAGTTCGATTGCCTTTTTCACCACTTCGTCATTCTCGTAGATGATAGAGAAGTATTCGCTCATGTCCCAAAGGTCGCGCGCCACAAGTCCCTTGATGATGAGTCGGATGTTCTCTGTTGCTTTCTGACGCTCCTCGTCGTCCTTGGGGCGTATATCCTGCTTCTCTCCCTCTGCAAAGATGTCGTCGATGAGGTCCTGCGGCAACTCGTATTCCTCCTTGAACTTCTGGAATGTGGGATAAGCCTTGGCCAGCTTCTTCCGGTTCTTGTCCATGTAGCGGAGATTGGCATTGATGATGATACTTTTGGCGGACAATTCGCGGTAGCACTTGGCATAGCGTGTTGTGTCGAACGGTACGAAGCAATCGGGCATGATGCCTCCACCGCCATAGACGGTGCGGCCTTTGCGGAGCGTCTGGTAACGGAGAGAATCGGGGAAGTGAATGCTGTCGGCATTGGTTAGCTCGCCATTGTTGTAACGGTTGATGACATCTTTTGCGTAATCAAGGATCTTTCCCTTTTCGTAAGGTTTCTGTATGCTGCGTCCGCTAGGTGTATAGTAGCGGGCAGTAGTGAGGCGTATCATGCTGCCATCGGGCATGTCGAATGGCTGTTGCACTAGACCTTTGCCAAAGGATCGACGACCAATTACAATACCGCGATCCTGATCTTGGATAGCTCCAGCGAGTATCTCTGCAGCCGATGCACTATACTCGTCGATAAGCACCGCTAGCCTACCCTCTTGGAATATGCCTCCTCCTGTGCTGCGAAACTCCTTACTGGGAACGCTGCGTCCCTTGGTATAGACAATCATGTCGCCTTTTGTGAGAAACTCGCTGGCAATGTCTGCTGCAGCCTGCAGGAAACCACCGGAGTTCTGTTGAATGTCGATGATGAGGTCCTTCATACCTTCGCCTTTGAGCTTCTTGATGGCATCGACCACCTCGTTGTGTGTTGTTTGGGCAAAGTTGTTGAAGCGGATGAGGCCGATGGTTGGTGTCACCATATAGGCAGCATCCACAGAATTGACTGGAATCTTATCGCGCTTGACGTCGAAATACAAAGTGTCCCTGATACCTCGCCGCACAATGCCGAGATGTGCGATAGTACCTTTGGGCCCGCGAAGACGATGCATGATTTCTTCCTTGCTCATCTTGACACCTGCAATCGCGGTGTCTGCCACACTGACAATACGATCGCCAGCCAGGATGCCGACGCGCTCGCTGGGACCTTTCGGAACTGGCTGTATGACGAGCAACGTATCCTCCAACATGTTGAACTGCACACCGATGCCCTCGAAGGAACCCTCCAATGGTTCGGTGAACTTCTTTGTGTCTTTCGCATTGGTGTAGGCGGAGTGCGGGTCGAGCTTTGAAAGGATTCCGTTGATAGCATCCTCCGTCAGCTTCTTGCTGTCAACGCTATCCACGTAGAAATTGTTTATCATGACGCTTGCCATGACAAGTTTCTGAATGTTTTTCTCCAAGTCGCTGGCAGCGGATTTATTAGAGGGTGTGTTGCTGAAGCGTATTTGTGCCGTGAGGTTTAAACCTATAAACAAAGCAGCTACAGCAAAGCTAAATCTCTTCATAGAATTTGTTAGACAATTAATGTTTATAGAAGAGTATTATTTCTGGCCACTTTCTTCGAGCATCTTGAAGAGCTTGTCGAGTTGCGGAGCCATTATTATTTCTGTACGGCGGTTGTGTGCTTTGCCTTCAGCTGTAGTATTGACATCTATGGGCTTGTACTCTCCACGACCGCAAGGTTGAATCTGGAGAGGATTAACTCCATAGGTCTCGGTCAGGATACGTACAACACTTGTGGCGCGAATGACACTAAGGTCCCAGTTGTCTTGATAGACGGCTGTGTGGATGGGCACATTGTCTGTATGTCCTTCGATATAGACATCTATTTCTGTCTGGCGGTTGAGTACCTCTGCTAGCTTACCTAGAGCAGCCTTTCCTTGTGCATTGACGATGGCTTTGCCTGATTCGAAAAGAAGCTTATCGCTCATCGCTACATAGACTTTTCCACCTTCTTCACGAACTGTCAGCTCATCGCTGCTAAAACCAAGCAGTGCATCCTTCACGCTTTTAAGCAAGTTTTTCACTTTCTGATTCTGTTCTGCAATCATCTTCTGGAGTTCGACAATTGTTTTTTCTCGATCTATCAGGTTGGCGTTAAGCTTTTGATTTTCGTTCTGACCCGATGCCAACAGCGCCTGATAGTTGCGGATGCTACCTTTAAGTAGTGCCGTATCTGTCGCCAATGCATTGCGGAGTTCATCAAGTGCTGCATAGCTGTTACGACTTTCTCCAAGCAGAGTGGCCAAACTGTCACGGCTAAAAAGTGCTGCTATTCTTCCTGATTCGGCAATCTCATATTTCTTTTTGCTAACTACACACGATGAGAGCAATAAAACTGTTGTTCCCATCAATAGGAGGGTCTTTTTGTTCATTTCTCTTTCATTTTAAGAATTTTCAGCTTCCTAATTTCTTTATTAAACTGCTTTGTTTTAGATGATTAAGTTTAAATTTAGCCATTGAGAATCGCGTATTTTTGTCCGCCCTACCCTATGGGCACAAATAATTAATTCTCGTGAGGTCAAAATGTTCCAAACTCTCGCACCTTTCTCCTTTTTTGTTAAAAGAACTTCACTTCTTCACCAACCACTTCACTCAGCAATAGATTAGCGAGTCGACTAGTGCCGAGACGGAGCCATTGATTTGTGAGCCATTTTTCTCCGAGCACCTCTTTTACTATGGTATAATATACGAGGGCATCATGCACGGTATTTAATCCGCCGGCAGGTTTAAAGCCAATCTGGATGCCTGTCTTGTCATAATACTCTTTAATTGTCTGACACATTACATAGGCTGCCTCGGGAGTTGCAGCGGGTTTTTCCTTGCCTGTGCTTGTCTTGATGTAGTCGGCGCCTGCATACATGGCCAACAGACTAGCTTTCTTGATGTCAGAAGCGCTTGGCAGAAGACCAGTCTCAAGGATGACCTTCATCTTGTGGTCACCGCAAATGGCCTTCAGTTCGCTAATTTCATCGCTAACTGCTTCATAGTCACCACTAAGGAACTTGCCCACGCTCATGACAATATCAATCTCTGTGGCTCCATCCTTTAATGCCAATGCTGTTTCAACGGTTTTTATCTCAATAAAGGTTTGTGAAGAAGGAAAACTTCCACTCACACATGCCACCTCAACTCCTTCTACTTCAAGGCTTTGACTTACAATCTTTGCAAAGCATGGATAGACACAAATTGTAGCAACGTGTGGCAATTCGGGGTAAGCATCCTCGAATTTGTTAACCTTTTCTGTAAAAGCCAGTATACTTTCCTCACTGTCTGTTGTCTTCAGAGTTGTCAGTTCCACGCTACCCATAAGGAACTTTTTTACTTCCAACGTGTCATTTTCTGGCACTTTTTTTTCGATGATTACGGCCACTTTGGCTTCAACGTCACTATCTTTAATGTCTGTGTTGTACTGCGAGAGCATCTGCTCGTATTTGCTTTTTTCGATTGTTTCCATGTTATTGTAGTTTGATATTATTTTTGTGTCTGTTTTTATCTCTATTGGTTTTCTTTTCGAAACTTGCCTCAAGAGCTGTCGTTAAGTCCACCCCAGTTTGGTTTGCTAAACATATGAGCACCCAAAGGATATCCGCCATTTCCTCTGCAGGATCTTGGTTCTCATCGTCTTTGAACGATTGTTCGCCATAGCGGCGTGCCATAATGCGAGCCAACTCCCCCACTTCTTCGGTCAGTACTGCCAGGTTGGTCAGTTCGTTGAAATAGCGCACTCCATAGGTTTTAATCCACTGATCAACGCGTTCTTGGGCTTCTTTTATGGTCATACTTCTATTCTTTATTCTTAGTGTCCATACAGATTGTTACGGGTCCGTCGTTGAGGATATTTATTTGCATCTCTGCACCAAATATGCCGGTTCCAACGGGTTTCCCAAGACCATCGCTTAACACTGCAACGAAGCGTTCATACATCGGTACAGCATATTTGTGTCCTGCTGCTCGTATCCAACTGGGGCGGTTCCCTTTCTTGTAACTTGCCATCAATGTGAATTGGCTTACTACGATAATATTTCCATCGATATCTATGATGCTGCGGTTCATAACACCTTCTTTATCATCGAATATTCTTAATCCCAAAACCTTCTTACATAGCCATTGGATGTCCTCCTCTGTGTCTGCATCTTCAATGCCAAGCAGCAATAACAATCCTTGCCCTATACTAGAAACAATTGAGTTATTAACACTTACACATGCCTTTTGTACTCTTTGGATGACTGTTCTCATCTTTCGCACCTTTCCTTTGGCTTTCTTTCTATTATGCTTATATTGTAGAACTTTTGCAAATCTACGAATTTTAGATGTTTTGTGCAAGTATTTCTTTTAAAATCTTTGCTTTTGCAACTCCAACGACCGTTACAAGTTCGTTTTCCTCTGCTTCTTGGATTCGCTTTATACTATGCCACTTGCGTAATAACAATTCTTTTGTTTTCGATCCGATTCCTGGAATATTGTCTAATTCACTTGCAACTTGTCGCTTGCTGCGCTTATCGCGATGAAATGAAATAGCAAACCGGTGCACTTCATCTTGTATTTGTGTTAGTAACCTGAAGAGCGTCGAGTTTGTTTTCACTGCGATGACTTGAGCCGGAAAACCATATAATAATTCATTTGTTCGATGTTTTTCGTTCTTGGCAAGACCTGCTATTGGGATTGAGAGATTTAGTTCATCTTGTACCACCTTACGAATAGCCTCCATCTGCCCTCGGCCGCCATCAGCGATGATAAGATCGGGTAGAGGAGACTCCTCTTGAATTATACGGTTATAGCGCCTACGGACAACCTCTTGCATGCTGGCATAATCATCGGGTCCATCAATGGTTTTAATGTTATACTTGCGGTAATCTTGTTTGCTTGGCTTGCATTTTCGAAATACTACACAACCTGCAACGGCATCTGTTCCGCTGATATTTGAGTTGTCGAAACACTCGATTTGCATCGGTAGGGTAGGGAGTTTAAGTGCATCTTGCAGCTCTTTCATCAATCGTACTTGTTTTTGTTCTGGGTTCAGCTTGTCGCTTTGTGCGATTCTGTCCTTTTTGTATTGCAGGACATTTAACCTTGAAAGTTCCAAAAGCTTCTTTTTGTCTCCTTTAACTGGAACTGTTATTGTTAAATCTTTGCTTAAATGTTCCACGGGGAACGGAACGATAACTTCCTTACTTTCACTGTTGTAGCGTCCTCGCATTTCAATGATTCCTGCAGCAAGAAGGTCTTCATCCGACTCGTCCAAACGTTTTGTATATTCGAAAGTGAATGCTTGAGTGATACATCCATTTGTGACGTGCAAGTAATTAATATAAGCAACTTTTTCGTTGTTCTCTATATTAAAAACATCGATGTTATGGAGTGTGTTGCTTACTACTTCGCTTTTGCTTCGATAGTTTTCAAGGAGTAAGTATTTCTTTTTGATTGCTTCAGCTTCTTCGAACTCTAGTTTTGCAGAATGTTCTTGCATCTTTTGCAGCATCAGACGTTCTATCTGAGCAGTATTTCCCTTTAGGATTTCTTTTGCTTCGGCAATATCTTCCAGGTATTCTTCACGGCTTTGACGAAGTGTACAGGGTGCTTTGCAGTTTTTTATGTGATATTCAAGGCACTCTCTATGTTTGTGTTTTTCGATGGAATCAGCTGTAATTGACTCGTGACATCGCCGTAAAGGATAAAGTTTTCCTATAAGTTCCAACAGCATATACATCGTTGGAACGTGACTATAGGGACCGAAATATGTGCCAAAACGTTTGTCTATCTTGCGTGTTTGGTAAATGCGAGGTAAGTACTCGTTAGTGACAACGATGCTTGGATACGTTTTTCCATCTTTTAGAAGTATATTGTATCGTGGCGACCATTGCTTGATTAGGTTGTTTTCAAGTAGTAGTGCATCTTCTTCGGTCTTAACGATGATGTATTTGATGTCACGTATCTTTGAGACAAGGATTGCTGTCTTTCGGCTATCGTGTTCTTTGGAGAAATAGGAATATACACGTCGCTTTAGGTTTTTTGCTTTACCCACATAGATGATTGTTCCAGTTTCATCGAGATACTGGTAGCATCCAGGACATTCAGGCAGGTTGCTGACAATGCTCTTTAGGTAAGCTCGGAGTCTTTCCTTTTCTTCCTTTTCCATTTGTTGAAATAGACGTGCCTAACTTGTCAAGTAGGCGGCCTAGTTTGCCATTTTTTTTAGTTGGAGAACTTATATCTTTAGAAGTGTTGTTAGTTCCACATCTTTGTCGAATACAGCTCGTCCGTTCAATCCTTCAATGGTCAGTTCGATAATAAAGTTGATGTATATGTTTTTGGGATTGAACTGCTTAACAAGGTTGTAGGCCGCTTTCATACTACCGCCTGTTGCTAACAAATCGTCGTGAAGCAGTACAACATCTTTCTCTTCAATCGCATCTGTGTGAATCTCTATCGTGTCTTTGCCATACTCCTTCATATAGCTTTCCTTACGAGTTTCGGCTGGAAGTTTGCCTGGCTTGCGACACATCACGAATCCGGCTCCCAGCTTTACTGCCAGAGCTGCGCCTACAACAAAGCCTCGGCTCTCGATTCCAACAACCTTTGTAATGCCTTTGTCTTTGTAGAGTTCATACAGTTCATTGACCATAATCTTCAAGCACTTAGCGTTCTTGTAAAGTGTGCTAACATCTTTGAACTGTATGCCCGGAACCGGGAAATCCGACACATTTCTAAGATTCTTCAATAATACCTCGTTATTCATCTTACCGTTTATACTATTAAGTCAATTACCAATTTTCTATTTTTTTTTCGTTCGTATTTGTTTCACGTGAAACTTACCGATTCATCATGACCAGCAGGACGTTTATATCGCTGGGACTGACTCCAGGAATGCGGCTAGCTTGTGCCATTGTCTCGGGGTCAATTTTTGCAAGTTTCTGACGGGCTTCCGTACTGAGTGATTGGATGTCTTCGTAGCAGAACCGCCCTTTGATGCGGATGTTTTCGAGGCGATGTATCTTCTCTGCTATTTCTTTTTCGCGACGGATATAGCCGCTGTACTTCATGCGCACTTCTGCCGCCTCGATGATTTCCTCTCGACGTTCTTTGATGCTATTCAGCTTGTCGGATAAGGCTGGGATGAGAGGTGCGAGATTGGAGAGAGTGAGTTGTGGACGCATCACAAGGTCGATGAGTTTGCAGCCACGCTGCAGTTCCTCACTCCCCAATGCTTTCAGCCCTTTGTTGATATATGCGGCTTTCACGCTATAAGAATTGCAAAACTCTTCTATCTCGTTGATTTCCTGCTTTTTACGAATCCAATGGTCGTAGCGTTCTCTTGTCGCCAACCCCATTTCATAACTTCGTTCCGTGAGTCGGGCATCTGCGTCGTCCTGACGAAGAAGGATGCGATATTCAGCCCGAGAAGTGAACATACGGTAGGGTTCATCCACGCCTTTTGTGACGAGATCATCTATAAGGACGCCAATATAGGACTCGTCCCTACGCATGACAAACGGCTCTTGACCAGCAAGTTTGCGAGCAGCATTAACGCCAGCCACCAATCCTTGTCCTGCAGCCTCCTCGTAACCCGTTGTTCCATTCACTTGGCCTGCGAGGAAGAGACCTTCGACAATCTTCGATTCCAACGAGTGTCGAAGCTGTGTTGGATCAAAGTAGTCGTATTCGATAGCATAGCCTGGACGATAAATTTGTAAGTTACGGAAGGCTGGAATCAATTTCAGCGCCTCGATTTGAGCGTCAATGGGGAGAGAGCTCGAAAAGCCGTTCAGGTAATATTCATTCGTCGAGGTTCCCTCCGGCTCCAAAAATAGTTGATGCTCAGTGCGCTCTGCAAATGTCACAAGCTTTGTCTCGATGCTTGGACAGTAACGCGGCCCTATGCTCTGTATTTGTCCATTATAGAGTGGAGAGTCGGGTAGGGCAGCACGGAGTCTGTCGTGAACTTGTTCGTTTGTATATGTAATCCAACAGGGTAGTTGCGGCAATTGACGAGGTTCGCCCATATATGAGAACTTGTGAAAATCTTGTTCTCCTTCTTGTTCCTGCATCAAAGAGAAGTCCACCGAACGCCCGTCGATGCGAACTGGCGTGCCTGTCTTCATGCGACCAACAGTAATGCCGTGAGCCGCAATGCTTTCCGAGAGGTGAAGACTGGACAGTTCTGCGCAACGCCCCCCAGGAATCCTCGTCCGTCCGATATGCATTAGTCCGTTGAGGAACGTACCTGCCGTGATGATGACACAAGGTGCATGGAAAGTCACTCCCAATAGTGTCCGCACCCCCTGTACGTAGTAATTATTTTTCCCCCTTAAGGGAAAAACCTTTCCCCCGTGTAGGATTTTATTTTCCCGGGAAAAATCATCGAGGTATGGTACTTTGGTTGTCTCTTTTGTGAGGAGTTCCACGACTTGGTCTTGCCAGATGGAAAGACCTGGTGTGTTTTCGAGCACTTTACGCCAAGCCCAAATGAATTTTCCCCTGTCGCATTGGGCGCGAGGGCTCCACATAGCAGGTCCCTTCGAACGATTCAGCATTCGGAACTGAATGGCAGTTGCATCCGTTACTTCGCCAGTATGTCCGCCAAAAGCGTCTATCTCCCTGACAATCTGTCCTTTTGCGATTCCACCGATGGCAGGATTGCACGACATTTGCGCAATCTTGTTCATGTCCATCGTAATGAGGCAAGTCTTTGCGCCAAGCTTTGCTGCGGCTGTGGCAGCTTCGCATCCAGCATGCCCAGCGCCGACTACTACAACATCGAATTTAAGCTCCATCTGCTCTTTCGCACGTTTATTTAGGTACAAAAGTAGTCAATTCCTGCAACATTTCCTCGAAAAAGTTGCGCATTTAACCTTTTTTGTGTAATTTTGTCTCCGTATTA
>Ga0310690_10000765_pt1 | contig 63937 bp, 52 predicted proteins | sample AusTroGonzalo_MG_2_FD_207661 | JGI IMG/M metagenome (GOLD analysis project Ga0310690, IMG submission 207661) | Bovine rumen microbial communities from tropical cattle in Woodstock, Queensland, Australia - Gonzalo_04 (v2) (version 2) | ecosystem: Host-associated > Mammals > Digestive system >... | reverse complement strand
CTGCGCCAGCAGATCCTCGCCGGGGACGACCGCCCCGATCCCGCCGGGAATCCGCCGTCGCTCCAGCTCGAACTCGCCCGCCGGAAGATCCTGAAACTGCTGCGCCGCCAGCAGCACATCCTGCGCGACTCCCTGCTGCCGGAACTGGAGAAGCACGGGATCCGCCTGACCTCCCCCGGAAAACTCGGCGGCGAAGCCCGCGAACACCTCGCCGAATACTGCCGCGAAGAAGTCCTGCCGGTGCTGACGCCGCTCGCGGTCGATCGCGCCCACCCCTTCCCGCTGCTGAATTCGGGGGCGATCGAGATCGCGGTGCTCCTCGCGCCCGCCGGACGGCAGTCGCCGCTCCGCGCGCTGGTCGAAGTGCCCGAGGTGCTCGACCGCTTCATCGAACTCCCCGGAGACGGCGGAGCGCGGACCTTCGTCCTGCTCGAAGAGGCGATCATGGCGAACCTTCCGCTCCTCTTCCCCGGTGCCGAGGTGCGCGAGAGCTTCGCCTTCCGCATCACCCGCGACATGGATTTCGTGATCGACGGCGACGGCGACGACGATCTGCTCACCCATATCGGCCGCAAACTTCTCGAACGGAGCCGCCGCGCCGTGGTGAGAGTCGAACTTCCCGACCGGGCGAGGGGAAAGCTCGGCAGCTGGCTCGTCGGCGAACTCGCCCCCGACCGCGACGCCTGCTACAACATCGGCATCCCGCTCCGCCTCAAGAACTTCTCCGAACTCGCCGCCAAGGTGCGCGACGCGTCGCTCTCCGAAGCGCCGTGGCCCCCAGTGGTCCCCGCCGCCTTCACCGCCGAACCCGACATTTTCAAGGCGATCGCCGAGCGCAAGTCGATCCTCCTCGCGCCGCCTTACCACAGCTTCTCGCCGCTCGTCGAATTCATCAACCGCGCCGCCGACGATCCCGGCGTGCTCGCGATCAAGCAGACCCTCTACCGGGTGAGCGGCAACTCACCGGTGGTCCGCGCGCTCCAGCGCGCCGCCGAGAACGGCAAGCAGGTCACGGTGCTGGTCGAACTCAAGGCGCGCTTCGACGAGAGCAACAACATCGCATGGGCGCGGGCGCTCGACGAATCGGGAGCCCATGTGATCTACGGCGTCGCCGGACTGAAGGTCCACGCGAAGGCGCTGCTGGTCATCCGCCGCGAAGAGGGGGCGATCCGCCGTTATGTCCACCTCGGCACCGGCAACTACAACGACCGCACCGCGGCGCAGTACACCGATCTCGGCATCTTGAGCTGCGATCCGGATCTCTGTTTCGACGCCGCCACCCTCTTCAACGTGCTGACCGGCTGCGCTTCGCCTCCGCGCCGCTGGCGCAAGGTGGCGGTCGCCCCCTTCGGACTGCGCGAACACCTCGAATGGCTGATCGAACGCGAGATCGACTTCGCCCGCGCCGGCGGCGCGGCGTCGATCACCGCCAAGATGAACAGCCTTTCCGACGAAAGGATGATCCGGCTGATCCACCGCGCCGCCGACGCCGGGGTGAAGATCGACCTCGTGGTGCGCGGGATCTGCTGCTGCCGTCCGAAGCCCGGACAGGACAACCTCCGGATCGTCAGCATCATCGACCGCTATCTGGAACACAGCCGCGTCTTCATCTTCGGCAACGGCGGCGATCCCGAGTACTACCTCGCCAGCGCCGACCTGATGACCCGCAACCTCGACCGCCGCATCGAACTCCTCTTCCCCGTCGACGATCCGGCGATCCGCGCCGCGTTGCGGAAGATCCTCGACTTCGAACTCGCCGACACCGACAAATCGCGGCGGCTCCGCGCCGACGCGAACTACACCCGCAGCCGCGCCGGGAACCACACGGCACTGCGGAGCCAGTACCGCACCTACCGCTTCTTCAGGGAGGAGGCGGAGTCGGAACTGCGCGGCTTCGGGGGCGTGCTGCGGGTTTTCCGGGCGTCCCTGCCCAAAATTCCGGCGCGTCTTTTCGCGGCTCGCAAAAAATCGTGAAGGGGGCATTCTCGGCGGTTACCCTCCGGGTAGCCGCGCTCGAATTACCCTCCCCGCTTTTTGGCGATCCATCGCAAATCCGGCAGCCGTCTTCCGGGCAGCGCCGCCCTTTTTCCGGGCGTCCCTGTCCAAAATTCCGGCGCGTCTTTTCGCGTCCCGCAAAAAATCGTGAAGGGGGCGTTCCCGGGGTTTGTCCTCCGGGAGGCGCGGAATTGCCGCAGCTTCTTGATTTTTCGGAGAAAACGTGGTATATTATAGAGTTTCGTATTGTTTTTTAGGATGTGTGATCGCACAAAGCAAGTTCAGTCTTAACGCAGGAGTTCGACATCGTGAGTTATCGCATACTCGTCTTTGTCAAACAGGTGCCGGATACCAAAAACATCACCGGCGACGCCATGACGCCCGAGGGCACCGTCAACCGGGCTGCGCTGCCCGCCATCTTCAATCCCGAAGACCTCAACGCGCTGGAACTCGCACTCCAGCTCAAGGAACGCTGCGGCGCCGAAGTGATCGTCGCCACGATGGGTCTGCCCGCCGCCGCCGAAACGCTCCGGCAGGCGCTCTACCGCGGCGCCGACCGCGCGCTGCTCGTCACCGACCGCGCGCTCGCCGGAGCCGACACCCTCGCCACCAGCTACGCGCTTTCGCGTCTCGTCGGCAAGCTCGGCGGGATCGACCTCGTCCTCTGCGGACGGCAGGCGATCGACGGCGACACCGCACAGGTGGGACCGCAGATCGCCGAAAAGCTCCGCTGGCCCCAGATCTGCTATGTGGAAGAGGTCCTCGAACTTTCGAAGCAGTCGATCCGCTGCCGCCGGAGCATCGACGGCGGCTACGAGATCCTCGAAGCGCCGCTGCCGGCGCTGCTCACCGTGGTCGACGCCAACGATCCGCGGCCGATGAACGCCCACCGCATCATGAAGTACAAGCGGGCGAAGTCGGCGGGCGAGATCCGCGGCGCGCTCAAGGGCGATCCCGACGCGGACGCCAAGGCGGAAGCCGCCCTCGCCGAACTCAAGGCGCAGGGACTGCTCATCGAAGAACTTTCGGCGGCGGCGATCGAAGCCGACCCGAACCGCATCGGCTTCGCCGGATCTCCGACGAAGGTCAAGCAGGTCATCAGCGTCGTTCTCACCGCGGGTGAGGCGAAGAAGGTTTCGGCGGATGCCGCGGGCGTCTCCGAATTGATTCACGAACTCATCAGCGATCACACCCTGGGGTAAGAGAATGAGCGACAAAATCGGCAACGTCTGGATCTTCATCGAACAGGAGGCGGGCAAGATCGCCCCGGTGAGTCTCGAACTGGTCTCCAAGGGCCGCGAACTCGCCGACCGCCTCGGCGTCAAAGTCGAGGCGCTGCTCCTCGGCAACGGAGTCGCCGGACTCTGCGACGAACTCTTCCACTACGGCTGCGACAAGGTCTTCCTCGCCGAGGATCCCCGGCTGGAGCCCTTCACCGTGATGCCCTTCGCCAAGGTCGTGATGGACCTGATCCGCGAACACAAACCCAACATCCTGCTCTTCGGCGCGACGCTGAAGGGCCGCGAACTCGCTCCCCGCGTCGCCAGCGAAAAGCTCGCCGGTCTCACCGCCGACTGCACCGATCTCTCGATCGACGACTTCACCGACGCCAAGAGCGGCAAGGAATACCACGACAAGCTGATGCAGCGCCGTCCCGCCTTCGGCGGCAACATCCTCGCCACCATCGTCAATTCGTGGGACGATCCCCAGATGGCGACGGTCCGTGAGGGCGTGATGAAGCTCGGCGAGCCCGATCTTGCCCGCACCGGCGAGATCGAAAAGGTGCAGGTCGCGCTGACCCCCGCCGAAACCGTGGTGAAGGTGATCGAACGGGTCCGTGCCGACAAGACCGTCGATCTGCGTTCGGCGCAGATCATCGTCGCCGGCGGCTACGGCGTCGGCTCCAAGGAGAACTTCAAGCTGATCTACGATCTCGCCGATGCGCTCGGCGGTGAAGTCGGCGCTTCGCGCGCCGCCGTCGATGCCGGATGGATCGACCACGATCACCAGATCGGCCAGACCGGGGTGACGGTGCGTCCGCGCCTCTACATCGCCTGCGGCATTTCCGGCTCGATCCAGCATCGCGCGGGGATGTCCGAATCGAAGAAGATCATCGCGATCAACACCGATCCGTGCGCGCCGATCATGAGCTGCGCCCACTACGCGATCGAGGGTGACCTCAATCAGGTGATCCCGCTGATGATCAAGGCTTTCAAGGCCAAGCAGAACTAAGGCAACGGGAGGACACCTCACCATGGCAAACTTTTACACCGACAACGCCGACCTCGCCTTCAACCTCGAACACCTCGATCTCGCCGAGGCGGTCGACATGATCGAAGCCGGTTATTCCTATGCAAAGGATTTCGCCGACGCGCCCCGCGACTTCAAGGACGCGCTCGACAACTACCGCCGCGTGCTTTCGGTGGTCGGCGAAGTCGCCGGCGACCGCATCGAGCCCCGCAGCCGCACCGTCGATGCCGAAGGTCCGAAATTCGCCGACGGCGTCGTCACCTATCACCCCTTCACCGTGCAGAACCTCAAGGATCTTGCCGCCGCGGGCGTGATGGGCGTGATGCTCGATCACCGGTTCGGCGGGCTGAACTTCCCCGTCTCCGTCTACACGATGATGACCGAGATCGTTTCGCGCGCCGACGGCTCGCTCCAGAACATCTTCGGACTTCAGGACATCGCCGAGACGATCAAACTCTTCGGCAGCGAAGAGCAGAAGCAGAAGTATCTCCCCCGCTTCGCCACCGGCGAATTCGACGGCGCGATGGACCTCACCGAACCCGATTACGGCTCCGATCTTCAGGGCGTGCGGCTCCGCGCGTGGCAGGATGAAAAGACCGGGCAGTGGTATCTCAACGGCATGAAGCGCTTCATCACCAACGGCTGCGCTCAGGTCCACCTCGTGCTCGCCCGTTCCGAGGAGGGCACTTCCGACGGCCGCGGACTTTCGATGTTCATCGCCGAGAAGTGTCCGCAGCTGGTCGTGCGCCGCATCGAGAACAAGATGGGCATCCACGGCGTCGCCACCTGCGAACTGCAGTTCAACGACGTTCCCGCCCAGCTCTGCGGCAAGCGCCGTCTGGGACTGATCCGCTATGTGATGAGCCTGATGAACGGCGCCCGCGTCGCGATCAGTGCGCAGGCGGTCGGCATCGCCGAAGCCGCCTACCGCGAAGCGCGCAAGTACGCCGCCGAACGCGAACAGTTCAAGAAGAGCATCGACAACTTCCCCGCCATCTATTCGATGCTCTCGTCGATGAAGAGTTCGCTCACCGCCGCCCGTGCGCTGCTCTATGAAACCACCCGGGTGGTGGATCTCCGCAACGCCTACACCGAGCTGGTCGACCGCGGCGACACCTCCCCCGAGGTGCGGACGAAGCAGAAATACTACGTCAAGCTGGCGGCGGAACTTACCCCGATGTGCAAGGCGCTCGCCACCGAGACCGCGAACCGGATCGCCTACGACACGATCCAGATCCACGGCGGCACCGGCTACATGAAGGACTTCAACGCCGAGCGCTTCTACCGCGACGCCCGCATCACCAACATCTACGAGGGGACCACCCAGCTGCAGATCGTCGCCGCGATCGGCGGAGTGATGCAGCGCGACCTCGAGCAGCGGATCGCGGAAGTCGCCGCCGCCGCGGTGCCCGAAAATCTTTCCGCACTGCGCGAAAAGGTCCTCGCCCGCCTCGGCAAGCTGCGCGAAGCGGTGCGCTTCGTCGCCGACCGCCACGACAGCGAATACCACGATCTCGTCGCCCGCGCGCTGGTCGAAATGGAGACCTTCGTCTTCGTCTCGCTGCTGCTGATCCGCGACGGCGCCGCGGATCCCGCCCGCGCCGCGATCGCCGAGCGCTACACCATCGACGGCCTCGTCGATTTCGACGCCCGCTTCGCCCGGGTCACTTCGGGCGAGTCCGGGCTGATCGCCAACCGCCGCGACATCATCGACTACTGAACCGTTTCCGGCAACCGAAAGGAATCGTCATGAACAACGCATATCTGGAACGCGCCAAAGAGAAGATCAGCGATCCTCAGATCCTTGCGGTGGTCGCCGCAAAGCGGGCGAAACAGCTCGCCACCGGCGGACGCCCGATGATCAAGTGCGACTCCAAAAACTACCTCGACGTCGCGCTGCTCGAAATCGCCGAGGGGCTGCTCTCCTACGAGTTCGGGACCCCGGGCGAAGAGGACGCTCTCTCCGCCGTCGAGGAAACGACCGCGCCGGAAACTCCCGCCGCGGAGTGATCCCCGCCTCCGGAAAAGAAGGTCGCCGCGCCGAAATCCGTTTCGGCGCGGCGTTGTTTTGCTTGGATTCCGTGCCCCCCGCCGGCGGATGATGCAACAAAAACGGAGGGAAGACTGCAGCTCTTCCCTCCGCTTTTTTCGGGAACGATACGCGGAATTACTTCGCCATCGCCTGCGCGACCGCGACCGCGACATCGACCGAGGCGCCGACCATGGGATTGTTGCCCATGCCGATCAGCCCCATCATCTCGACGTGCGCCGGGACCGAGGAGGATCCGGCGAACTGCGCGTCGGAGTGCATCCTGCCCATGGTGTCGGTCATGCCGTAGGAGGCCGGACCCGCCGCCATGTTGTCGGGATGCAGGGTGCGGCCGGTGCCGCCGCCCGAAGCGACCGAGAAGAAGGGTTTCCCGGCTTCGATGCGCTCCTTCTTGTAGGTCCCCATCACCGGATGCTGGAAGCGGGTCGGATTGGTCGAGTTGCCGGTGATGGCGATGTCGACGTCCTCCTTCCACATGATCGCGACGCCTTCGCGGACGTCATCGGCCCCGTAGCAGCGCACCGCGGCGCGTTCGCCCTTGCTGTAGGCGCGCTCCTTCGTGACCTTGAGTTCGCCGGTCGCATAGTCGAAACGGGTTTCGACGTGGGTGAACCCGTTGATGCGCGAAATGATTTCGGCGGCGTCCTTGCCGAGACCGTTCAGGATGACGCGCAGCGGATTGGTGCGGACCTTGTTCGCCGACTTCGCCAGACCGATCGCTCCCTCCGCCGCCGCGAAGGATTCGTGACCGGCGCAGAAGGCGAAGCACTGCGTGCTCTCTTCGAGCAGCATGCTGGCGAGATTGCCGTGACCGAGACCGACCTTGCGGTCGTCCGCGACCGAACCGGGGATGCAGAAGCTCTGGAGACCTTCGCCGAGAGTTTTGGCGATCTCCGAAGCCTTCGTCTGACCGCGCTTGATCGCGACGGCGGCGCCGACGAGGTACGCCCAGCAGGCGTTCTCGAAGCAGATCGGCTGGATGTCCTTCACCCGCTGATAGATGTCGAGCCCCTTGCCCTTCGTGATCTTCTCGGCTTCCTCGATCGAGGCGATGCCGTTGTCGTTGAGGAACTTGTTGATCTGGGCGATCCGGCGTTCGTAACTTTCAAAAAGAGCCATGACTGCACCTCACTGCTGACGCGGGTTGATGACCTTGACGGCATCGGCGAAGCGGCCGTAGGTCTTCTGATATTTCTTGATCAGTTCTTTCACCGGCATATTGAGGACTTCCTCCTTGCCGGAGTTGACCGCTTCCATCATCTTCCCGAGGTTGACGAACTGGTAGCCGATCACCTTGTTTTCCTCGTCGAGGGCGAGCCCGGTGACGTAGCCTTCCGCCATTTCGAGGTAGCGGACGCCCTTCGCCGAGGTGCCGTACATGGTCCCGGTGATCGAACGGAGCTGCTTGAGGTCCTCGAGCCCCGCGCCGATCGGCAGCCCGCCCTCCGAGAAGGCGGTCTGGGTGCGGCCGTAGACGATCTGGAGAAAGAGTTCGCGCATCGCGGTGTTGATCGCGTCGCAGACGAGGTCGGTGTTGAGCGCTTCGAGGATCGTTTTGCCGGGCAGGATCTCCGCCGCCATCGCCGCCGAATGGGTCATGCCGGAGCAGCCGATCGTCTCGACCAGCGCCTCCTGGATGATGCCGTCTTTGACGTTGAGGGTCAGCTTGCAGGCGCCCTGCTGGGGCGCGCACCAGCCGACGCCGTGGGTCAGACCGGAGATGTCCTTGATCTCCTTGGCGTGGGTCCACTTGCCTTCCTGCGGGATCGGGGCGGGAGGATTCTTCGGCCCTTTCGCCACGCATGCCATCTGCTCTACTTCGTGGGTGTACTGCATTGTCGAACTCCTGTTATGGGTATGCAAATTCTACAAAATACATGTTGACGGATCATTTTTCAAGTCCGCCCCGATAATTTTCGCCGGCGCGGGGAGGCGTCAGCCGATGCGTTCCAGCGTGATCTCGGGATCGATCTCGGCGCGCAGAATGCGCTCGAGACCGTTTTTGATCGTCATCGAGGCGTAAGGACAGCTTCCGCAGTGACCGTGAAGTTTCAGCTTGACGGTTTTTCCTTCGATCGCGACGACTTCGAGATCTCCGCCGTCCGCCTGAAGCTGGACCCGGAGTTCTTCGAGGCGGTCGGTGATCTTTTGGGCGAGTTCTTCCATGGGTGAAAATCCTTCCTGTTTTTGTGACCGGTGAGGTTGTTCCGTTGCCGGCTCCGTCACTGCCGCACATGCGGCTGAAGCCGGTAATATTCGCCGCCGAGGAGTCCCAGCGCGACCTCCGCCGCGCGCCTCGGATCGAAGAATCCGTTGAGAAAGAGATCGAAATAGACGGTGCGGCGGTCGGGAAAGACGAAACCGCTGAGCATCCCCCGTTCCAGCGGAGACTCGAAACGGAGACTTTCGCCGTCGATCGCCGTCGAGACGCAGCTGCCGGCGGCGGCAAGTCCCAGTTCGGCGACCACTCCCGCGCAGCAGTGCGCGATCGCCCGAGAAGGCTCCGTGTCGGAGAGCACCGAACATTCGTAGAGATCGACCGCCGCCGAGATCGCCTGCGCCCTCGTCTTCTCATAGCGGCTTTTCCACGAAAGCTGAAAGCCCCGGTAGTCGCGGCTTTCCGGCGGCGGAACGAGCCGTTCGATCCCGGTCGCGCCGACGATCCCCCGGTTGACGAGGCTGGAGATGATCCAGCTCCCGGAGCACAGACCCGCCTCGATCACGGCGGTCGCGCGGTTGAAGTCGATCGTTTCGCCGCAGGTGAAGAGGTCGACCGCGGCATAGTCGTATTCCGGCCATGCGTGGACCGCGAAGTGCGACTCCGAAATGATGACGACTCCGCTCACCCCCTGCGGAGTGAAGGCGTGAAAATGCGAAGAGATCACCGTCGCGCCCGCGGTTTTCGCGGCGCCGACAAAAACCTCTTCCATCCGCTGCGGATCCGCCAGAATTTTGGGGTCGCAGTCGTAGAACTCCACCGTCATCTGGCGGCCGAGGGCAAAACCGCCCTCATCCGCCCGCGGCGCCGCCGATTCCCGTTTTTCAGTCATTCCCGGCTCCCGACGCGCTCCGAGTTCAGCGCTGCTCCGCGCCCTCCGCCGGGGCGACGGGGGCGGTGAAGCGGCAGTTGGCGCTGAGTTCTTCGCCGAGCGCCGCCATCGCCAGCTGCATCTTCTGGAAGCGGCACATCATGCGGCACTGTTCCGCCTCCTTGGCGAATCCGGCGGGATCGGCGGGAATGCGGCGGACCAGAAGCGCCAGACGCGCATCGCCGCCTGCGGCGGGGAGCGCGGCGGAAACTTCGCCGTTCCGGAGCTGGGTCGCCGCCAGCGCCGCCGCCTCGAATCCGGTCGGCACCGTGCCTTCGAGACGCGAGAAGGTGAAGTCGGTGAAGGAGACTCCGGGCAGCGCGGCGAATGCGGCGGCGCGTTTCGCGGCGGGCGTCGCGGCGAGATCGGCGGCGGCCTTCCGGGCGGCGGCGAGCGCGAGTTCACGCGAAGCGTTTTCGACGAAGGCCTTCTTCACCGCGGCGCTCACCTCCTTGTACTCCGCCGGACGGTTTTCCTCGCGGGCGGTCACGCATCCGATCCAGATCCCGGTGTCGTCGGCGACGGCGTCGGTGAGGCAGTTGGCGAAAGTGGTGCGGCCGAGCGCCTTCATGAAGGCGGGAGAGGCGCTCTTCCCGAAGGTCGCGTCGTTGAGTTTTGCGGTCGCCGCGGGCAGCACCGCGAAACCGGCGGCGTAGGCGGCGGAGGAGAAGATGGCGCCGCGCTTGGCGGCGGGGGCGTCGGCAAGCTGCTCGAAGAGACCGGTGGAGAGCTTGTAGGCGCTGCGGAGCGCAAGATCGCGCCGCGCGGCGGCGGTGAATTTCCTGCGGACCTCGCCCTTGACCTTGTCGAATTCGGGGACCTTGCCGTCCTTTCCCGCGAACGCGGCGGCATTCGCCTTGAAGAAGCTCTGCAGCCGCTCCGGCGTCGCCAGCTTTTCGGCGGCGGAGACGAACTTCGCGAAGGGCATGCGGGCGGCGATCGCGGTCACGCTGCCGGGCACCTCGTAATCCGCGCGGTGCGCCTGGAAGAACGCGATGAGTTCCGCCTCGGCGGGCGTCCGGACCTTGGCGACGAAGGAGCGGGCGGGAAAGACCGCGACCTTGACCTGATACTTCAGCTTGCCGGAGCGGTAGAACTCCGCCGCTTCGCTGTCGGTCACGACGATCGCGTCGGCGAGGGCGCGCTGGAGTTTCTCGAGCACGATCTGATCGCGGATCGCGCCGGTGAACTCCGCTTCGCCGATGCCGCGGCGCTGGAGTCCCTCGAGGAGCTCCCGGTATTTTTCGAGGTCGAACTTGCCGTCCTTCTGCAGCGCGGGCAGCGCGCGGAGCATGGCGGCGACCTCCTTGTCGCTTGCCGAGAGACCGAGCTGTTGCGCCTTCGCCAGCATGCAGTAGACGCCGAAGAGCTGTTCGGCGGGGAGTTCGCGGCTGCCGCCCTGAAAGGCTTCGCCGAGCACCGCGAGGCGGCGGTTGATCTCGTAAAGGTCGGCGCGGGTGACGTTTTTGCCGAAGGCGTAGCCGACTTCGTCGGAGGAGCTGTAGCCGCCGCCCCGGCTCATGCGGCCGAAGTCCATGAAGACGAAGGCGACGATGACGACGACGGTGAATACGCCGAAGATCAGACGGTGGCGTTTGCGGAACATCGCGTTGAGGGATTTGATGAGCATCGTTGAAAACCTTTCCTTTTGTTATGATTTCTGCTGTGACGCATGGATCATTTTCGGTTCTTCCGGGCGAGTTTCACCTCGAACTCCCCGGGCTGGATCGAGAGCACCTTGCCCGCGTCGCCGCGGACGTGGCCCTCGGCGTGGACCTTGTGGATCCCCGGCGAATTCAGCCGGGTCACGTCGACGTAGATGAGGAGCTTCTCCGGCGTGAAATCGGAACGCGCCGACGCCGGGATCTGCAGCGTCGCGTCGACGCTCGGATTCTTCTCGACGAAGGAGACGTCGAAGCCGGCGTCGCGGTCGCAGAGCAGCGCCACCGGAAGTTTCCGGATGACCACCCTGCCGCTGGTTTCGATGCTGACCTGCACTTCGACCTGCTCCGGCGTCACCCGCGAACGGGGCGGCGGAGTCAGCTTCGCCCGGTAGAGGATCGAATCCTCGACCTCCGTCGACAGCGGAATCGGCTCGGTGGAGATCTCCCGGATCAGCGTCACTTCGTTTTCGGGACCGCTCACCGTCACCTCGTTGGGGATCTGCTCCGTCTTTTCGATCCGGAACGATTCGGAAAGGCGCCCCTTGAACCGGACCTTCACCGGAACCTTCTTCGTGATGCGCCGCTGGAGACGCAGGGTCAGCTCCGCGGGGCTGACCGCCTTGATCCTCACGCCGTCCGGACCGTGAAAATTCTTCGCCGACAGGGTCACCCGGTAACTTCCGTCGTTCCGCCGTTCCGCCTCGCCGATTTCGACGGCGGCGGAAAAATTCAGCGCCGAGAGTTCGCTGATCTTCGTTTTCGGGCCCCGCACCTGAATCATCGTCTTGATGTCGGGCACGTCGTCGAGAATCAGTTCGGGATCCGACGCCCGCACTTCGACCGGAATCTCCGGAATCACCCGTTCCTCGTGGAGCTGGAACGCGATGCTCAAATAGACGATGGCGGCGAAAAGAAGCGCGATCAGCTTCCGCCAGAAGTCGTTGCGGATGAATCCCGGGATCTTCATCGTTCCGCCTCCCCCCGCTCCGCCGGGCCGCCCTGGAGCTTTTCGGACTGTTCTTCTTCGAGAAGTTTCGCCGTCTCGCTGAATTCGTCGTCGTCCCGGAGCACCAGCAGCGTTTCGAGGAGCTTCGCCAGTTCGTCGCTCGCGAGATCGCGGTGGAGGACGTTCCGGTGCGCGATGCTGATGCTCCCCGTCTCCTCCGAAACGACGATCGTCACCGCGTCGCACTCTTCCGAGATCCCGAGCGCCGCCCGGTGACGGGTCCCCAGCCGGGGAGAGATTTCCTCGGAACGGGTCAGCGGCAGGATCGCCCGCGCCGCGATGATCCGGTCGCCCCGAATGATCACCGCTCCGTCGTGAAGCGGCGCGCCGGGATAGAAAATGGATTCCAGCACCGGAGCGATCACCCGGTCGTTGAGCGGCACCGCGTCGTCGACCAGCGTCTGAAGACGCATCCGGCTTTCGATCACGATCAGCGCCCCGCATTTGCGGCGCGCCATGTCGGTGCAGGCGATGACGATTTCGCCGATCATTTCGCGCCGGCGCTGACCGCGCCAGTAGACGTAGCTGCCGAGCTGGGCGAGCAGCCGCCGCAGCTCCGGCTGGAAGATGACGAAAAGGATCACCACCAGCGAACTGCCGAGAAGTTCGATGAGGTAGCTTATCACCGAGAGGCTGCAGCTCTTCGCGAAAATCAGCAGCAGCAGCCACGCGGAGGCGAGACCGAAGATCACCAGCGCGCCCCGGGTGTTCCGCAGATAGACGAAGATGCCGTAGATGATGCAGAAGAGAATCGAAATTTCCGTCGCCACCCGGAGATAGGGGATGACCGGATCAAAAATGGCATGCATCGCGACGCTCCTCCAACATCCGGGTTACCGTCAGCGCCTGCCTCAGCGGCGCCGGTTCGTGAGTGCGGATCACCGCCGCCCCGCGGCGGGCGAGAAAGAGTTCCGCCGCCAGAGTCCCGCCGAGCCGTCGGGCGGGGATCTCTTCGCCGGTCGCCGCGCCGAGAAAGGATTTGCGCGACACCCCGACGTAGAGGGGACCGGGAAAGGTTTCCGCCGAGACCTCCCGCATCAGCGTGAAGTTCTGCTCCGCGCTCTTGGCGAAGCCGAAGCCGGGATCGTACCAGATCGTCCGCACTCCCGCCGCGCGCGCCGTTTCGGCGGCGGCGGCGAGTTCCGCGACGACCTCCGCGGTCACTCCGCGCGGATAGGAGAGAAATTCGGCCCGCCGCATCTCCGCCGGGGTCCCGCGCGAATGGCAGAGAACCAGCACCGCCTCCGCTCCGGCGACCGTGGCCGCCATCGCGGGATCGGCGCGCAGCATCGAAACGTCGTTGATGATCTTCGCGCCGTGTTCCAGCGCGACCCGGGCGGTCTCCGCGTGGCGGGTGTCGATGCTGAAGATCGTGCCGGGACGCTCCCCGAGCACCCGGTCGAGCACCGGCAGGATCCGCTCCAGCTCTTCGCCGACGGGGACCTCCGCCGCGCCGGGACGGGTCGATTCCCCGCCCAGATCCAGCATGTCGGCTCCCTCGTCGAGCAGACGGAGCGCCCGTTCCGCGGCGTCGGCCGCGCCCGAAGCGGCTCCTTCGCTGAAGGAGTCGCCGGTCGCGTTGACGATCGCCGCGATCAGCGGCGCGTCCGCGGTCGGAGCGATGGAATCCTGTCGTTTCGCCATTTCCGATTCGTTTCCCGAGGTTCCCGGCGCGGGATCAGTTCTGAGCGGTCGGCTCCTCCGCGCTGCCGGAATTCTCATCCGGAGCGGGAGAACTCCCTTCCGCTTCCGGGGCGACCGTGGTCACGGAGCTTTCGACCGGGACCGCGCCGCCTTCCGCCTCCGGAGCTTCTTCCGCGGCGTTTTCTTCTTCGGCGGCGTTCTCCGGCTCGCGGATCATCTTCGCCGCGCCGGTGATGCGGTCGCCGGTACGGAGATTCATGATCTTGACGCCCTTCGAGTTGCGGCCGACGCGCCGGATCTCGGAGACCGAGATCCGCACCAGCTGACCGCGTTCGGTGGTGAGCAGCACTTCGTCGTCGCCCGTCACCTGGATCACGGTGAGCACGTTCTCGCCGTCGCGGAGCCGGATGTTCACCACGCCCCGCGCGCCGCGGTTGGTCTTGCGGTAGGTGCTGACGCAGGAACGCTTGCCCATGCCGCCGTCGGTGACGACCAGCACTTCGGGGCCGACCGAGAAATCGTCGGCGATTTCGACGTCGTCGTCGGTTTCGACCGCATTTTCCGCCGCGGCGGCTTCGGCGGCGTCTTCCGTCGCTTCGTCGGCGGGAGTCACCGCCTCCGCCTCGTCGTAGGTCGGTTCGCGGACGATCTCCATGCTGACAACCTCGTCGCCTTCGAGCTTGAAGCGCATGCCGGTCACGCCGCGCGCGCTGCGCCCCATCGGGCGGATCTGTTCGTCGTTCTGCTCGAAGCGGCACGCCATGCCGCGCTTGGTCGAGAGCAGGATCTCATCGCCGTTGCGGCTGAGTCCGGCGCCGATCAGGGTGTCGTTCTCCTCGATCACCAGCGCGCGCAATCCGACGCGGCGGAGGTTGCGGAAGAGGGTGAGTTCGCTCTTCTTGATGTAGCCGTTGCGCGAGGCGAGCACGATGTAGTTGCCGGGATCGTCGAGCTGTTCGGGAGTGACGGTCAGCATCGCGCAGATCTTCTCGCCCGGCTCGATCTTGATCATGTTGATGATCGCCTTGCCCTTGCCGGTACGCGCCCCCTCCGGGATCTCGTAGACGTTGAGCCAGTACATGAAGCCGCGGTCGGTGAAGAAGAAGATCAGGTCGTGGCTGTGGGCGTTGAAGAGATGCGCGACGTGGTCCTCCTCGCGCGTCTCCATGCCGATGATCCCCTTGCCGCCGCGGTGCTGGGTGCGGTAGGTATCCGCGGGAACGCGCTTGATGTAGCCGGTGTCGGAGACGGTGATGACGCAGTTGTGACGCGGGATCAGGTCGGCGATGTTGAGGTCGCTGTCGTCGAAGACGATCTCGGTGCGGCGCGGAGTGGCGTAGCGTTCGCGGACCGCGACGAGTTCCCCTCGGATCACTTCGAGCTGGCGCTGGCGGCTTGCGAGGATCGCGTTGAGTTCGGCGACCTTGAGCTGGAGTTCGTCGAATTCGTTCTGGAGCGTTTCGCGGGCGAGGTTGGTCAGCTGGTGGAGCCGCATGTCGAGGATCGCGTTGACCTGCAGCTGCGAAAGCTCCAGCCGCGCCATGAGCTTCTCTCCCGCCTCCTGCCGGTTCGCCGACTTGCGGATGATCTCGATCACTTCGTCGATGAAGTCGAGCGCCTTGAGGTAGCCCTGCAGGATGTGGAGCCGGTCCTCCGCCTTACGCAGCTCGAAGATAGAACGGCGCACCACCACGTCGAGGCGGTGGTCGATGTACGCCTGCAGAATCTGCACGAGGTTCATCGTGCGCGGGCGGTTGTGATCGACGACCAGCATCGTGCAGCCGAAGGTGGTCTCGAAGAGGGTGTGGGTGTAGATCTGGTTGAGGACGACCTGCGCCATCGCGCCGCGGGCGATGTCGATCACGATGCGGATCCCGCCCGCGCGCTTGCTGGAGGTGTCGCGGATGTTGGTGATGCCGACGATCACCTTGTCGCGGATCAGCTGGGCGAGGTGGGCGACCTCCTGAGCCTTGTTGACGCCGTAGGGGATCTCGGTGATGACGATCTGCTCGTGACCGTTCTTCTCGACGATCTCGGCGCGGGCGCGGATCCTGACGCTGCCGCTGCCGGTCTGATAGAGGTTCCGCAGGGCGGCGCGCCCGCGGATGATCGCTCCGGTCGGGAAGTCGGGACCGGGCAGATGGGTCATGAGTTCGTCGACGGTCGCCTGCGGATTGTCGAGCAGCGCGACGGTCGCGTCGATCACTTCGCCGAGGTTGTGGGTCGGAATGTTGGTCGCCATGCCGACGCCGATGCCGGTCGTCCCGTTGACGAGGAGGTTCGGGAACTTCGCCGGGAGCACGGTCGGCTCCAGTTCGGTTTCGTCGAAGTTCTGCATCATGTCGACGGTTTCCTTGTCGATGTCGGCGAGGAGCTCTTCGGCGAGGCGTTCCATGCGGCACTCGGTGTAGCGGGCGGCGGCGGCGGGGTCGCCGTCGATGGTTCCGAAGTTGCCCTGACCTTCGATCAGCCTGTCGCCCATCGAGAAGTCCTGCGCGAGCCGGACCAGCGCGTCGTAGATCGCGGAGTCGCCGTGGGGATGGTATTTCCCCATCACTTCGCCGACGACGCGGGCGCACTTCATCGTCGCGTGGGATTTGGTCAGCCCCATCCGGTTCATCGCGTAGAGGATCCGGCGGGTGACGGGCTTCAAACCGTCGCGGACATCGGGAATCGCCCGCCCGACGTTGACGCTCAGCGCATACTGCAGATACGCGGTATGCATGATGTCTTCGATGTTCAGCGGGATGTCTCGGTTGCTCAGTTCGTTCATTGTGCGTCTGTCCTCGGAATATCGTTGTAAGACTGTGCCTTGTTCCGACAAAAAGCGGCTGCGCCGCCTATATTTAATATAATATACATTGCGAAGAGCCGTTTAACAAGTATTTCCGCGCGGAAATTCCGTCTCCGGGGCAAAAATTTTTTCCGGCGCCGCCGGCGCAGGTTCCGGCGCGTCTTTTCGAGTTCCGCGACCGCCCGGTAATCAGCCGAGCGAGACCTTGTAAAGCGGCGGGTCGAAGGCGCCCGCCAGCGCGTCCGCGAGGGTCAGCGCGAAGGTCTCGGACCCCTCCGCACCCCGGGCGCAGAAGTCGAAAAGATCGGGAAGCGAGAGGAGGCAGGGGGGCGGCTCCGGCGCGGCGACGAAACGCTCCAGCGCGTCGCGGGCGGCGGCGAGGTCCTGACCCGCCCGGTATAGCTCGGGGAGCAGTTCCAGCTCGGTGTAGGGCGGTTCCAGACCGAGCGCTCCGGCGAAGGGGGAGAGCAGAAACGTGAAGTGAAACCGCGGAAAGAGCGGCGTCAGCGCATCGAGCTTCAGGATCCCCGCCCCGAGGAGCCGTCCGGCGCGTTCGGGCAGGCGCGCGGCAAGTTCGGCGGCGGAGCGCGCCGGAAGCTCCGGCAGCGGCGGCAGCGGGTTGCGGACCGCCAGCTCCTCCTCGGCGCGGAGCGCGTAGAAGCGGGCGAGTTCGAGCCAGAGTCTCGGCGGTGCGCTGCGGAATTCCAGACGCTTCGCCGCGGCTTCGAGATCCCCGAGCACCGCGTCGAAGACGGCGGGCGGCGTCGCCAGATGGCGGCGGAGCAGTTCCGCGAGGGTCCCGCGGTCGGCGTCGACCAGAAGCCGCGACTCCGCGCCCCCGCCCGCGCCGCCGACGCGGAAGGCGCGGGCGACTTCGGAACACCCCGACTCCTCCAGAAGCCGGATCACCGCTCCTTCGACTTCGGCGCGCGCGAAAAGCGAATCCCGGCGGGGGAGCTTGTGCAGCGCGTATTCGACCGCCAGCGCGAGATCGCCCGCCTGCCGGCTTTCGTTGCGGCGACCCGCCGCGTCGAAGGCGGCGCGCAGCCGCTCCTCGAGCACGGAGGCGTCGAAGGGACGGCTCGTGCCGTCCGGTTCCAGAATGGTGATGATGAAGCGGCGGCTCTGCATGGAATTCGGGGGGGGGGCGGACGCGGGGTCCGCGACTTCACTTCAGACCGAGAACATCCTGCATATCGTAAAGTCCCGCGGGGGCGGCGGCGAGGAAGGCGGCGGCGCGCAGCGCGCCGCGGGCGAAGGTGTCGCGGCTCGACGCCTTGTGGGTCAGCTCCACCCGTTCTCCTTCGGAGGCGAAGATCACCGTGTGGTCGCCGACGACGTCGCCGCCGCGCAGCGAATGGATCCCGATCTCCCGCCGCGTCCGGGCGCCGACCACTCCCTGCCGTCCGTAGCGGAGATCCTTCGCCGGATCGCGGTCGAAGGCTCCGCAGACGACTTCGGCGAGCCGGGCGGCGGTGCCGGAGGGGGCGTCCTGCTTGCGGTTGTGGTGCATCTCGACGATCTCGACGTCGAAGCCGTCGCCGAGGATCTTCGCCGCTTCGGCGACCAGCTTGTAGAGAAGGTTGACTCCGACGCTCATGTTGCCGGCGGCGACGATCCGAGCGCCTCCGGCGGCGAGGGCGGCGAGGGCGCGTTTGCCTTCGTCGCCGAGGGTGGTGGTGCCGATCACCGCGGCGACGTCGCGGGCGGCGGCGGCGGTCGCCGCCTCGATGACGCCGCCGGTGGCGAAGTCGATCAGCACGTCGGCGCTGCCGAGGAGCGGTTCGAGTTCGGCGGTGAGGGGAACTCCGGTCGGCTTGATCCCGGCGATGGTCCCGGAGTCCTCGCCCAGCAGCGGACAGCCCGGATACTCCAAGGCTCCGACGAGTTCGAAACCCTCGGTTGCGGCGATGTTCGCCACCAGACGGCGGCCCATGCGCCCGGCGGCTCCGGCGACAATGCAGCGGATCATGATTCGGCAGACCTTTCTGAAGAAGCCCTTCTTCGTTCTTTGGCGTTGTATTCGTTTCGTGCGCGTTTCCCGGGAGGGGACTCCCGTGTAAAATATACACCGCGTGAGGACCGGCGGCAAGAGGAGCCCCCTCTTTCAAACGCCGTAGACGGCGAAATCCTCCAGTTCTTCCTCGATGCGGAGCAGCTGGCTGTATTTGGCGATGCATCCGGCGGCGGCGATCGCCCCCGCCGCGATCTCCCCCGCGCCTCCGGCGACCGCGAGATCGGCGAGCGCGTCGTCGTCGGTCTCGGCGAGGGCGCGCGTGAGCACCGCGGCGCACCCGGCGCGGCGGGCGAGGTCGACCGCGTCGAGCACTTCGGTCACGGTGCCGCAGAGGATCGGGTCGATCAGCACCGCGTTGGCGAGCCCCTCGCGGATCCCGTCGGCAAGCCCCTTCGTTCCCGGCGCACACCGCGCGCCGCCGATGATGCGGCAGCGGTCGCCGAGGGTTTCGGCGAGGGCGCGCCAGCCGTCGCGGTCTCCGGGATCCGCCGCGCCGAGGAGGGTGTCGAGCGGATAGAGCGAGAGGAGTCTTTCCAGATATTCGAGTCGTTTTTCCGGGAGTTCCGCCGCGCCGCCGAAGTCGATCGCGAGCGAGATCTCGTCTCCGGGACGGTATCCGGCGAGATCGACCGCCTTGAGAAGCGCTTCGATCGCGGCGGAACATCCGCCGCCGGAGGAGAATACGAACGACCCCCGTTCGCCGGTTGCGGGGGCGCTCCCCGCCGCGGCGAGAATGTCGCGCAGTCGGTGGCGGATCTCCATCGCCGCCTCCGCCGCCTCACGGAAGGAGCGGACTCCGACCGGCCGGATCAGCACCTCGCGGCATCCGGGCGCGTCTTCTCCGCCCGGCGCCGCTTTTTCGATCATCGGGATCATCGGCACCGGCAGCACCTTGGCGTTGGGACCGCCGAGGGCGCGGTAGAGGGGCATCCCCAGCTCGTCGGCGGCGGCGCGGGCGGAGGCGAGGGAGACGCCGAGCAGAACGTTGGCGCCGAGTTTCTCGCAGTTGGGCGTTCCGTCCATTTCGGTCAGCAGGCGGTCGATGTCGAGCTGGTCGGCGGGATCGCGTCCCTCGAGTTCGGGGGAGATCTTGTCGCAGACGGCGTCGATCGCGCGCAGGAGGCCGCGTCCGCGGCAGCGCTTGCGGTCGCCGTCGCGGAGTTCGCGGAGCGCGGCTCCGCCGCCCTCCGAGGGGACCGAGGCGCGTCCGACGACCCCCGATTCCAGTTCGACTTCGACTTCGAGGGCGGGATCTCCGCGGGAGTCGAGGATCTCCCGGGCGAATGCGGCACGGATTTCCGACATGATGATGCGCTACTCCTTCGTGTTGGCGCGCGGCGTCGTCATCGGAATCCGCGCCTCCGGCTGCCGCTCCGACGCGGCAAGAATCTCCTGGCGGAGCGCTTCGAAGCCGCGTTCGGCGTCGAAAGCCCCCAGCGTTTCCCCGTGCTTGAAGAGGACCACCTGTCCGTTGCGGCTTCCCGCCAGCCCCAGGTCGGCGTCGCGCGCCTCTCCCGGACCGTTGACGGGACAGCCCATCACCGCGATCTTCGCAAGTGTGATCCGGCGTCCCGAAGCCTTGATCGAAGCGACCAGTTCCTCGACCCTGCCGGCGAGACCGGGAAGGTCGATCTCGGTGCGTCCGCAGGTCGGACACGAGACGATCTCGGGACGCGCCGGACGCACTTCGCAGCACTCCAGCAGGGCGAGCGCCGCCTTGACCTCCTCTTCGGGCGGGGCGGTGAGACTGACGCGGATCGTGTCGCCGATCCCCTCCAGCAGCAGGGCGCCGATCCCGGCGGCGCTCTTGATGACGCCGCGGCGCAGGGTCCCCGCCTCGGTGACGCCGAGGTGGAGCGCGAGATCGCTCCGTTCCGCGAATTTGCGGTTCGCGGCGACCGTGACCGCGACGCTCGAGGATTTCAGCGCCGCCTTGATCGCCCGGACTCCGCGGACCGCCAGCGCGTCGCACTGCGCCAGCACGCTTTCCACCAGAGTTTCGGCGAGCGCGTCGTCGCGGCTCATCCCCGCCGCGATCCGCGCGCGGACGAGGTGCGGGCGCACGCTGCCCGAATTCGCGCCCACCCGGATCGGGATCCCCGCGTCGGCGGCGGCGCGGGCGATTTCGTCGAGCGCCGCTTCGTCGGTGATGAGTCCGGGATTCAGCCGGAGCGCCGCCGCGCGGCAGCCGATCGCGCCGATCGCGGCGCGGCTGTCGAACTGAATGTCGGCGACCACCGGCAGCGGCGAGGCTTCGACGATCGCGCCGAAGGAACGCAGGTCCCCGGGACCGTCGACCGCGACCCGGACGATCTCGCAGCCGAGCGCGGCGAGACGGCCGATCTGCGCGAGGGTCGCTTCGACGTCGCGGGTCGGAGTGTTGGTCATCGACTGGATCGAGACCGGAGCGCCGCCGCCGACGGCGACGCCGCCCACCATGATCCTACGGCTGGGTCGGCGCGGAACCATGCGCGGCGCCTCCCTCCGGGACCTCCGGCGCTGCCGGGGGCGGGGTGAAGATCGAATAGTAGATGCGGCGGGCGTCGAAGAAGGTCACGTAGATCATGAGGCCGATCAGCAGCACGACGAAGACCTTGCTCAGCGCCTGAACCAGCGTCGCGGAGAGCGGGCGGCGGATCGCGATCTCGATCAGCCCGAAGAAGATGTGTCCGCCGTCGAGGACCGGCAGCGGCAGCAGATTGAAGATCGCCAGCGCGAAGGAGATCATCACGGTGAAGTAGATCCCGCTCATCAGCGAGGAGTGGCGGACCATGCTGAAAAGGACCATGCCCATGCCGAGCGGTCCGGACATGTGACGCGGCGACAGGGTGCTCCGCGCCTCGGTGAGCCGGAGCTTGTTGGCGACGGCGACCGCGATGTTGCGGAGGCTCTTCCAGCTGACGGAGAGGGTGGCGGCGAACTGCTGGAAGGGATCGGGATGGTCGCGCAGTTCGAGCGAAACGCCGATCGTCACCGGACGGATGCACTGCGCGTGGAGTTCCGCGGAAAGGGTCTCCCCGCCGCGCCGGAAGGTGATCCGGAAGGGTTTTTCGCGGAGTTCCCGGATCCTGCCGATGAAGGACTGCATGTCGGCGCAGGCGATCCCGTCGATGGCGGTCGGAACGTCCCCGGGGCGGAGTCCGGCGGCGGCGGCGGGCAGCCCCGGATAGACGTGGACGATCTCGAATCCCGATTCTCCGCCGCGCCGGGGCGAGAGCAGGACTCCGGTCATGAAATGCTCGAAGTCGGAACCCTCCGCGCCGGGGACCGCTTCGGGAGTCACGGTGACTTCGACCGGTTTGCCGTCGCGCAGCAGACCCACCTTCACCGGCTTGCATCCGGCGAGGTTGAGCGCGAACTGAAAGTCCTGATAATCGGCGACCGGCTCTCCGCCGACCGCGACGAGGATGTCGCCGGGGAGGATCCCGGCGCGTTCCGCCGGGGAGCCGCGTTCGGGAGTGAGTTCGATCGGGATCACCACCTTGAAGAAGGGCCACGCGACCCCTTCGACGCGCAGTCTCGACGGCGCGTTGGGATTGATCTTCGGCTGGTAGCGGATCTCGGCGACGCTCCGTCCGCCCGCCGCGGAACCGCGTTCGACCTCGAGTTTCACGTCGCCGACGGTGAAGAGCAGTTCCTTGACGAATTCCGACCATGTGCAGAAGAAGGTTTTGCCGTTGAGCCTGACGATGCGGTCGCCGGCGCGCAGCCCCGCCCGCGCCTCGGGGCTGCCCGGTTCGACTTCGAGCACCGTGAAGGAGCGCACCTTGGGGGAATCCTGCGGGATGCCGATCCACCAGACGAGGCAGGCGACGAGCAGCCCCGAAAGGATGTTGAAAAAAGGTCCCGCGAAGGCGGTGATCACCCGGTCGAGAGGTTTGGCGCGGGGCAGTTCGGTGCCGTCGGCGCTCTTCGGCGTTGCGTCGGTGCAGTCGATCTGGGGAATGTCGCAGTAGCCGCCGAAGGGAAGGTAGCCGAGCCGGTATTCGACTCCGCCGATCTTCCTGCGCCAGAAGGGACGGAACCCGAGCGCGAAGGCATCGACGTGCAATCCGCACAGCCGGGCGGCGAGAAAGTGACCGAGTTCGTGCGAGAAGATGCAGAATCCGATGGCGAAAACGGCGAAAAGGATCCCGCCGATGATGTAGAGTGTTTCGGAAAGCGTTTCCATGGGACCGGTCCTTGTTCTCCTCTTCTTCCTGGGCGGACTTGCGTCGGCTGCGGAGCTGCCGCTTCATAGAATAACCTCGAAACGCCGATTTTTCAAGACGAATCCGCGGAAAATCCGCGAATTCGGCGGCGCGTCATTTGCAATTTTGCGGGCGGAGGGGTATTTTAATCGGCTGTTGCGGAACGCCGTCCCGCCGGAAGAGAGGGCGTCCCGGAGCGGAAAACCAAATATGAAGAGGAGTGTGCGGCCGAAGGAGAACGGCTGCAAGGAAGAAAACAGAACAAGGAGGAAGTGTCATGAAGATGCTCAAGAGTCTCACCCTTCTCGCCGCCGGTGCGATGACCGTCTCGGTCTTCGCCGCCGGAGCCGCCGATGCGAAGAAAAGCCCCGACGCGAAGAAGTGTCCCGACGCCAAGTGCGCCGCGTCCAAGTGCGCCGACAAGAGCTGCAAGGATGCCGCCTGCTGCTCCGCCCCGAAGCAGGGCGCGCAGGTCCAGGTCGATCTCTGGGCGGCGCTTCCCGACACCGTCGCCACGATCAACGGCAAGCCGGTGATGAAGCAGGAAGTCATCGCCGAATTCATGAAGCAGCTGCCCGACGGCAAGGTGCCGCCCTTCTTCACCCCCGAATTCGTGCAGCAGATCGCGCCGATGCTGGTCGAGCAGATCGTGCAGATGAAGCTGATGGATCAGGCGATGGCGCAGGCGAAGTTCAACGCGACCCACGAGGCGGTCAAGGGCTATCTCAACGATCAGATCAAGAAGATGCCGCAGGACCAGGTCAAGATGATGAGCCAGCAGCTGGCGATGCAGAACAAGACCATCGGTCAGTATGTCGATGAACTCGTCGCCAAACCCGAAGTCTGCAAGGGGATCGCCCGCGGCATGTTCGCCGAAGCGACCTTCCTCAAGGGCGTCAAGGTCGACGAGGCGGAGGCGAAAAAGTTCTACGATGCGAATCCGCAGATGTTCCGCAATCCCGCGGACGCCGAGGGAGCGGTCCGCGCGTCGCACATCCTCGTGATGACGGGCGCGAAGGCGACCGACGCCGAAAAGAAGGCGGCGCTGGAGAAGATCAACGGCATTCGGGCGCAGCTTCTGAAGGATCCGAAGCAGTTCGAAGCGCTCGCCAAGAGCGAGAGCCAGTGTCCGAGCGGCAAGCGGGGCGGTTCCCTCGGCGCCTTCGGCAAAGGACAGATGGTTCCGGAGTTCGAGAAGGCGGCTTTCGCGCTCAAGCCGGGAGAGATCTCCGACGTGGTCGTCACCCAGTACGGCTACCACATCATCCGCCGCGATCCTCCGCAGGGCGAGACGGTGATGCCCTTCGATGAGGTCAAGCAACAGCTGATCGAGGCGCTCCAATCCCGCAAGGCGCAGGAGGCGGAAAAGAACTTCATCGCCAATCTGAGAAAAGAGAACAAGGTGCAGATCTTCGTCAAGCCCGCGCAGGCGGCTCCGGCGGCTCCGGCGGCTCCCGCCGCGAAGCCCGCTCCGGCGAAGAAGAACTGATCCCGCGAATTGGCGGGGCAGCTGCGAAACCCGGTTTTGCGGCTGCCCCGTTTTTTTTTGCCGCGGGCAGGGGCGGGGACCCTTTTCGGGTCGGAGAGAGGGGGGAGTTTTTCTACGGGACCGTTTTCCCCGGTCGGGGGCGGCGTCATGTACGGGGCGGGAGAGCGCGAAAAAGCTGAAGGCGAATCGGCGAAGTCCGGGGTGTTTGGGGGGGGACGGAGGTCCGCCGATCCGCCCTCAGGCATTCCTTTTTCATCAACTCTCTCGTGCGGCGCCTCCGGCGGAACGGCTGCCCGACTTTTTGTCGGCGCCGCCCGTTCCGCGGCGCCCCTGCCGGGATCCGCGGTGCGTCTTTCCGCGCCGCACGGCGTAAAAGATAGCGCCCCGGGCGCGGAAATGCAAGCGGTAATTAATAAAAAACTTGATTTTATTTCATTTTTTGCTGTATTCGGCGCGCGGGACCGCCGCTTCCGGCGGGATCGGGAATCCTCCCCGAATTCGCGCCCGTGCCCTTGAAAAAAGAAAGCCGGGAGGATATAGTATCTTTTCTGTTGCTTCGGGAGCGGTTTCGGGAAGACTTCTTCCCCGGCGGTCTCCCGCGCCGCAAAACGACAAGTCCCGGAAAGACGGAGCCGAACTCCGTCCGCTCTGAAGATGAAAGCGCTGCTCACGATCCGTCAATTTCTGGCATACCTCGGAATCCTCCTGACGATTCTGATCATCCGCTGTTTGCCGCTCTTCGCGGTCCGGCTGCTCGCGCGCATCAGCGGGATCTCCATGTATGCGGTGCCCTCCCTGCGCCGTCTCGTGCTCGCCAACATCGCCGCCGCTTTGCCAGAAATCCCCGAAGACCGCCGCCGCCATATCGCCCGCGAATCCTTCCGCCACCTCGCGCTCAATATGCTGGAATTCATCTGGATGGAGGGGATCCCGAAGCGGATCGGCCGCTGCTATCCCCCCGAAAGCATCGGCAAGGAGATCCGGGAACGGATCGACCGCCACCGCGAACGGGGCGAACGGGTCATCTTCGTCAATCCGCACCTCGGCAGCTGGGAGTGTTCGGGAATGGCGGTCCCCCTCTATGTGAAACTGCGGCTGGCGGCGGTCGCCAAACCGATCCGCAACCCCTTCGTCAACCGGATGTTCAACCGGAGACGCGAGGCGTCGGTCGGGCTGCATGTGATCTTTTCGCGCGGCGCGATCCGGGCGGCGATCACCGCGCTCCGCCGGGGCGAAAGCGTCGGTCTGCTGATCGACCAGAACTCCAAGGAGCGCGACGGCGGCGTCTTCCTCGATTTCTTCGGTCTGCCGGTCGCCTGCACCACTTCGCCCGCGCTGCTCAAACGCTACTGCGACGCCCACGGCATCCCGACGGTGATCCTCTACGGCAGCAGCGTGCGGGTCGGTCCCGACGAAAGGCTGGTCGGATTCTGCCGCCCGCTTTCCAAGCCCTTCGGGGAGTACGCCGACGACCGCGAAGTGATCCGCGAACTCCTCCGCGACAGCGAGGAGATGATCCGCGCCTATCCCGAACAGTATCTCTGGCTCTACCGGCGGTTCCAGTACATCCCGGAGGGGACGCCGGAGGAGCTTCGCCGCCGCTATCCCTACTACGCGACGCCGCCGCGTCCGAGTTTCTACCGCCGGAAACGCCGCCCGGCAAACGCCGCCGCCGCGTCCCCGCAGCCATCTTCTCAGCCTTCTACAACCCAACCAACAGGAGACAACATATCATGATCGGAACCGCTCTCACCCCGTCCGCGACCCGCGTCCTCTTCTGCGGCGCCGGAGAACTCGGCAAGGAAGTCGTCATCGCGATGCAGCGCCTCGGCGTCGAAACCATCGCCGTCGACCGCTACGCCAACGCCCCCGGCATGCAGGTCGCCCACCGCTCCCATGTGATCAACATGCTCGACGGCGCGGAACTCCGCCGCGTGATCGAAGCCGAAAAACCCGATTTCATCGTGCCCGAGGTCGAGGCGATCGCCACCGATACGCTGCTCGAACTCGAAAAGGAGGGATACCATGTGATCCCCACCGCCCGCGCCACCCGGCTCACGATGAACCGCGAAGGGATCCGCCGTCTCGCCGCCGAGGAACTCGGCATCAAGACCAGTCCCTACCGTTTCGCCGCCACCCACGAGGAATTTCTCGCCGCGGTGAAGGAGATCGGCATCCCCTGCGTCGTCAAGCCGATCATGAGCTCCTCCGGTCACGGTCAGAGCACTGTCCGCTCCGCCGCCGAGGTCGAAGCCGCGTGGCGCGAAGCGCAGGAGGGCGGCCGCGCCGGCGCCGGCAAGGTCATCGTCGAAGGCTTCATCGACTTCGACTACGAGATCACCCAGCTGACGGTCCGTCACGCGGGCGGCACCAGCTTCCTCGAGCCTGTCGGACACCACCAGGTCAACGGCGACTATCAGGAGTCGTGGCAGCCCCAGCCGATGAGCGACGCCGCCAAGGCCGAAGCGCGCCGCATCGCCGGCGCCGTCACCGCCGCCCTCGGCGGCCGCGGCATCTTCGGCGTCGAACTCTTCATCAAGGGCGACGAGGTGATCTTCAGCGAAGTGAGTCCGCGTCCCCACGACACCGGCATGGTGACGATGATCTCGCAGAATCTCTCCGAATTCGACCTCCACGCCCGCGCGATCCTCGGTCTGCCGATCCCCGAGATCGAATTCCGCGGACCCTCCGCTTCGAAGGCGATCGTCGTCAACGGCACCTCGAAGCAGGTCTCCTTCGACGTCACCGCCGCGCTCGCCGAACCGGGGACCGACGTCCGGCTCTTCGGCAAGCCCGAACTCAAGGGACACCGCCGCCTCGGCGTCTGCCTCGCCCGCGGCAACTCCGTCGAGGAGGCGAAGGCGAAGGTCTTCGCCATGCGCGACAAGGTCGTCGTCGAACTTTGAGGAGTTCGCGCTCCGGAATCTTTCCGGCATCCGGCGGAACCGCCTTGCGATGAGCAGACGCGAACTCTTCGGCATGCTGCTGGGCGCGGCGGCGCTGCTCGCCGCCTTCCGCCTCGCGGATCAACGGCGGCCGCCCTCCTGCCGGAGCTGGACCTTTCCGGCGATGGGAACCGTGGCGCGGATGAGCTTCTATGCCTCCGAGCCGGAGGCGGAACGCGCCGCCGCCGCGGTCCGCGCCGTCTTCGCGGCGGTCGAGGCGGCGTGCAGCCGTCACGATCCGGCGAGCGAACTTGCCCGCCTCAACCGCGAGGCGGCGGAACGCCCCTTCGTCTGCGGCGGCATGCTGTGGATGGTGCTCCGGGAGGCGCGCCGCGCCTGGGAGTTGAGCGAGGGAGCCTTCGACGTCACCGTCGATCCGTTGATGCGGGTCTGGGGATTTTACCGCAAACGCGGAGGCGAACCGCCTTCCGACGCGGAGATCGCCGCCGCCCGGCAGTCGGTGGGACTTCCGCTCGTGCGTTTCGACGATGCGGCGCGAAGCGTCTTCTTTCTCCGGCGCGGCATGGCGATCGACCTCGGCGGCATCGCCAAGGGGTATGCCGCCGATCTCGCCGCCGAAGCGGTGGTCCGTCTCGGGGTGCGCCGGGGCGTGATCGACCTCGGCGGCAACCTGCGCTTTCTGCCGGAACCTCCGCCCGGAGCTTCGGCGTACACGGTGGCGATCCGCCGTCCCGACGGTTCGGGGGAGACGGCTCCGGGAACGTTCACGGTCCCGCCGGGCGGCGCGGTCTCGACCTCCGGAAGTTACGAACGCTTCATCGAATACCGGGGCAGGCGCATGGGACACCTGATCGATCCGGCGACGGGATATCCCGGGGAACGGCGCGGCTCCGTCACCGTTTCGGCGCCGCTGGCGGTCACCGCCGACTGGCTGTCGAGCGCGGTCTATCTGCGCGGCGGGAAGCTCGCCGATGCGCTGAAGCGCCGTCTTCCCGGCGTGGAGATCCGCTTCACCGATCCCGGCGGTCGTACCGGTGAAGCAGACGGAGCGTTTTGAGTCCGTCGAACCAGCGGTGCCACGCCGCAAGACGCGCGGCGCCGGTCCGGGGCTGATTGGCGAGGATCCGCCGCCACACCTCCCCGAAACCCTCCTCTTCCAGAAATTCCCGGGCGGCTGCGGGGATCCGCCGCATCAGTTCCGCTGCGGAGTCGAGCGCGCCCGGTTCCGCCGCCGCCGCGAGCAGCGCGGCGAGGAGGGCGAACGCCTCCGGCGAGGAGCTCTCCGGAGCTTCTCCGGCGAGCATTTTCCGCATCGCCGGACCGGTGCCGAAGGGGACCCGGGAGGAGAGGCGCGGCGACGGATGCACCAGCACTTCGGGAATCTCCGCCACCCCGCCGCATTTGACCAGCTCCTGCAAAAAGTAGAAGTCCTCGCCCGCGGCGCGCCGCTTCATCCCGCCCGCCCGGATGCACGCGGAACCCCGGCAGACGATCGCGCTTCCGAGGGCGATGAAGCCGTAGGGGGAACCGGCGGCGCGCAGCGCGGCGGCGTGACCGCGCATCCACGCTTCGTAGGCGCGGATCGCCCGTTCCTCCTCCGGCGTCGGCGCGGTCCGGTGCGAGAAGCCCGGCGTCGCCGCGCCGAGTCCGGGGTGGTTCGCCATGAATTCCTCCGTCGCGGCGAAGTAGCGCTTTTCGACCGGGGAATCGGCGTCGAGCGACCAGATCAGGGTATCGTCGACCGATTCCGGAGTCTGGGCGGCGAGAAAAAGGTCGATGCCGAGGGCGCGGGCGTCGCCGACGCCGTTTTTGAGATCGGGCGCGTAGACGGGGAAGAGTCCGGGCAGGCGCAGTTCCCCCGCGCCGATGCGCCGCAGAAGTTCCAGCGACGGCGCGGGATCGGCGCCCTGCGGATGGTTGACGACCAGCACCGTCGCAACGGACCGGGGCGCGCAGGCGAGCGCTTCTTCGAGCGAGGCGAAGACCGCGGGGAGTTCGTCGTTTTCGTTCCACGCCGGAATGACGACGGCCCGACGGAAACCGTCGGGCCGGGGAAACTCCGCCGGCGTCGGATGGCGGCGGAGATATTTTGCGAAATCGGAATCCTTCATCCCGTCAGAGGGAGTGAGGCGACGGGATGACCGGGATCGGTGAAGATGCCGCATCCGCACCGGAGGCGTCGCGCTTTCCGCAGCAGCCCTTCTCGTCGATGAGCTCCTCGATCACCATCTTGATCTTTTTGATGCAGACGATGCCGAAGGTCTCCCTGAGCGCTTCGAGCAGCCGGGGGCGCGCTTCGTCCAGCACCGCCTGAAGTCCCTTTTCGCCGGTGCGGAAGCTGGCGTGGAGACGCAGAAAATAGCTGCCGCCCCGGCGCAGGATCCTGATGCTCCGGACGTCGAGCTGGGCGAATCCGCGGAGTTCCCGGCTGAGCAGCGCAGTCACCGCCTCGCGCGAAACCGTCACCTCGCCGGCGGAGGATTTCACGACGACGCTCCCGCAGCGGCGGGTGCGGAAGAAGATCCACAGCACGAACTTCAGCAGCAGAAGCGCCAGAAGGCACGCGAAGATCAGCGCCAACGCCGTAAGGTAGCCGCGGTTGAATTCGTTGCCGGCGAGCTGCTGCCAGTAGGAAAGATGACAGAAATTTTCCAGATATGCCATGAGCGGGACTCCTCATTTGCTCCGCATCCGGCGCGCGGCGCTTCGGAAGAAGACGCGCGCGCCGCCATGCGGGTTGCGGGTTACGGGAGCGGAGGCGTCGCTTCCGCGCCTTCCTCCTCGACCTCTTCCTCTTCGTCCTTCGCCTGCGGCTCTTCCAGCTCCTGGATCAGCACGTTGACGCGGGTGACGGTCATGCCGGTCGCGGCTTCCACGCTGTCGACGACCGCCTTCTGGACCTTTTCGGCGACTTCGGGCAGACGGTAGCCGAGAAGGATGTTGATCTTGAGTTCGACCGCGACGCGGTTGTCCTCGAGGATCTCGATCGTCACGGCGCGGTCCTGCATCCGGCGGCTGCCGACGATCTCGGCGATGTTGTCGACCAGAATGCTGCCGGAAAGCCGGGAAACTCCTTCGACGCCGAGCGCGGCGCGCCGGACGAGGGAGGAAATCACGTTTTCGTGGATCTTGATCTCACCCGCTTCGGAGTTTTCCAAAGAAGTGGTCACCGGGGCGACGCCATCCGCCGGTGCTTTGCTTGCGTTTTTCTGGGGAGACGCGGATGCTTTTTTCATTTGTTTTCCTCCTTTTTGGTGGGGTTTGCGAGTTCCTGCATCAGGCGCTCGACGAATCCGGTGTCGTATTTGCCGCCGGAGAAGTGCTTGTTGGCGATCACTTTTTTGAGGAAGGGCAGCGAGGTCTTCACCCCCTCGACCACCACTTCGTCGAGGGCGCGGCGGCAGATCGCCAGCGCTTCGGCGCGGTTGCTGCCGTGCACGATCATCTTGCCGATCAGACTGTCGTAGTAGGGGGGCATCGTGTAGCCGCTGTACACATGGGTATCCATGCGGACCCCGGGACCGCCCGCCGGAATGAACTGGGTGATCCTGCCCGGCGACGGCGCGAAGTTCCGTTCGGGATCCTCGGCGTTGATCCGGCATTCGATCGCGTGACCGTTGATGACGACATCCTTCTGGCGGTAGAGGAGCTTCTCGCCCGCGGCGATCCGCAGCTGTTCCTTGACGAGGTCGATCCCCGTGACCGCCTCCGAAACCGGATGTTCGACCTGGATCCGGGTGTTCATCTCCATGAAGTAGAAGTTGTCGGAGGAGTCGCAGAGAAATTCGATCGTTCCGGCGCTGGTGTATCCCGCCGCCTTCGCCGCCTTGACCGCCGCCGCGCCGATCTTCTCGCGCAGCTTCGCCGGCAGCGACGGCGAGGGGGATTCCTCCAGAAGTTTCTGGTTGCGGCGCTGCACGCTGCAGTCGCGTTCGCCGAGATGGATCACGTTGCCGTAGTTGTCGGCGAGGATCTGCACCTCGATATGGCGCGGATTCACCAGGAATTTCTCCATGTAGAGATCGCCATTGCCGAAGGCGCTCTCCGCCTCGGTTTTCGCCGCGTGGTAGGCGGCGAGCAGACTGGCGTCGTTGTGGACGATCCGCATGCCGCGGCCTCCGCCGCCCGCCACCGCCTTGATGATGACCGGGTACTTCAGGGAACGCGCCAGCCGGACCGCCTCCTTCTCGTCGGCGATGATGCCGTCGCCGCCCGGAGTGATCGGCACTCCCGCCTTTTTCATCGTCGCCCGCGCCATCGCCTTGTCGCCGAGGGCGCGCATCGCCTCCGGCGAGGGTCCGATGAAGATGATCCCGTGTTTGCGGCACGCTTCCGCGAAGTAGGCGTTCTCGGAGAGGAAGCCGTAACCGGGGTGGATCGCCGAAACATCGCAGAGCGCCGCGACCGACAGGATGCGGTCGATCAGAAGATAGCTTTGCGACGACTTCGCCGGACCGATGCAGACCGCCTCGTCGGCGAGCCGCACCGCCATGCTGTCGGCATCCGCCTGCGAATAGACCACCACCGTGGCGATGTCGAGTTCGCGGCAGGCGCGGATCACGCGCACCGCGATCTCGCCGCGGTTGGCGATCAGAACTTTGTGTAGCAATTCCGCCATGTCGAGAAATCCTTAAAGACGCCGCGCCCGCGTCAGGCGATCACGAAGAGGGGCTGCCCGTATTCGACCGGTGCGCCGTTTTCGACCAGAATCTCGCGGATCTCGCCGCGTTTTTCCGCCTTGATCTCGTTCATCACCTTCATCGCCTCGATGATGCCGACCACGGTATCGGGATCGACCTTGTCGCCGACGCTCACGAAGGGCTTCGCCTCCGGCGACGCGGAACGGTAGAAGGTGCCGACCAGCGGCGATTCGATCGTTTCCCGCTCCTTCGCGGGCGCCGCTTCGGCGGCGGGCGCTGGGGCTGCCGCGGGAACGGCGACCGGCGCCGGCTGGACCGCCGCGGCGGGCAGCACGACCTGCGCGGGAGCCGCCGGGGTCCCGGCGGAACGGGAGATGGAGAGGTTGCAGCCGTCGGCTTCGATCTTGAATTCCGTCAGCGAATACTCGCGCATCATCTTGACGATCGCTTTTATTTCGTCCATCTGCATAATGTTGCTCCTTGATCGCTCGAAGGTTCCGGCGGGAAAGGCGTGCGCCCCGTCCCCGACCGGCACATCGACATCGAAACTCTTTATTTCGATCGGACGCCGAAGCGCCCGTTACCGAAGAACTCCGCCGCGCCTTTCCCGTACCGGCGGCGAGGAGCCGCCCGGCGGTGCGGGCGCAGGAAAATCACACTTCAACCGCTATAATATAGCGCGGGATCGCTCTTTTTGCAACACCGGCTTTCCGCATCAGCTCCGCGCGGGAAATCCGCGCTGCCGCGCCGCCTCGTAGAGCAGGATCGTCGCCGCCGCCGCCACATTGAGCGAATCGATTTTGCCGAGCATCGGGATCCTGACGTTGATGTCGGAGTTCTCCAGCCAGAAGTCGGTCAGTCCGGTCTGTTCGGCGCCGACCACGATCGCGACCGCCTGCGTCATATCGACGTCGCAGTAACACTCTTCGACGTGGGGCGTCGCCGAGACGACGGCGATCCCGCGTTCGCGGAGCCATTGCCGGACGTTTTCGTTGGAGTCCTCGGCGAGCGGCACCGAGAAGAGCGCTCCGGTGCTGGCGCGGATCACGTTGGGATTGTAGATGTCGGTGCCGTGACCGCAGATGATGACTCCCGTCGCGTTGACCGCGTCGGCGCTGCGGAGCATCGAACCGAGGTTGCCGGGCTTCTCGATCGTCTCGGCGACGAGGTAGAGACCGCGGGGCGGGGCGGGCATGGCACCGAGGGTGTGTTCCTTCATCCGCATCACGGCGAGAAGTCCCTCCGGGCGGTCGCGGTAGGCGATCTTCCGGAGCAGCTGCGGCGCGAGCTGCCGCACCGGGACTCCGCGGGCGGCGAGCCTTTCGAGGAGCGGCATTTCGTTGGAACCCAGAAAATATTCGGGGGAGAAGAAACATTCGACGAGTTCCATGCCGTACTCTTCGGCGCGGGTGAGTTCCCGGTAGCCCTCGAGGAGGGTGACTTTTTCGCGGTCGCGGTCGCGGCGGTCGCGCAGCCGCACGAGATGTTTGACCGCTTCGTTGTGGGCGCTGGTGATGAGTTGAAAATCCATGATCTTGCGGTGGTTTTCCGCGGGGGCCTCCCGCGTTATGCTTCTTCGGGTTTCGCGCCGGAACTGCTCCGGATCCGGAGTTTCGGCGGCAGTTTGGTCTTGAGAAAGAGGTTGCGGCCGCGTCCCGAAACGAGGTGGGCGGCGACGCAGGCGGCGAGTTCCCGGCAGTCGAGCGAGATGGTGGTGAGTGCGGGATAGAGCTGTTCGCCGACCGGGAGGTCGTCGCATCCGCAGACCGCGATCTCCTCCGGAATGCGGATCTTCCGTTCGTGGAAAACGCGGTAGACTCCGGTCGCCATCTCGTCGGTGGTGAGGACCGCGTCGAATTTCACGCCGCGGTCGAGCGACTCCCGGATCGCCGCCGCCGCCTCGGAGGCGGAGAAACCGGAGCGGGGACGGAGGGCGGCTTCGGCGTTCCCGCCGCCGCAGCCGAGCGCCTCGTCGGCTCCGCGCCGGAATTCGTCGGAGAAGGAATTCCCCTCGGGTCCGGCAAGCACGAGGATGCGTTTTCTTCCCTGCCGGCGGAGATGTTCGGCGCCGAGGTATCCGGCGAGGCGGTCGTCAAAGGAGAATCCGCTGCACGAGGCGTTGAAGGACTCCGGAACCCGGCTGTCGACGAGGACCGCTCCGGCGGCGGCGCCGAGGAGCGCCTGAAGCTGTTCGGGGAGAAAGATCCCCATGATGATCGCCGCCGACGGATCGCGTTTGACCCGTTCCAGCAGCCGCATGAAGCTCTCCCATTCTCCGTCGGCGCAGCGGATCGTGCACTCGAATCCGTGCGACGAGAGTTCCTTGTCGAGCGCGGTGAGCAGCCGCAGATGGAAGTAGGAGAGATCGCCGCCGCTGCTGCCGAGGATCAGCTGGACCTGCCGCCGCTGCGACGACGCGAGCAGCGGACGCCCCTGACGGGCGCTGCGGATGTAGCCGAGACGCTCCGCGGCGCGGCGCACGAGGTCGCGCGTCTCGGGGCGCACGGGGGAATCCTCGCGCAGCGCGCGGCTGACGGTCATGGTGCTCACATGACAGGCTTCGGCGATCATGCCGAGCGTGATGTTGCGCGTTTCCCCCATACGAAGCTGCCGGACGTTCCCCGCGGTGTTAAATTGTGTTAAAACATAACATAGCGCGGCGCTCCCGTTTCCGCAAGCTCCCCGGGAAGAGAAAATACGTTTTTTTTGCAAAAAACGCCTTGCAAGCCGCCGGGTGCGGTGTTAAATTTAACTGCAAATCAGTTAAAACAACATCGGGCGGCGGATTTCTCCGGCGGGAGCGGGAGAGCGCCGCGCGGTCCCAACACGGAAAGGGTTTTCATCATGGCTGGATTTCAAGTCGTCCTCGGCTTCGACATGGAGACCGACATCGGCAGCTGGACCCCGTGGTACGAGGGCTTCGGCCCCGGCACGGAGGCGATCCTCCGGGTGCTGAAGCACCACGGCGTCACCGGAACCTTCTTCTTCACCGCCGATGCCGCCGAGAAGAATCCCGACGTGCTGCACAAGGTGCGCGACGCCGGGCATGAGATCGGCGCCCACACCCTCTTTCACGAAACGATCGGCGATCCGCTTTTCGAGATCCCCGGCATGATGCCGATCCTTCCGGAGGAGGTTCCCCACCGGATCCGTCTCAACACCGAGCGGGTCGAAGCGGTCGCCGGGATCCGGCCGAGCTCCTTCCGCTGCCCCCGGCTCTTCGGGTCGACCTCGGTGGTCAACGCGCTCGAAGAGCTCGGCTACAAGGCGGATGCGACCTATCCGCTCTACTACTACCGCAAGCAGCTGCGTCCCTACCATCCGAGCCGCGAAAACTGGCTGGAGAAGGGCGACATGAAGATCATCGAGATCCCGAATTTCGCCGACCTCTCGATGGAGTCGCACGATCCCTACGGGCGCGATCTCGACCAGTGGCCGCTCTGGAGGCTCGAAGGCGCCGAGGCGTTGATGAAGCACGTTCACGGCTACATGGAGTTCTGCCGCCGGGGGAAGACCGATCCCTTCATCTGCACCTACATGCATCCGTGGGAGTTCCACGAGATGCCGCAGGGGCTTCTCCACTACGGGGAAGGCTCGGTGCAGCCCGACGAATTCATCGTCCGCAACTGCGGCGCCTACGCCGAGGAGCAGCTCGACCGCTGGATCGGCATGCTCAAGGCGGAAGGCGCGCAATTCCGTCAGGCGCGGGAGGTCGAGATCGACTGATCCCGAGACCGTATCGCGAACCGGCGCCGTCCCCCGAAGCGGGGGGCGGCGTTTTTTCGTTTTCCGAGGAGAGGGAGGGTCACGCGCGGCGTCGGCTGTCGAGGACACGCTGCAGTGCGATGCCGAGAAGCTGCATGGTCCAGTCGACGTCGGAGCCGGCGCGGTGGGCGCACGCTCCTTCGGCGTCATCGAGCTGGAAGACGCGGCGGAGCGCCTGCAGCCGGTAGGAGGGCAGTCCCGGATGGGTGCTGCGCAGCAGCCGCACCGAGTCGATCGTCTTTCCCTGCCAGAGGGGCATGCCGCAGCGGGCGAGGCTCTCCTGAAGGAAGCCGAGGTCGAAGCGGGCGTTGTGGGCGACCAGCGTCGATCCCGCCGCGAACTCCACGAACTCCGCGCCGACCGCCGCGAAACCGGGGGCGTCGGCGACCATTTCGTCGGTGATGTGGTGGATCGAGATCACGCCGACGGGGATGCGGCGTCCGGGGTTGACGAGCGAACCGAAGCGGCGCAGCGTGCCGTCGCGCTCCATCCTGAGCGCCGCCAGTTCGACGATGCGGTCGGCGGCGGGACTCATCCCGGTGGTTTCCACATCGAAGACGGTGAAGGGACCGAGCTCGTACCAGCGCGTCACCGCCGGTATCCTTCCGGGAACTTCAGCTGCCACTCCCACGCCGAGGAGATGATGTCGTCGGCGTTCTCGAAACGCGGCTTCCAGCCGAGTTCGCGGCGGGCGAGTTCACTGCAGGCGATCAGGCGCGGCGGATCGCCGGGACGGCGCGGCGCGACCTCGTAATTCACCTTCCTGCCGGTGACGCGCTCCGCCGCCGCGATGATCTCCAGCACCGAGAGTCCGTTGCTGGTGCCGAGGTTGTAGCATCCGCTCCGGGGGGCGGAGAGCGCCAGCTCGTGCGCCTGCGCGAGATCGAGGATGTGGATGTAGTCGCGGATGCAGCTGCCGTCCGGCGTCGGATAGTCGTCGCCGTAGAGCATCAGCTTGTCGCGCTTGCCGCGCACCGTCTGGAGGATCAGCGGGATCAGGTGGCTTTCGGGCCGGTGGTCCTCGCCGTGGAGGGGGGTCGCCCCCGCCGCGTTGAAGTAGCGCAGCGCGGTGCAGGTGAATCCGTAGACTTCGGAGTACCAGCGCAGGACCTTCTCGAAACAGAGTTTCGATTCTCCGTAGGGATTGATCGGTTTCTGGGGAGCGCTTTCGTCGATCGGGGTCTTTTCCGGTTCGCCGAAGGTCGCCGCGGTGCTCGAAAAGACGAAGCGGGGCACTTCTCCCGCCACCGCCGCGTCGGCGAGATTGATCGCGTTGCAGAGGTTGTTGCGGAAATATTTGGCGGGGTCCTTCATCGACTCCCCGACCAGCGAAAAGGCGGCGAAGTGCATGATGCCGTCGAAATGCTCCCGACGGCACAGCCCGACGACGAGGTCGCGGTCGGCGAGGTTGCCCTCGACGAATTCGGCACGGGGATCCACCGCGTCGCGGTGTCCGGTGATCAGTGCGTCGAAGACCGTCACCCGGTATCCGCGGTCGAGCAGATATTCGGTGCAGGCGCTGCCGATGTAGCCGGCTCCGCCGGCGACGAGAATATGTTTCACGGTTCCTCCTTTGTGGTTCGGGAAAGTCGGCGTTTCTGCGGCGGCCGCCCGGGGGGGGAGAATACGGTTCCCGGCGAGCTTCCGCAATACGCCGTATACTTTACATCCTCGCCGCCGTCATTGCAAGCTTTGGCGTGCAAAAAATCCCGGCGCCTTCACGGGGCGGTACTGCCAAAAGCAGCGCCGATGCTTTGCTCGTCTCAAAACCGGGCTCCGCCGGAGCGCCCTCGGGGTTTGGCGCTGAGGCTGAACCCACTCGGGACTGCCGGCTGATCCCGTTCCCGAATCCTTCGCAAAATCATCTGGCAGCCTTTTGGCAGTGCCGCCTCACGGGAGCGTCCGCCCGGCTTCCGTCCCGGTATCGTGGGTGAAAAAGAAAACCTGACGGCGTTCGGCGAAGTTCCGGAGCCGCCCGATCACCGCGGCGCGGCGCTCCGGATCGAAGTTGACGCCGATGTCGTCGAAGATCACCGGCATCGACTCGGCGCCTCCCGCTTCGCGGGCTTCGATGAGTGCGAGGCGCATGGCGAGCATCAGCTGTTCGCGGGTGCCGCGCGACAGAAGCTCGAAGGTCTTGTCGAGTCCCGTTTCTCCGTCGCTTACGGTGAGTTCCCCGCTGCCCGCCGAACGGAAGCATCGGGTGTAGCGGCCCCCGGTGAAGGCGGTGAAATCCCCGGCGGCGCGGCGGATCACCTCCGGCTGGGACTCCCGTTCGTAGCGCTCGATCGCAAGGTCGAGGAGACGCTGCGCCCCGTGGAGCGTCAGCAGGCGGCGGAGCGCGTCGCGCATTTCGCCGCGGATCCCGTCGAGACGGGTCTCCAGCGCGGCCGGATCTCCCGTCGCGGAGAGGCGCGCCTCCTCTCTGGCGGCTCCGGCGGCGTTCGAGGCTTCGGCGGCGGCGCGGGCGCATTCCGCGGCTTCGCGGTTCCACGACTCCATATCGCGGCGGAGCGCGTCGGCATCGGTCCCGGCAAGGCGTTCCCGGAGTTCGCGGGCGTTTTCGCCGCCCCCGGCGAGGCGCTCGAAGGCGCGGCGCGAGCTTTCGGCGGCGGAGCGGGCGCGGAGGAAGGCGTCGCGCCGTTCGAGCAGTGCGGCGAAGGAGTCGTCGCCGCTGACGCCGAGCGAAGCGTCGAAATCGGCAAGCGCGCGTCGCGCATCCTCGAGCCGTCCGCGGCGCTCCCGGCGTTCGCGGAGGGCGCGGAGTTCGGCTCCGAATCCGGCGGGATCCCCGGCGGAGAGCGCGTAGCGGCGGCGGAATTCTCCGACGGCGGCGGCGGTCTCCTCCTCCTCCCGGCGGCGTGCGAGGCTCCGGCGGCGGAGGAGCAGCCCCCCGGTCCCGGCGAAAAGGCATGCGGCGGGGAAAAGCGCTCCGGGGAGAAGCGCCGGAACGGCAAGGAAAAGCGCGGCGGTTCCGGCGAGAAGGCACGCGGCGGCTCCGGCGAGGAGGAGCGCGGCGGCGGTCGGCGGCGGTGCGGTCCGGGCCGCCGCGAGCGTCTCCCGCAGGAGTTCGTCGGCGCGCCGGAAGACGCTTTCGTCGATTTCGGGGTCGTCGGGGGCGGGGGGAGGGTCGTCGGCGCAGCCGCGTTCGGCGCGTCGGAGGTTTTCGAGCAGTTCGCCGCGGCGGCTCCGCCAGTCGCCCGGCACGTCGGGGAGCGCCGGGAGACGGGTGAGGCGCGCGGAATTTTCTTCGCTTTCGCGGAGCAGCGTCAGCATCCGGAGCTCCTCCCCGGCGCGTCGGCAGTCGGCGTCGAGTTTTCTGCGCCGGGCTTCGGCGCGCTCCGCTTCGAGGGAGAGGCGTTCGGCGCGTCGGAGCGCCTCCTCCGCGCGCGGGCGTGCCGCTTCCGCCTTCCGGATCTCCTCCGCGAGCGTTTCGTATTCGGCGCGGAGCCTGCCGATCTCGGAATTCGCGCTGCGCAGTTTGAAGATCGCCTTCGCCTCCTCTTCCAGATCGCGGCGGAGCCGGGTCGGCGAAACTCCCGCCGCGGCGAGGGGCGCGCCGTAGAAACGGCGGCGGATCTCGCCGCTGTCGAGCGCCGAGAGGGAGGAGAGTTCGTCGAGGGTGATCGCGTAGATGCGGTTGTACCATTCGCCGGAGAGTCCGGTGAGGCGCAGGAATTCCTCGTCGGCGGCTTCGTTGACCCTGCCGTCGGCGGTTTCGAGGCGCAGTTTGCCGTTGCTGCGGTGGCGCGAGATCCGGAGCGTTGCCCCGTTGTCGAGTTCGAGGAGCGCCGAGCCTCCGAATTCTTCGGAGTCCTTCATCCCGGGCGGCAGGTAGCGGTTCCCCGCGCGGCGGCCGTCGGGGAATCCGAAGAAGAGGCGGCGGATGAATTCGAGCGTCGTCGTCTTGCCCGCTTCGTTCTTCTCCCCGATCACCGCGAATCCCGGCGGAAAGGCGCGGGTGTGATCGCGGAAACAGCCGAAACGGTCGATATGGATTTCGCGGATCCTCATGCTTCTTTGCCTCCTCCGGCTCCGGCGAGGCGGTCGATCAGCAGATTTGCGGCGTCGTCGGCGATCGTTTCGAATTCTTCGTCGGAGAAAGCGTCGAAGGTCCGCGAGGGGAGCCGCAGCGACGCGAGGTAATCCCGCAATTCGCCGGGGAGCGCGCCGCGGACCGCTTCGACTTCGGCGGCGAGACCCTCCCGGCGGGAGGCGGCAAGGGGCGCGGCGGTGGCGATCCGCACCGATTCGAGGCGGCAGCCGGGCGGCAGAAGACCGGCGCAGAGGCGGTGGAGTTCCTCGGGATCCTCGCGGCGCAGGGCGTCGTTGAGCGGGGTGGCGCCGCGGAAGACGACGCGCAGCAGCACTTCGCCGGGAGCGCCGTCGGCGGCGCGGCGCGCGGCTTCCCCGAGCAGTTCCCGCAGCCGGGAGAAGTTCCGCGCTCCGGCGGGCGCTTCGACGGAGACGACTTCGAACCGGATCTCGTCGACGGGGTGCGCTTCGATTTCGATGCGGCGGTCCGCGCCGACCCGGACGAGCCGCGCACAGCGCGCTCCCGTCTCGATCACGGAACGTCCCTGCGGCGATCCGGGATAGACCGCCGCCGCCGGTTCTTCGGCGAGGATCGCCGGGGTGTGGACGTGCCCCAGCGCCCAGTAGTCGGCGGCGCCGGAGTCGAGCAGTTCGGAGAGCGGGGCGGGGGCGTAAGGCTCGAAGCCGGGGATCCCCCCGATGTTGGCGTGAAGGAGCGCGATGCGGAATCCGGGCGCACCGCGCAGCGCCGCCGCGAGCTGCGGCACGAGGTCGCGTTTTTCGGCGGCGCAGCCGTGGCTGATTCCGGCGACGGTGGCGACGGCTTCGCCGCCGATCCTCACCGTCTCCGCGTCGGCGGTCCCGGCGGGGAAGAGGCGGAAGTTCTCCGGCGCGTCGAAGGCGTCGGGCCACGGCAGATAGTCGTGATTTCCGGCGACGGCGAAGACGCGGATCCCCGCGTCGCCGAGAAACTCGAGGGTCTTCCGGAACTCCGCGAGGGAGGCGAGCGAGAGTTCGCGGGAGTCGAAGATATCCCCGGCGAGGAGCAGAAAAGCCGCCCTTTCGCGGCGGGCGAGTTTCGCGATCCGCCGGAATGCGGCGAAGGGGGCGGCGGCGAGACGGGCGGCGGCTTCCGGAGTCCCGCGGCGCCCCAGCCCCCGGAACGGCGCTCCCAGATGGAGATCGGCGGCGTGGAGAAAGGTGAACCCCGTCACAGAGAGATCCCCTTGAGCTTCTGATAGAGGGCGAAAGCGCCGTCGTCGGTCATCGAAGTGAGGTAGTCGAGGATCCGCAGCAGCCGCCGGTAGCCGCTCTCGGAGCCGTCGGCGCCGGGATCCCGCTGGGGGAGCAGCGCGCAGAAGCGCCGGCTGCGGAAGCTGGCGGGGGGACCGCCCGCCTGTTCCGCGGCGATCTCCTCCGCGCAGGGAACGAAGATGTCGAGCAACCCGGAGACGAGTTCGAATCCGGCGGCGACGACTTCGGCGATGCGGCGGTGGTTGTAGATCCGCTCGACGCTGATCCGGCGGATCTCGTGCAGCGCGTCGCGGGCGGGGATCAGATCGAGCAGCGGGAGCGTCTGCGAACCGCAGATCAGCCCGTCGTGGCATTCGGCGAAGGCGCGGGACGCCTGATCGACCAGGGAGCCGATCGCCTTGGCGCGCAGAAATTCCGCCCGGAGCTGCGCCGAGGGGATCTTCGGCAGCTGCTCCTCCACTTCCGTTTCGGCGATCACCGCGAGGAAGCAGCGCTCGAGGTCGGCGTAGGGAACCAGTCCGAGTCGGTGGGCGTCTTCGAAATCGACGATGAGATAGGCGATGTCGTCGGCGGCTTCGAGGAGAAACGAGAGCGGATGGCGCTGCCAGCATTCCTCCCCGGTCTTCTCCAGACCGCAGTGGTCGGCGACTTCGGCGAAGAACTCGCGTTCGGAACGGAAGAAATTGAACTTCTTCAATCCGCCGGTGGAGGAGGCGGGGTACTTCACCAGCGTCGCAAGCGTGGGGGCGGTGAGCTGCATGCCGCCGTAGCGGTTGTCCATCTCCAGCCGGGTCAGCACCCGGAATCCCTGCGCGTTGCCCTCGTAGCGCTCGATGTCGGCGGCTTCTTCGGGCGTCATCGAACGCCGCAGTTCCGCCGCGGCGGGGGAGTGGGTGAACCAGTGGCGGATCGCCTCCTCGCCGGGATGTCCCAGCGGCGGATTGCCGATGTCATGCGCGAGCGCGGCGGCGGCGACGATCGCGCCCACGTCGCTCGGCTGGGCGCCGCCGGTGTCGAATTTCTCGCAGAGAAAGCTGCCGGCGAGACGTCCGAGGGAGCGCCCGATGGAGCTGGTTTCGATGCTGTGGGTGAGGCGGGTCCGCACGGAATCGGTACGGGAGAGGGGAAAGACCTGAGTCTTGTCCTGCAGGCGGCGGAAGCTCCCCGAGAAGACGATGCGGTCGAAGTCCTGATGGAAGGGGGAGCGTTGGGGGAGAAAATCAGCGGCGTCGGCGCACCCGAGACGGTGGGGCGCCAGAAGTTTTTTCCATTTCATACGGGGTGACCTCGGCTTGCGCGTTCCGGAGCTTTCACTCCTGTTCCCGGAGGCGGCGGATGCCGCGCAGCGAGGAACGGACGAATTCGATCGGATGCCCCGGCTCCGTCTCGAAGACGACGACGGACGGGGTCTCCGCTTTGATGATGCCGCGTCTGACGACGCCGTCCCGGTCGACGACCTCGTGGGTCGGGAGCCAGCGCATCGAACGCAGCGAGGAGCGTTTGACTTCGACCTGTACGCCGGGTTCCATGCCGAAAAGGAGATTCGCCGCGTCTTCGGCGATGAGGATCCCGCGGCGGGATTCCCCGTTCAGGTAGACGATCTCGCAGTCGGGGACCCACATCCGCGCTTCGACCGAACTCTCCTGCCCCTTCCGGACGGTGAAGACGATCTCCTTGCGGGTCGGGAGCGCCCGCGGATGGCTCATGCCGAGGCGGTAGGAGCCGGGCGTGAGATCGCGGAGCACCACCGGCGAGACCTCCTTGCTGTCGCCGGGCAGCGGCTTGACCGTGCCGATCGGCGCGCCGTTGAGCGTCAGCGCCACCCCCGCGGGACGGACGACGACCCGGCAGCTGCCGACTCCCGAAGCGAGGCGGAAGGCGACGGTTTCGCGGCTGCCCGCGACCAGTTTGATCTCGCGTTCGACGGCTTCGTGGAGCGGCAGCGCGGCGCGCACGAGATAGCTGCCGGCGGAAAGATTCTCGATGACGCACGGCGTGACGCCGCGTTTTTCGCCGTTGAGGAAGATCTCCGCGCCCTGCGGTTCGCTTTCGACGGTGAGCCGCGCCGGTTTCATGGCAAGTTCGCAGCGCACCTTCGCTTTGCCGCCGCGTTTGAGGGTGACGGTCTGTTCGGCGGGGATGCATCCGGCGAGCTCCATCCGCACCCGGTAGCGGCCTTCGGCGCGCTCGATGCGTTTCGGGGTGACTCCCGATTCGACGCCGTCGATCAGGATTCTGGCGCCCGCGGGCACGCTCTCGAAGATCAGTACCCCGGTGTTGTGTTCGAGGCGTCCGCGAACCAGCACCGGCCGCGCGTCGGCGATCCGCCACTTCACTTCGCGGTCGGCGTAGCCGGGGAGCTTCAGCAGCGCCTTGTGTTCGCCCGCAGGCAGATCGGAGATGACCGCCGGCGTGGTCCCGATCGGCGCGCCGCCGAAGAAGACCTGCGCTCCGGCGGGTTCCGACTCGATCAGCGCCGCGGAGTTTTCCGGCTCCAGTTCCGCGCGGAGCGAAAGACGGTCGTCGCGCACGACGTCGACGAAATAGTAGCGGTCGCGGTGTCCCGGCGCGGCACATTTGACGAGGTAACGCTTCGCGGCGAGGCGGAGCCGCTGCGGATTCTTCTGAAAAGTCTTGCCGGCGATGGTGGTTTGCAGTCCCTCCGGACCGCTGATCTCCAGCACGCCGCGCGGCGGCGCGTCGTCGCCTCCGCAGCCCGCGATCAGCGACAGCAGAAGAGCCGGAAACAGATACAAGAGAGATCTTCGCATGGTCAGCGGCTCCTCCTGCCGGAGTTGTCGAGCAGGAAAAGTTTGCGGCGCGCCTGATCGTACTGGCGGGAGTCGGAGTCAACCAGATCCATGATCTGCTTGAGGGTCTGACGCGTCATCGCCCGGTTGCCGAGTTTTTCCTGCCGGATCAGCTCGAAATTGAGTTCCTTGAAACGCTGTTTGCGCAGTTCCGTCGCCTCGGCGAGCCGTTTGGAGGCGCGCGCCCAGAGCGCGGGCCGCGGGGAGAACTGCTCCAGATAAGTCACCGTCTGGGAATAGCGGTGGATCGCTTCGCGCAGATTGCTGTAATTCGCCTCGCGGTTTTCGTAGAGGTCCTCGGCTTTGGAGAAGCTCTCCGCGGCGAGTTCCCGGAGCTGTTCGGGGGTGAGCGAAATCGTCTTGAGACCGTGGTTTTCGGCGAAGTCGTCCACCGCGTCCTCGATCTTGCGGACCTCCTGCGGCACCGTCTCCCCGTCGATCCTGAACTCGGAGATCTTGCCGTCGGCGACGAGGGTGATCCGCCGTCGGACCGACTGCCGTTCCCGCGGTTCCGGCGGCGGATTCATCCGGGCGATGCCCGAGGCGCGGACCGCCTCGCGGAAAAGTTGGACCCCGCGCGGTTCCCCGACCGAACGCCGGAGGGAACGGTGGTGGCGGATGTCGTCGAGCGTCATTTCGGCGGAGTCCTTTTCGACGGTCAGCGCGAAGCGGAAGACGTTGTCGCGGGAGAAGATCGTCCGCTCGTAGCGGAAGACGAAATCCCCCTCCTGCCGGGGCGCTTCGCCCGGAGCCGCGGCGGGGCTCCCGTGCGCGGAGAACTTTTTCATGCAGAAGGAGATGACCCCGATCACGATGATGGCGAGCGAGACATAGAAGATGATGCTTCTGACGATCCGCGGCAGGCGCTCCCGGAGCGGGGCGGGCGCGGGTTCCGTTTTTTTCTCTTTCGCCGCCGTTTCGGGATCGTTTTCCGCAAAGAGCGACGGCGTTTCGCCGGAGTTTTCCTCCGGCGGAGAAGCGAGTCCGTCGGGGATCATCCGCGTTTCCGCTCCCGTGAATCCGGCGTCGGCAAGTTCGTCGGGCGGAGCGAGGAAGGGTTCCGGGATCGGCACCGTGATCTTCACCTCGGCTGGTTCGTCGGCGAAACGGCTGCCGCCGGAACCGCTTTCTTCGTCGGAGAGGTCGATGCGCATGCACTGTTCGCCGATCTCGATGTCGTCGCCTTCGCGGATCTCGACTTCGCCCGAGATCCGGACACCGTTGACCTTGATCCCGTTGGTGCTGCCGAGGTCGGAGAGCTTCCAGCGCCCGTCGTCGTCCCGGCGGATCTGGGCGTGGCGGCGGGAGACCCCGTCGGTCATCAGGCAGAGTTCGTTTTCCTCGCCGCGTCCGATCCGGATCAGTTTTTCGCTGAAGTCGGCGACATTGCCGACCAGCAGCCCCTTGGTGAAAATGACTTTCATGATTCTTCCCGCGCAACGGTCCTGACTGACAGAGGAGACACTCCGCTCTTTAAGATAGCCTTCTTCGCCAATTTTTCAATGGCGTCTCCCGTCAAAGACGAATTCAAATTCAACAAATCGCCGATTTCGCAGCCCGAAGCCTCCGCGGTTCCGGCGGGCAGTTCGATCACGCTGCGGGCGCGGCTCCCCCCGAAGGCGAACCGCCACGGCGCGAGATCGCGGCGGATCGCGGCGACGCGGTTTTCGCCGTCGAGAAAGACCGCGTCGATCGGGATCGACATCCAGCAGCTGTGGATGGAGGAACACCGCTCGAAGACCAGCGCGTCGAATTCCCCCGGCACGAAGCGTCGGCAGATCATTCCCCGGAGCCGCTCCCACGGCGAGACCGCCCAGCGCGGATGCTCCGCCAGATAGCTGCGCCGTGTGAGATCGAAGATCATCGCGTCACCGGAACATGCGGATCGTCTGCAGCGCGAGCGGTCCGAGCAGAATGATGAAGACCGCCGGCAGAATGAAGAGCGCCACCGGCAGCAGGATCTTCACCGCCGCCTGATTCGCCATCTCCTCGGCGAGCGAAAAACGTTTGCCCCGCTGCATGTCGCTCTGGATCCGCAGCAGCTGCACGATGCTTACGCCGAGCTCCTCCGCCTGCACGATCGCGTTGACGGTCGCGGTGAGATCGCTCTGGCGGACCCGCTTCGCCATGTCGCGCAGCGCCTCGCCGCGCGGTCGGCCCAGCTGGATCTCCTGAAAGGCGCGGGTCAGCTCGTCGCCGAGCGCATCCGGACGGCGGCGGGCGAGGATGTCGCGCAGCGAAGAGACCAGATCCTTGCCGGAATCCACCGAGAGCGTCAGCAGATCGAGCACGTTGGGGAGCGCCTTCATGATCTCGGTGTGGCGCTTCCTGATGACCGCGCGCAGCCAGATCGACGGATAGAGCATGAGCAGCACGCCGATCACCGTCGAAAGCACCGTTTCGCCGCTCATCACTCCGAAGAGCATGAAGCCCGCGCCGACCAGAAAGGCGGCGATCTTCAGGGAAACCATCTCCGCTCCGGTCAGCGTTTCCGCGTATCCCGCCTGCTGAAGCATGCCGAGCTCCGTCTCGCACCAGCGGCGGCAGTTCTCGCCGCTCACCGAGGGTCGGATCAGCCGCGCCGCCGGCAGCAGCAGTTTGAGGATCAGCGGGAGCGGCAGCGCAAATTCGCTTCGCACTTCTCCGCGCGCCGCGGCGCGCGCCTCCGCTCCGCTCCGCATGAGGAAAAGCGAAAAACTGCCGACCGCGATCCCCGCGGCGAGCGACGCCAGAAACTCCATGACGGCGGAATACATGAGGCGCGTTTCTCCTTTTCCTCAGACTTCGATGGTGGTGATTTTGCGGATCGTCAGGAATCCGGCGACGACCAGCATCGTGACCACTCCGATCGCGATGAATCCCAGCGGCGTCGCAAGAAACCCCTCCAGCATCTGCGGGCTTACCACCGAAAGACCCAGCAGCAGCAGATAGGGGACCGCGCCGATCACCAGCGCCTGAAGCCGTCCCATCGCGGTGAGCGCCCGCACCTTGCGATGGATCCGCAGGCGCTCCCGGATCAGCGCGGCGACCCGTTCGAGCACGCCGGTGAGTTCGCCCCCGGTCTGGCGCGCGGTGATGATCGCCGTCGCCACCAGGTCGAGGTCGTCGCATTCCAGACGGCGGCACATGTTGTCGAGCGCCTGATCGAGCGGCACTCCGAGGCGGATCTCCTGGATCAGAAGCCGGAATTCGACCGAGAGAGGATGCACGTCCTGCTCCGCGATCTCCTCCAGCGCCTGCGTGATCGAAAAGCCCGCCTTGAGCGAACTCGACATCATGTTGAGAGCATCCTCGAGCTGGAAGTCGAATTTTTCCAGCCGCCTCCTGCGCAGCACCCGCAGCACCAGACGCGGTACCGGAAAGAGCGCCGCGCCCACGGCGAGCGCCGCCGCCGCGGTCCACCCGAAGGAAAGCTCCTCCGAACGGGTCGCCGCCGTCACCATCACCAGGATCGCCCCGGTGACGGCGAGCGCGATGCCGAGGTCGAGGATCCGCGCGGGAGGCATCTGGATCAGCACGTCGTCGAGTTCGGCGCTGGTTTCGCGCAGATAGCGTTCGCGGTAGCGGCTCCCCACGAAGATCGCGAACTCCGCCAGCACCAGCATCGCCAGCGTCACCGCGGCGAAGGCGCAGAGCGCCGGCCAGAACGAAGCGTCGAACACCATTGGGGAACCTTCCTCCGGTCCGTCAGCGGGACTGGTGCATTTTGTTGCAGATAAGAGTGTCGAGATCGAGTTTTTCGATGTACCGCCAGTCGGCGGAAATGAGCTGCCAGCAGAGGTAGACCGTGTCGCGGTCGCCTTCGTGCCGGATCACGAAGCCGTTGTTCTTTTTCAGCAGGATGCGTTTCAGCGCAGCGTCGAGACCGGTTTTCGCCTCGTTCTTCGCCTTCTTTGCTCCCGGTTCTTCCCGCTCCGCCTCCGCCTCCGCGTCGCCCGCGTCCTCGTCCCGAGGCTGGAGTTCGCTGCCGGAGATGAGCGTGTTGCCGTTCCCGTCGATCAGGAATTTTTCGAGTACCATATCGCCGCAGTTGCCGTTTTTCCGGAGCGCGGCGACCAGTTCGGAGAGCTGGAGATCCAGTCCGGCGACCCCGTGGAAGCGCCCCGTGGCGTCGATCATCGGTATCGTGCAGCGCAGCACCGGATCTTTCCCTTCGCCGAGAACGTGACGGCCCCAGATCGCGTCTTGGAATCCGTCTTTTTTCATCCCCTCCGCATACCACGGCTGGCGCCGCGGATCGAATCCGCTGGCGATCGGCGATGCCGGGAAGAGGAGCAGCAGACCGTCGTCGAAGCCGAAGTAGACTCTCGATACCGGCAAGCCGCTGCGGGACGCGTCGCCGCTCTGCCGCTCCGCGTCTCCGCGCAGCAGGCGCCGGATCCTCGGTTTCAGGAGCGCGATGCCGGCAAGTTGCTGGCGGAGATGCGGGACTTTCGCGCCCGGCGCGAGGTGCCAGGCTAGGGAACATCCTTCATTTCCTTTCGATGGCTGCGCGGCTGCTGCGGTTTTTTTCTTCGCCGTCTTTCCGGCGGCGCGAGGCGCTGCGGATTTTTTCTTCGCCGTCGTTCCGGCGGCACGAGGCGCTGCGCCGACGGCGGGATTCTGGTCGGCGGCGTCCCGCAGATGCATCACTGCGTCGGAGGCCGCCGAGAGCAGCAGTTCGTAGCGGGTGAGCATCCGGTCGAGGAGGAACCCGGACTGGCTGCATCTGTCGAGCGCTTCGCGGATCGCCAGCGCCTGCTGGTTGTGTTCCTTTTCGCGGTAGATCCGGTGGTAGAGGGTGCTGAGGATCCCGATCGCGCCGAGCAGAAGTCCGGTCAGCACCAGCAAGAGCATCAGCCGCTGCCGCCGGGCGCACCAGCGCGCGAGCTTGCCGAACCACGATTCCCGCCGCGCCGAGACCGCTTCGCCGCGCAGAAAACGCCGCAGATCGGCGGCGAGATCGTCGACGGAGCTGTAACGCTCTTCCCGCCGCGGGGCGATCGCCTTGAGCACGATCGCCTTGATGTCGGGCGAGACTTCGTACTTGAACCGGTGGCGCAGCGGACGCATCGCTCCGTGGCGGATCCGGTGCAGCAGCATCGTGTAGTCGTTTCCCTCGAAGGCGGGAGCGAGAAAGACCATTTCGTAGAGGATCAGACCGAGCGAATAGATGTCGGCGCGCTGGTCGCAGTAAAGTCCGTTCGCCGCCTCCGGCGAAAGATAGCGGGGCGTTCCGGCGATCTTCTGGGGCGTCTTCCATTTGCCGGGATCGAAATCCGGTTCATGGATCAGCCGCGCGAGTCCCCAGTCCATCAGGTACGCCTCGCCCGCTTCGCCCAGCATGACGTTCTCGGGCTTGAGGTCGCAGTGCATCACGTTGCGCGAGTGGGCGTAGGCGAGCGCGTCGCAGATCCTGAGCACGATCTCCAGCCGTTCCGCGAGGCGGGTGGATTCGTGGTTGATCGACACCCGGTTCTCCTCGTATGCTTTGGTGATCTCGTCGAAGCGGGTTTTGAGCGAAGTGCCGCGGATGATCTTCATCGTAAGGTGCAGACCGCCGTGTTCGTCGGTGTTGATCGAATAGATCGGCACGATGCCGGGATGATCCAGCTGCGCGGTGATCCTCGCCTCGTTGATGAAGGCGGCGCGGGCGTCGGGACGGTCGATGAGTTCCGCCCGGAGCGATTTGATCGCCACCTGACGGTGGAGGTTGAGGTCTTCGCCCTTGAAGATCTCCGCCTGCCCGCCGACGGCGAAGCAATTGCCCTTCCGGTAGGTCCCGTCGAGGGGCGCCGCGTGGACCGGTTCGGCGGTTTTGTCGGAGATCGGCGGCGGAGGCGTCGCCAGCTGGGTCATGCCGGAGTGGAGCGTGATCCGGCGGGAACCGCTCCCCGTCTGGGGGATCGCGGTGCTGCCGTCCGGATTGAGCTTCACCGTCACGTCGATATCGACGGAAGAAGTTCCGTTTTCGTTCGTCGGAATCCCGTTTTCCATCGTCTGTTGCCGCTCCCTGTTGCCGAACCTGCCGCGGATCTACCGGATCCCGCGCAGAAAATAGCGTTTGAAAAACCGTTCCGGATCGAGGGAACGCTTGGCGTGCCGCAGCGTTTCCTCGTTCATATCCTGTTCCCTGTTCATGAAGGTCGCCTTGCCGCGCAGGGCGATCGCCAGCTGCCATGTGAGCGTCTGCGACGCGCCCTTGACCGAGTGATCCGCCTTCTCGAAGTGCACATCGACGGTGCTTGCCGGCAGCATGCTGAAAACCGAAAAGCCGGCGGGGAAATCCGGTTCCGCATAGAGGATGATCCCGTCGAGCTTGAGGGTCTCGAAATTCGCCCAGGTCCGTTCGAGTGCCATCGCCTCCTCTTCGAGGAATTCGCAGGGGGTCAGCCGCGAATTGAGTTCCGTCGCCAGCTTCGCCGCGACCTCGATCCCGTCGCCCGCGATGCGCTGCACCGAGGCGTAGGGCCAGCTCGCCTGAAACTGCTTGACCAGATTGTGCTTTTTGCGGAGCTTCGGACCGACGAAATTCGCCACCTTCTCGACGGAGAAGAGGTAGTCGATCGCCCCTTCGTCGAACTCGATCTCGAAGTAGCGGTCGCAGTCGCTGTGGCGGTCGAGAAATTCCTCCGGCACATCGTAGATGCCGCCGTCGGAGAGTCCCGCGTCGACAAAGGCGTCGTTGATCTCCTTGAGGAGTTCCGGCGGAGTCCACTCGCCGATGGGATAGTGGATCGTGCGGTTTGCCCGCTCGCAGACCACCAGCCTTCCGGCGACCGGGGCGTAGACGAGGTCGTAAGGCTTCTGATAGGCGAAAAGATTGACGAAACTGCATTCGCAGCTCTGGCTGCCCATGCGGGCGATCTCGGCTTCGAAAAGGGGCTGATCCGCCAGCGTGATCGGCCGCAGCGAATTCGGAACGATTTTCACGATTCCACCTGATCTCTCATTTGGTTTGCCCGAAGTCTCCCGCATCCCCGCCTCGCCGGAACGGGCGTTCCGGCGGCCGCGGGGCGCGTCGGGTACGGGCGTCGGCGGTTATTCCCAGAGGTTGTCGTCCTGAAGCATGATGCCGGCGCCGTTCACCACGGCGTTGAGCGGCTCTTCGGAGACGAAGACCGGCAGCCCGGTCTCCTCGGTCAGCAGCTTGTCCAGTCCGGGGAGCAGGGCTCCGCCGCCGGCGAGCATGATGCCGCGGTCGATCAGATCTGCCGCGAGCTCCGGCGGGCACTGGTCGAGGGTCGCCCGCACCGCCTCGAGGACCGACGTGATCGGCTCCTGAAGCGCGATCCGGATCTCGGCGGCGGTCACCCGGACCGTTTTCGGCACCCGGGAGATCATATCCAGACCCTTGACGTCCATCTCCTCCTCGTCCTTGAGGGGGTAGACGCTGCCGATCTTGATCTTGATCCGCTCGGCGGCGTTCGGACCGATGGTCAGCTGATGGACCTTCTTGAGGTGCTGGGCGATCACTTCATCGAGGGTGTCGCCCCCCATCCGCACGCTCTTGTTGCTGACGATGCCGGAGAGGGAGATCACCGCGACTTCGGTGGTCCCGCCGCCGATGTCGACGATCATGCTTCCCGATGGTTCCGCCACCGGCAGACCGACGCCGACCGCGGACGCCATCGGCTCGTCGACCAGCGCCACTGCTCCCGCGCCGGCGTGGCGGGCGCTGTCCTTGACCGCGCGGTTTTCGACGCCGGTGATGCCCGACGGCACCGCGACCAGCACCCGGGGGTGCAGCAGCCGCTTGTGCCTCGGCATCTTGCGGATCGCCTCCTGCATGAAATAACGCAGCATTTCCTCGGTGATCTCGAAATTGGCGATCACGCCTTCCTTCATCGGACGGACCACCGACAGATTGGGGTGGCACTTGCCGAGCATTTCCTTCGCCTCGCGCCCCACCGCGACGACTTCGCGGGTGCTGACCTTGATCGCAACCACCGAAGGCTCCGCGAGCACGACGCCGTGATCCCGCACATAGACGAGGCAGTTGGCTGTTCCGAGGTCGATCGCGATGTCGGTCGAGAACAGCTTGGTTAATGTTTGCATGCTCACTGTCTTGCCGCTCCGTTATGTTATGTTGCCGATTCTGACACAATCATATTTTTGAAGAACAAAAAATATACTTGCACAATACAATACTTTTTTTTTCCGAAAATGCAAGCAGATTCGGCGATTTTCTGCCGAGAAAAATGTCTTTGCGCCTTGTAAAAGTAAACGCAGCACCCCGAGAGGGCGGTGTGGCGTTTTAATTTGTCCAAACCCCACCGTGGCGTTTGATCTGACAAAGGAGGGGGGTGGCGTTTACTCTGTCCAAAGGGCGAAAGGAGTGGTATGCTATGAGTCGGAAAGCCCCCCTCCCTCCGGCGCCCGGAAGACGGGAAGGATGCCGCGGGAGGACCGGAGGCGCTTCCGCCGCTCACTCGAAGAGCGACAGGAACTCCTCGCGCGAGACGCCCCGGATCAGGTCGCCGATGTCGCCGAGCACGGCATCGACGGCATCGCGCCGGAATTCCGTGCCGGCAAGTTCCGCTTCGAGTCTTTCCACCGGCACGGAGCCGAAAAAATCCCCGGAGATGCGGAGCGCTTCGATGCGGTTCGCCCGGATGCGGCAGCGCAGCGTGACGCTTCCGCCCGCGAACCGGGCGCGTTTTTCGTAGTCGCAGGCGAAGGCGGTCCCGTAGGTCCACTCCCGGCTGCGGTACTTCTCGTCCGCGAGGCGGCGCGCGGCTTCGGCGATTTCGGCGGGGATCGCCGTTTCGGAGGCGACTCCGAGCCGCAGGCACAGCCGCCGCGCGAATCCCGCCGCGAATTCATCGGCGGTCATCGGCGGCAGGAATTCCTTCAGATTGGCGACCCGCGCGCGGACCGAGGCGATCCCCTTCGAGGCGGTCTTGAGCGGATCGGGACGCAAGGCGCCGGCAAGACGCTCCATATCGACCTCGAAGAGCAGCGTGCCGTGAAAGAGGCTCCTGCCGCGGATCGTGCTGCGGGCGCTGCCGGAGACCTTGCGTCCGTCGACGAGAATGTCGTTGCGCCCGGAGAATTCCGCCGGAACGCCCCATTCGCGCAGCACGTCGACCACCGGCGCGGCGCGGCGCGCGAAGGAATCCGGCGAATCGTCCCGGTCGGCGGGACCGGCGATGGTGTAGTTGAGGTTGCCGAGGTCGTGGTAGACCGCGCCGCCGCCGGTGATCCGCCGGACGACCTCGATGCCGTTTCTGCGGATGTAGCCGCCGTCGATCTCGGCGGCGGTAAGCTGATTGCGCCCGACGACCACCGTCGGACGGTTGCGCCAGAGCATGAAGAACTCCGGCGCGTCGCCGGTCGAGGCGAGAAGTTCCTCCAACGCCAGATTGAAGGCGGGATCGGTCTCCCGGTTGACGAAAAAAAGCATCCTCCGTTCCTCCTTCCCCCGCTTCCGGACGGGGCAGGGAGGCTCCCCGCTACGGCATCGCCATGAAGCTGAAGATCAGCGCGAAGATCGCGCAGGTCTCGACGACGCCGAGGGTCATCAGATAGTTCGCAAAGCCCTGATTGGTCTCGGCGAAGGCGACGCATCCGCCCGCCGCCGCCTTGCCCTGGTAGATCGCCGAAGCCATCTGCGCCAGACCGCCGAAGATGCCGATCGCGGCGTAGATCGGCAGGCATTCGGGATTGGTCGAGGCGCGGCTCTTGATCAGGATCATGAGGATCAGCGAATAGATCGTCTGCGAGAGCGGCATGGCGACCATCGAGAGCAGCAGAAAGGGCGCCTGCTTGCCCTGCGCGTAGCATTTTTTCCACGCGCCGATCGCCGCCTGCGCGGCGATTCCGGAGCCGACCGCCGAACCGGTCGCCGCGAGTCCGACCGCGGTGTATCCGGCGCCGAGAGAAAGAACTGTCATCCATTCGGGAGTCATAGCCATGATCGTCATTCCTTATGATGTTGAAAGGGTTTGAAGACGGTTCCGCTCCACGAGAGTCCGGCGTGACCCGAGAACTCCAGCGTGTTGAGGCGTACCGCGTGGACCAGTACGCTCAGAATGTTCAGCGAGATGTTGAGTCCGTGACCGAGCAGCAGACCGACCGCCGCGACGATCACCAGATACGGGGAGATCTTCACCAGATCGGCGGCCATGCCGTTGAAGGTTCCGGAGATGCACGCTCCCGCCATGCCGACCGCGAAGAGGCGGATGTAGCTCAGCACGTCGGTGAAGCTGTTGATGATGCTGAAGGGGAACTGGAAGACCTCCGAAATCTTCCTCCAGTTGACCGCGAAGAGGATCACCAGCGCGACGCCCGGCGCATAGCACCACACGAGCCACTCTTCGCGCACCGCGCCGGGCAGCGCGATCATTTTGACCGCGAGGAGAAAATTGCCGATGAGAATGGCGATCCAGCCGAGGTCGGCGAGCCGTTTCCGCCAGCTGCGGGCGCAGCGGATCTGCCACAGGTGGCCGAGCACCAGCTGCGCCGCCGCCAGCGCGAAGCAGAACGCCTGCACGTTGCCGTCTCTCACCGCCGGATCGGTCAGCGCGTCGATGCCGCCCAGACGGCAGCCGAACCAGCATCCCGAGAGCGCGCCCCAGACGATCGTCGCCGTCGAAAGCACGAAGGCGAGCGCGACCGCCGGCTTCTTCGCCGCGTCCCGGCGGAACTTCCACGCGAGCGCGAGCGAGCCCGCCATGAAGAGGCAGCCGTAACCGGCGTCGCCGACGATCATCGCGTAGAAGATGGTGAAGAAGAGCATCACCCCGCCCGAAACGTCGAGTTCGCGGTAGCCGGGAGTGATCCCCAGAAAGTCGAAGAGCGGACCGATGGTGCGGGTGAGAAAGTTGTTCCGGCGGATCAGCACCGGAACCGTTTCGTCTTCGCCGGGATCGGTGATGCAGAGCCCCCAGCCGCGCTCGCGGGCGGCTGCGCGCAGCCGCCCGATCTCGGGAGCGGGAACGAATCCGGAGAGCGAGGCGAAGCCGCCGTGTTCGGCGAGCGCGTCGGCGGCGAGGGCGAGATCCGCCTGCTCCCTGCCGTCGAGCAGGGCGCGCCGGATCGCGGGGAGTTCGCGGGCGAGTTCGAGAAGTTCCGCATCACACGCGTCGACCGCCGCGCGGCGCGCCGCTTCCTCTTCGGCGAGGCGGCGCGGATCGTCGGCGGGAGTCAGGGCGACGACCGGCTGGGCGGAGAGGTCGACGGGACCGAGGGAGATCACCGCATAACGGTATTCGCCGCCCTCGCGCGAGATCGTCGCCACCGTGACGCCTTCGAGTTCGCGGGCGCGTTCGAGTTCTCCTTCGCTTCCGCAGCAGAGGGCGATGCGGACTCCCGCCGCGTTGAGTTTTTCGAGCAGAGCGCGGTCGAAGTCGCCCCACGGGGCGAGGTTGCGTCTGCGCTGGCGCAACGTGTCGAGTTCGGCGGATTCCCGGTTGCGGCGCTCGATCGCCCCGGCGGCGCGCCGGAGCGCATCCGCGCCCCGTTCGGATCCGTCGGCGTCGACCCCCTTCGCCCCGGAGAGTTTCGCCTTGCGGGCGATCTGTTCCAGTTCCTGAGCCGGTCTGCTCTCGGAGTCGAGGCGTTCGATGAGGGCGCGGGTATCCTCCGAAACCTTTCCGGCGGATTCGATCTGCATCACGCCGAGATCGCGCAGCGCTTCGAGCGCGGCGCCTTCCTCCGTCTCCATCACGAAGAGCAGGACTTTTTTCATCGGCACGATCATGGTCTCACCCGGCTGTGTTCCTTTGCCGTCCGTCGTTTTCGCGGAGGGTCATTCGCGGATCTGCCCGCTCCCCCGCACCAGATACTTGTAGCTGGTCAGCTCGTCGGCCCCCATCGGACCGCGGGCGTGGAGCTTGTCGGTGCTGATGCCGATCTCCGCGCCCATCCCGAATTCGCCGCCGTCGGTGAAGCGGGTCGAGGCGTTGGCGTAGACGGTCGAGGAATCGACGTTGGTCCAGAAGTAGTCGATGTGCGCCTGATCGCGGCTCAGGATCCCGTCGCTGTGGCGCGAACCGTAGGTGTTGATGTGTTCCACCGCGGCTTCGACGCCGTCCACGACGCGGACCGCGAGGATCAGGTCGAGGTATTCGGCGTAGTAGTCCTCTTCGGTCGCGGGACGCGCCGAGGGGACCGCCGCCCGGAAGGCTTCGTCGCCGCGCAGCTCGACGCGGCGTTCCGCCATCGCGGCGGCGAAGCGGGGGGCGAAATCCGCGAGCGCTTTGCGGTCGATGAGCAGCGTTTCGAGAGCGTTGCAGACGCCGGGACGCTGGCACTTGGCGTTGACGATGATCTTGACCGCCTGTTCGTAATCGCAGCCGGCGTCGACGAAGAGGTGGCAGACCCCCTTGTAATGCTTGAGCACCGGCATCGTCGCCTCGGCGACCACCATGCGGATCAGATTTTCGCCGCCGCGCGGGATCACGAGGTCGATGAAGCGGTCGAGTTTCAGCATCTCGCCGACCGCTTCGTGCGCGGTCCACGGCAGCAGCTGGACCGCGCCGTCGGGGATCCCCGCCGCGACGGCGGTGTTGTTGAGGATCCCGGCGAGAACGAGGTTGGAGCGGAGGGCGTCGCTGCCGCCGCGCAGCAGCACCGCGTTGCCCGCCTTGAGGCAGATCCCCGCGGCGTCCACGGTGACGTTGGGACGCGCCTCGTAGATGATCCCGATCACGCCGAAGGGAACGCTGACTTTCGTGATTTCGAGCCCGTTGGGGCGGACGGTGCGCGAAAGCACCCTGCCGACGGGATCGTGCTGGGCGGCGACCGTCCGGAGTCCTTCCGCCATCGCCGCGATGCGTCCCGGGGTGAGGGTGAGCCGGTCGAGTTTCGCCGCCGAGATCCCGGCGGCGCGCGCGGCGTCGAGATCGAGGCGGTTCGCTTCGACGATCGCCGCGGACCCGGCTTCGATCGCCTCCGCCATGCGGATCAGCGCTTCGTTTTTCGCTTCGGAGGAGAGGGCGGCGAGGCTCCGGGAGGCGCGTCTGGCGCGTTCCCCCATCGCCGCGAGTTCGGTGCGGATCTCTTCGATTGTCGGTGCGGACATCATGGTTTCCTCTACATGAGTTGTTGAGCGCTTCCGCCGGAAGGCTGCCGATCTCTTTGCCGGAGCGTTCCCGGGGGGTCGCGCTGAGGTTCAAGCCGCCCGGGACTCCCGTCCGATTCCGCTCCGGATGTTATGTTCCTCATTTAAAATACAGCCGTTCCGGGGAAGTTGCAACCCGGCGGCGGAAAATTGTCCGACCGCCTTCCGCCGTTGCCGTCAAAGTCCGGAGGGCAGCAGTCCCGCCGGCACGCCCGCCATGACGTCCCGGTTGCCGGGCGCGTTGCAGAGTTCCAGGCGGATCGTGTGTTCCCCCGCCGCAAGTTCCGTCCGCAGCCGGTACGGCGGCGCGATCAGGGTCTCCCGTTCCGTTCCGTCGATCACGATCCGCACCGAATCGCTTTCCGTTTCGCAGTTCAGCACGAAGCACCCCGGCTGGGCCGTGCGGACCGTGCCCTCGTATACCGCGGTCCCGGAAAACGTGCCGTAGCCGAGCTCGCGGTAATCCCGCGGCGTCGTCAGCACGAAGGCCTCGGGCGCGGCGGAAAGCACCGGATATCCGCAGTTCCCCAGCGGGAAATTCACCCGGAAACGTCCCCGCAGATAGGGCGCGTTTTCCATCCGCCGTCCGTGGAAGGAAAGGATGTTCCGACCGGGTTTCAGCAGGGAACTCACTTCGCACTCCACTTCGCGGCAGTCCCGGAAATCCGCCTTGCCGAAGCCGGAGAGCGGAGTGCCGTTCAGCGCGAAGCATCCCCGGACGAGGGCGTCTTCCTCGGTCGTGAAAAAGAGTTCTTCCAACGGGGATTCCACCGTGAAGACCGCGTGATATTCTCCCTCGTCGGGGACCGGATTCGACCCGACGTTCCGCTTCTCGATGAGGTCGAAGGCGGTCAGCATTTCCGACTCCCAGAGATGCAGCGGAACGCAGTTCGGTCCGAAGGTGAGTCGCCAGCATTCCGGCGCGAGTTCCGGCACGGGGGGCAGCGGCTTCAGTTCGTCGGCGAACCCCGCTTCGCCCGGAGCGATTTCCAGCGCTTCCCCCTCCAGCGCGCCGCGGAAAACGGTGTCGCCGCGGTTGAAGAGGAAGGTGCGGATCCCGTTCTTCCCCCGGATGCGCCGGATCAGCACGTTTTCCGCCCCCGTGCCGGTCACGGTCGGCGCGGGGATCTTCCGGATGAGATCCGGATCGCGGTGCGCGTCGAAAAAGCTCCATTTCTCCGACCGGGTCTCCCCCGGATCCGGCAGGATCTCCGGCGTTTCGCCCACGGCGAAAAAGGTTCCTCCCGCCTCGACGTAGCGCTCCAGCCACCGCGCCGTGGTCCGCTCGATCCGGGCGGCGTGCGCCGCGACGAAAAAGGGGCGCAGCGCGGCGAACTCCGCCGGATCCTGTTCGGCGAGGGTCGTTTCGTCGATCAGCTCGAAATCCCGCTGACGGGCGAGCAGCTCCTCCGCGAAACGGTGCAGCGCCTCGTCCGGAGCCGGTTCCTCCGGCAGGCGCGACTGCAGCGCGGCGGAGGGGTAGAGCACTTCGAGGTCGCACACATGCTCCCCGCTCAGCTCGGCGCAGCGGCGCTTGAGGTAATCCAGAAAGCTCTTCATGTGCCGCCACTGCGAATGCTGGTAAAAGAGCGACGGCGGGGCTTCGTCGCGCCGCTCCCCTTCGAGCGTGTAATACAGTCCGTGGATGTTGAACCAAGTCAGCCCCATCACCAGATGATAGTTCAGCATGAATTTTAGGTCGCGCAGCGAAACGGTGTCGCCGCCGACCGCGAAGGCGTCCGCCCCCGCCGCCGGCTTGCCGAAGAGCCGCGCCGCCGAGGAGACCGCCTTGATCCCGATGTGATGCGCCGCCGCTCCCGGCCGCCCGATCCCCGCGCCGAGCGGATCGCAGCAGGGGATGTCGAGGTGTTTGAAGCAGCGCAGCTCGTTCGGCCACATGAGATCGGAATAGGAGAGGTATTCCGAGCGGGAGAGATGCCCCGTGCTCATGATCCCGCGTTCGTTCAGCCACTTCCGGATCGGTTCCAGATAGTTCCGGCACAGCAGGCGGCGGAGCGTCTCGCGGTAATCGCTGCGGATCCGCGGCGACTGCGCGTCGATGTTCAGCGCCAGATGCGGCAGCAGCGGTATGAGGTCCCTGCCGTGGTCGCGCCGGAATTCTTCCGGGAGGTTCCGGGTCCACGGGAACATACCGCACGGACTGGGTTCATCCATGAACGAGGCGGCGCAATGCTTCATCAGCGCGGGGAAGCGGCGTTCGTATTCGGCGTGGATCAGATCGATCAGCACGCGGACGGTCTCCGGATTCAGCAGATCGCCGCTGTGGCGCCCCGGTCCGCTGTAAATCGCCTCCGTGCAGACGATCCGGCAATCCCGGTCGGGGGTCCACGAGAGCGCGAAGCGGGGGGTGTCCATCATCCGCCGCCGGTGCGGATACGGCAGTTGGGCGGCGGGCGAGTAGGCGGAGGATTGCACCCACGGCGCGCTCCACGCCTTCCGGAGCGTGCCGCAGCAGGGAGCCAGATCGGCGACCGTTCCCTCCGGATAGACCGCATGGCAGCCGGCGAAGGCTCCGTCAACCGAGAAATATTCCAGCACCGGAACGCCCTTTTTCGCATCGAGGATATGGAATTTGAGGCAGGATGAGGCAAGTTCCGGGAACGAGTTGCAGATGCGGTTCCCCGCGTCGCCGGAGGGGTAGTTGTCTTCATCCCAGATGGCGAATTTGACACCGTTCCGGACCAGTTCGCCGATCGCCGTATCGAGCGCGTCGAACCACGCCCGGGAAAAATAGGGCGTCTTCAATCCGGCGCGGGCGTGCAGAAAAACCGCTTCGTATCCGGCGAGGCAGAGTTCCCGGATCTGCCCGCGGATCTCCTCCCCGCGCAGATCCGAATTGAGAAAATACTGTCCGGTCAGATGCTCCATCGTGAAGTACTCCTCCGTGCGGTCGGGGTTGTTCCGGTCAGACGTTCAGCGCGTCGGCGGGCGCCGCATCCAGTTCCGCGCGCCGCTCGGCGAGGAGCGGACGCACTTCTCCGGCGAGGAAATCGGCGACCTGCTCGGGGGCGCGCCCGACGAAACGGGCGGGGTCGAGCAGTTCGTCGAAACGGTCGCGGATCGCCGCGAATTCGGGCGCTTCGCGCAGCAGTTCGAGCAGATTGTTGTCGAGACCCTCCTCCTTGACGCGGCGGGCGGCGGTCATCGAATGGGTGCGGATCACTTCGTGGAGTTCCTGCCGGTCGCCGCCGTGCTTGACCGCTTCCATCAGCAGATTTTCGGTCGCCATGAAGGGCAGTTCCGCCTGGATCCGGCGGGCGATCACCTTCGGGTAGACCTTGAGTCCGGAGGTGACGTTGAGCAAAATCGAGAGGATCACGTCGGTGGCGAGGAAGGCTTCGGGCAGCACCAGACGGCGGTTGGCGGAGTCGTCGAGGGTGCGCTCGAACCACTGGGTCGCCTCGGTCATCGCCGGATTGAGCGGCAGCGACATCACATAGCGGGCGAGCGAGCAGATGCGTTCGCTGCGCATCGGGTTGCGCTTGTACGCCATCGCGCTGGAGCCGACCTGTTTCGCGCCGAAGGGTTCCTCGACTTCCTTCATGTTGGCGAGGAGCCGCACGTCGGTGGCGAACTTCGCCGCCGACTGCGCGACGCCGGAGAGCAGGACCAGCACGAAGTAGTCGATCTTGCGGGTGTAGGTCTGCCCCGAGAGGGTGATGACGCGGGAGAATCCCATTTCCTCGGCGACGCGGCGTTCGAGTTCGCGGCACTTGGCGTGGTCGCCCGCGAAGAGTTCGAGGAAGCTCGCCTGAGTTCCGGTGGTGCCCTTGACGCTGCGGAAGGGGAGCTCCTCGATCTCGCGGTCGATCCGGCGGAAGTCGAGCAGGAAATCCTGGAGGTAGAGGGCGAAGCGCTTGCCCACGGTGGTCAGCTGGGCGGGCTGCAGATGGGTGAAGCCGAGGGTCGGCATCGACTTGTATTCGTCGCAGAAATCGGCGAGCTGGGCGATCACCTTGAGCAGTTTGGCGCGGACGAGCTTCAGCGCGGCGCGCATCTGGATGAGTTCGGTGTTGTCGGTGACGAAGCAGCTGGTCGCTCCGAGGTGGATGATCGGCGCCGCCTTCGGTGCGACTTCGGCGAGCGTGCGGATGTGGCTCATCACGTCGTGGCGGAGCGAGGCTTCGATCTCGGCTTCGCGGGCGAAGTCGATGTCGTCGAGGTGGGCGGAGAGTTCGTCGATCTGCTCCTGCGAAATGGCGAGCCCGAGTTCCCGTTCGCATTTGGCGAGGGTCAGCCACAGCCGCCGCCAGGTGGAGTGCTTGAACTGCGGCGACCAGAGGCGGCTCATTTCGGCGCTGGCGTAGCGCCCGGTCAGCGGATTGGCGTAAACTTCAAAGTCGGTCATGGTGTTTCCTCCCTGCGGAATATGGCGGCACCCGCATCCCCGAACCCGCGTCCGATGCTTTTTTCCTCTCGACGACCGGTCTCCGGCAGTGCCGTCATCTGATGAATCCTCCGGATTATTTTGCGGAAAACGCCGTCTGAAATTTGAAAAAACGGCGACTTCGGTATAATTTACGATGGGAAGCGAGTTTTCGCAAGGATTCCGGAGCAAAAGAGCATGAAAAAATTTCATTCAGAGATCGTGATCTGCGTCAACAATCTCGACGCGTGCCGCCATTTCTACCGAAAAGTGCTCGATATGGGGGACCCTGTCTTCGACAGCAACTTCCTTACGAGTTTTCAGCTGGGCGACGATCTGGCGCTGACCCTCGCGCGCACCGAAACGAAGGATATGGAGCGCGCCCGAAGCGCCGCGACGTGGCGCTTCGAGGTCGAAGACATGGAGCAGTTCCGCGGCAACTGCCTCGCCGCGGGGTATTCGCTGACCCCGCCGGGAACGGGCGGCACCTATTGGAGCGGCGCCGATCCGGAAGGCAACCGCTTCTATGTGCGCGAATTCCGCTGATCCCGATCCGGAGTGCCGCAGTTTCGCCCCGGTCGCGGACGACCGTACCGCGGTGCTCGTGCTCGGTTCGATGCCGGGGCGCGAATCCCTGCGCCGCCGGGAGTATTACGGATTTCCCCGCAACCAGTTCTGGAGCATCGCCGGCGAGTGCTTCGGCTTCGATCCGGCGCTTCCCTACCGGGAACGGCTCGACGCGCTGCTGGCGCACGGCGTCGGATTGTGGGATGTCCTCGCCGCCTGCGAACGTCCGGCGAGCAGCCTCGACGCGGCGATCCTCGCGCCGGTCCCGAACGACCTGCCGGGAGTCCTCTCCCGCTTCCCGCGGATCGCGCGGATCTGCTGCAACGGAGCCGCCGCCGCGAATTATCTTGCGAAATTCTTCCCGGAGATCGGCGCGGAGGTCCTGCGCCTGCCGTCGACGAGTCCGGCGGCGGCGATGTTCACCCGCGAGGAGAAACTCCGCGTCTGGCGCGAGGCGCTGAAGCCGCCGCGCGGGAGGATCCGCCGTCAGCAGCCGAGGTCCTGAAGGACCGCCCCGGGGAGCGCGAATCTCAGCGGTCTCACCGGCGCCATGCCCAGCACATGCTGCAGATAGAAGCCGGCCAGATCGTGTTCGAGGTCGATGAAGAGATGGGCGCCCGCCGCGCCGTCCCAGCCGAAGTCGTATACGCCGGTCCCTTCCGCGACGGGGCAGCGGACCCCCAGCCCGTAGCTGTACTCCTCCCCGTAGGATTTGGCATAGCTCCGACGGAGTTCGGGCGTCAGCTGCGGCGAAGCCATCATCCGGATCGTTTCTCTGCCGAGGACGCGGTCGCCTTCGCGCAGCGCTTCGAGGAAGCGCATGTAATCCTCCATCGTCGAGACACAGCCCGCGCCGCCGCTCGCGTAGTCGGCGCCGAGGCGGTAGGGGTTGCGCGGACCGATCGGAACGACGGCGCCGTCGAAATAACGGTACTGTTCCGCGACGGTCGGGAATTCCGCCGCGGGGAGCAGGAAGGTGGAGTCCTTCATGCCGAGCGGCAGGAAGATGTGCTGCGTCACATAGTCGTTGAAGGGCATGCCGGAGATCACCTCGACCAGCGCGGCGAGCACGTCGTGGCAGAGGCTGTACTGCCAGTCGGTCCCCGGCTCGAAGTCGAGCGGTTCCTCCGCGAGACGGCGGATGCATTCGCGGGTCGGCGCCGCGCCGTGGGTCTCGTCGTAACAGCGCAGGATCGCCGGGAGCGAGAGGTTGTAATTGAACCCCGCGGTCATCGTGAAGAGATGCCGTATCGTGATCCGGTTGCTCGCCGGGACGGTCTCCCCCGAAGGGGTGCGGACCTTCATTTCGGCAAACTCCGGCATGTATTCGCCGAGTTCGTCGTCGAGTCGGAAGAGTCCGCGTTCCCAGAGCTGGAGCGCGGCGGAGCAGGTGATCAGCTTGGAGCACGAATAGAGGTTGTAACGCTCCCTGCCCGTCATCGGGATCCCGGCTTCCCGGTTGGAGAAGCCTTCGGTGCGGCGCAGCAGCACTTCGCCGCCGCGGCGGAGCGTGAAGTCGTATCCGGGCACTCCGACGGCGAGACAGCGGTCGAGCAGGGCGATCGTATGTTCGAATTTCGGCATGGCAAAAACCTTTCTGGTTGAAACGCGAAGTGATCCGGGCGGGAGCCCGGTGAAAATGCGTCCCCGTCAGCAGCCGAGATCCTGAAGGACCGCTCCGGGGATCTCTTTCCTCATCAGCTGAACCGGCGTCATGCCCAGCACATGCTGCAGATAGAAGCCGACGAGATCGTGCTCGGGGTCGATGAAGAGATAAGCCCCCGCCGCGCCGCCCCAGCCGAAGTCGTATACGCCGGTCCCTTCCGCGACGGGGCAGCGGACCCCCAGCCCGTAGTTGTAGCGCTTTCCGTAGGATCTGGCATAACTCCCGCGGCACTCGGGCGTCAGCTGCGGCGAAGCCATCATCCGGATCGTTTCTCTGCCGAGGACGCGGTCGCCTTCGCGCAGCGCTTCGAGGAAGCGCATGTAATCCTCCATCGTCGAGACGCAGCCCGCGCCGCCGCTCGCGTAGTCGGCGCCGAGGCGGTAGGGGTTGCGCGGACCGATCGGAACGACGGCGCCGTCGAAATAACGGTACTGTTCCGCGACGGTCGGGAATTCCGCCGCGGGGAGCAGGAAGGTGGAGTCCTTCATGCCGAGCGGCAGGAAGATGTGCTGCGTCACATAGTCGTTGAAGGGCATGCCGGAGATCACCTCGACCAGCGCGGCGAGCACGTCGTGGCAGAGGCTGTACTGCCAGTCGGTCCCCGGCTCGAAGTCGAGCGGTTCCTCCGCGAGACGGCGGATGCATTCGCGGGTCGGCGCCGCGCCGTGGGTCTC
>Ga0310690_10000762_pt1 | contig 64015 bp, 47 predicted proteins | sample AusTroGonzalo_MG_2_FD_207661 | JGI IMG/M metagenome (GOLD analysis project Ga0310690, IMG submission 207661) | Bovine rumen microbial communities from tropical cattle in Woodstock, Queensland, Australia - Gonzalo_04 (v2) (version 2) | ecosystem: Host-associated > Mammals > Digestive system >... | reverse complement strand
AAAGACGGGCGTCTGGATGCTGGTGGAGCCGCCGGCCAGGAGGCGCGTGGCGGGACCGTAGCTGTCCACGCCCTGGGAACGGACCCATTCATAGGAATCCAGCTTCCCGTCTTTCACCTTGATGCCGCCCATGGCCGCAGGGACAATCTTGGGCATACGGGGATCCACTACGCCGGCGCCACGCATGTTCACCAGGAGGTCCCTGTAGAACTTGCTGATACGCTGCGTGGAACCATAAGCCACATAGTCCCAGTCGGGGTTGGTCATGACAGGGTCTCCCATCCAGTAGTCGGTGACATCGTTGGCCGAGTTATAGCATACCATGAAGATGTTCTCGTCGTTGGACTGGGGGCCCTTGGCGATGCACTCCAGGATGGTGTCGGGCTTGAAAAGATCGGCCTTCTTGGACAGGCGCAGGAGGTAACGGGCCTTGAGGCCGTAGGCCAGCTTGATCCACTTGGCCGGGTCTCCGCCGCACCACATGTCTCCGTAAGAAAAAGGCGTGGCGCCGGGTTCCTGCTGCTTCTGGAACAGCTCGATGGCATGGTCCAGCCTGTCGATACAGCCGTTGAAGATGGTCTTTCCGTCGTCGTACTTGGGCGAAGCGATACCGGCCAGGGCCTCGGTATAGGGCATCTCACCCTGCGTATCCAGCAGCATCATGAAGCCCATGGCGTGGATCACCTCGGCCGCACCCATATAATAATAGGCGCCTTCCTTTTCGGCCTTGTTGTACAGGTCCGGGATATTGCAGGCGGCGTTGACAAACCAAATCTGCTCTGCCGTGGTGGTGGAACCGGGCTGGCAGTTCCAGGTGGTGGAAAGGTGGTTGTTATTGGTATTGGTGCTGTACAGGGCGCCGGAAATGCAGGAGGTGCGCATATCCGCGGGGCCCATGGCATAACTGTAGTAATGCTGCAGCCAGGGAAGCCTGTTCTCTACCAGGGCGCCCTCATTGGTGGGGGAATCGGGGTCTGTGTTCACATCCAGCCACTTGTCACAGGAGGCCAAACCAAGAACCAGGACCGACCATACAGCTATATTGAGTATCTTTTTCATAATCCTTTAGAATTTGAGGTTGACACCGAAGGAAACGCTGGCCACGGCCGGGACGCTGGCATAATCGATGCCCGCAGCGCCGGAGCCGCCGGTACCGCCCGCCGTGCTCACTTCCGGATCCATGCCCTTGTAATTGGTAAGGGTGAAGAGGTTGGTGCCGATAACCGAAGCACTGAGTCCCTTGATGACATGCTGCTTGCGAATCAGGCTGGTGAAATCATAGGTGAGGGACAGGGAGCGGAGCTTGAGCCAGTTGACATCGGTGATGAAATTGCTGGAATTACTCTGATAGTTGCTCCAGTACTTCTGGATCATGGCCTTGCCGTCGTAGGTGACACCTTTGACCGTATAGGATTCTCCGGCGTTGTAGGTGATGGTGACGGGCTCTCCGGCCTTGATATCCGTACCGTTGTAATTTCCATCGGCCGATGCGACACCCGTAATGGTGACGCTCTGGCGGTCATTCAGCGTGGTGATGGGGCTGGTACCGGCAGCCACCATCAGGTACTCCGTACCATTATAGACGGCACCGCCGATGCGGAAGTCCAGCAGGAAGGACAGGGAGAGGTTCTTGTAACGGAGGGTGCTGGCCAGGCCGCCGATGAGCTTGGGCTCACGGTTGCCCACCAGGGCGTCGGTTTCCGTGGACACCTTGTACAGACCCGTGTTGGGGTCGATGGCGTAGCGTCCGCCCATAATCTCGTTGCCGTCGGCATCCTTCTCATACTCGTACCGGGTGCCCACCATGCCCAGGAAAACACCACCGTTGGGGATGGAGGCCGCCTGGATGGTGCCGAACTGGGCGTCCGTAGGGTAGAACTTGGTGACACCCTCCAGGAACTCGCCCAGGGTGCCGCGGTTATAAGAAGCGTTGAGGGTGATGCTCCAGTCCAGGTCCCTGTTTTGGATGGGGATGAAGGTAAGGGCGAATTCCTGACCCTTGTTGATGACCGAACCGGAATTGATGGTGGTCATGGAATAGCCGCTGGCCTGGGACAGGCGGGGACGGGCGATCTGGTTGTCGGTCCGGCTGTGATAATAGGTCCAGTCCAGGTTCACACGACCGTTGAACAGGTGCAGCTCGGCGCCCACTTCCCATGCGGTCTGGATTTCGGGAACCAGATAGGGGTTGCCGGCCTCGTAATAGTTACCCACCAGGGTATAGTCTCCGTATTTATACGGAGCCAGCAGCGTAGTGGTGGTGACATAAGCCTCGGCATCCTTACCCACGCGGGCCATGGAGGCGCGTACCTTACCGAAGGTGAGGACATCGTTCTTGGGAATGAGTTCCGTGAACACGAAGGAACCGGACACCGAAGGATAGAAGTAAGAACGGTTGTTCACCGGAAGGGTGGAAGACCAGTCGTTTCGGCCGGTGACCGTAAGGAACAGCGTATTCTTCCAGGAAGTGCCGAATTCCCCGTATACACCCACCAGTCTCTTGCGAATGGTGGCATCCTTGAAGAACTGGTTGGCGGTGGCGATATTGGTGAAGCTGGCCGTGCCGGCCGTGATGAAGTCGTATCCCCAGTGCGTCTGGTTGTGACGGTAGGTATCCTCGGTGGTGGTACCCACCAGCAGGTGCATGTTCCAGTCTCCGAACGTCTTGTGCATGTTGCTCATCACGTTGGTGGACAGGTACCGGTAATTGTAGTCGCTCTTGTTGAGTCGGCCGTTCTGGTAGAGGTCCTTTACCACAGAGCCGGGTTCAATGTACGTATAGGAATCCGTGGTAAAGTTGTCGTAGCCCAGACGGGCCGATATATCCCACCAGTCTGCGATTTCAAAGCGGGCATTGAGGGCGCCGGTGAAACGGTGGGTCTGGTCATAGAGCTGGTCCTTGTTGATGATCCAGTAGGGGTTCTCCTTGTCGTCAGCCAATTCCCAGATACCGTCGAACAGGCGGTACTTGGAGCCGTCCTCATTCAGGTAATGGGTAATGTCTTCCGTGACAGGCCAGGTGTACAGGGCGTTCATGGAGCCGGTACCGCCGCCGTCATACAGGCCGCCGGAAGTGAGGGTTTTGTCTGTGCGGGCGATGGAATAAGCCACGTTGGCGCCCACGGTGAGCCGGCCATATTTCTGCTCTCCGTTAAAGCGGACGGTGGTTTTGTCGTAGCCGGTGTTGGGAACGATACCCTTCTGGTCGAAGTTGGACAGGGACAGGTAGAAGGAACTGTTCTTGGTGCCACCGGAAACGCTCACGTTGTTGTCCAGGACAATGCCCTTGCGGAAGAAGGTGCCGATATTGTCATAGACCTTGGTGCCTGCGGCTATCTTTTCTCCCCACTGGCTATAGGTTTGCTCATCCAGGACGCCGTTGTCGGTGTAGACACCACGGCCGAAAACCGTCTGGGCGACGGGCAGTTTGTTGGCCCAGGACACGCTGGTCTTGCTGGAGAAGTCTACCATGACCGCTCCTTCGGCGCCTTTCTTGGTGGTGATGATGATGGCACCGTCGGCCGCCTTGGAACCGTACAGGGCGGCAGCGGCCGCACCCTTCAGCACGGAAATGGTCTCGATATCCTCCGGGTTGATATCCATCACACGGTTGGAATAAGTGGTGTTGCTGCGGGTCATACCGTCGGTGGCACTATTACCCAAAACGCTGGTGGAGTTATCGTAAATGATGCCGTCCACCACAAACAGGGGCGAATTGTCCCGTCCTTCATAGGTGGAGTTGGCGCCGCGGATGATGATGGACGCACCCGCACCGGCAGCGCCGGAAGACTGGGTTACGTTCACACCCGGGACTTTGCCGGCCAGGGAATTGACCACGTTGGCCTGCTTGTTTTTCATGAGTTCCTCGGATTTCACCTCCGATACGGAATAGCCCAGGGACTTGCGCTCACGGGAGATACCCAGCGCCGTCACCACGGACTCGTCAAGGAAAAGGTCGTCTTCGGCCAGGACGATGCGCAGGTTCACACCGGCGGGGACATCCTTGGTGGCATAGCCGATGCAGGACACTTCCAGCAGGGAACCGGGACGGGCGGCCAGGGTGAACGTGCCGTCCGTGAGGGTCATGGTACCCGTGGTGGTGCCTTTTACGATGATGCTGGCACCCGGAACGGGCTGGCCCTGTGCATCCACAACTACGCCGTTGGCGGTTTGGCCGAAAGCCACTGCGGCGACACCCAGGAACATGGCAAGCGCCAACAGTACAGACTGTAGTTTTTTAAGCATAAACAGGTTAAAAAGGTTATAAGGTTGTTTTCCAGCGCAAATTTACTATTTTTTCGGGGAAAAGCCGTACCTTTGCACAGCAAAAATAACGACAACCATGTATCCTCTCAAATTCCGGCCTCTCCTTACCACCTTTGTATGGGGTGGCGAAAAAATAGCACCTTACAAAGGGATTCCCTCCACAGAAAAACACATCGGCGAAAGCTGGGAGCTTTCCGGCGTGGAAGGGCTGGTGAGCGTGGTGGCGAACGGTCCCCTGGCGGGTAAGACCATCGCCGAAGTGCTTGCCGAATACAAGGGCCAGCTGGTGGGAGAACACGTCTACGCCCGTACCGGAGACGAATTCCCCCTCCTTTTCAAGTTCATCGACGCACTGAAAGACCTTTCCATCCAGGTGCATCCCAGCGATGAACTGGCGGCCGTACAGCATCCCGGCTCCAAGGGAAAGACAGAGATGTGGTATGTGATATCGGCCGAGCCCGGCGCCAAGCTGTACAGCGGCCTCACTCAGGCCATCGGCCCGGAAGAACTGGCACGCAGGGCCGCCGACGGCAGCATCACGGACGTGCTGGCCTGCTATGAAGTGCACCCCGGAGATGTCTTCTTCCTGCCTGCCGGCCGCATCCACGCCATTTGCGGCGGCTGCTTCATCGCCGAGATCCAGCAGACGTCGGACCTCACCTGGCGCATCTACGATTATGGCCGCATGGGCCTGGACGGAAAACCCCGCCAGCTGCATCTGGAGCAGGCCAAGGCCGCCGTGGATTACAAGGTATACCCGGAAGGCTACCGTACGGAATATGAGCCCGTGCAGGACGAAGAAGTGGAGCTGATTTCCTGCCCCTACTTCACCACCAGCGTGCTGGACCTCACCCTCCCCTACGCCAAGGACCTGTCCGAACTGGATTCCTTCCTCACCGTGATGTGCCTGGAAGGCAGCGGCACCCTGGAAGTGGACGGAGAAGAAGTGAGCATCCGCCAGGGTGAGACGGTGCTCATCCCGGCGGATGCCGATGATGTCTGCTTCATACCGGAAGACGGCATGAAGCTTCTTACTTCCTATATCAGTTAAGTCCCCTGGCGCGCATCAGTGCAGCGGGATCCGGTTCGGAGCCCTTGAACTGCACATACAGCACCATCGGCTCCTCGCTGCCGCCCCTCTCCAGGAAGGTTTTGCGGAAGCGGTCGGCCGTCTCCTTGTTGAAGACACCCGTTTTCTGGAACACTTCCCAGGCGTCTACGGCCAGCACCTCGCTCCACAGGTAGCTGTAGTAGCCGGCGCTGTAGCCGCTGGCGATGATGTGGTTGAAGTAAGAGGTGCGGTAGCGCGGGATAATCTCGTCGATGAGACCCATCTCCTTGCACACCTTATCCTCGAAGGCGCGGATGTCGTCGGGACCGTTGAAAGCGGCCAGCTGCTCCATGGTTAGCTCGTGCCACTTCATGTCCAGGATGGAGGCGGCGCAGGTTTCACCGGCCGCGAAGCCCTGGTTGAACTTGAGGGCTTTCCGGATTTTGTCCACCAGGGCGGCGGGAATGGGCTCGCCGGTGTAGCAGTTATTGGCATATTCGGCCAGGATTTCCGGCACAAATGCGAAGTTCTCATTGAACTGGGAGAACATCTCCACAAAGTCACGGGCCACGTTGGTACCGGAAACACTGGTATAGTTGCACTGGCTCAGGAAGCCGTGCAGGGCGTGGCCGAACTCGTGGAAGGCCGTCTGCACGTTGTCGATGGTGAGCAGGCTGGGCTTGGCGTCGGTGGGATCGGCACCGGGAGCCGGGAAGTTGCACACGTTCACGATGACGGGACGGACGCCCTTGGACTGTTCGCGGAAATTGTTCATCCAGGCGCCGCCGCGCTTGGTGGGACGCACATAGTAATCCCTGTAGAAGATGCCGATGAGGCTGCCGTCAGGCTCTGAGAGCTTGTAGGCGCGAACCTCGGGGTTGTACACCTCAACTTCGGGAGCTTCCTCGATGCGGATACCATAAATCTTCTCGGCGGCCGTAAACACACCCTTGAGTACGCTGTCGGCCTGGAAGTAAGGCTTGGTGAGGTTCTCGTCCAGGGCATACTTCTGCGCGCGAAGTTTCTCGGCATAGTACATCCAGTCCCAGGCCTCTATCTTATGGCCGGCGATCTTCTGCATTTCCTTCATCTGGGCCTTGGCACTGCGCATGCAGGCATCCATGATGGGCTGCAGGAAGGCATCCACGGTCTCGGGCGTACCGGCCATTTTATCGGACAGCTGGAAGGCGGCGAAGTTGGGATAGCCCAGTAGCTGCGCCATCTCGGCACGCAGTTTCAGGACCTCCAGCACGATGGCGTTGGTGTCATTCTCGTTGCCATGGTTACCGCGGCTGGAATAGGCCTTGAACACTTGTTCGCGCTTGGCGCGGTCCTCGCAGGATGCCATGAAGTCGTAGTACTCGCTCACGGTGATGCCGGTAGCCTCCTTGAAGGCGTTATTCTCGGCCAGGAGGTTCTGTCCGAACTTCTGGGTGAGCATGGCCAGGCGGTTGCTAATCTCGGCAAAGCGCTTTTTGCCAGCCTCGTCCAGACCTACGCCGTTGCGCTCAAAGCTCTGGTACAGCTTTTTGGTAGCCATCTGCTGCTCGCGGGTAAGGCCTTCCATGTTGTCATACACGGCCTTTACGCGGGCAAAGAGGTCTTCGTTCATCATAATCTCGTTGGAGGCGTCGGTCAGGAGCGGCGTCACCTCTTCCTCGATGGCCTGCATCTCAGGCGTGGAATCGCTCTCACTTACGTTGAAGAACACGCCCGTCACCTTGTCCAGGATGGGGCTGGCCTTCTCGAAAGCCAGCACGGTGTTCTCGAAGGTAGGGGCATCCGGGTTCTTGATAATGGCCTCTACATTGGCCTTTTCCTCGGCGATGCCGGCCTTGAAGGCGGGCATGTACTGGTCCATGGTAATCTGCGAGAAGGGGGCTGTGCCGTAAGGGGTGTCCCACTCCTGCAGGAATACGTTCTTTGGGGTGTTATTGCAAGCTGCCAACATTCCAACTGCTCCGATAACGATCAATAATTTTTTCATTTGATAAGACTGTTAGTTGTTCCGGCATAATAGACATCCAGCAGGGTGAACTGGGCGCTGCCCTGGTAACGGGACAGGATACCCACCACATCCACCTTCTTGCTGCCGTTGCGGACATCTTCGGGAATCTCAATATCGGCAAAACGGGCATATCCGCTGGTGCGCACCTGGACCTCCACGCCGTCGTACATGAAGTAATGGCTCACGCTCTGGGCGCCGGGATGGGCCAGGATGACGTCCTTGTAAAGTTCTTCATAGCCGAAGTTGTCGAAACTCGTATAGGCCGTGGCTATCTTTCCGCTGCCGTCACCAATCTCTACATCATCCCAGGTGCCGGCCTTGGCCAGCTGGTAGAAACGGTTCTTGGTGAGGGACCAGGTAGTGATGCCGAAGGTGTAATCGGCCCCTTTCACACGCGGCGTGTCGGAAGACAGGAACACGCGGTTCCAGGACTCGTACTTGGAGTGGTTGAGGTTGGGGTCCGGATAGAAGAGGCAGAAGATTTCCTTGCCGCTGTCAGAGTTGCCGTAAGAGAGGCCTTCCAGTTTGGTGAGCATGCTCACGATGGAACTCTGGATATCGTCCTTCATGGCGGTGAGTTGCGCTCCGGTGAAGGAAACGGGCTTCATGCGCTGATCCTCGGGCAGGATGGCTCCGCGGAAGATGTGCTGTTCAATGATGGGAACCAGGTCGATGTAGGAGGTCTCGTACTCAGGCTCCACGTCGGTGATGCCGTTGAGATAGTCCTCCCATCCGTCTCCCATCAGACCCAGCTGCAGCAGGCCGGCTCCGCCGTAGTTGCCGCTCTTGTAACCGTATTCTCCCACAACCAGGCCGCGGCACTTCACATAGAGGATCTGGCCCAGCTTGAAGTCGTCGTACGACGAGCTTCGGCCCAACTTGAGGCAAATGGCACCGGTGGCGTCCTGGATATAGATTTCACGGTAGACGTTGCCGTCTTCGTCGGAAGTGGTGATTTCTCCCCGGATGATGATATCGTCGATAATCTCCACCGGTTTTCCGTGCTTCTGATACAGTGCTTTGAGCCCGGCGATGGTGGTATTCACCTGGTCGTCCATGTTCACGGGCACGAAGGCTTTCCCGGGCTCATAGGCCTTGGGATTAACCGGTTGCCATTCCTCTTTCAGACTCTGGCAGGAAACGATGGCCGCGAAGGCGGCGATGGCGTAAAATAACTTTTTCATGGCGCTTAGAATCTGAAGTAAATGTTAAGCATATAGTTGAAGCCGGGCATGTAGAAGTACTTGGAGTCGAAGCGGTAGTAACGGCTCTTGGCATCGGTGTTGTCCACGATGCGGGTTTGTTCGTAACCGCCGGTCTTCACATTCCGGTTGTTCAGGAGGTTCTTGGCGTTGAACGAGAAGCCCAGCTGGTATTTGCGCTGGATGTAAAAGGATTTGCCCACAGAGAAGTTCAGGAGGAACGCCGGGGCGAATTTCTCCTGGGTGGTCATGTATTCGATTTCTTCCGGAGTGGCCTTGTAGTCGGGACCCATCACGGCGAAATCGGTACGGTACAGCGGGTTCATATCAAGGTAGGCGCGGTCGAAGTACTCCACGTCGGCGTCCACGAACCAGTAGTTGTGGTTCCAGGCCAGACCCAGGCTGATAGCCGTCTGGGGGGTGGAAGGCACATAGTGCTTCTGCAGGCGGGTATAGTCGTTGAGCGTGGTACCTTCGGGAATGTTGCCATAAACGTCACGGGGATATACAGGATGATATTTCCAGAAGGAAACATTCATGACGTCCTGGCCGTTGTAGCTGACTAGGGAAGCGCTGTTATCCAGCGTCTGCACCATGGTAGGATTGGAGGTGTAGACCGCCTCTCCCAGGGATACGACACCCTGGATGCTCAAATCCGGAACCACATAGGTGGGCATCTTGAAGCCGAATTCCAAACCCATATGGCGCTGGTTGATGCCGCTGAGGGCAAAGTTGGAGAAGGCATTCTGGACGTCGTCGTAGGCGCTCATGATCTTGCTTTGGTCCCTGATGGTAGTATAGTATACGGTCGCACGGACATTGATGCCGTTGCCGCTGTACTGCCAGTTGAGGTCCGAGGCGAAGGTCTTGACCGTGGTGAGGCCGTCCACCATGCTGTTGCGGGTGCGGGGGCTCAGGAACACCTGGTTGAAGTTGGGAGCGTCGTTAAAGTAACCCACATTGCCGTAAACGCGCATGTTGCCGCCTATCACATAGACTACGCCCAGCTTTCCGGCATAGGTGAAGAAATTGGCTTTCTTGGAATTGCCGTAGGAAGTGATGACTTCTCCCTTGTCATCCACTGCAGGCTCCACGGTAACGCCGGTCACGGGATCGGTGAACTGCTTGCCGGGGAACAGGCCCTTGTACAGCAGGCCCTGACGCCAGAAACTCTGGTATCCCAGCTTGAGGCCGATGTTCACCACTACGTTGCCGTTGATGAACGAGCCGTTGGCCCAGCCGCCGTAGTTGCGGACATGGGCATAATAGTCGTAGCCGTACTTGTCTCCCACGCCCAGGGTGCGGGACTGGCCGTTGTGCTCCAGATAATAAAGGAGGTCGTTCTGGGCCATGTACGGGGTAGAGGCAAAGTCCCTGTCGGCAAAGTTGTCCACGTCCACGAAATACTTGCCACCCAGAAGGTCGGCCACTATCTTATAGTACTCGGTCCTGTTCCACTTGGCGTGGAGGCCGCCGGTCACAACGGCCCAACGGGCGGGCCGATATTTGAAGTTGGCGGCCAGGTTCAGGTCCCGCTGGTCGGTGCGGCGTTCTTCCTGCACATACTTGGCGCGACCGTCCGTTGCCAGGGTATTCACCTGGTAGATGCGGTCCCAGTTCAGGTGCACCACGTCCGGATCCTCGTTGTACCAGGCTTTGAAGGCCTCAACGGCTTTGGCCTGGTTGTTACGCTTGTAGTCCGGATCCTCATTGTAGAAATAGGACGGCAGGTTGCGGTAATAGTCCGGGCGGGCGTCCTGGGCATTGTACCAGTCCAGGGCCGTGTATCCGTTCTTGCCGAAGCGGAACAGGAGGGTGGTATTGACCTGGAAGGTATCGCTGGGCTTGAAATCCCACTTCAAGTAGGTCACAGGCTCGTGGGTCTTGCGCACGCGGGCGTTCCTCACACGGCCGTTCTGGTAACCCCAGTTGGCGTTGTACATGTTGTCGTACATGAGGTCATACACCTCCTGGGTGGAAGCCATCTGGGCACCGCGCTCACCGGGCGTGCCGAAGAAAGCGAAGTGCAGCGTGTGGTGCTTGTTCAAGACTTTATCGGCCGCCAGGTAATAGGCGAAGGAACGGTAGTAAACACCCTTGATCCAGTCGTTGCCGCCCAGGCGGGCGCTCACGTTAGCGGCGAAGGCCCAGCCGTTGTCCATGTAGCCGGTGGCATAGGAAGCCATCACGCGCAGGCGGTAGAGGGAGCTGTTGGTGAGGATGCTTCCGCGAATGCCCTTGCGTACTTCATCGGCCGTGCCGAACACGTTGGTGACGCCGTTGTAACCGCCCAGGGCCACATCCGACACCTCGGCTCCGTTCACGGTTTCCTTGGCGCGCATGGCCTCGTTGAGGCCGCTCCACAGGGAGAAGGGACCATAGCCGGTGATGGCGTCGTTCATCTTGACGCCGGCCAAGTACACTTCCTGGCTTTCGGAGCTGTAACCGCGGGCGCGGAAACGCACAGAGGAGAAGTTATAACCGGCGATGTTGTTGAAGACGTCGTTGCTGCCGAACAGGATGGTGGGGTTGTCGTTAAAACCGGAATCGTCCATGTCGAAGGCGGCGAAGGAATCGTCGTCCACTTCGGCCACCCGCTGGATGCTGGTGAGCGAAAGGTTGAACATGTTCTTGATGTAACCGTCGTTCACGGTTACCTGCACCTGGCTCTCCAGGAATTCGGGGGCGTAAATCATCAGGGTATAAACGCCGTCCTTGAGGCCGGAAATCTGGAAGGTTCCGTCCGGTTCCGAAATGGTGGAGGCGATTTCCGTGGCACCCTCCATAAGCACCAGGCGGGCCTTTTCCACCGGCTGACGGCCATTACGGTTGATCACCGTACCCTTTACGCCGCCCGTGGGAGCCTGCGCAAAAAGGGCCAGTGACGCAAAGGCCGCCGCGAATGCCAAAAACAGTCTCTTAGTCATATTGTGTTATTTCTTGATAACGATGTAAGTGGGATAGTGGTCGCTGAAGCCGCCGATGAAGGCACCGTTGGAGAAGGTGCGGAACGGCGTTCCCTTATACTGGCCGCTCTGGTTGGTCATGAACGGTTTGTTGAACACGCGGCCGTAGTACTTGCCCTGGGTAATGGGCTGGAGCTTGAAAGCGCCTTCAGGGGCATGTACAAGGGCATTGTTCACCATGATGATGTCAAAGATGTTACCCTCTCCGCGGTAATACAGGGAGCTGTAGCCGGCTTTGATCATGCTCAGGAACGGGTCGAAGAAATCTTCATCCGTAACATCGGAGATAAACTCTTTGCCGCGCAGATAATCGGTCATGGACGGGTCTCCGGGGTTGTCGTTCATATCTCCCATCACCACAATCGAGATGCCCGGGAATTCCTCCTGGAGTTCCATAGCCCGGTTGTAGGCGATCTCGGCGCCGCGGGGACGGAGGTCAGCCCCCTTTCCACCCAGTCGGGACGGCAGGTGGCACACGAAGAAGGCGAACATCTGGTCGTCGATGGTACCGCGCACCATGAGGACGTCACGGGTGCGGAAGTCGTCTTTCTCCTCCTGTGTCCACTGGCTCCAGTCCAGGCGCGTGTTGTCATCGAAGGTGAAAGGGATGGCCTCGCTGGTGATGTATTTAAAAATCTCGGGCCGATACAGCAGCGCGCAGTCCACGCCGCGGCGGTCCGGGCTGTCATAGTGGACAATCTGGTAGTTGGCCGCTGCAATGGCGGGCTCGGTCACCAGGTCCTCCAGCACGTGGCGGTTTTCCACCTCGGAAACGCCCAGCACGGCGTGCCAGGCTCCGTTGTCCTTCTTCATCGCGGCGATGACCTTGGCCATGTTTTCCTGTTTTTTGGCATACTTGGCATCGGTCCAGGCATTGGCGCCGTCGGGCAGGTACTCATAGTCGTTCTTGCCATCGTCGTGATAGGTGTCGAAGAGGTTTTCCAGGTTATAGAAACCAATCACATATCCCTTCTTCTGCGCCTGGGCGCCGAAGGGAATGAGAAGCAGAAGGACAGACAGGGAGAATAATAGTTTTCTCATGCTAATTGTAGGTTACCAGTTTGCTAGTGTAGTTTTGGGATCGGCCTTCTCGATGGCCGCCGCCTTTTCTTTTCCCAGCACGGAGGGAAGGTTGGCGAAGAAATCCACGCCGGTCTTCTTCTCCAGTGCCTCCACCGACAGGGCGTAGGCCTGGAAATCACCTCCGGCAATGGACGCACTGTGCGGCAGATAATAGCCCACGGCCGACCAATCGTTGCCTTTCCGGCGCAGGAGGGCTTTGAAATAGGCCGAAGGGATGGCCGCCGAAACACCGCTCTTGCTGCTGGTGGTATACCCCAGGGGCTGGCGGATGTCGCAGCCGGTGCACACGTACAGGGTGTCGCTGTTCTTGGCGTAAGTGCGGACCTTTCCTTCCAGCCGGGCCCAGATTTCCCCGTTGAAGTCGTACTGCTGGGGAGTCATGTTGGTGGCATAGAAGGTGGACTTGTTGGAATCGGGCTTCTGGCGGTCGGCCGATGGAATCTGATGCCCGCGCGTCCAGCCGCCGCCATAGGAGCCGCCGGTGAGGTAGGGCTGCTTCATGCTCAGGCTAACCAGGATGGGGTCGTCGATGAAAACATCGTATCGGCCGTAGTTCCCTTCCAGCAGGCCGGCGTTCAGCGGATAGGCCACCCAGCGGGACACGTAGTTCTTGCTGTCCCAATAGAAGGACCAGTTGCGGACGCCACTGGTGACGTTATCCACGTATCTCCCGCCCTTCATGTCGTGGGTGAAGAAATACAGGTCTGCATTTTCCTGGGGAGCCGGGAGTTCCATCCAGCCGGGCATGTCGTGCATGGCGCCGGAGGCCTGGGTAAGCTCCACCGCCACCGTATGGGAACGGGTTGTGAGCCTGAGGCTGGCCTGGCGGGGAGCATCGGCCTCATTGGGGGCCACCGTCACGGTGACGCTGGCAAAGCCGCTGCCGGAAGCCGTGCTGGTGACAATCCAGCCGGTCTGGTTATCCTGGTAGTCCACGTGGAGCGTCCAGGAACTCTCGGCTGCCACTTCCAGCGTTTGCGTACCGCCGGCAGCCGTCACCAGAGGGTTGGGTAGCTTGAGCACGGGGATGCGCTCCTCCTCTTTCTGACAGGAGAGAAGGAGCGTTCCCAGTAAAAGAAGGGCCGATATGCGGCTTTTATTCAGCATTGATGGCAAACAGCGCGGCACGATAGCCGCCGCTGGTCTCGACCGTGATCTCGGTTACACCGGAAGGAACAGTGATCTGGTATTTATCGCTGTCCGCTACGGTGAGGGTGTAGGTGGGGTTGCCGGCCAGGCCGCTGTTGGTAGCGGGAGTCACGGTGGCAATCTCGGAACCGGCGGCCTTGAACACCAGGTTGGCCACATCGGCATTGTTCCAGGAGATGGCGTAGAAGGTCATCTTGGAAGAGCCGGAAGGAAGGGTGAGGGTGGCCGTTCCCACCTTCTTGGAGGTTCCCAGCTTGAGGACCTCAACGCCGGTTGTTCCGTTGACGGTGGCGTCCTGGGTATATCCGCCGTCTCCCAGCGTCCAGGTGACATTGCTGCTGAAGTCTCCTCCCTGGGGGTCTTCACCGCCTTCGCAGGAAAGGATAGCTGCGTCTACGACCTCATCCTTGCCGTTGTAATTATTGTACTTGCCGGCGATGACGATGGTGGCGCCATTCTTAATCTTATCCTTCCACTGGGCCTTGTAGTCGGCCAAGACGCTGTACACGTAAATCTTTCCGGTGGCATCCTCCAGGTCGAAGCTGCAGTAGTTGGCGTTGAAGTTGGATACTTCGCCGGTGAGTTTGTAGTAGGTCTCGGTATCGGCGGCCGAGATGAATTCGGCCACGGTCTTGGGCTCGGCCTTGCTGTAGTCGGTCTCTTCGCCGCCACCGCCCTGACCGGGCTCGAAGGAAAGGATGGCGGCATCGATTACCTCGTGCTGGGACTTCTTCTCATAGTAGTCGTACTTGCCGGCGATGACGATGGTGCCGCCGTTCTTAATCTTGGAAGCCCACTCGGTCTTGTAGTCGGCCAGGACGCTGTACACGTAGATGGTGCCGGTGGCATCCGTGAGGTCGAAGCTGCAATAGGTGGCGTTGAAGTTGGACACCGTGCCGGTGAGTTTGTAGTAGGTGTTCTTGTCGGCCGCAGCAATGAAGTCGGCCACGGTCTTGGGCTCGGCCTTGCTGTAGTCGGTTTCACCGCCACCGCCCTGGCCGGGCTCGAAGGCAAGGATGGCGGCCTCTACGACCTCGTCCTTTCCGTTGTAATTCTTGTACTTGCCGGCGATGGTGATGGTACCGCCGTTCTGGATCTTGGAAGCCCACTCAGTTTTGTAGTCGGCCAGTACGCTGTACACGTAAATCTTGCCGGTGGCGTCCTCCAAGTCGAAACTGCAGTAGGTAGCGTTGAAGCCGGATACCGTACCTGTGAGCTTGTAGTAGGTCTCGGTATCGGCCGCGGCGATGAATTCGGCCACGGTCTTGGGCTGGGCCTTGCTGTAGTCGGTCTCTTCGCCGCCACCGCCGCCACCACCTTTGGAAACGTGGCTGTAGATGTATGCGGCACCCTTGCCGGCGGTTTCGGGCGTGGTGTTGTAGAGGGTCACGGGGCCATAAATGATGACTTCGTCACCCACGGCCACATCCGGATTGCCAGTCTTCCACTGCTTCCCTTCCAGATAGTATACCTGGTAGGCCTCGAAGTCCTCGCTGGAAGCCTGACCATCGTCGGAGATGAAGAATACGGCGTTGCCATAGCTTCCGCTGGCGGCGAAGGTGGTCTGGACCTTATGGATGATGCCCTTGATGTAGTACTTATCGGTGGTCACGTCTCCGCTGGCCAGGTTGGCGGTGATCCAGGCACGGGCCTCGCTGGCGCTCCAGGCGGTTTCCGGAGTGAGGCCGTCACCGGGCTTCTGGGAACCGGGCTGGGTAACGGTTACAGACACATAACCGGCCATGCCGGCATTGATCTTGAGGCCGGTCTTGCGGTCTTTGCCGTCATTGGCCTGTGCCGTGAAGGTGATGGTGCCGCTGCCCATTCCGCTGGAGGGATTGGCGATGAGCCAGGCCTGGGCATCGATGGGGATATTCACATTCCAGGCCTGGGCAGTGGTTACCTGCACGGAAACCTGGCCGCCGCTCTGCGGGAACTCGATGGTGTCCTTATCGGCAGAGATGCCGAATACGGGCTTTTCCTGCTGGCAGGATACCAGAGCTGCGCCTGCTGCGAGAACGGCTAAAACAAGGGATTTGAGTTTCATGGTTGTTATGGGTTAATCAGTTATTGTTTTTGGTGTTGGTGAAATACAAATATACTACTTTTTTTGTTATAACAAAAAGCCCGGGGCTCACGGGGAGCCTCGGGCTTGATGATTATATTAAGGTTAAGGATTACTCGGACACACCGTTCAGGCTGTATACCCATGCCTTCTTGCTGGAAGTCTCATAGGTGCCGTTGTACAGGGTGAGCTGGCCCTTGATGATGACATCGTCACCAACGGCGGGCTGGGCATTTCCATCGACCCAGGGCTGGTTGTTGAACCAGTACACGCTGTAGCACTCGAAGTCCTTGCTGGGCTGGGTAGTCTTCTTCTTGTCCTCGGACACACCGTAGGCGGTGCCGTCGTCGGAAATCCAGAAGGTGCCGGTGCCATAGCTGGCGCTGAAGGTATAGAGGATGGCGGAAACCTTACCCTTGACGCATACGTCGGGGAAAGTAGGGGCAGGCTCTCCGGCTTCCTTGGCAGCAGCCTTGGCGGCCTCCATACGGTCGATGAAGGCTTCGGCGCCGGCCACGTTGAACGGGGCGTTGACATTGCCCAGGCCATCGGCCGGAGTAGTGGCGCCGTTCACGCTGTAAACCCAGGCTTTCTTGCTGCTGGTTTCGGCAGTGCCGTTATAAACGGTAACCTTACCGCATACGACGACCTCGTCGCCAATCTCCAGCTGGCCGCTTCCTTCGGTCCACTTGGTGTCGGCACCGAACCAGTACACGCTGTAGCACTCGAAGTCCTTTGTGGGAGCGGTGGTCTTCTTCTTGTCCTCGGACACGCCGTAAGCGGTGCCGTCGTCGGAAATCCAGAAGGTACCGGTGCCGTAGTCGGCGCTGAAGGTGTAGAGGATGGCGGAAACCTTACCCTTGACATACACGTTCTCGTCAATGGTGGTGCCTCCGGTCAGGAGTTCGGCTATTTCAGAAGCGCTGTAAGGGTTGGTGGCAGAGCCCTTGGGGTTATCGGCATACTCGACAATCTTGGTGGCCACGATGTTGATGTACTTACCCTTGCTGGAGAGACCGTTGAAGTAACCGGTAACGGTGATCTTCTTGCCGTCGAAGGCGGCGGCATCCAGAGCCGGATAGACGATGGAACCCTGCTTGGAACCGTCAGGGAAGGCGTCCAGGGCCAGGTTGTAGTAGTTGCCGCTCACGGAGAGGGTACCGGTGAGTTTGATGTACTCGGCCTCGGTGGCGGCATATTCGCCGGCGGTAGCGGTGATATCCTTAGCCTCAGGATAATTCACGGGATTACCCTCGCTGTCCACGAATACGTCGGTAAGGTCGGTGAGTTCGGGAACACCGTTGTAGGTGGTCTTCTTGGCACCCATGCTCACACCGTCACCCAGGTTGAGGGCGGCAGCGGCATCGCCATAGGCATAGATGGCCTTGGCGCCGTCGGAGAGGATGGCTCCCTTGGTGGTGAGGGCCATAACGATGGTGCTGGGCAGGGTCTTCACCATAGAATCGTCATCCATGGCAATGATTTCGCTCACGGTAGAACCGGTGGCCTCGATACCCTTCTGGGTGATGGTAACGGTCTTGAGGGCGGTGGGACCCTGGATGTTGATGTTGGCGGTGCGCTCGGCGGTCTTGACATTCTCATTGGCGTGGAGGATGTAGCTGCCGTCCTTGTTCACACCGGCCACCTGCAGCCATTCGGCGTCGCTGTTAACCAGCAGCGGGCTTTCCTTGGCCTTGACAACCATGTTGAAGGTGGTGTCGATGGCGGGGAGCTTATCGAAGGGGAAGGCAACAACGTCGATGAGGGACTTGGTGACGGAGATAACCTCGGCGTCTACCAGTTCGGGAGTGTCGTTATAGAGCTTGTAGGGACCTTCTACCACTACGACGTCACCGGCTTCGATGCCGAAGCGGGCCCAACCGGTAGCGTCATCCTTGGGATAACCCTTGGCGTCTTTTACACCATAGATGTAGATGGAACCGGTATCGTCCTTGATGTAGAAGTTACCGTAGTCGGTGTTGGCCACCTTGGTAACAGTACCCTGGAGGCGGAAGGAACCGGCACCTGTGGCGATAGCGTCAGCGATGGGGGTGATGGGCGTGTCCTGCTTCTCACCGGCTTCCTTGGTTACCTGGATAATCTGTTTTTCGTTACCGCAGACGATGTTGAAGGAAGACTTGTATCCGTCGTCTCCGCCGGCTACGGTCACGGTCAGGTTCTGGTCGGCGCCGGCGTTACCGGACTTGGGAGAGACGGAGAGCCATTCGGCGTCCTTCTCGGCAATTTCAACGGTCCAGGCGTCGTAAGCGGTGAGCACAATGGTCTGGGAACCACCGTCCTTGGCGAAACCGACGAAGGACTTGTCCACCTTCACATTGTTCAGGGAGTGATCGGCCTCTTTCTCGCAGGCGGTCAGCAGGGCTGCGCCGGCAAGCAGGGATGCAATGATATATTTGAGTTTCATAAGATTGCCGATTGTAGATTAGTTAAACATGTACTTGATACCGATGGAAGCATACCAGCACTGGCCCAGGTTGTGGTAAGGGACGAAGGTCTTGGTATCTCCGTTGATGGAAGCGGGAGTGGAGAAGGTGGCATAGCCATCCTTGTCGGGTCCTTCGTACTTGAGGATCTTGGCCTCGGAGCCAATCTCGGGGTTCAGGTACTTGGCCACGCCCCAGCTGGAGTTGAAGAGGTTCAGGAGGTTCTTCACATCCAGGCTCAGCTGCAGGGTGTTACGGGTATTGCCGATCATCACGGTGAAGTCGTGCTTGTAGCTCAGGTCAATGCGGTGCACCCAAGGGGAATACACGCTGTAAGCCTCGGCATACTGGCCCTGGTGCTTGCTCAGGTAGGCATCCTTGTGGACGAAGTCCATGAAGCGGTCGCGGTCGTCATCGCTGACGAAACGGAACTCGTTGTTGGCAACCTGGGCGTCGGTGGGAATGTACACGGCGTCGTAGTTGTAACCGTCACCGTTCATGTCGTTGGTGGTCATGTAGGAGTAGTTGTAACCGCCCCTCCAGGCCTCATAGATGAGGGAATAGTGGTTGCCGCTCTTGTCGTGGGCGGTAGCGGAAGCAACGATACGGTCCGGAGTCACATACTGGGAGTTGTGCAGCGGAATGTAGTTGGGACCCTCGGAGGTGGGCACATAGGTGAAGGCCGATTCGGCGGCGGAGCCGGGCATACCGGTGATCTCCTTGCTCACGGTGTGGGTGTAGGCGGCCATGAGGCTGAGCCAAGGGGCGGGCTGGGCATTCACGGTAACGTTGGCGCTCCAGCCATAACCCTTGCTGGTGTTCTCCAGCACGAAGGCGGAAATCTGCTTGGCCTTGCCGTCCACCATGTTGGTCACGCGGAAGGCACCGTTGGGATACAGGGGACGGTTGTCGGCGCCGTTGAGGCGGGCGAAGCCACCCACATTCAGCATGCTCCAGTCAGAGATGGAAACGGCGTTGATGGTCTTGTTGAAGATACCTTCGGCGGTGATGCTGAACGGGAAATCCGTAGGAAGATTGAGGTCGAAGGCGAGGGAGGACTTCCAAACCTGCGGCATCTTGAAGTTGGGGTCAACGGCCGAGATGGAGGAAGGAACGGTACCGTCCTCGGGAGATACGGTGGTAGGATACCCCATGCCCTGGAGTTTGGCCAGGAGGGCGTCCACGTTGGCATTGCCGTTGGCGTCGGTCACCAGACCGCCGGCGAACTGACTCATGTCAACACCCTTGGCGGCGCTGAGCTGGGCCTGGTACTGCACCAGACCGCCGTTGGTGGGCATGTTGGTGAAGAACACCAGGGGCAGACGGCCGCTGAACAGGCCGGTACCGCCGCGAACCTTCAGGGTGCGGTTGCCGAAGACATCCCAGGTGAAGCCCACGCGCGGGGAGAAGGTCACCTTGGAGGTGGGCCACTTACCGGTATCGATGTGGGTTTCCTGATAGTTCTTGGCCTTGGGATAGAAGGTGAGTTCCTTGATGGCGGCATTGGTCATCAGGTCCTTGTTGTCGAAGAACAGACCGTCCATGCGCAGGCCGTAGGTGAGCTTGAAGTTGTCGGATACGTTCCACTCGTCCTGGGCATAAACGCCAGCCTTGTAGAACTGTACGCGGGCTGCGGGGGTCTTGTTGCCGTCGTAGCCGTAGGTGAGGCACACGATTTCGGGGGTGCTGTTGAACAGGTCGGCCACGCTCATGCCGTCTTCCCAGTTGTAACGGTAGTAACCGGAACCGTTACGCATGTACTGGTTGTCGGCCATCTGGTACTCGAAGTTGATACCGGCGGTGAGCTTGTGGCTGCCGAAGTAGTAAGTGAGGTCGTCCTTCACGTTGGCGATGGTGTTGTGCACGGCGTTGTTCCAGGTGAACAGTTCGTAACCCAGGGCCATGTAGTTATCGTCGTCCTTGGTGATGTCGATGAAGGGGAACTCGGCGGAGTTGGTGCCGCGGATATCGTCCAGCTTGGAATAGGTGGCCAGGAACTGGTTGGACAGGTTGTCGGTAAGACGGCTGTTCAGGTCCAGGGACCAGGTGCTCACCAGGTTCTGCATGGAGTACATGGAGTTGGCGAAGGACATGGAGTAGTCCGACATACGGGCGTGGCTCATACGGGTACCACCGTCCATAGAGGTGGCGTTGGGAGACTGCCAGTATTTGTTAAGGGTGTAGTTGTAACGCAGGGCAAGATGGTTCTTGCTGTTGATGTTCCAGTCCAGGCGGGCCAGGATCTTGGCGTTGCTTTCATTGGCCGGGAAGTCGGTCCAGGAACCGGTGTCGTAACCGTATTGTTCCTTAACGTAGTTGCTCACGGCTTCGAGGTCGGCCAGCGTGGTGCGGGAGATGTAGTTGTTGGCATCTCTCTTACCATCGGTGGAGCCTTGCCAGCGGTTCACGATGGAAGGGATCTTGATGTATTCGGCGTTGACGAAGAAGAACAGCTTGTTCTTGATGATGGGGCCGCCCAGGGTCAGACCATAGGTGGTGCTGCGGTTGACGGCACGGGCGCCGGAAATCTGGTCACCGCACACGGCATCACCCTGCATGTTCTCGTTCTTGTGATAGATGTAGGCCGTTCCGCGGAAGGTGTTGGTACCGGACTTGGTGATAGCGTTCACGCCGCCGCCGATGAAATTGGTCTGACGGACGTCGTAGGGGCTGATCACAACCTGCATTTCCTCAATGGCGTCGATGGAGATGGGGTTACCGCCGCCAGGGAGGTTGGAGCTAAGGCCGAAGTTGTTGTTGAAGTTGGCGCCGTCAACGGTGAAGTTGGCGGTACGGCCGTCGGAACCGGCGAAGCTCATTCCGTTACCGCCGTAGGGGGACAGGCGGGTGACATCGGTGATGTTGCGGTTGACGGTGGGCATGGACAGGATCTGATCGCTGGCGATGTTGGTCACAGCACCGGTACGTTCCTGGGCTGCGAACTTGGAGTTGGCCGAAGCGACGACCACGGTGCCTTCCAGCATTTCGCTGGCCTCGGCAATGCGGGCGTTCAGGCTGTAGGTTTCGGCCAGCTGCAGGGCAACACCCGTGTAGATGGCATCCTGATAACCCAGGCAGGTGAAGTCCACCTTGTAGGGACCGCCGGGACGCATACCCTGGATGGTATAACGGCCGTCGGCATTGGTGATGGCGCCATAGACAGTACCGGAAGGCTCATGGGTAGCCAGCACGGCAGCGCCGATGACAGGTTCGCCGCTCTGGTCCACCACGCGACCGGAAAGGGAGGACGTGGTCACCTGAGAATAGGCGACAATGCTCACAAACAGCGTAGTGAATGCGAGCAGAAGGCTTTTAAAAGCTTTTTTCATAAAGGTTTTGATAAGAATAAATATTGATACTAACAGTATTTCCAAAAACCGCCGCAAAGTTACGAAAAAATCGGATAATAAAAAACGGATTCCCGAAAGAATCCGTCATTTTTTTCAATCTAAAGATTGAAGGCCTTTTTCACGGCCTCTACGCTGTCCAGCAGCTCCCAACCAAAGAATTGGACGATTTTTTCCTTTCCCTGAACCTTTACCGTTTTGGTGTAAGGTTTGCGTCCCATGTGCCCGTAAGCGGCTGTGGGTGAATAGATTGGATTCTTCAGACCAAACTTGTTGATGATGGCGGCGGGGCGCAGGTCGAAGATTTCCGACACGCGCCGGGCAATCTCACCGTCGGACAAACTCTTCTTGGCCGTTCCGTAGGTATCCACGAACACGCTCACGGGCTTGGCTACGCCGATGGCATAGGCCAATTGTACCAGGCACTCATCGGCCACGCCGGCTGCCACAAGGTTCTTGGCAATATAGCGGGCGGCATACGCGGCGCTGCGGTCCACCTTGGACGGGTCCTTCCCGGAGAAGGCGCCGCCGCCGTGTGCACCCTTTCCGCCGTAGGTATCCACGATGATCTTACGGCCGGTGAGACCGGTATCTCCGTGGGGGCCGCCGATCACGAACTTGCCCGTGGGGTTCACGTGCAGCACGTAATCGTGGATGAGGGCGGCCGTCGCCTTGGGAAGCGAAGCCTTCAGACGGGGAATCAGGATGTTTTGCACATCCTCGCGGATCTTGGCCTGCATGGCGGCGTCCACCTTGGTATGGCCGAACTGAGCCACCGCCTCCCCGTAGGACATCGAGCCCAGGCTGCGCGGCACGAATTCGTCATGCTGGGTGCTCAGGACGATGGTATCCACCTTCACGGGCTGATGGGTTCCGCCGTCATATTCAATGGTAAACTGGCTCTTGGCGTCGGGCCGGAGATAAGGCATCAGGTCCAGCTCGTTGTGGCGGATATCGGCCAGGATTTCCAGGATCTTATGGCTCAGGTACAGCGGCAGGGGCATGTAGTCCTCCGTATCCCGGCAGGCATAGCCAAACATCATGCCCTGGTCTCCGGCGCCCTGGTCTTCCCCATGCTTGCGTTCCACGCCGCGGTTGATGTCCGGGCTCTGCTCGTGGATGGCGCTCAGCACGCCGCACCCACTGGCATCGAACATATATTCGGCCTTGGTGTAGCCGATTTTACGGATGGTGTTGCGGACCGTGTTCTGGATATCCACATATGCCTCGGCCTTCACTTCTCCCATCACCACCACCATGCCGGTGGAGCAGAAGCTCTCGCAGGCCACCTTGGCCTCGGGATCCTGCTTAAGGAATTCGTCCAGGATTGCGTCACTGATCTGGTCGGCCACTTTGTCGGGATGGCCTTCGCTAACCGATTCACTTGTAAAGAGATAATTATTTGCCATATCAAAAAAAATTAGCCCCGTGCGAATATGCGGAGGCTAAAAAACACAAAACACTGATATGAATGAAATTTTAGCATTTTTTAACGTGGTTGCAAGCAGCCAAATCTATCCACATATTTTTTGGGACGGCAAAGGTAGAACAATTTTTTGAATCTGCAAAATTTTTTATGGCCTTACCCAATGGATGCGTACCCCGTCCCTTTCCATTCCACGGAACCAGGTCATCTGGCGCTTGGCAAACTGGTGGATGGCGTTGCCCAGGGCTATGACCATGTCTTCGTAGGACAACTGGCCCATGACATACTGCGTAACAAACTTATATTCAAGGCCGTAGTAGATGAGGTCATCGGCCGGGATGCCACTGTCCAGCAGGCCTCGGATCTCTTCCACCAGGCCCTCCTGCAGGCGCTCTTCCAGGCGCCGGTCGATGCGTGCCACCCGTTCTTCGCGGGAAACAAGCGTGCCGATATAATATACGTGCTGCGGGAGACGCTCCGGCAGAACGCCGTTCTCCTTTTCGAACTTGTAGGCGCGGGTGGCCGATTCGATGTACAACCCCGACCCTCCGCACAGGATGGGAATGGCACCGCGGCTTCTTACATCGGCCCAGGCATCGGCAAAAGCCGCCTGATACTGGTAGATGTTGAACTTGCTGCCTGCCGGAGCGATATCAATCAGATGGTACGGTACATCACCATACTCCTTCAAGTCCTTCCCGGTCCCAATGTCCATGCCCACATAGACCTGCCGGCTGTCGGCCGATAAAATCTCAGGAGATGTCGGAAAAGTGTGGGTATTTTCCCGAGCATCGGCCTTTTTATTTGCGAGGGAAAATACCACCTTTTCCGCATCGGCCAACGCATGCGCAAGCTGCACGGCATAGCGGGTTTTGCCAGAGGCCGTGGGGCCCAGGACACAGATGAGGTCGATTTCGCCGGAAGTATAAGAACGCGCCAAAGCTGCCGGATCGATGTTTTCGGGATCCGGAAGTTGGGCCATGGGCGGGATGCCGGGGCGGTCGGGCAGTAATTCGGTTTTATTCACGGTCCTACCAGTCTCCCCTGTCCATTTCCCGGCGCACGTCCTTCTCTTTGATGGACTGGCGCTTGTCGTACTCTTTCTTGCCCTTGGCCAGGGCAATCACCAGCTTGGCGAAACCGTTGTCGGCAATGAAGAGTTTGACGGCGATGATGGTGAGGCCCTTCTGTTTGTCGGCCTGCTGCAAATGCCTCAGTTCCTTGCGGTTAAGAAGAAGCCGACGGTCCCGCACGGGCTCGTGGCTGTTCCACGTGCCCCAGTGGTAAAGGGCAATGTTCATGCCCCGCACGAAGAGTTCATTCCCCACGAAGAAGCAATACGCATCCTGCAGGGAGCACTTGCCGGCCCGGATGGATTTGATCTCCGTTCCCACCAGCTGGATGCCGGCGGTATAGGTCTCCAGGAACTCGTAGTCGAACGAGGCCCGGCGGTTCTTGATCTGTATGGTGCTCTTGGCTTTGGGCATAGGACTGCAAAGTTAACAAAAATGTAGTTGGATCAGTCCATGCTCTGCTCCGTATTCACGGACAGATACATCATGCGGGCATATTCTTCCGGCGTAACCGAAGCGAAGAAATAATTCACGGGATCCACGGGGACGCCGTCCCGCCGTACCTCGAAGTGGAGATGCGGGGCAGGCAATGTAGGAGAGATACCCACCGTGCCAATCTGCTGGTTGCACTTGACCCGGCGGCCCTTCACGGCCGTCATGTCACCCAGCAGGCAATACCTTGTCACATAGCCGTTTCCATGGTCAATTTCCACGGTATTTCCCAGGCCCTTGCGGCTGCGCACCACCTGGGAGACGACACCGTCGGCCACGGCATACACGGGGGCACCCTGCGGGGCCACCAGGTCCAGGCCGTCGTGCTGCACCTGCAGCTTGTATACCGGGTTGTACTTCATGCCCACGGACGCACCGGTCTGCACATAGGACATACCGTGCAGCGGCAAGGCCAGCGGCGGGATACTGTCCCGTTTTTCCCGCAGGAGACGGAACACTTCCCGGAAATTGTCATCGACGCTGCCGGCCATCAGCATCAGCGTGCCGGAAGTGGAAGCCGCCGTATTGACATAATAGTTCTCCGGCAGGGAATCGGCGATGGTAATGAAGTTGGCGGCCGATGCGGCATCGGCGGCCGGCACCGACGTCTTGAACAGTCCCTCGTAGATGCCGTTATCCTTCTCCATGAGCCCCTCCAGCACGTCGGCGATGAGTTTTTCCTTCTCTACCATCTTGGCGTAGCGCTCCCGGTACAGGCGGTTTTCCCGCTGCAGCTGGCGTTCCTCGTCCGTAGAGAAGAACAGGGCGAAAAGTACGTACAGCACGATGGCGAACGACACCGTCGCCACCAGGTGCCGCAGCACGCTGCCCAGCACTTTCCTGAATCCGGAGGGTTTTTTCTTCTTCTTTGCCATGCTACTGTTCGGGTTTGCGGACCATGGTGAAATAATCTTCAGGGGATATATCCAAATCCATATAGAGGGCCGGATTCTGGTAATCTTTCCTGTACATAACCTCGTAATGGAGGTGGGGGCCGGACGAACGGCCGGTATTACCGGTGGCGCCGATGCAGTCTCCACGCTTGAGGTGGTCTCCCACGGAGACGTCGATGCGCGACATATGGGCATACCGGGTCTTGTAACCAAAGCCGTGGTCCACTTCCACATGGAAGCCATACCCTTTCTTGCGGTCTGTGGCCACCTTGGTCACAATTCCGTCTCCGGTAACATAGATGGGATTGCCGGGCTTACAGGCGAAATCCATGCCCGTATGGCGTTTCCCCGCGCCGGTGAAAGGGTCGGAGCGATAGCCGAAACCGCTGGAAAGCCGATAGGTGGAACGGTCGGTATTCAAAGGCGGGATGGCCGGGATATGGGCGGCCATGTCACCGGCATTCTGCTGCTGGTGAGCCACTTCGTCAAAGGACATGGACTGGATGAACAGACGTTTTTCCAGCACGTCCAGGCGCTTGGTCAAACCCAGGAGGGACGTCCCCTTTAAGTCGGCATACCGGTTTTCTCCGCCGAAGCCGGCTCCGCGCACCGTCTGCGGGATCTCGTCCATACCGTAGACCGAACGGTAGATACGGTCGTCCCGGATTTCCAGCTGGGACACCATGTCCTCGTACTTGTCCAGCTGCTGGCTCATCTGGTCCACGCGGGTTTTCCATTCCGAGTTCTGGAAGCGCAGGATGGCTGCTTTGGGAAGGGTAAAGCCCAGTACAAAAGCATAAATCCACATATACAGGACAAACAGGACAAGCCCGCCGACGCCAACAAGCGGGAGACTCCACCATTCCTTCTTGGGAGGCTCCAGCAACTCGAACGTCAGGGTTTCCGGGTCCAGTACGTATTTGGGTTCTGCTTTTTTCTTTGCCACAGTCTACAAAGGTAAGAATTTTTTCAATAAGGAAAATCGCGGAAAAATGTTTAAATTTGCAGGCTATATTTAAATTGTATATATGACATCCAAAGAGATTCGCCAGAAATATCTGGACTTCTTCGCCAGCAAAGGTCATACCATTGTACCTTCGGCACCCATGGTCATCAAGAACGACCCCACGCTCATGTTCACCAATGCGGGCATGAACCAATTCAAAGATATCTTCCTGGGCAATTCGGCCCCCAAGTTCCCCCGTGCGGCCGACAGCCAGAAGTGCCTGCGCGTGAGCGGCAAGCACAACGACCTGGAGGCGGTGGGCCACGACGGCCGTCACCACACCATGTTCGAGATGCTGGGCAACTGGAGCTTCGGAGACTACTTCAAGACCGAGGCCATCGACTGGGCCTGGGAGCTCCTCACGGAGGTATACAAGATTGACAAGACCAAACTGTACGCCACCGTTTTTGAAGGCAGCGAGGAAGACGGCACGCTGCTGGACACCGAAGCCCAGGCCGCCTGGCTGAAGCACCTGCCCAAGGACCACGTGCTCACCGGCAACAAGCACGACAACTTCTGGGAAATGGGAGACACCGGTCCCTGCGGTCCCTGCAGCGAGATCCACATCGACCTTCGGCCGGAAGAGGAGATTGCCAAAATCCCCGGCCGCGACCTGGTGAATACCGACAACGACGAAGTCATCGAAATCTGGAACCTGGTGTTCATGCAGTATGAGCGCAAGGCCGACGGCCACCTGGAGCCCCTCCCCGCCAAGAACATCGACACCGGCATGGGCTTCGAGCGCCTGTGCATGATCCTCCAGAACAAGAAGAGCAACTACGAGACCGACGTCTTCTCCGGCCTCATCGGCAAGGTGGAAGAATTCTCCGGCCACAAATATGCCGAAGGCGGCAACGTGGAAGTGGCCATGCGCGTCATCGCAGACCATATCCGCGCCATCGCCTTCTCCATCGCCGACGGCCAGCTGCCTTCCAACGTGAAGGCCGGCTACGTGATTCGCCGTATCCTTCGCCGCGCCGTGCGTTACGGTTACACCTTCCTGGGCTTCACCGAGCCTTTCCTGTGCCGACTGGTCCCCCAGCTGGTGGCCGATATGGGAGAAGCCTATCCGGAACTTACCGCCCAGCAGAAGCTCATCTCCAACGTCATCAAGGAAGAGGAAAACGCATTCCTGCGCACCCTGGACCGCGGTATCCGCATGCTGGAAGACAACATGGCCAAGAACGCCGCCACCAAGGTGGTAGCCGGCACCGACGCCTTCGTGCTGTATGACACCTACGGCTTCCCCATCGACCTCACCGAACTCATCGCCGCCGAAAAAGGCTACACCGTAGACCTGGAAGGCTTCAACGTAGAGCTCCAGAAGCAGAAAGAGCGCGCCCGCAACGCCACCTCCAGCGAATTCGGAGACTGGATGGTATTCAAGGAGGCCGATGTGGAATTTGTGGGATATGACGTCCTGCGCATCAAGGGAGTACACCTGCTGAAACAGCGTATCGTCAAACAAAAGAACAAGGAAATGTTCCAGCTGGTCTTCGACCGCACGCCTTTCTATGCCGAGATGGGCGGCCAGGTGGGAGACACCGGCTTCATCGAGGGCGAGGACGGAGAACGCATCCAGATCCTGAACACCGTGAAGGAGAACAACCTCACCATCCACCTGGCCGAGCGCCTGCCTTCCCAGAGCCACCAGACTTTCTACCTGGTGGTGGACAACTCCCGTCGCCGCCACATCCAGAACAACCATACCTGCACCCACCTGCTGCACCAGTGCCTGCGGGTGGTGCTGGGCACCCATGTAGAGCAGAAAGGCTCTTTCGTGGGACCGGACTACTTCCGCTTCGACTTCTCTCACTTCCAGAAGATGACCGACGAGGAACTGCGCAACGTGGAGACCCGCGTGAACGCGCTCATCCGGGCCAATTACCCGCTGGAGGAAAAACGCGACGCCACCATGGAGGAAGCCCGCGCCATGGGCGCCATGGCCCTCTTCGGTGAGAAATACGGAGACGTGGTGCGCGTGGTGCGCTACGGAGACTCCGTGGAACTGTGCGGCGGTACGCACACGCCCGCCACCGGCACCATCGGCCTGTTCAAGATTGTGTCCGAGAGCGCCGTGGCCGCCGGCGTGCGCCGCATCGAGGCCATCACCGGTGCAAAGGCCTTGGAAAGCATGCATCAGATGGAAGACATGGTGAAAAACCTGAAGAACCTGATGAACAACGTGCCGGACCTGCAGGGGGCCATCGAGAAGCTGGTAGCCGAAAATGCCGATGCCCGCAAGCAGCTGGAGGCCATCGCCAACGAAAAGGCCGCGGCCCTCGCCGCCAAGCTGGAGAGCGCCGCCGCGGAGACGAACGGCATCAAGGTGGTCCGTTTCGACCATTCCATCGACCCTGCCATCGCCCGCAATGTGGCCCTGCTTTTGCAGAAAAAGACCCAGAACTTCGTGCTGGCCGGAGCCTTCTCCTACGACAACAAGCCCAATTTGCTGCTCATGTACTCCAACGACCTGGTGGCCAAGGGCAAGAACGCAGGCAAGGACATCCGGGAAGCCGCCAAGTTCATCCAGGGCGGCGGCGGCGGACAGCCCGGCCTGGCAACGGCCGGCGGCCGCAACGTGGAAGGCCTGCCCGAAGCACTGAATAAATTGGTAGAGACAGCTACTGCATAGTATTTTGAAGAAACTTGACCAGTTTTTGTTGAAATCGTTCATAGGACCGTTTTTCGCGATCCTGGCGATTGTCACGTTCATACTGGTCATGCAGTTCCTTTGGCTGTACATCGACGAACTGGTGGGTAAGGGCCTGGAATTCAAGGTAATCTTGGAATTCCTGATGTGGGGAAGTTGCCAGACGCTTCCCCTGGCCATTCCGCTGGCCACGCTCCTGAGTTCCATGATGACCCTGGGAGACATGGGAGAGAAGTTCGAGCTCACCGCCATGAAGGCATCGGGCATCTCCCTGGCCAGGGTGCTGGCGCCCATGACCATCGTCAGCGTGTTCATCTGCATAGGCGCTTTTTACGTGGGAGACCGGCTGGTTCCCTACTCCATCAACCAGATCTACACCATGCGGGACGACATCGGCCGCACTAAGAGCGAGATCAAAATTCCCACGGGAACGTTCTATGACGGCATCGAAGGATACATCCTGCGGGTGGAGAGCCGGGACAAGCAGACGGGCATGATGCACACCATCCAGGTTTACGACCATACCGTAGGAAAGGGCAACACCCGTCTCACCGTGGCCGACAGCGGCATCATCAAGATGTCCAAGGCCAAGGATTACCTCACCTTCCAGCTGTTCGACGGCATCAATTACCAGGAAGAGAACACCCGGAAGTACAAGGATACCACCCTGGCCCTGCAGCGCATCAAGTTCCACAGCCAGGAGCTGGTGATTCCGCTGGAAAACTACGCCTTCCACCACTCCGACAGCGCCCGTTACGGAGAGCAGGTGCGTTCCATGAACCTGGAAGCGCTCCGCCACGGAGAGGATTCCCTGAACAACCTGGTACACCAGGGCACGCTGAAGCATGTGAAGGATTTCTCCCGGCAGGGTCACATCAACTACCGGGACCAGCTGGACACCGCTTGGCGCACCAAGGCTACGGCCGTGATGAATCCTCCTTCCAACGCTCGCTGGAAATCGGCCGCCGACAAGAAACGCGGTCTGGAAAATGCGGCCAATGCCGCCCGTCAGTACGAGAGCGTGGCCCGGGGTCAGACCATGGAGTCATACGACTATACCCACCTCATTTACCGCACCGAGGTAGAGATTTGGAAGAAATATGCCCAGGCGCTGGCCTGCCTGCTGCTGTTCTTTATCGGCGCACCGGTGGGCGCGCTGCTCAAAAAAGGCGGCCTGGGAGCGCCTGCGGTCATTTCCATGCTGTTCTTCGTGCTGTACTGGGTTATCGACATCACCGGTGAGCGCCTGGCCAACAACGGTGCCACCACCGCTTTCATTGGAAAATTCATTTCGGCCTTCATCCTGGCGCCCATCGGCGGTTTCCTTACCGTGAAGGCGGTGCAGGATTCCAGCCTGTTCAATTTGGACGGCGGCAAAATCTGGTTCCGGAAAGTCAAGAGTAAATTCTTCCGTATGTTCAGAAAAACACGCATCGTATATATGGGAACGCCCGAATTCTCCGTGGGCCCGCTGGACGCTTTGCTGAAGGCCGGTCACCACGTGGTGGGCGTTGTCACCGTTCCCGACAAACCCAGCGGCCGCGGCCTCAAGATGAACGAGAGCGCCGTGAAGAAATATGCCGTAGAGAAGGGGCTGCCCATCCTGCAGCCGGAGAAGCTGAAGGACGAGGCCTTCCTGAAGGACCTGGCCGCCTGGCGGGCCGATTTATTTGTGGTCGTGGGCTTCCGCATGCTGCCCGAAGCGGTGTGGTCCATGCCCAAGCTGGGTACGTTCAACCTGCACGCCGCCCTGCTGCCCCAGTACCGCGGCGCCGCCCCCATCAACTGGGCGGTGATCAACGGGGAGAACATCAGCGGTGTCACCACCTTCATGATTGACAAGAAGATCGACACCGGCGGCATCATCCTTCGCTCCGAGTGCCACATAGAGCCCACGGACACGGCCGGAGACCTCCATGACAAACTGATGGAACTGGGCTCCCAACTGGTGCTGGAAACTGTGGAGGGCCTGGCCCAGAAGAATGTGGAACTGCGCGTGCAGCGCAGCTTCATCCAGGGTTCGGAACTGCTGAAACCCGCCCCCAAGCTCACTCGGGAACTACAGCACATCGACTGGAACGACACCACCCGTCACATCTACAACCTGATCCGTGGCCTGTCTCCGTTCCCGTGTGCTTTCACCGAACTCATTCCCTCCGGAAAGGTTGCATTTTCCGGCGCTAATGAAAAGGCCGATGCGCCGGAAAATGCAACGCTTTCCTCCGGGGCTATCCAGTTAAAGATTTTCTTCGGGGAAATGCGCATGGATTTGCATGCCGAACCCGGTACGGTACTCAGCGATGGCAAAACGTACTTCGCCGTTGCCACGCAGGATGGCGCCATCGCTATCACGGACCTGCAACTCGCCGGTAAGAAACGCATGGATGTCAAGTCCTTCCTGCTGGGCTTCCGCAACCCCACTTCTTATGTGACCACGCCAGGCACCTCCAAGGCCGAGATTGCCAAGGCCGCACCTGTGGAAGATGAATAGTATAATCATTTTAGGTAACGGGGCATTCCCCACAGAGGCGTATCCGTTGTATTTGCTGGACAGCGCCGAGGGCGTTGTGTGCTGCGACGGTGCGTTGGAGAAGTGGCTGGAGCGGACGCCGTCGGCCCGGCCGATGGCAGTGGTGGGAGACCTGGATTCCTTGCCGCAAGAGCTGCAGGAGCGGTTTGCCCCTGTACTGGTGCATGTAGCCGAACAGGACGACAATGACCAGACCAAGGCCTTGCGGTGGGTGCTGGGGCATCACCCGGAGGTGACGGACATCGTGTTCCTGGGAGCTACGGGGCTGCGGGAAGACCATACCATCGGCAACCTGGGGCTGCTGATGGACTATCCCCGGCAGTTCGACCTGGGCGAACGCAGGCTGTCCATGGTGTCGGACTTCGGCACGGCTTTCCCCGTCACTGACAGCTGCGACCTGCACCTGGGCGAAGGCCGCCGCATATCGCTGTTTTCGGCCGATAACACCCTGCGCATCACTTCCGAAGGCCTCCAGTGGCCCACGGACGGCGTAGTTTTCGACGCCTGGTGGAAAGCCACCCTCAACCGCACCACGGCCCCCATCGTTTCCCTGCACTTCTCCCACCCTTCCCTGGCGCTGGTGCTGGTGGATTAGCCCTTGCGGATATCTTGGCCCGTTTTTGATAACAGGCTGACTATTACATACTTACGCAATATCCTCCCGACTGTTTTGCCGGGAGGATATTGCGTAAAGTACTAGTAATTAAGTGCTTAACGAAAACGGCTACTCCGCTTGACCCAATGGCAGATGCAGATAATGTGCGATTTGCTTCCCCATTACGAAGGTATGCTTCCTGAGGATATCAAACAACTCCCATTTTTGATCTATACCCAAGGACAGTATCTCGTGAATATCATCGTACTTGCATTCTTCAAGCAAGATTTGTGTCATTTGCGCATAGGGTTTGTCTGTTTTCCCTAAAAAGACTTCGTTCAAATCGTATTCACTGCCGGTTGTAGCCCTGATGGATCTCATCATGTCCGGGAAGGTGTCAAAATAGCGGATAGCCTCTGCGTAATCAATTACGTTATATGTAGCTATGACGTAATCTATAAACTGTTGTAGTTCATGGGCGGTTAAATCTTTGATCAGGACCTTCAGAAGGGTATAATTCATGGGCCGACCTGCTCGAAACTCTGCTTTAACCATACTGACGGCCGTTCGAAGCGCTTTGGAGGATCTCCGAATAACTATTGCTTCGGAGAAAGGATGCGGTGTAATGGCATAGGCAAGGTAGTTCCACCGGTATTCCTCGGCCACGGAAACCAGTTGCCTTTCAACGGGATTGTTGGCAATGTAAATGAGATTGGTCCGTGCACTTTTTGCACTCTGTTTCGGAGCACTGCCAAAAGGTGTTTCAAACACAGGCCCCGAGATTCCTGCCTGCTCATTATACATCTTGGCAAAACGGGCATTCAACTCCTGCTTGAAGCAGGTCAGGTCCTGTACGCGATTGGCTACAACTGCATCGTGGACATGATCCGGCATCTGACAAAGGGCCAGCACCTGTATCCTATACTTTCTGGCCAGAATGCAGAAAAGAGTAAAATACACCAGGTGATCGCGCATCGTATAGAATAGAACCCCACCGTCGGCCGAACGCTGGTAACAGTGGTTCAATATGCCTTTTATGAACTTCCGATGCTTCATTTCCGGCGTTTAATCTCCCATTTGAAGATAATGCGAAGGTCGGAAGCTTTTGCTGCAAATACAAGCTGAAACGTTTCTTTTTTTGCGTTTTCTTCAAAGTGCTGTTTATCAAATACTTACAAGAAATCCTTCCGGCTTTTCAGATGGAAGGAAATCGCGTAAACTGTTGATAATATGAAACTTAGCAAAAACGGCACTTTACCAGCGTGCTGCTACGCCATACAGGCTAGCGCGAAAAGTTCCGGGAAGCGAAGGGCAGGGCGGTGTAGAGGGCCGTGTGCCAGTATTCCCAGGTGTGGCCGCCGTCACGGACGCGCAGCTGGCAGGGGATGCCGGCCGCCTTCATTTTGAAATACAGGTCTACGGACAGCCGCAGCAGGTGGTCGTCGTCTCCGCAGTCCAGGAACCACGCCACAGTTTTGAGGCGGGCGACGGTGGCTTTATCGGCCTGGTCCATGAAATCCAATGCCGAGTGATCCCGGACGGAACGGTCCGTAATGGCCAGTTTGCTGCCGGGGCGGTCTTTTCCGCGGATGTCGCGGTCCTTGTGGTCCAGCCAGGCGCTCATGCCATAGGCCGAAGAAAACAGCTCCGGATGGCGCTGGGCATAGACGATGGTGCCGCCGCCACCCATGGAAAGCCCCATGATGGCCCGCCGCTCCTTGCTGCCGCCGCAGTTCCACTTCTGTTCCACCTGCGGCAGGAACTCCTGGAAGAAAAAGTCCTCGTACGGCCAGTCCTTCACGTTGAAATAGCCGTTCTGGTAGCCGTGGACGTCGGAGGATCCGGCATTGGGCATCACTATCACCACGGGACGCAGTTCCCCGCTGGCGATGAGCCTGTCGGCCACGTCCTTCATGCGGCCGCTTCCCACCCAGTTGGAATAATCTCCGTACAGGCCGTGCAGCATGTAGATGACAGGGTAACGTTCCGTGGCCTTGTAGCCGTCGGGCAGGTACACGTTGTATTTTTGCTCGCAGCCCAGGAGCTTGCTGAAAACGCCTTCTGTGACAATGCGGCTTTGCGCCGATGCCAAAATGGTCCAGCTCAGCGCTAAAAAAATAACAATAAACCTTCTCATATCACTAAATCACTAGCGCCCTGCAGGGCGCCGGCGGAGGGCGTGTCTTTTGCAAAAAGACATACTAGCCCGGGAGCCGCGATTAAGGATGAACGAGGGTACCCACTTTTTCTCCCGCCAGGAGCCTGGTGAGGTTGCCGGTGGCGTTCATGTCGAAGACGATGATGGGCATTTTGCCGTCGCTGCACAGGGCATAAGCCGTCTGGTCCATCACCTTCAGGTGCTTGGAGATGGCTTCGTCAAAGGAGAGTTCCTGATATTTGACGGCCGTGGGGTCTTTCTCGGGATCGGCCGTATAGACACCGTCTACGCGGGTGCCTTTCAGGAGGGCGTCGGCGCCGATTTCCAGGGCCCTTAACGCCGCACCGCTGTCGGTGGTGAAGAAGGGATTGCCGGTGCCGCCGGCGATGAGGGCTACGCCGCCACGTTCCATCACCTTGACGGCGTCGTCACGCATATAGTACTTGGCGTGCGGCTCCATGGGGGTGGAGGTAAACACCACGGCATCCACGCCTTCGGACTTGATAAACATGCTCAGGGCCAGGGAGTTGATAACGGTGGCCAGCATCCCCATCTTGTCTCCGTCCACGCGGTCGAAGCCCTTTCCCACGCCCTGCAGGCCGCGGAAAATGTTGCCGCCGCCGTTCACAATGGCAATCTGAAGGCCAGCCTTGGCCGCCGATGCAATTTCCTTGGCATATTTTTCCAACCATTCGGTATCCAGGCCTTTTCCGGCCGGGCCGCCCAGGCTTTCGCCGCTGAGCTTCAGTAGGACTCTTTTGTACATATTTGTGAATTTTTATTCCTTGCGTAATTTCGGCTTGCAAACCGAAACAAAAGTATCGAAAAATTGGTGAACTTCCAAGAAAGATTCCTATATTTGCATACTTAGACAAAAAACTAGACTTACTTATAATGGCTAATTTCCTAACCTCCTCCATCGGCAAGAAGTTCATCCAGAGCGTCACCGGCGCTTTCCTCGTCATCTTCCTGCTCCTCCACGGCACCATTAATTTCTTCTCCGTCATCGATTCCATGCACGGGAACTTCGGCAAAGTTGCTGCCGATGCCTTCCCCTACACTCACGGAGACGGTTGGTTCCAGCTGGGCTGCGACTTCATGTCCTCCCCGGTTATCGCAATTATGGTACCCATCCTGGCCCTGGGCTTCCTCCTCCACATCGTATGGGGTATCTGGCTCAGCTATGAGAATGTTAAGAAGCGCGGCGGCCTCAAGCGCTACGAGGTAGCCTCCAAGGCTAAGAACGACAGCTGGAGCGCCAAGAACATGGCCATCCTGGGCATCCTGATCCTGGGCCTGCTGGCTTTCCACCTCACCCACTTCTGGGCCAAGATGCAGCTGCAGGAATTCATGGGTGCAGAGGCCGAGAATCCCTATTTCCTGCTCCTCGCCACCTTCCGCAGCCCCGTGGTCGTGTGCTGCTACATCATCTGGTTCATCGCCCTGTTCCTGCACCTGGAGCACGGTTTCTGGAGCATGTTCCAGACCATCGGCTGGAGCAACAAGAAGTGGCTCAAACGCACCAAGGTCATCGGCATCATCGTTGCCGCCATCATCGTCCTTCTCTTCGTCGCTACGGCCATCAACGCCTATATGGAGGCCAACACGGTAACCGCTTCGGCCGAATGGACAAAAGCCCTTCTTGCAAAATTTTAATTTTTTTTTGGAATTCTGATTTCTATTGCCCATATTTGCAAACAGAATGAGAAAGAACAACAATAACTGGTGGCGCACTTACAGCTCAATCCTGTAAGTCGCTTCGCCGTAGTTATATGTATAGAATTGGCCCGCTGACTTACAGTGGGCCATTTTTTTGACAATCAAAATATAAACATAAAACACTTAACACCATGAAACAGAAAAAGTACATGCTCCCGGAGAGCGAGATTCCCACTCATTTTTTTAACATCCAGGCTGTCATGCCCAATAAGCCCCTGCCTTTCCTGCACCCGGCTACCAAGCAGCCCCTGAAGCCCGAAGACCTGTATCCCATCTTCTGCAAGGCCTGCGCCGACCAGGAACTGAACCAGACCGACGAGTGGATCCCCATCCCCGAAGAAGTGCGCCAGCAGTACGCCGCCTACCGTTGCACCCCGCTGGTGAGGGCCTATGAACTGGAAGCCGCCCTGGGTACTCCGGCCCATATCTATTTCAAGAACGAGAGCGTGTCGCCTGCAGGCAGCCACAAGCTGAATTCGGCCATCGCCCAGGCTTATTACGCAAAGGAGCAGGGCATTACCAACCTTACCACCGAGACCGGTGCCGGCCAGTGGGGCGGTGCCTTGAGCTATGCCACCAAGAAGTTCGGCATTGACTGCGCCGTATATATGGTAAAGGTAAGCTATGAGCAGAAACCCTTCCGCCGTTCCATCATGCAGGCCTTCGGCGCTGCGGTAACCCCCTCCCCGTCCATGAGTACCCGCGCCGGTAAGGACATCCTCACCATCAACCCCAACGACCGCGGTTCCCTGGGCTGCGCCATCTCAGAAGCCATCGAGCTGGCCATGAGCACCCCTAACTGCAAATACGCCCTGGGTTCCGTCCTCAATCATGTGTGCCTGCACCAGACGGTCATCGGCCTGGAAGCCGAAAAACAGATGGCCCTCACCGGCGAGTATCCGGATATCGTAATCGCCTGCTTCGGCGGCGGCTCCAACTTCTGCGGCCTGGCCCTGCCCTTCATGCGCCACAAGATTTCCGGAGAGAAGAACACCCGCTTCATTGCCGCCGAGCCTTGCTCCTGCCCCAAACTCACCAAGGGCAAGTTCGAGTATGACTTTGGTGACGAGGCCGGCATGACCCCGCTCCTCCCCATGTTCACCCTGGGCCACAGCTTCAAGCCCGCCTCCATCCATGCCGGCGGCCTGCGCTACCACGGTGCCGGCGTCATCCTTTCCCAGCTCATGAAGGACGGTTACATGGAAGCCGTGGACATCCAGCAGCTGGATTCCTTCAAGGCCGGTGTGCTCTTTGCCCAAACGGAGGGAATCATCCCCGCCCCGGAAAGCTGCCACGCCATTGCCGCCACCATCCAGGAGGCCCTCAAGTGCAAAGAGACAGGAGAACAGAAAACCATCCTGTTCAACCTCTCCGGTCACGGTTTCGTGGATATGGCCGCTTACGACAGCTATTTCTCCGGAGAAATGCAGAACTACAGCGTCACGGAAGAAGAACTGGCCAAATACATTGCCAGCGCCGATGCCCTGAACAAGTAGCCGTTTTTAGCTAAAACGGCTACTTTACTGCGCCGCGACTTCGGCCAGGATATTCTCCAATTCTTCGCGGTCCATCTTGCCTTCCAGGCACATGAAAGTGAATTCCTCACTATCCTTGCTGACGAGGACCACGGAAGAAACCGTGTTGCCGCTGCCGGTGGTGAACAGGCGTGTCACCTCCCCGTTTTCCTTGGCTTCGAACAAGAGTTCATACGCTTTGCCGTCCAGCAGGCGCTTGACCTCGGCGTGCAGTTTTTCGACTACCTGAGGGTTATCGGCGTCCAGCAAGTAGAAGCCGGTCATGCTCTTGATGATGGGCGTAAGGTTCACATTGCTTCCGTCGGCCGCTTCCACATCGATGTCCGGAATCTTGCCGATCATACGGAACATGGCGGGGGAAATATAGACGGCGTTTATGCCTTCCAGGTCGGAATACTTGTTGTACAGGTCCTTGCCGCTTTGGGCAAAGGCGGCGACTGCCAGGGTAAGAGCAGTCAGTATGGTGATTATCTTTTTCATTTCCAGTAATTTACTTTATCAAAATCGGTTTCGGTCTGCGCCAGGATATCGGCGCTGCGGGCGACCGTCTGCCCCATGCGGCCAAAAGCCTGCTCCACGGCGGCATAGGCCAGGTAAGGATCCGTGAAGGTGTCTTTGGGCTCCGGGGTCCGAAGCAGGGCGGTGAGGCCGATGCCGGCCACGACGGCCACAGAAGCAGCGATGCTCCAGACGGCGGCGGTCCGACGGCGGGGCAGGCGTACCTGCAGGTCCTCCGGTACCGGGATGCTTTCATCGGCGCCGATGCGGTCCCAGTCGGCCATGCTCAGTTTTTCTATGTCTCGGATGCTTTTCATAGGCTTTGTTTGATTCTTTTGCGGGCCAGGCTCACCTGAACCCTGATATTGAGTGGACTGAGTCCTGTTTTGCGGGCGATTTCCTCGTAGGAGAGGCCTTCCATCACCCTTAGGGTAAGCAGTTTTCTCTGTGTGGCGGGCAGCTGGCCGATGGTCTTCCGCACCTGCGCCAGTTCCTCGCGGCTTTCCAGCACTTCATCGGCCGGAGGCTCCAGGGCCGCCGCTTCGTCGGGCGGCTCCGTGGGCCGGGCCCTGCGGATGCGGTCGATGCAGAGGTTCTTCATCAGCATCGTCCCGTAGGCCGAAGGATTCTGCACCATCTCCAGGTGGTCCCGCAGGTTCCAAAGCTTGAGATACAGCTCCTGGACGGCGTCCTTGGCATCGGCCTCGCTTTCCAATATATAGTAGGCGATACGGTAAAACCGGCCTTGCAGGGGAATCCAGACAGTATGGAACGATTGCTCAGTCATTGACGGCTTCCATCAGCTTATCCAGTGTCACGGTTCCCCGCACGCAGATGAGGGTGCCTTCCGGATTCCAGAGGATGCAATCATGGATCTTTTCTCCGTCGTCCATGCCGTAAATACTCAGCCGGTCTCCGTCGTCTTTGGCCTCCAGGATGAGTTCCATCCCCTTCAGGGCCTGCTGCACCTTCTGCACGAAACGCTCCTTGACATCGTCCCGGGCATCTTCGAAATCCAGCACCGTCAGGCGTCGGATATCACTGAAGGAACGGAGGATTTCCCGGTCTTCGGGGTCCATGTCGGCATCATGGAAGGCCACGGCTTTCACCAGTTTGAGCGCCAAAGGCCCCAGGCTCACGTAGTCAAAGCCGTCATTGTGCCGGTATTCGTTCACCAGCGTCTGAACTTTGTTGATGGGTTTTCCGGCCCAAAGGAACGTGGCCGATAACAATAGGGTAAGTGTAAGTATAATCTTTTTCATGTCAGTCTTCAAGCGCTTGCATACAAAAGACGCACCCGCTGACGGAATGTTAAAAAAAAGTTGCCGTTTTTTTAAACAGCACCCTACACCGGGCGGCACTGGTCCCTCAGCCAAGCGGCTACTTCGGCGGGCAGGCGGGGGCTCAGGACTTCGAAAACGTGCGCGTTGTAGGCGTTGAGCCAGGCGCGCTCGTCGGCCGTGAGCAGGGATATCTCCAGGCAGGAAGTGTCGAAGTGGCAGAGCGTCAAGGTCTCGAATCCCAGGAAGGAGCCGAATTCATTGTCCCCCACCGGACGTACCAGAATCAAGTTCTCGTGGCGGATACCGTGCATCCCCTCCCGGTACAGGCCGGGCTCGTTGGAGATGACCATCCCGGGCTCCAAGGGCGTAGAATTGAAGTTTTGCCGGATATCCTGCGGGCCTTCGTGCACATTCAGGAAAAAACCCACACCATGCCCGGTACCGTGGCCGAAGTTGCGGCGGGCTTTCCATAGGGGTTCACGGGCCAGGGCATCTATCTGGCAGCCGGCGGTTCCGCGCGGGAATACGGCCATGGCCAAATCGATATGACCCTTCAGGACCAGGGTATAATCTTCCCGCTCCAGGGCGGTGCAGGGGCCCAGCGGCACGGTGCGAGTGATATCGGTGGTGCCGAACAGGTACTGCGAGCCGGAATCGACCAAATAAAGTCCGTGCGGTTCCAGCAGGGCCGATCCCAGTACCGGAGTGACGTAGTGCGGCAGGGCCGCCGAGGGCCCGTAGGCCGAAATGGTCTGGAAACTGTCTCCCCGATAACCGGATACCGCAGCGAACAGCCGGGCCAACTCAGAGGCGGCCTCCCACTCATTCACGGAACCGGCCTGGTGGGTAAGCCAGTACAGATACTGCTCCATCACCAGCCCGTCCTCCAATTGCGCTTCCCGCATACCGTCCAGTTCCACGGAATTCTTCACGGCCTTCCGAAGCGCCACGGGGCAGGGCCTTTCCATAACGAAAGGAATCCGGTCCCCGTTGTCTATGGCCTCACGGAAAGCGATGTTAAGCGCAGCCGGGTCTATGACAATCGTGTCTATATCATCCTCGGCCCGCAGGGAAGAGAGGGCGAACTCGGCATCGGAATAATCCAGGATCCGGATGCCGTCGGCCTGGAGCTCGTCAAAACTGGCTGCGGTTTCGGAGTCTACATCGGCAAAGGCGTCCTTCCGTACGAACCAGCACACCTTCTCCAGGGACACCAGCAGGTAGGAAATCACCAGCGGATTATACTCGATATCGGCCCCACGCACGTTCAGGAGCCAGGCGATGTCGTCCAGCGAAGAGAGGAAAATGGCATCGGTCTGCTGCCGGATGAGCCACTTGCGCAGCCAGCTTATCTTGCTCTCCCGCGACTCTCCCACCAGGTCTTCCCCAAGGGTGATGATGGGAGAGACGGGAATGGCAGGACGGTTTTCCCACAGGGCGTCCAGAAGGTCGGGGACCGGGTAAATCTGCGCACTGGGAACCGCTTCCCGAAGCGTACGCACCTCTTCCATGGAATAACACAGACCGTCTACGGCAATGCAGGGCTCGTCCAGCCCCAGGGAGGCAATCCATTCCGGGATGGGGACCTGCTCCGGCACGCGCATCTTGTGCAGCTCGATGCCGCTCCCCTCCAGTTGCCGGTTGGCCTGGATGAAGAAACGGGTGTCGGTCCAAAGGCCGGCGTGGTCCTGCGTGACCACGATATCTCCCGCTTCTCCGGTGAACCCCGAAAGCCATTCAACCTGCCTCCACCTGGGGGCCGGGTATTCACTGGCGTGCGGGTCGCTGCCCGTAAGGATGACGATGTCCCACCCGTTTTCGCGCATAAGGCCGCGGAGGGCTTCCACACGGCCGGAAAAGATTGTTGCCATAGTACGATATTTGCACAAAAATAGTTATTTTTGTACGAATTAAAAATAACCAGCCATGACTGAAGATCCGCTCGAAAGAATTGAACGCGAAGAGCGCGAAAGAAAAGAAAAGAAAGGCCCCAGGACCCTCATGACCGTCCTGGCCGTAGTCGCCGCCATCCTGGCCGGCGTACTGGCCTATATGCTGTACCAGCGCAATTCCCTTGTGAATCAACTGGAAGGAGAGAAGGAAGAACTGGTTCAGCAGATGGTGAGCCTCCAAAATGACTTCAGTTCCCTCAGCAGCGACTATGAAGCCATCAACCACCAACTGGACACCTCCCGCGAACAAGTGGCCATGCTCATCGAGAAACTGAGCAAGACAGAAGCCACCAACCGCGCCAAAATCCGCCAGTATGAGAAAGAACTGGGCACCCTGCGCACCATCATGAAGGGTTATATCGTCCAGATTGACTCGCTCAATACCCTCAACAAAAAACTCACGGCCGATGCCGCCGCCGCCCGTCGCGAAGCCGCCGAAAGCCGTCGCGTGAACGAGGAACTGAGCGCCCAGGTAGAAAACCTGTCCAGCCAGGTTAACGCCGGCAAGGTGCTGCGCGCCCGCGCCATCTCCCTCACCGGCTATTTCAGCAATGACAAACCCGGAGACCGCCACAGCCGCGTCCGCTACATGGTGGCCGGCCTGTCGCTGGTAGAGAATTCCCTGGCCGACCGCGGTCCCGTGCGCGTTTATGTCCGCGTGAAAGACCCTGAGGGCGTCCTCCTGATGAACAACGAATCCACCGAATTCACCGTGGGAGACCAAACCTTCCAGGCCACGGCCTCCCGTGAAGTGGACTATGAGGGGGCCGAGGTAGACATGTCCATCTACATCAACGACACCGGAGAATTCATGAAGGGTGTCTATACCCTGGAAGTGTATACGGAGCAAAGCCTGCTGGGCCGCGCAGAATGCATGCTCAGGTAATATGATTTACATCCACGTCCCTTTCTGCAAGAGTTTTTGCATCTACTGTGACTTCTATTCCGAGATAGCGGAAGAAGGCATGTTCTCCCGCTACACAGACCAGTTGTGCGCAGAGATCCGGCGCCGCAAGGAAGAGATGGACGACAAAACCAACACCCTTTATTTCGGCGGTGGCACACCCTCCGTATTGCCCCTGGCCGATTTAACCCGTATCCTGCTCACCCTGGAGGATTGCGGCCATGGTGGTCCCTACACAGAATTCACCCTGGAGGCCAATCCCGATGACATCGTGGAAAAGGGCCGGCCTTATCTGGACAGTCTCAAGATGCTGGGCGTGAACCGCATGAGCATCGGCGTGCAGTCCTTCGACGACGATCTCCTCCGGTGGATGAACCGCCGGCACGACGCCGCCCGCGCCAAAGAGGCCTTCCGCCTGTGCCGGGAAGCCGGCTTCAGCAATATCAGCATAGACCTTATCTTCGGCCTCAGCAACCTGTCCAACGACACGTGGCAGAAGACCATCGACGAAGCCCTGGTCCTGCAGCCGGAACATATTTCCTGTTACCAGCTCACCGTGGAGGGAGACAGCGTCCTGGCCATGCGGCTGGAGAATGGGGAATACGAAGAAGCCCCCGATGAAGTGTGCCGCCGCCAGTACGACATCCTTTGCGAGAAACTGAGGGCCGCCGGCTACAACCACTACGAGATTTCCAACTTTGCCAAGCCCGGCTACGAGGCCGTTCACAACAGCGGGTACTGGGCACGCCGGCCGTATGTGGGTCTGGGCCCCGCCGCCCACTCCTTCAGCGGCCGGGGACGCAGCTGGAACGACGCCACCCTGGACGGTTACGGCCACACGGAGGAAGCGCTGAGCGTGGAAGACGAAAAAGTGGAAACCCTCATGCTGGCCCTGCGTACGGCCCGGGGCGTAGACGAGGAATTCCTCCAGGCCAACTGCATTCCCGGCAGCATAGACCAGCTGATGAAAACCGGCGCTCTGGTAAAACAGGGCCGCCGCTACCGCATTCCCGAAGACCATTTCTTTGTATCCGACGAGATAATCCGCCAACTGGTATGACCTATCTGAGACGCGCCGTCAAATACCTGATTCAGTTGACCCTGATCTTTATCGTGCTCATCGGCATCCTGATGCTGGCCGGCATGATCCCAAAGGATGTGGCCATGGCCTTCCGCAAAGGCTGGGAGTCTGTCTGGTTTATCCTGGCCCTGTTTGCCGTCATGGCTGCCATATACCCTTTTTTCGGTTATGGTAAAAGGAACATCCGCGCCGCCGGGGAACCCGGAGAGCATTGGGCGGCCATTGACCGGGCCATGGAAGGCCGCGGTTATGTAAAGGCTTCCGAAACGCCGGATGGCGCCCGCAAATACCATTTAAGCAGCGGCGTGGCCCGGGCGGCCCGCCTCTGGGAAGACACCGTTACCATTACCCCGCAGCTGGGCGGTTTCCAGGCCGAAGGCTTGGTAAGGGACCTGGCCCGCGTGGTAGCAAGCATAGACCATAATATCAACCATTATGAGTGATCAACAAGGTTTCAAGACTGTTGCCACCTTCAATGAAAAGGTGCAGGCCGACATGTGTGTGGCCATGTTGGGCGACAATGGCATCCCCGCCGGTGTCTTCGGCGCGGATTCTTCTTATCCTTCCCTGGGCTATGTAAGGTCCATCGAAGTAAAAGTGAACGAAAGTGATTACGAGGCGGCGATGAGCATTTTGGCCGCCTCCGACAAAGCGGAGTAAAACTCCTCGCCAAAAGCTTCCGTAAGCGGCCCGCGGAGGAATTCGTACACCCGGATTCCTTCGCGGCGCCCTTTTTCATAGGCATCCTTGCAGATATTCCAGCGGTGCAGATTCAGTCCCACCCGGCCAACTCCCAAGTCCACCACCCTGATGGGGTAGAGACTGCAGGAAATAGGTTTCCGGAAGGTACCGTGACCCTGGCAGAACTGTTTCTCAATGGCGCACATACAGCTGCCATCGGCCGTAAAATGGCAGAAAGCACACTCTTCGCTGCCTTCTACCAGCGGCGTCACGATATCCCCTTCCCGGTCTATCTCAAAAAAGCCCTTGGCGTCTACGGCGGCGCGGCCTTCGGCGCGCATCAGGGGGCTGTATATGGGATAATTGGCTTCCAGCGGCTCCAGTTCCTCTTCCTTGAGGGGGGCGCCGCTGTCCCCCACAATGCAGCACTTTCCCTTGCAAACGGGATAGTCACAGGCGAAAAACTCCAGGATGACATCCTCCGAAACCAGGACGTCCCCTATCTCCACGATGGTGCCGATATCATTACGGGAACTCATTGTACGATGTATTCGATGCGCCCGCCGGCCGCGAGGGCCGTCAGGAATTCGCGTACCCTTTCCTGGTTGCAGGAACTGATGGCTTCCTGATAACGGGAAGTGATGTCTTTGTTAAGGGAATAGCGGGCCAGCAGGGTGGCGGTAAAACCGTCGGGTGTGGCCAGATAAGCCCGGACCTGGGCTTCCAGCTTCTTTTTCCATGCCTCCAGCGAGACCGCGTCCACATTGTTCCCGGCCGCGGCCCGGATGGCGGCCCGGACGGCCGTCAGCGCCCGTTCCCCGGATACTTCCGTCACATCCACGGGAAGTCCTTCCAGAGGGACAGGCAGGCATGAAACCAGCACCTGGAAACGTTCCTGAGGCTGCACGCAGTACAAAAGCCGTACATCGGCCCGGTATCCATAGCCCGCCAGATGTTCTGTAAGGCTGGTCCTCAGGGCCTCCACGGCCACCTGGGCGTCGTAAAAATGCTCCGTGGTCATGGAATACTCCATATCCATCAGCACGTGGAAACCCGGCCGGGACGCCGTGCCGGTATAAGTGGATACACCACTGAGGGTACGCATCTCCACCGGGCGGCGAACCACCGTGCCCCGCATGGTCCGGAAGCCACCCATATAGCGCTGGAGCGCCTTTTTGACGCCGTCTTCCGACAGGTCTCCGGAAATGATGAGCACGCCGTCGTTCATACGGGAAAAACGGTCTTCGAAGTAAGTCTCCGCCTTCTGGCAAGTCTCGGCGGTAAGGGCCGATGCCCGCTTGTACGGACTATAGGCGTACCCGGGATTCAGTTTTCCGAACAGGGTGCTTTCCAGGTCTTCCCCGGTAATCCCCTGCTGCTGGCTGTAGAACTGGAACTCGGATGCGTTCATGGTGCGCCGGTTGGCCATCCCCAGAAAAGCCTTCAGCAACAGGGTCAGGCGGTCCGACGGGGCGCTGCCGCTGATATCCATGCTGGTAAGCGACACGGATGTCTTCATGGAAATACCGTTGGCTGCGAGCATATCCCGGAACGAAGCGGCGGGCATGCCAGCTACGTCGCACAGGGACAGAAGATGACCGATATGGCCGCCTTCCCCTTCCTGCAATTGCGGGATTTGGGCCAGTCCTCCGTTCAGCTGCAGGGAGTAAGTGAACGTGCGGGACCCTTTCACCTGCTTGAAAACCACGCGCATGCCGTTGGACAGGGTCCAGATGAGGCCGCCGGTAACGGCTTCGGCCTTCTCGTTCTTGATGCGGATCTTGGGGCAGTTGAACTGAAGGGCCGATGTGTCGGCGCTGTGCCAGGCGAAATCCTTGCCGGAAAGGGCCACGGAGCCGTACAGATAGGCCAGGTTATAGTAGAAAAGGGCGTCGTCCCGGTCCAGGGAATCGGGAGCGCCGGAATACTCCAGGGTAAAGTTGCTCAGCTGGGACATCAGGGCCGACGAGAAGCGGTTGAACAGGCGGCGTTCCAGGCTGTCGGGTACGTTCTTGCGGGAATAATAGTGCAGATATTCCTCATTGGGGGCCAGGTGGGCGCCATACAGGAAATTGGCGATGCACCGGTTGACATATTCTCCGGCCGACGACATAGCGGCAGCCCAGCGGCGCAGGCTGGGGAAAATCACCTGCTTGGCCTCTACGAATTCGTCCATGGCTACGCCGAAGGAATCCATCTCTCCCATGGTTTCGGAGAGGACGCGCATGGCGGGATCCAACTGTTTCTGGGATACGCGTATATATACGGTATAACGCTCGTCACCGCCATAATCTACGCTGCGAAGGGTGCGGAAGCCGATTTCTCCATAGGGAATCCGGGCATCCTGCAGGTTCTTTTCCAGGCGATGCCGCAACAGCACCTGGAATTCGGTCCCGAATATATCCGTGACGATGGCCTGTGCCGTATTCATGAGCACGAAGGGGATGCGGGACGAGGAATAGGTAACAGCAACCTCGGCTTCTCCGTCCGGGCGGGAATACACCACGGGTGCCGGAGAAGGCTCCCACACATAATCGGGCCGGTGGGCCTCCTTTACCAGCACGCCGGGCACCAGCATGGAAAATACGTCGAGTTTCTTTTTGAGCTCTATTACATCGATATCTCCGCTCACGATGATGGCCTGCTGCGCCCGCGAGGCCGCCAGCCTGGCGAAGGAGAACAGCAGGGTGGAATCCAGGACATCGGCCTTGAAGAAGGGGATGTGGCCGAAACGGTAAACGGTGGAACCGTCTACGTCAGAGACAAAACCTTCGGGCCCGGGGGCGATGCCCATGCGGCCCAGGAAGGCCGAATTGAGGCCGTCCCGTTTCTCCCGGGAAAGGGGCTCGTCACGCTGCACCACGGCAATATCGGCATATCCTTTCTCTGCGGGATCCGTTACCATATAATAGGTAACACCGCAGGGAAGGGTGCCCTTTTGGATGCGGCTGTCTACCGGCAGCGGAGGCAACTGCGCCTGCGCTGGCACAGTTATTGACAATGCTAACACCGGCAGAATAGCCAGAAGCAGGTATTTATGCAGCCGAAGGTTCATTTTTAGCCTAACGATGGTGCAAAATTACAACTATTTTTGCTAATTTTGCAATTCGTGTGCTAGTAGTAATGTATAACTTATAGATAAAAGAACGATCATGAAAAGGATTTTTGCAGCAATCGCAGCCTTCGGGCTGGCCGCCACTGTGGCATTCGCGCAAGATTACAACGCAGCAGTAGACGCTTTCAACGCCGGTGCAACCGCATTGGAAAGCAACAAGACGGAGGCGCTGGCCCAGTTCCGTTCCGCCCTTTCCCAGGCTCAGGCCCTGGAAGGTGAAGAAGCCGCAGAACTGGTGGCTAAGTGCAAGGAAGCCATTCCCGGCGTCCTGATGTCCATCGCCAAGGAGAAGATCAACGAAGGTGCCTACGACGAGGCCCTGGAAACCCTGGCCGAAACCCAGGCCGTGGCCACCGAGTATGAAGCCGCCGCCGTGGCCGAGGAAGCCGCCGCCCTGGTTCCCAACGTTTACCTGCGCAAGGGTTCCACCCTGCTCAAGGCCAAGGATTTCGCCGGTGCCGCCACCGCCCTGGAAGAAGTGACCAAACTCACCCCCGAAAACGGTCAGGCATTCCTGCTTTTGGGTCAGGCCCAGCTGCAGAACGGTAACACCGACGCTGCCATCGCCGCCCTGGAGAAAGCCAACGAAATGGGTGAAGCCCAGGCGGGCAAGCTCCTGGCCAACACTTACCTGAAACAGGGCCAGGCCCTGCTGAAGAACGGCAAGAACGCCGAGGCTATCGCCGCTCTGGAGAAGTCCAACACTTATGCCGAGAGCGCCAACGCCTACAAGCTCATCGCCAGCGCCTACACCAAGAGCGGCAAGAGCAAAGAGGCCATCAACGCCTATAAGAAGTATCTGGAAGTGAGCCCTAACGCCAAGGACGCCGACGATATCATCTTCACCATCGCCGCCACCGCCCAGAAGGCCGGGGACAAGGCTACTGCCAAGGAATATTATGGCAAGCTCACCGGCAGCGCCAAATACGCCGCCCAGGCCGCAGCCCAGCTGAAGACCCTGTAATAAGGCATTTTACTTACTCACCGTCATTTCACAGACGGCACAGTCAAAAGAAAGTTGGAGCCGCTCTTTCCCATTTCGGAGGAAGAGCGGTTCTGCTTTTTTCGCCTTCCCCTGCCTGGGACAAAGACCCAGTTGATGACGGATGCAGTATTTGGTACGCATGAGTTCTCCGTTACAGGAGTATTCCAGTTTGAAACTATTGTCCTTTCCCTTGACTCCCCGGTAAAGGGGGCGGGCCTGAACCGGCAGACTGTCCAGTTGAAGGGCCAAATCCCGGCGGATACCGTTGATGGCGGCTGTGGGCAGGAACGGGACGGGGCCGTTTACCTGCACGGACGGGTGTCCAAAGGCATAATGGCCGCTGCGTTTGGCCAGCTGGGCATCCAGGGTTTGCAACATTTTCTCCGATTCCCGGGCCGTGTCGTCCGTTTCCAAACGGGCCGAAGCTTCCCGGCCATCTTCGGCAGTTGCCGTAACGGTGATGGCGCCATTGCATATCTCGGCCTGCAACCGTACGTCGATTTCCCTAACCGGTTTGGCAGAATCCAATTGCTTTTCGAAGGCGGCGCTGATATTACGGAACAGTCTGACGCCTTCTTTCAAGCCTTCCACCTGTTTACAATGTACCCTGAAGCCCTCGCAAACATCGGCCCGGAAGCCGCCGCCCTCAAAGGTGAAGCCGTCGCCATTGGAAAGCCGCACATCGGCACGGGCGGGTTCCAGAATAAAGCCGTCGGGGGTGAGGCGCCCCACAATGCCAATGTATTCTCCGCCGCCCTCTGCAGCCCATTGACCACGCTTGCCGTCCAGGAAAAGCTCCGTATAGCCCCGGTTAAATGTTTTGTCCAAATCCGGAGCAAAGCCGCCGCGGACGTGCCCGAAAGAAGCTCGGCAATACTGGTCCGGATGACGGGCTACCAGGGCGTCCAACGCCTCTGAATAGGCTTTTACCACATTGCGGACGTAGGATTCACCCTTTAGGCGGCCTTCTATTTTAAAGGAATTGACTCCGGCCGAAGCCAGGTCCTCCAAACGGTGAAGCAGATTATAGTCTTTTAAAGAGAGAAGCGGCTTGTTGCGAACCAGTACTTTGCCGGACGCATCTTCCAGGTCGTACAGACTGCGGCAGGGCTGGGCACAGGCCCCCCGGTTGGCGCTGCGGCCGGTGAGCACTTCGGAAAGGTAGCACTGTCCGCTGTAACAGACACACAACGCACCGTGCACAAAGAACTCTATTTCTGTCCCAACAGCACGGCAAATGGCCTTGATCTGTTCCAGGGAAAGTTCCCGCTCCAGCACCAGGCGGCCAAAGCCCAGGCTCTCCAGGCCTTGAGCCTTTTCCGGCGTACGGATAGCACATTGGGTGCTGGCGTGCATGATGAGCGTGTCGCTCATGGACAGCACCTGCGGGTCCTGGACGATAAGCGCATCCACCCCGGCCTGTTCCAGCTCTTTGACAAGTGCCCGGGCCTCGGGAATCTCATTCGGATTCAAGAGGGTATTGACGGTGGCGTAGATGCGCGCCCCGTAACGGTGTGCATACTCACACAGCCGGGCGATATCCGCCACGGAATTGCCGGCCGCCTGCCGGGCCCCGAACGCCGGGCCGGCAATATACACGGCATCGGCCCCGCAGTCAATGGCTGCGATGCCGATGTCGGCCGTGCGTGCCGGCGCCAACAGTTCCAAGGCTTTCATACTGCAAAGATAGCTAAATCAACTCCAAAACCAACGAAACATCGCCAAAGCGGACCGTTTTCCCGCTGTATTTTTCTATGTAAAGACGGGAAAGGTTGCCGCGCCAGACAATGTCGTCGCGGGAATAAAGGGGCAGTTCCAGTTCTACGCCATAACTCTTGGACTCTATCTTTACCACGGCGTTGCACTTCCAGCTGTTGCGGGTTCCGCCGTCGTCCTCTATCATCATGAAAGCGCAGGATGTGAGCTGGCTGCTCCACTCGGAAACGAGCACGGCGTTGAAGGGAATTTCCTCCCCAACCTGCTTGCGGCGCACCACTATCATGAAGTCTGTGATTACGGGGTCGTACTTTCGGAGATCCTCCTCCGTACGGGCCGTAAAGTTTTCCAGGGCGCCAATTTTCACGAAGAATTCTCCCGCTCCTGCAAACCAGGAATCATATTGCCGATGGGCGGTGAAAGAGCGCAATATCAAGGTTTTGATGTCATCCTTCCCGGAACTTTTCACCAGGATATCACCGCCGCCCGTTCCCCACGAAGGGTCTTCCCGCCGGCGCATCTCCAGGGACTTGTATTCGGCATCTGAATTGCGGTTCACCACCCATACGGGGCGTTCCAGGGTCATCTGTTCGTCCACCATCACTTTCTTCACCCCGCCGTCCGGCTGCACGGCATAGCCTTCATTTTGCACGGCGCCTTCCCCGGGATCGTAGGTGATGACCGGAAGCGCCCGGCCGTCCCAGCCCTCGGAGGAGGGCCAGTAGATTTGGACATCGGACAAAGCCAACGAGTCCAGCCAGGCCGATGATTTCCCGCCTCCGGCCTTGGTGGCCAGGAAAGCCTCCCGGAGCGCATCGCGCAGGGGATGACGGTAAGTATCGGCCTTGGTGGAAGTTGCGCCCACACCTGTGCCGGGAGCAGCGAAAAGGTCTTTCATCCGGTACTCCTCGTCATAGCCGTTGCCGGCCGACGAAAGCGCCGCGCTGTGCACCTCCTCCAAGTGCTCTGCCTCCAGCGGAACGGAAGCCAGCAGCTGGGCCACTTCTTCCAGGGAAACATAGGAAGACGAGACCGGACGGGCCTCCGTCACTGGGATTTCTTCCTGTTTTTCGCAGCCCGCAAAGAGGGCCGCCAGCAGGGCCGCCAGGGCCCCCATAAGCCATTGTCTGTACTGCATAATCCTTTTTTCTGCAAAGTACAGCAAACTTATCCGTTTCATCAAAAATGAAACGGATAATCGACAAAATAGGCCTTACACAAGCGTGCAGGCCCTATTTGGTGTAAAAAATGAAGCGATTTTTGTCGTAAAAATCGGTTACGACGGAGGTCTCTCCAAAGCCGGCGGCGGCAAAGACCGCCAGCGTCTCCTTTCCCAGCACCTCGTTGATCTCCGTGAGGCCCTTCCCTTCCGGAGAGAGAAAACGCTCCGACCAGCGGGCGATGGCCCTGTAAAACACCAGCGGGTCGTCGTCCGGGACAAAGAGGGCCGATGCGGGTTCATAGTCCAGCACGTTGCGGCGCAGCTGCGGCTTTTCCTTTTCCATAATATAAGGAGGATTGGAAAGGATGAGGTCGAAGCTGCCGTGATCGAATTCCTGTTCGGTATCCAGGACATCGGCCTTCACGAAAGTGGGCGCCACGGCCCCCGTAGCCTTCAGTTCCTGGGAGAAATTCTGGCTGCGGGCCACCTCCAGGGCTTTTTCGGAAATATCCACGCCTACCACGCGGGAACCGGGAACCGACAAAGCCACGGACCAGGCGATACAGCCGGAACCCGTGCACAGGTCCAGTACCCGCACAGGCTCGGCCGACTTGCCGAAGGGGATGCGCATACGGCGGGTCATATCGGCCCGCTTGACGGCTTCCCGCACCAGCAGTTCGGTCTCGGGACGGGGGATGAGCACATCCGGCGTCACATGGAAGGAACGGCCGCAGAATTCGGTCTTGCCGGTCACGTACTGGATGGGTTCTCCGGCCTGCAGGCGCGCCATGGCATCGGCCAGGGGCTGCTCCCATTTCTTGTCGATTTGGTGCTGCGGTTCCACGATATGCGTGTAATTCTTGGTGCCGATCAGTTCCTCGCACAGCATCAGGACGATGCTCCGGGCCTCGGCTGTGGGATACAGGGGCTCCAGGGCAGCGATTCCGTTTTTCAGGAATTCGGTGAGCAGCATGGATTATGCGTTTTCTATGATGGTGGTGAGGAAATCCGTAATGCTGATGCCGGCGGCCCTCACCATCTTGGGCACCAGCGAGGCGTTGGTCATGCCGGGGATGATATTCACCTCCAGGAAATAAATGCCGTCGGGGGCCGAAATATAGTCCATGCGGACCAGGCCTTTGCACCCCAGGCGGCGGTAGATGTTACGGGTAACCTCCTGCACTTTCTCGGCCAGGACAACGGGAATCTCCGCGGGACAAACCTCCCGGCTGAAGCCGTTGTATTTGGCGTCGTAGTCGAACCAGCCGGTGGTGGGGATAATCTCTATTACCGGCAGGGTGCGCACCTCTTTGCCGTCCCAGTAGGCTGCGCAGGTGAGCTCATGTTCACAGGGGATGGCGGCCTCTACCAGCACGGTATCTCCCTCCGAGAATGCATATCGGATGGCGGCAGGCAGGTCTTCTTTCTTTTCCACCTTGGTAATGCCGAAACTGGAGCCTCCGTCGGTGGGTTTCACAAACAGGGGCAGGCCCAACTGATCCACGGTGCGATTGCAAAAGGCCTCAACGTCCTCTCCCTGGCGGATGAATGCGTCGGGGGCCAGTTTCACGATATCCGTACCCTTCAGGTAGCTCTTGCAGGAAAACTTGTCGAAGGCCACGGTGGTGACAAAGGCGCTGCAGGTGGAGTGCGGTACGCCCAACATCTCCAGATAACCCTGCAGCAGGCCGGTTTCGCCGGGCACCCCGTGCTGCATGATATAGGCGAAGTCGAACTTGACCTTCTCCCCCAATACCATGACGGAGAAATCCGACTTGTCCACCGCAGGCTGGGCCCCTTCCGGGAAAGCCTGGCGCATGGAATTGGCCTTGCGCATGGCCACCAGCTTCCAGTCTCCGAAGCGGGCGAAGATCTCATACACGTCGTAGCGGAACTCGTCGATGCGGGAAGCGGTGAATTCACCGCTGCGGCACGACACTTCCCACTCCGAGGAGTCGCTGCCGTAGATAACGGCTATGGATTGATACTTGGACATACTATTCGAAGTAATAACTTTCAAGGTCGGTCTTTTCGGGGTCTTCTTCTTCCCCCACAGGCGTACACCAGATACCTTTCAGGGATTCCGGGAATACATCGTCTTCCGATATGCCCAGGGTTCCGTCCTTCAGCACTTTCTTCATCCACAGGCCCCAGATGGGCAGGGCCATGTTGGCACCCTGGCCCAGGTTGGTGTTGGCAAAGTGGACATATCGGTCTTCGGCCCCCACCCATACGCCGGCGGTGATGGTGGGCGTGTAGCCGATGAACCAGCCGTCGGAGTTGTCGTTGGTGGTGCCGGTCTTTCCAGCGATCTCTCCCTTGAGGCCGTATTTCAGGCGCAGGCGCACACCGGTGCCGCTATCCACCACGCCCCGCATCATCTGGATCATCTCTCCGGTAGCGCGCCGCGAAAGGGCGTCACGCTTGCGGTCGGTGAACTGGCCCAGTACGTTGCCGTCGCTGTCTTCGATGCGGGTGACAAACACGGGCGTCGTGTAAACGCCTCCCGAAGGATAGGTGTTATAGGCCGTAACCATGTCGTAGACAGAGAGGTCGGCCGATCCCACGCAAAGGGAAACCACGGGGTCGATGAAACCGCCGATGCCCATCTTGCGCATCATGGAGACCATGGCCGGGGCACCCAGCTGTTTCATGAGGTAGGCCGATACGGAGTTGGAGCTGTGTGCCAGGCCCCAGGAAAGGTCTACCATGGTACCGTCGGCATGTTCATCCTGCGGAGACCAGGTTTCATCCTCGGTCTGGATGGCGATGACCACGGGGGAATTCAGGACGGGGTCGCAGGGCGTCATGCCCGACTCCATGGCCTGGGTGTACAGGAAAGGCTTGATGGTGGAGCCCACCTGGCGCTTGCCCTGACGGACGTTGTCGTACTTGAAGTAACGGTAATCGGGACCGCCCACATAGGCCTTGATGTGTCCGGTGCCCGGCTCGATGGCCATGAACGCAGCACGGAAGAAGGACTTGTAATAGCGGATGGAGTCGTTGGGGGTCATGGTGGTGTCCCGGTAGCCGGGGGCATCCCAGGTGAACACGCGCATCTTCACGGGAACGTCGAACGAGGCCTCAATCTCGGCATCCGTGTGACCGGAAGCCTTCATCATGCGGTTGCGGTCGCTCCAGCGGCGGGCCTGCTGCATGTTCTTCTCGATGACGGACTTGTCCACATCGGCCATGAAAGGCGGATTGCGGCGGTACTTCAATTCCTTCCAGAAGGCATTCTGGAGTTCCTTGCCCAGGTGCTCGGCTATGGCTTCCTCGGCGTAACGCTGCATCTTATAATTGATGGTAGTATAGATGCGCAGGCCGTCACGGTCCAGGTCGTAGGGCGTGCCGTCGCTCTTGGTGTTCTTGTTGAGCCAGCCGTAAACGGGGTCATCGGCCCACTGGAGGGAGTCAACCTGGTAGTCTTCCAGGAAATAATAGGAACTGCGTTTGGGCTTCTCCGCGCTCATGGTGCGTCGCAGCATGTCCCGGAAATAGGGGCCCACACCGGTGGTGCGGTCTCCCTTACGGGAATGAAGGACGATGGGAAGCGCCTGCAGGGAATCGCATTCGGCCCGGGAAATATACTTCATGCCGCACATGCGGTCCAGCACCAGGTTGCGGCGCTTGAGGGCGTTGTCCGGATTGATGGCGGGATTGTATCGCGTAGGTTTGTTCACCATGCCCACCAGCACGGCGCTTTCCTCCGTGAACAGCTCCGAGGGCTTTTTGCCGAAGAACTGGTTGGCGGCCGATGAAATGCCGTAGGAGTTGGAACCGAAGAAGATGGCGTTCAGGTACATGTCCACGATCTCCTCCTTGGTGTAATTGCGCTCCAGCTTGATGGCGGTGATCCACTCCTTTAACTTGATCCATATCATTTTGGCCTTTCCGACATGTTCCCCGCGGGGATACAGCGTCTTGGCCAGCTGCTGGGTGATGGTGGAACCGCCGCCCTGGGAGGAATCCCGGGACAGCAGGGTCTTGAACAGCACGCGGCCCAGGGACTGGAGATCTACTCCGGAATGCTCATAGAAGCGTTTGTCTTCGGTGGCCACGGCCGCCTGTACCAGGGAGGGAGCCAGTTCCTCGTAACTGACGAAAGTACGGTTCTCTATATGGTAAGTAGTGAGGATCTCCCCTTCTTCTGCGATAACCTGGGTGGCCAGTTTGGTATCGGGGTTCTCCAGCTGCTCGATGGAGGGGATATCGGCCAGCAGCCAGACCAGCACCAGCAGGATGGCCAGCGCCACGATGGGTGTTACCAGCAGAATCCAGAACCACTTTACGATTTTTTTCTTGAGGGCGTCTGTCATCGTCAAAAATACCTATATAAACAAGACCTAAGGTCTTGAAAAAATTCCAACTACAAAAGTAATCAGAAAATTTGGATTTATCCCCTAAAAAGGCGTTACTTTGCAGCATGAACGAGAAAAATTTAGTGATTGTCGAGTCTCCCGGCAAGGTCAAAACCATCCAGCAATATTTGGGAAAGGACTACCTTGTAAAGGCCTCCATCGGCCATATCCGGGACCTGGAAGAGCACAAGCTGAGCGTGGATGTAGCCAACGGTTTCGAGCCCGAATATGTCATTCCGGCCGATAAGAAGAAAGTGGTGGCCGACCTGAAAAAACTCTCCGGAGAGGCCCAAACCGTGTGGCTGGCCTCCGATGAAGACCGCGAGGGAGAAGCCATTTCCTGGCACCTGCGGGAAACGCTGGACCTGCCGCGGGAAAAGACCCGCCGCATCGTCTTCCACGAAATCACCAAGCAGGCCATCCTGGATGCCATCGAGCATCCCCGCGACATAGACATGAACCTGGTGAACGCCCAGCAGGCCCGCCGCGTGCTGGACCGCCTGGTGGGTTTTGAACTGTCTCCCATCCTGTGGCGCAAAATCCAGCCCAAGTTGAGCGCCGGCCGCGTGCAGAGCGTCGCCCTGCGCCTGATCGTAGACCGGGAGAAGGAGATCATGGCTTTCCAGCCGGAACCCTATTACCGCGTTGAGGCCACCTTCATTCCGCAAGGGACTTCGGCCCGGGTAAAAGCCCTGCTGGATACCCGTTTCGCCACCGAAGACGAGGCCCGCCGGTTCCTGGAAGACAGCATCGGCGCCACTTACCGCATTGAATCCATCGAGAAGAAGGAGGGTGTCCGCGTTCCCGCCGCCCCCTTTACCACCTCGACCCTTCAGCAGGAAGCCGCCCGCAAGCTGCGCTTCCCCGTTTCCACCACCATGCGCGTAGCCCAGTCCCTGTACGAGAGAGGTCTCATCACCTACATGCGTACCGACTCCACCAACCTTTCCTCACTGGCGCTGGGGACGGCCAAGCAGTTCATCCTGGACAACTTCGGCCCCGAATATCACCACTTCCGCCAGTACCACACCCGCTCCAAGGGGGCGCAGGAGGCCCACGAAGCCATCCGCCCTACCTATATAAACAATGTCGGCATAGACGGCACTCCGCAGGAGAAAAAGCTGTACGAGCTCATCTGGAAGCGCACCATCGCCTCCCAGATGGCCGAAAGCCGGGTGATGAACACCTCCCTCAAGGTAGGCATGGACAAAAGGACAGAGCAATACGGCATCCAGTCCGTGGAACTGCTCTTCGACGGCTTCATGAAAGTTTACTTGGAAAGCCGGGACGATGAAGAACCCGCCGATACCGAAGAAGTGGTGCTGCCGGAGCTGCACAAAGGGGACATCATGCAGGAAGACGGGGTGAACGCCCTGTGCAAATTCACCGTCCCTCCCGTCCGCTACTCGGAAGCCACGCTGGTGAAGAAGCTGGAAGAGCTGGGCATCGGCCGTCCTTCCACTTACGCCGCCACGGTGGATACCCTCACCCGCGGCAGAGGATACGTGGCCAAGGGAGACAAGCCCGGCCAGAGCTTCAAAGTGACCAACCTGAGCCTGAAGGGCAACACCATCAAGACTTCCCATAAGACGGAGACCGTGGGAGCCGAGAAAGGCAAGTTGCTGCCGCAGGAAATCGGCCTCATCGTGACAGATTTCCTGGTGGGCAATTTCACCGACATCCTGGACTACGACTTTACGGCCAACGTAGAGGCCGATTTCGACGAAGTGGCCGAGGGCAAGAAAGCCTGGAGCAGCACCATCGATGCCTTCTACAAACCCTTCCACAAGCACGTGGAAGAAGTAATGCAGGACCGTGGATTCAACAAAGTGACCCGGGAGATCGGCACGGCGCCGGACGGCGACAAAGTGATTGCCGCCTTCGGAAAATTCGGCCCTTATGTACAGAAGGGAGAGGGAGAGAAACGCCAGAGCGCGTCGCTGGGAAAGGGCCAGCTAATTGAAACCATCACCCTGGAAGAAGCCCTCAAACTGCTGGAACTGCCCCGCACTGTGGGCCAGCTGGACGGCATCGACGTGGTGGCCACCCGGGGAAAATTCGGCCCTTACTTAAAATACGGAAGTAAAAATGTGAAACTGCCCCGTTCGGCCGACCCGCTCACCATCTCTCTGGAGGAATGTACGGCGCTAATTCGCGAATCTACCGACGAGAAAGCCACAGCCGCCGTCATCTCCGACTTCGGTGACATAAAAGTAGTGAACGGCCGTTACGGCCCTTATATCAAACAAGGTGCTTCCAATTTTAAAATTCCTCGGGGAACGGATGCCGCGTCGCTTACAGAAGCTGATTGTCAGGCAATTATCACCGGAGGAGAGCCTACAAAAAAATTTAGCCGGAAACGCGGAAAATAAAATTTTTTTGTAACTTTGCGACGGTTAGTTTTAAAATGTAAGTAGAATGTCCAGCTATCACATCGACCCTGTGGACCAGAAAATTCTGTCCTACCTTGTCAAGAATGCCCGTATGCCGTTTTTGGAAATCGCCCGCGAGTGCGGCGTTTCCGGTGCCGCCATCCATCAGCGTTACAAGCGCCTGGAGGCCAACGGTGTCATTACCGGGTCCCGCTTGCAGGTAAAGCCGCAGGCCCTGGGGCTCAATGTGTGCGCCTTCATCAGCATCACTTTGTCCGAGAGCACCAAGTATCCGGAGGTCATCGCCAACCTCAAGAAGATTCCGGAAATTGTGGAGTGTCATTTCGTAACCGGAAAATACGCCATCCTGGCCAAGGTTTACTGCCTGGACAACGACCACCTGATGGAAGTACTGCTGAACACCATCCAGAAACTCCCCTACATCCAGTCCACCGATACCATGATTTCCCTGGACGAGCCCATCGAAAGACAAGTCTGGGTCAAGGATTTTAAATCCACGACCTACACGGGTCGTGACTAACTATTATCCCCCGCGGCCTCCGGCCGGCCGCCCTGCAGGGCGGCTATTCAGACTGAGAGATGATAAGTTGTGCTATTTTTAAATCTTCTGGAGTTGTAATTTTGATATTGTACCGTTCACCGTCCATGAAGGTGAGCGGTATTCCGTATTTCTCGGCCACGGAAGCGTCGTCGGTGAAGAGGGTGTCGTAGCCCTGGGAATAGGCGGCCTTCAGGTCCTCGCTGTAAAAGAGCTGCGGGGTTTGGGCGCCGTAGATGCGGCTGCGGTCGATGGGTTCTCCGGTGGCATGGAGGACGCCTTCTGAATCCTTGCCCAGTACTTTCAGGGTGTCGGTGACGGGCAGCACGGGAACCAGGGCGGGAACCTTTTGGGCGGCGGCAAAGAGTTCCCGGATCTTGCCGATGGAAAGCAAGGGGCGCACACCGTCCTGGACCGCCACCAAAACGCCGTCCGGCACGTGTTCCAGGGCATTTTTCACGGAATGGAAACGGGTGAAACCGCCGCTGACCAGGCGCTGCGGGCAGGTAAAATTGGCCTTTTGGCAGTAATGCCTCCAGGCGGCCATATGTTCCTGGGGAAGCACCGTGATGACGTGCAGGTCCGGCTCGGCCTCCAGGAAGCGTTCCAGGGTAAGACGGAGGATGGGTTTGCCGTCCAATTCAAGGAACTGCTTGGGAACCGGAGCACCCATACGGGTTCCCATTCCGCCGGCCGTCACGATTAAGTATTTTTTTCTTTCCACCATGCAATTCTTTTACGCAAAATTAAGAATAATTTTGTAAATTTGAAGGCTAATTCGATTATACAAAAACAGCATATGGCTTTTAGATTCCTGAACCAAGAATTGGCCATGGATTTGGGCACCGCCAACACCATCATTTTCCAAAATGACCAGATTGTGTTGGACGAACCTTCCATCGTGGCCATCGACAACCAGACGGGGAAATGCATCGCCCTGGGCCAGAAGGCTAAAATGATGCACGAGAAGACCAATCCCGGAATTAAAACCATCCGTCCCCTGCGGGACGGCGTAATCGCCGACTTCAATGCGGCCGAGATGATGATCCGCGGTTTCATCAAGCAGGTGAACTCCCGCCGGCGCAGTCTTTTCGCCTCCAACCTGAAACTGGTGGTTGGCATTCCCTCCGGATCCACGGAAGTGGAAATCCGCGCTGTCCGTGACTCCTCGGAGCACGCCGGCGGCCGTGACGTCTACCTCATCTACGAGCCCATGGCTGCCGCTTTGGGTATCGGCCTGGATGTGGAAGCCCCCAAGGGCAACATGGTGGTGGACATCGGTGGCGGTACCACGGAGATTGCCGTCATCTCCCTGGGCGGTATCGTCCAGCAGGAATCCATCCGTATCGCCGGTGACGTCTTTACGGCCGATATCCAGAATTATCTGCGCCAGCAGCACGTGATCAAAGTGGGTGAAACCACCGCCGAAAAGATCAAGATCGCCGTGGGCGCCGTCATTCCCCAACTGGAAGTGGAGCCGGAACCTTTCATCGTACGCGGTCCCAACCTGATGACCGGCCACCCGGTAGAGGCCATCATCCCCTATCAGGAAATTTCCCATTGCCTGGACAAGTCCATCGCCCGTCTGGAAGCCGCCATCCAGCAGGTGCTGGAGCAGACCCCCCCGGAACTTTACTCGGATATCGTGGAGAACGGTGTCTTCCTCAGCGGCGGCGGTTCCCTGCTGCGCGGCCTGGACAAACGCCTGTCCGAGAAGATGAACATCCCGTTCCACGTAGCCGAGGACCCGCTCCGCGCCGTGGCACGCGGTACCTGCATCGCCCTTAAGAACACGGAGAACTACTCTTTCCTCATGCGATAAACCATGCGCAAGCGGAGAAATTGGTTTGCTTCGTTGCTGAATGTGGTCATTTTCATTGGTTTGGAAATGACCGCTTTGCAATTGATATCGGCCAATGCTCCGCTGCAACGCACCTGGATCGCCAAAGGCGCCCATTATTTCATGGCAAAGATCTGGGGAGGATCCGCTTCCGTAGAGAATTATTTCTCGCTGGCCCAGGAAAACGAGACTCTGTCCCGGGAAAACGCCGCCCTGATGAAGGAATTGCTGAGCGCCCGGGAAATGCTGCGGGCTGTCCATACAGACACCCTGTCCATGGGCAACTGGTCCGGTTTCTCCGCCATCCCCGCCGAAGTAGTGAAGATCTCCCGGAACGGGCAGCACAACTATCTCATCCTGAACAAGGGATCCGAAGACGGAGTGCAGGAGAAATCCGGCATCATTACCCGGGACGGAGTGGTGGGTATCGTGGACGCTGTGGGCGCCCACTACGCCTATGCCTTCTCCTTCAGGAACAACGATATCTCCATCAGCGCCCGGCTGGGGCGGGAAGGCGGCAGCGGCCTGCTGGTCTGGGACGGCAAATCCACCAACGGGGCGCTCATCAAGGAGGTTCCCCTGCAGTACAAGTACAATCCGGGAGACACCGTTTACACCAGCGGCCATTCCCTGCTGTTTCCGCCGGATATTCCGCTGGGCCTGGCAGGAGATGCGCACGTGATCAACGGCGCCACCAACGAGATTGACGTTACCCTGTTCCAGGAATTCAGTTCCATCCGCTACGTTACGGTAGTACATAACAATTCGTTTGACGAAATCCAACAGTTAGTGCAATGAGACGGCCCTTATTCTGGTTCATATACCTCCTGCTGGTCATTGTGCAGCTGCTCCTGACCAATTACCTGCGCGTCAGCCCCTACCTGATGATAAGCATCCTTCCCATGATGGTGCTTTGTATCTCCATCCGCGTGGGAACCGTGTGGACCATGCTCATCGCCTTTGCCACAGGCTTTGTGGTAGACCTTCTGTCCGAGGGCCTGCTGGGCCTGAACGTTGCCGCGCTGGTACCGGTAGCCTTTTTCCGCAACGGTATCATCCGGCTTGTCTTCGGCACGGAACTGTTTGCCCGCGACGAGGATTTCTCTGTCCAGAGGAACGGCTTTGGAAAAACGGCCCTGGCCATTCTCATCGCCCAGGCGCTGTTCCTGCTCATTTACGTTTGGATAGACAGCGCCGGTATGCGTCCCCTGTCGTTCGACGCCCTGCGCTTTGCGGTTTCCCTGGTGGCCAGCATGCTGGTTTCCCTGCTAACCCTGGGCCTCCTGGCCCCTGATCCGCGCCGATGACCAAAGACGGCCGCCATATCCGGCTGATCATTGGCCTGGGAGTAGCCGTGCTGGTTCTCCTGGGCAAAATTTTTTCCCTGCAGGTCCTGGATAACTCCTACAAGGAAGACGCCGACCGCAACTCTACCATCTACGAGACCATCTACCCCACCCGTGGCGTCATTTATGACCGCAACGGGCGCATCCTGGTGGGCAACAAGGTGGCCTACGACATCATGGTGAGCCCGCGGGAAGTGAAAGAATTCGACACCCTGGCGCTGGCCACCATCCTGGAAGTGGACCCGGATTTCATTCGGGAAAAACTGAAAGAGTACCGGCGCCGGCGCTCCTCCATCGGCTTCCAGGCCGTCACCATGATGCGCACGGTCCCGGCCGAGACTTACATGCGCTTCGATGAGGTGAAATACAAGTTCCCGGGCTTCCGGGGACAGGTGCGCAGCATCCGGGACTATCCCGTGAACGCCGGCGGCAACCTGCTGGGCTACGTGTCGGAGGTAAACCAGTCCTATATCGACAGCCATCCGGGAGAATACCGCAGCGGAGACTATGCGGGCATGACGGGCATCGAAGCCGCCCGGGAAAAGCAGCTGCGCGGGGAAAAGGGTTACCACATCTACCTGCGCAATTCCCGTAACCAGATTGAGCAGCCTTACAAGGACGGACTGGAAGACAAGGAAGCCGTCCCCGGGCAGGATATCGTCACCACCATCGACGCCGACCTCCAGCAGTTCGGGCAGGAGCTCATGCAGAACAAGGTGGGCAGTATCGTAGCCATTGAGCCGGCAACCGGCGAAATCCTGGCGCTGGTATCGGCCCCGGGTATCGATGTGAACATGCTGGCCGATATCGGCAAGTATTGGAACGAGATTTCCTCCAACCCCTATAAGCCCATGTACAACCGCGCGGTGCAGGCTTCTTATCCGCCGGGATCGGTGTTCAAGCTGGTGAACGGGCTCATCGGCCTGGAAGAAGGCGTGCTTCGGCCGGAAATGACCTATCCCTGCCACCAGGGCTATCACTTCGGTGCTGGGAACAAGCTGGGCTGCCACGTGCACAAGAGCCCGCTCAATATGGAAGAGAGCATCATGATGAGCTGCAACGCTTATTATTGTTATGTGCTCAAGAACATCCTGGACCAGAAGAAATTCGACAGCGTGGCCGATGGGGTGGACCACTGGCGGGATATGGTGATGAGCTTCGGCTTCGGCCGCAAGCTGGGCAGCGACTTCCCGGCCGAGCTTGGCGGCAGCATCCCATCTTCCAAGACCTACAACCGCGCCTACGGGAAGGGCCGATGGAATTCTACCACCATCATTTCCCTTTCCATCGGCCAGGGTGAAATCCTGGCGACGCCCATGCACCTGGCCAACCTCTGCGCCACCATCGCCAACCGCGGGCATTACTTCATCCCGCATATCGTGAAGGCGTCGGAGGGTGTGGAAATTGAAAACCGTTTTTACGAGCCGCAATACACCCTGGTGGATACCCTGCAGTTCCCCAAGGTCATCAAGGGTATGTGGAGAGCGGTGAACTCCGGCCCCGGAATGGGCGGAACCGCCCAGATCGCCCACGTGGATTCCCTGGACATCTGCGGAAAAACCGGCACGGCGCAGAATCCCCGCGGGGCCGACAACTCCGTGTTCATCTGCTTCGCGCCCATGGACAACCCCAAGATTGCCATTGCTGCCTACGTGGAAAACGGCGGTTTCGGCGCCACCTATGCGGCACCTATCGCCTCGCTGATGGTAGAGAAATACCTGAAGGGGGAAACCTCCCGGCCGGAATTGGAGAAACGCATGAAGGAGGCCGATTTAATGTCAAGGGTAAAGCATGATTGACGGACAGGACCATAGGAGACAGTCTGTGGACTGGTGGCTGGTAGGAGTATACCTCCTGCTGGTGATGATCGGCTGGGTCAACATCTTTGCCGCCACCCACACCGCCGAACCCGGATCGCTGCTGGACTTCTCCGGGCGTGCGGGCAAGCAGTTCGTGTGGATACTCACGGCGCTGGGACTGGCCGTCACCATCCTGTTCATCCTGCCGGCACGGCTCTGGGAAGGGCTGTGTATACCCATGTACATTTTTGTGCTGGGGCTGTTGGTACTGGTGATTTTCGTTTCATCCGACGTTAAGGGGTCCCACTCGTGGTTCAACCTGGGGCCCGTCCGCTTCCAACCGGCCGAAATATCCAAGATAACTACCTCCCTGGTGCTTTCCTGGTGGGTAAGCCGGCAAAGTTTCAAGATGACGCGGATGAAGGACTTCCTCATCGCCTGCCTGATTATCGGCCTGCCCATGCTCGTCATCGTGGCCGAGAGCGAGACGGGCAGCGCCCTGGTGTACCTGGGCTTTATCTTCGTGCTGTACCGGGAAGGCTTGTCCGGCTGGTGGCTGGGATTGATCGGCCTCATCATCGTACTGTTCATCACCACGCTCACCCTGGAACCCTACTGGTCCATCCTCATTATGATTGGGGTGCTGGTGGCGTGCAATGCGTATATGCAGCCGTCGCGCTTCTGGAAGCGGCTGGCCATC
>Ga0310690_10000761_pt1 | contig 64067 bp, 44 predicted proteins | sample AusTroGonzalo_MG_2_FD_207661 | JGI IMG/M metagenome (GOLD analysis project Ga0310690, IMG submission 207661) | Bovine rumen microbial communities from tropical cattle in Woodstock, Queensland, Australia - Gonzalo_04 (v2) (version 2) | ecosystem: Host-associated > Mammals > Digestive system >... | reverse complement strand
GCCAGCGCACAGAAATTTGGTCACATCAACACGCAGGAGCTCTTCGCGCAAATGCCCGAAGTGGCACAAGTGCGTGCTAAGATGGATACTATCCAATCGCAGTATGAGAACCAACTCGCTTCGATGAACGAGGAGATCCAGAAGAAAATGCAGGACTATCAGGCGCAAGAGGCTACGATGGCTGATGCTATCAAGCAGATTCGTCAGCAGGAACTGCAGGAGATGAACCAGCGTATCCAACTCTTCTATCAGACGGCTGAGCAGGATATTCAGAAGAAACAGCAGGAACTGCTCGCACCCGTTCATGAGAAGATGGCGAAGGCGATCAAGGCAGTCGGTGAGCGCGACGGATACACCTATATCTTCGACAGCGCTGCGATGGTGCATATCGGCACAGATGCCAATGATGTAACCCCCGCCGTTAAGAAAGAACTCGGTATTAAGTAATGGCTGACGGTTATTTGGAAAGCCACTATGCCGAGTACGAGAAGAAAAAGGCAGAGTGGCTTAAGAAAAAATCAAAATATTCCTACAATCATGGTAAAAGCAATTCAACAGACACTTCGCGATAGTGCAGCAGCCCGTTGGACCGCATTATTGTTGCTGGCTTTAGCAATGTTTTGCTCTTATATCTTTATGGACATTTTGTCTCCTATTAAAGATTTGATGCAATCCACGCGCGGATGGGATTCAACCGCTTTCGGGACTATGCAGGGAGCCGAAACATTCCTTAATGTATTCATCTTCTTCCTTATTTTTGCCGGTATTATCCTTGATAAGATGGGAGTTCGTTTTACCGCACTCTTGTCCGGCGCTGTCATGCTCATAGGAGGATTGATTAAATACTACGCTATTTCTGATAGTTTTATTGGTAGTAGTGCAGAGGTGTGGTTTACGGAGCACCTAAACTATATCCCTCTTTTTGACGAACTGGGCGTTTCGCCTTTCTATAGAGGTATGCCTGCTTCTGCTAAGTTGGCGGCTGTTGGTTTTATGATTTTTGGGTGCGGAACTGAAATGGCCGGCATAACCGTTTCTCGCGGTATCGTCAAATGGTTCAAGGGTCGGGAGACAGCCATGGCTATGGGATCAGAAATGGCATTGGCTCGTTTAGGCGTAGCTACCTGTATGATTTTCTCTCCATTTTTTGCAAAATTGGGTGGAGCGGTTGATGTGTCCCGTTCTGTGGCTTTCGGTATAGTATTACTATGCATTGCTATGCTTATGTTTATCGTTTACTTCTTTATGGATAAGAAACTTGATGAACAGACGGGCGAAGCAGAAGAGGTAGATGAACCGTTCCAAATATCAGATTTAGGTAAGATATTGTCAAGTGGTGGATTCTGGTTGGTAGCTTTGTTATGCGTGCTATACTATAGTGCCATCTTCCCGTTCCAGAAATATGCTGTAAATATGCTGCAATGCAATTTGACTCTGCATGAAGGAGTAGGTATTTGGGCTAGTTCAGAAATTACCTTTATCCAATATGGAGTTATGCTTGTCGTGGCAATTTGTGCGTTTGCCGGTAATTTCTCTAAGAACACTTTAGCCAAATGGGGACTAATGGGAGGAGCAGTATTGGCGTTAATGGTTTATTGCTATATCGGCTATATGCGCGGAACAGCAGAGACTATTTTTGCTGTTTTCCCGTTATTGGCAGTAGCCATTACTCCGGCATTAGGTAAATATGTAGATACTAAAGGCAAGGCGGCATCAATGCTGATCATTGGCTCGCTGCTACTTATTGCTTGCCACTTGACATTCGCTTTTATTCTTCCGATCTTCAAAGACAGCGAGGTGGGTGGACTTATTGTAGCTTATGCAACTATTCTTGTTTTGGGAGCATCCTTCTCGCTTGTTCCTGCTGCTTTGTGGCCAAGTGTTCCAAAATTGGTTGATGAGAAGATTATAGGTTCAGCATATGCGCTTATTTTCTGGATACAAAACATCGGATTGTGGCTTTTCCCGTTACTGATTGGTAAGATTTTGGATAAAACCAACACGGATGTCTATGCGCAAATGGAGCAAGGACTTATTAGTTCTGAGCAAGCGGCTGTCTCGCTAAACTATACGTGGGCATTAATAATGTTGGCTTCTCTTGGAATAGCAGCTCTATTCGTTGGCATTATTCTTAAGATTGTAGATAGAAAGAAACATATAGGCCTGGAAGAACCAAACATCAAGTAAACACCGATATACATACCATTTTATTAAGGAACGCGCGTGTGCCTACGCGCGTTTTTTGTTTTCTGCTTCTTTCTTTTGATTTTTATGCTCATTTTGTAAACTCTACTTTGCAAAATTAAAATTTTTGACACAAAATAGCACATTTTTGTGTCTAATTGCTGATTTTATTTGCATATGTCAAATATTTTTACTATTTTTGCGCCCTCAAAATAATTTTTTGGATCATTGTTGGCAATTTTTGACCAAAGAAGAAAAGAGTTATAAAGGGAGAGATACGTGGGCGGAACGGGGTTGGAACGTATCCTGCACACCTTATAATATACATAGTATATTATCCCGTGATTTTGAAAAATAACATTAAAAACGAAATAAAAATTTAGTCTGTTATGAAAAAATATTTACTTACATTAATTACTTTAACCTTCTTCCTCTGCGAAGCCTCTTTCACAGGGGCGGGTATGGCATTCGCGGCTGCGACACAAATTTCCGGAACTGACCTTACCTGGGATTTGACTAATGGAGTATTAACCATTGATTATGATGGCAGTGGGACAGGAAAACAGATGCCAGACTATGCTACGGGCAGTAGTAGCCCATGGTATTCAAGCCGGGCTAATGTTACGTCAATCATAATAAAAGATAATGTAACTAAAATTGGGCAAAATGCTTTCTATAGTTGTAGTAATGCTACTACTGTGCAGATTTCTTCAGATGTAATCACCATTGGTACTGATGCCTTTTATGGGTGTTCAAAGTTGGCTACGATTAATTACCGTAAGAACACTATGGGGTCTTCAACGTTAACAACAACTAAGCAATGGTCTCAGATCACATTTGCTAACGAGAAATCGAACCCATTGGCTGCCAACTCTAGTGGAGGTGAATTGTGGTATGTAAATTCTTATTATAACCAAGGAATGTCTTATCGCTTAGAAAAGGCTACAAGTGTAATGAACTTAACTGGTATCACCTCTATTAAAAATTATGCCTTTGTTGGAAATAAGGCCATTACAAGTGTAACACTATCTCCATCTATCACATCTATAGGTACTTCTGCTTTCAAAAATTGCAAGGCTCTCACTACTGTAAATTTTGGATCAAATAGTTCCAATCTCTGTAATGTTGAATCTATAGGTTCTTCTGGATTTGATGGATGTACTAAAATCTCTCGAGTTATTGTATATGGCGGATTAGCTAAATGGCTTGCTATATCTTTTGGCTCGAATGATGCTAATCCTTTTGGTGATTCTACAGAAGAAACGAGGCAACTATATTTTGATGGCACAAACGATGCGAATAAAGTAACGACTCTTTCTCTTTCTGTGAATACAAATTCTTATGCTTTTTTTAACAACAATACTATAACATCAGTATCAATTAATGAAAATGTTACAAGTATTGGCAACTATGCATTCAAACAATGTAGTGCTTTAGAATCTCTCAGTTTGCCTTCTACACTGACTACAATTGGATCGGATGCTTTTTATGATTGTAATGCATTGACGTCTTATTCATATGCTTCGGATATAGAGCATTGGATAAATATTGACTTTGGCTCTGCTAACTCAAATCCGATGAATAAGGTTCATAAATGTTTTATCGGTAATAGCGAGCAAACATCCATAGATATTCCATATGGTGTTTCCACCATCAAAGCACGTTCTTTTGCAGGATGTACTGCTTTGACTTCTGTAACACTACCGGTAACATTAACGTCTTGTGGTACAGGCGCTTTTGAGGGCTGTTCTTCTGTTAATCTAACTAACGTTGATTATTTGGGCTCTATAACGGATTGGTGTAAAATCAATTTTGCTAATAATACTGCTAATCCTGCTAGATATAGCGGCAGTTTAAGAATTAATGGAGTTGAGCAAACAGATGTATATTTAGAGGATGATTTGGTTCAAATTAAGAATTATGCTTTTTATAACAATACTGCTTTAACTCGTATTTCAATTAATGGTTCTACATCTATTGCCGCAGATGCATTAACAGGATGTTCTGCAGAATTAGTTTTACGCGGAACAGTTTCCGGTAGTTGTGGCTCTGGGGTAACATGGTTGTTGTCAGATAATGGTGTATTAACCATTTCTGGCACAGGTGCAGGCACAATGACAAACTATACCAATAATACACATGCTCCTTGGGTTGCGTATAAGTCTATTATTACACAAGTTGTTATAGAGGAGGGAGTTACATCTATTGGAAACTATGCATTTAACAATTGCTCAAATATTAGAAGTATATCTTTGCCTGAAGGATTGCAGACAATAGGAAATAATGCTTTTAATATTGGCTCTTTCCCATATTTAACGGAGATAGTTATCCCGAGTACAGTCACTACTATAGGTTCTTATGCTTTTAGATTATGTGGTGCTTTGGAAAAAGTTACTGTGTTAGCAACATCTCCATTAACTTCTATAACAGCCCGTACAGTTGGATCTTCGAGTGGTAATAATTATTACTATGATATTTTTGCTGATGCAGTATTTTCTACTGCTGCATTATATGTTCCTATTTCACAACTTGCGAATTACAAAGCCGCAAATGGATGGAAGTTATTTACTCATTTCCATATTTCAGGAACTTGCGGTGCAGAAGGTGATAATCTAATTTGGGATTATGATGACAATGCCACTACTCTTACTATATCGGGTGAAGGAGCTATGGCTGACTATAGTGGTACTAATATGCCGTGGAATAGTTTTAAAACAAGCATTTCATCACTCGCAGTGGAAGACGGTGTTACAACAATCGGTCATTATGCTTTTAAGGGTTGTACAGGTATTTCTAATTTGAATACTTTCCCAAATAGTTTAGAGCAAATTAGATATCATGCTTTTGAAAATTGTACAACTTTAGGGTCGGTTACGATACCTAAAAATATCAATAAAATTGGCGATGGTGCCTTTACTGGTTGTTCCGGATTAACAACTGTTACATGGAATGCGGAGGATTGTAGAACATGTCTTAAGAGTGATGGCACAGACATTCCAATGAGTTCTTCATGGAATCCTTTTTATGGTAATAATCCTCGCTCTAATATTACTTCTTTTGCATTTGAAGATGATGTTAGACACATACCCTCTGGATTATGCGCCTCTTTTACACATAATTCATTTACAGAAATTACCATCCCTGCGAAAATAACAAGCATGGGGACCGATGTGTTTAAAGATTGTTCTAAATTACGCACGGTTAAATGGAATGCAACGAATTGTGAAGACTTTACTTCTTCTACTGCACCATTTGAAAGTATTAAATCTCAAATTACATCATTTAAATTCGGTTATGGTGTGCATCATATTCCGGCATATTTGTGTAAAGGCATGACCAGTATGACAGGTGTTACTGGTGGGCCTGTTGGAATGTATATTCCGACAACTGTAAGAAGTGTCGGTACAGATGCTTTTGATGGTTGTTCTCAGTTTACACGAGTTAACTATAAAGCAGATAATGAATACACAATAACACCTATTGATAAATGGGTGCAAATTGAGTTTGCAAATGCTAAGGCAAATCCCTTATACTACGCGCATACCTTGTATGTAATGGTTGCTCCACCTTCTGGTTCTCAATCAACTCCAGGATTAGGAGAGTTAACAAATATTGTATTTAGCGATACAACCACGACCATTAAACCCTATGCGTTTGTAAACGATACTCATATAACATCGGTTACTTTTGGTACTTCAATGGCAAACATCGGAGCAAATGCCTTTAATGGTTGCACAGGAATAACGGAAGTGCATAGTAATGCAACTTCAGTACCCACATTACAGAGCAATTGCTTCCCTTCTGCAGTCTTGAGTAGTGCTAAACTCTACCTCCCGCATAGTGTGTCCGTCAAAGCCGCTTATCGTGCAGCGAGCGGATGGAGTTCGTTCACGGAGGCGAATACGTTCCCGAAGATTGTGCAGTTTGATTTGAACGGCAAGACGGGCGATGCACCCGCACCGCAGTTCTTTGACAACACTACCAGCAAGGCTTCTTCTCCGAGCAATCCTGCGGATGCAGATTACCATTCCTTCAGTGGTTGGTATGAGGAGCCGGAATGTGAGAATGCTTTCAACTTCGGTAGCACCAACATTACCGAAGACAAGACCCTCTACGCTAATTGGACGATCTACAATTATCAAGTCAACTTCGACCTGCAAGGTTACGGCAGTTCTATTCCAGCGCAGACGATTGACCATAATGGATTAGTAAGCAAACCGGACGATCCTTCGGCGGAGTATTATATCTTTGGCGGTTGGTTCAAGGAGCCGGAATGCAGCAATGAATGGAACTTCACTACGGATCATGTAACATCTGCTACTACCCTTTATGCTAAATGGACAATCATCAAATATGATGTAACCTTCGATCTCCAAGACCACGGAAGTTCTATCCCAGCGCAGTCAATTGACCGCAACGGCTTGGTAACTGAACCATCTCCGACACCCACCGCAACGGGTTACACCTTTGGTGGATGGTTCAAAGAGGCAGGTTGCAAGAACGCATGGAACTTTAGCGAAGATCAGATCACCGCAGCAACAACTATCTATGCTTTGTGGACGATTAACAGCTACGATGTAACCTTCAATCTGAAAGGTCACGGAGACCCGATAGCAGCACTGTCTGTTAATTATAACGGAACTGTTACTCAACCGGCTAATCCAAGTGCGGCGGGATATACCTTTAGTGGATGGTTTAAGGAGTCCTCTTGCACCAATGCTTGGAACTTTAGCACGGATAGAATTTCCGGTGATACTACGCTGTATGCACTTTGGATAGATAATGTTTATTCCTTCGCAGAAGCTGATGAGGATAATAGTAAGATCGTTGCGGCAGAAGGCAAGTTGGCTTTGTCCATCACCATCCAACGTACCATCTGGAAGGATGGCTATTACAACTCACTCTGTCTGCCGTTCAGCCTTACTGCTGAGCAGATAGCTGCTTCTGCTCTGAAGGACTACAAAGCCCTCAAACGTCTGAGTGCAGCAACTGTCACCGGTACGGGAGAAGAGCGTGTGCTCAATATCCAATTGGAGCCGATTACAGAGATAACAGCCGGCGAACCCTGCTTTATCAGTTATGAGGAAGGCGATAACATCGATAACCCGATTTTCTATCATGTTACCATTACGGCAAGTGAGGCGGGCAGCATCACCAAAGGTGACATGACCTGTTACGGAACATACTGCCGCACGGATCTCGGTACTGCCAATACGACCTTGTTCTTGGGCGAGAATAACACGCTCTACTGGCCGAAAGAAGGCAAGAGCACAATGAAAGGTCTGCGTGCGTACTTTACGGTGAATACACCTTCCTTGGCAGGTTTGCGTGTGCGTCTCATTGATAAGCCTGCCGAAGTGCCGACGGGTGTTGAACAAACAATCACCAATGACCAATCACCAATCACCAATAAGATTATCATCGATAATCAACTGTTCATTATTCGTGACGGTAAGACTTATAACGCGCAAGGCGCACTAATCAAATAATTTTGGATAATTGTTGGACATTTTTGACGAAAGGAAAAAGAATATGAAAAAGCTTTATAGAAATCCGGATACACTTATCCAATCTATTCGATACAGTTGCGTTTTATGCTCCAGTGGTGAACCGACTCCTTCGACGAGTGAGTTTAATGGTGGCAACTCCGAAGGCGATGCCAGTAGTGCCCATGCTCCTCGCCGACCAAAAGTCTTCTAATAACGCTTCATATCCAAAAAATGACATCCACCTCCGCGTGAATGTCATTTTTTATGCATTTTTCTTGCACAATTCAAAAAAAAGCAGTACCTTTGCAGCGGATTTTAAACAATAATACGCCACGAAACAATAAAAACACACGTTCGTGGCGGGATATAATGCAATTATGAGTGCAATTATCGGAAGAGACAAAGAGGTTGACGAGTTAAAACAACTGGTTCAAAGTCAACGAGCAGAGTTTGTGGCGATTTATGGTCGTCGCCGTGTAGGAAAAACCTTTCTTGTAGATGAGGCCCTTCGAGAGGACATTACATTTCGTCATGCGGGACTAAGCCCCATAGATGAGAATGGTAAAGCCAATAAAACGAAAGAGCAGCTGTTGCATTTCTATCATTCTCTGCTGCTACAAGGCTGGAAAGGAAGAAGTCGTCCCAAGAACTGGTTAGAAGCGTTCTTTTTCTTGGAGCAACATCTGCAATCCATAGATGCCGGCGAGCGTCAAGTGGTATTCATAGATGAGTTGCCATGGATGGACACTCCGCGGAGCGGATTCATTACAGCGCTGGAAGCATTCTGGAATGGCTGGGCGTGTCATCGTCCTAATATGATGCTCGTCGTTTGCGGTAGTGCCAACTCTTGGATGTTGGATAATCTGGTTAATAACCATGGAGGGCTATATGGACGTACAACCTACGAGATCAAACTGATACCTTTTTCGCTAACCGAATGCGAGCAGTTTTATGAAAGCCGAGGAATACAGATGTCTCGTTATGACATTGCCCAAGCGAATATGATTCTTGGCGGTATCCCGTATTACATGGGGTATTTCACGCGCGGAAAGAGCCTCGCGCAGAATATTGACAACCTGTTCTTTGCGCCCAATGCCAAGTTAAAAGACGAGTTCACAAAACTCTTTTCCTCTGTCTTTACGAATCCCGACGAGATGATGCGGATCGTACGTTATTTAGCTACTAAACGCAAAGGATACACGCGCGAAGAAATCTCCAAAGGTACGCATTTGAGTTATAACGGCGACCTTTCAAAATGGCTCAAAGCCTTGGCTGCCAGCGATTTTATTGTGAGTTATGTGCCGTTCGGTGAAAGCGCACGCAACGTACATTTCCGGCTTACCGATCCTTTCTGCTTGTTCTATCTGAAGTTCGTGGAAGGCCAAACGGAGATGGACGAAGCATTCTGGATGAATAATGTGGATTCGCAAAAAATCAATAGTTGGCGAGGCTTCGCTTTTGAAGACCTTTGTCTGCGTCATATTGATGCTATCAAGCGTGCGTTGCAAATAGGAGGCATCTCATCCTCTCAATCCGCTTGGGCAGTTAGCGGAGACGATCAGCAAGAAGGCACGCAAATCGATTTGCTGATTTCAAGAAAAGATAATGTGGTCAATATGTGCGAAATGAAGTTCTATAGCGAAGAGTTTGCCGTACGAACGGACTACCATAAGAAATTAGTGCACCGTACGAATGTTTTGCAACCCTATCTTTCCCGCAAAATGGTCATACATAGCACCTTAGTAACCACTTTCGGATTGACCTACAATCAATATTCCGGAGACTTTGTGAGTGTAGTAACATTGGAGGATTTATTCAAGCCGGTTAATGTCTGGTAACGTCCGCCTCATATATCCAAAATGACATCCACCTCAGCGTGTATATCATTTTTTTTTCATTTTTTGCTTAAAATATTTGCATATATCACGAAAATGTAGTACCTTTGCACCCGCTTTGAATTTTATTACTTTTTAATAATTATAAAATAATAAAAATATGAAAACACTGGATAACCCGTTTGTAATCAGTGGCTACGAGGGAGCACATTACTTCTGCGATCGTGTTGTAGAAACTGAACAATTGCGTCATGAGATAGCAAATGGCAATAATGTAGCACTTATTGCTACACGCCGCATGGGCAAGAGCGGATTGATTGAGCATTACTTCAGTCGACCGGAGATTCAGACATCTTACTATACGTTTTTCATAGATATATACGATACGAAATCGCTTCGTGAGTTAGTGCGCAAACTCAGCCGAGAGATACTTATTCGTTTGAAGCCTTTCGGCAGACACGCTATGGAGCTGTTCTGGCAGACTATGCGCTCTATTCAATCAGGAATGAGTTTTTCCCCGATGGGCGAACCTACATTCATGGTGCAGATAGGTGACATCAAAGAACCGGAAGCCACACTGGATGAGATCTTTCAGTATCTGGAATCAGCGGACAAACCGTGCATTGTGGCGATAGACGAATTTCAGCAGATAGGTAAGTTTCCGGAGAAGAACATCGAAGCTACGCTCCGCACGTACGTGCAGAGATGCCATAACGCACAGTTCATCTTCTCCGGCAGCCAGCGTCACACAATGAGTACAATGTTCACCAGTGCCTCACGACCGTTCTATCAGAGCGTGTCAATTATGCATATTGATAGCATTGAAATGACCTCCTACGATGCCTTTTCCAAAGCACTCTTTGCAGAAGGAAATCGCACCTTGGCAGATGGAGTAACAGAAGCGGTTTATGCACTCAGTCGAGGTGTGACGTGGTACACGCAGAAACTTTTCAATGTGCTATACAGCTTTACGCACGAAGGTGATACATGCGAAGTGCCACAGGTGGAAGAGGCCTTGGATTATATCCTCAAAACGCAATCCTATGTGTATGAAGAGACTATATCTCGCTTGCCGGAGAAGCAGACAATGACGCTTGTCGCACTATCTAAGAGCGGCCCGACAAAAAGTATTACATCCTCTGCTTTCGTGGACAAATATAGTCTTCACTCAGCCAGTACCGTTCAGTCTGCTATGAAAGGGCTATTAGAAAAAGACTTCGTAACGATTGAGAAGGGCGTCTATTCGGTCTATGATATTTTCATGGATTACTGGATTCAACGGATATATTGATCATCAAAAATGACATCCATTTCTGCGTGAATGTCATTTTTTATGCATTTTTTGCCTAAAATATTTGCATATATCATAAAAAAGCAGTAATTTTGCAGCCGCTTTTGATGAAAAGCAAGCCGCGATGGTGGAATAGGTAGACACGAAGGACTTAAAATCCTTTGGCCAGTGATGGCTGTGTGGGTTCAAGTCCCACTCGCGGTACAAAACAGGGCGTGAATCACTTCACGCCCTGCTCTTGTTTTGTAAGTCTTATAATGCTTAACGGTATTTCTTTCCGTCTATCGTATAAAGCCCGTCTTGGGTACGAATATACATGTTCCCTTCTTTGATAATCAGGCTGTTCTTCGTGTTGGAGTCTGTCTGAATAGTTTCAATAGCCTCCTCCGGCGCTGCTGCGCGTACATACTTGTAGATAGGCGGTTCTCCATCGCTATCACTGGTGGTATAGAACGTTGAATTATCCAACCAGCAGATAGCTTCTCCCTGCCATTCGTACTCATAGCAGTCGATCACTTCCGGCTGTCTTTTGACTGCATCGGCAACACTCTCACCATCCTTACGCTCCCAGTACAGAATCCATGAATATTCGGCTTCGCCGTCTATGTTATTGTGATTCTTAATGAGAATGTATTTGCCGTCGGGCGAGATGTCAGCGCCGGTAGCCAAGTGGAAACCGCGGCATTGCACGCCCTTTCCGTTATCAGCTATATCCGATTTAAGACCCAGGTCGCACACATAAGTAAGGGTCTGCGTCGTCTTTCCGTAATCCGTGCGGAAAGGCAGGCTGTACACCTTGCATACATCGTAATATACCTTGGTGATGATGTATAGTTTCTGCTCCACGTTGTCATACATCAATGACTCGCAGTTATGGCTCTTGCCGTCCGGATAAACATAATGAATCTGTGCCGGGTCCACATTCACTTCTCCTCCGGTAATAGCCGGTTCTTCGAAATAGACAATGCTGTAGAAGTCATCCTCCTCGTTGTTGTCACCGAACGCACCGACAAAGAGGTAGTTCTTGCCGTTATATACACCGCCGCACAAATCTTCCCAATCCCAGTAACGGATACTCAAGGTCTTGAGATTAGGGAAATTGACTTTCATCGCCAACTCATCCCCCTTCTCGGTCGTAGCAACGATATAATCTCCGAAATTATCGCTCTCCATCCATATATAACCCGGTGTAACGCGCGAGCAAGCGATACCGGACACTTCGTCCAGATTGAGTTTTTTTCCTACCGTGCCGCACAAAGAGCGATCAAACCCACTATAGGCAGACAATACTTCGCCGTTAAACGTAAGCGGTTTCGGTTTACCTTCTCCTTCGCCGCCTTCGCCTTCTCCGCCTTCGCCACCTTCTTCTGAGATGGTGAGTTTGATGTTGCGCAGGTCAAAAACACCGGCAGTTTCTTTTCCCGGATTAGCGATAAAGCCCAGACGAGTGAACGGTTTTTCTCCCAGTTTATAGGTAGCTTCATCCCATTCTAACCCCTTATCCGGCTTGATGGCTTCATTTTGCCATTCGGTATTAGTCAGATTCGGCCAGTAGTCGGATTTGATCCAACGGTTGCCTTCGCTGTCGCGAAGATAGACAAACAGAACAACTCCGCTCTCCCCGAATTCCTTGGCTCCATCGCCTTTGTAATTATAATTGATACTGGGGACATCAGTGAGGTTATCCAGCGGAAACTCAACACCTGCCCATTCCCATTCTCCTGCTTTGTAATTCACAGTGAGGACATCTTCCGCTACAGCAAAAGTGGCGGAGCAACCTTCATCGGCCGCAACGGCTTGCGCGGTCTTCAAATCAATATTAATGACTTCCGCATTAATCATTGAGGCTGCCATGATGGTCGTTGCAAAAAGGAATACTTTTTTCATGATGATACGATTTTTAAGTTTATTTAGACAATGCGTACATAGCGAATGCTGCACAGCATATTCCGGCTATTTGCAGCGGATTCGGAATGACGCTCAAAATAATCAGAGATAGTAAGACTGTCACCATCGGAGACAAACCTTCCATCGGCGAAACGATAACCGCCTTGCCGTAACGGTACGCATAAACGAGCGTCAGGGCTCCTATCGAGTTAAGAATCTGGATACCGAAGCAACCGAGACTCGTGTTAATCGACTCTTGTGCTGCGAAGAACGCTGCTGCATCGGGACTCATATACCATGCTACAGGAATGAGTACCAAGCCGCTCAAAGCCATCCATACGAAAATCGACTCTGCGTCCATCGAGTTATTGGCGAACTTCATAAAGAAGCCCTGAATACCCCATGCGAAGAGCACCAGAATAGCCAGTACAATCCACAACCAACCGCTAACCGGACTACCTTCTTGTCCGGTCTCCAGCGAGAGCAGCAGAATAGCTACCAATGCCACCACGATACCGGCTATCTGCCAACGCGTCGCTTTCTCTTTGAGGAAGATAGCCGCAAGGGTGATCACAATAACCGGCGACATAGAGATAAACGGATAGATGATGTAACTCGGTCCGAGGGTCAGGGCCTTGAAGAGCACTAATTGACCGCCTGCACCGAGCAGTCCCACCGTACAACCGAGCAGTGCCGACTTGCCGTCACAAAGGAACTTGCCTTTGTTGATAATGAGTGCCACAATAGCACAAGGAATCATCGACAGTGCCCACAGGATATATACTACGGTATCAGGTATGCCGTTTTGAATCTGATACCCCGAGAACGCACCCCATACACCCCATGTAAGAACAGTGATGAGGATAAATAATAACCACAGTTTGTCTTTCATATTATTCAACTGTTATGGTTGTCAAATAGTTATAACCCGTTGCTTCCTCCCACATATCTTTGTTCGCGAAGCGGATACTGTACCGCGGGTCGTTATGAAGCGACGGATACGGATCCGGCAAGTTGAGATATAGTTTATATTCACCATGCATTTTCGCGTCCAGCGTGCAAGAGAGCGTACATTGGTGTTTCTCGCCTCCCATCCAGAAACGCGGATCTTCCGTCTGCGGATAAACATATTTATCTTGCGGATTAGCCACCGAAACGAAAACCATCTCCAAGTCACGCTTATTGGCCGGCGCAGCAAAACCAGCGTTATGCAGTTTCAATTCGGCATCAAAGCGTTCACCCGCTTTGGGTTCCTGGGTCAGGTAAGCTTTATCCAGCACGAAACGATAACCCAAACGACGCTTGATCTCGTCCATATGGTTGTCTTCCTCCCATGAACTGAGAATATCCGGATGATAGGAATTGCATAGATACGACCAATGGTATTTCTCCATCTCCTTCACCGCATTCGCTCCGTTCGAGTACTCGCACTCTTTGCAAGTCTCGCCGCCCATAAGCGTGTATTTGGTGTCTTCTGCCCAGAAAGCACGATCTTCATCGCCGTGATACGTACCTACATCGCTTTCCGAAGAAACGAAGCAGTCGTTATGTCCCGCCCAACGCGCTTTGTTGGTAGTCTGATACGCCTCACCCGACGTCAGCGGAGTAACATCCATACCTCGCGTCTTCAGATAGCGCATCTTAAACTGCGGTTGACGGAAACAGATCTGGCGATCCTTCGGTACAACATTCATCAAGTGCTCTGCAACCTGGAAATAGGGCTCGAACTCATCGTCGTCATACGGATTGAACGGATAATTCTCTGTATAATACCACTCACCCCACGATCCGATGAAACCGGCCTGAACACAATAGATCACATCGGCATGCTTCATCAGATACGGGGCAATCTGGTCGATATGTTTGTCCGCCCACTCGTGGGTAGCATCCCACGGCTTATCGTTGCTCTTGTGGTTGGACTTGTATGAAAAACGCAATACCGCCTTTGCTCCTCCTGCCCGGAGGGTATTCATATTCTTGTCCAAACGCGCTAAGAACTCCGGCGCGATATCGCTCTCCATATAATCCGTCAGATAATAGGAATGCAAGAAGAGCGTGATCTGCGACGCGTCTCTATAGCCGGTTACAACGGATAACTGAACGGTGTCCTCCAAATCCGCCGAAGTGTAGTATTTTTGCACATAGAATCCGCGCTCGGGATTGGCTATTTGGTCATCTGTCTCTTTGAAAGAGATCGTACCCTGAGGATCGGGCTCTTCACGATTACAGGACAATAGACACAACGCGAAAGCGAGGATAAGATATTTGTTTTTCATACCTATAAGGGTTGTTGATTATCAATTACTTGTCAAACGGCACAAACAACATGTTGGAACGACCGATGAGTTCACCATCCGGCGTATTACCCTGCGGTAAGAAACCAACTGCATCCGGTTGGAAGTTCTGCGTCAGCGTAGCACCGAAACCGAAACCTTCCTTCGCAAATTTCATATTCTTCGGGAGCGGGATATTCTCAATCATCACGCGTGCCTCGAGAACACTGTCATTAACGAATTGGCTTTCGGCTTTGACGGAAGCTTTCAATGCCCAGCTGTCCCAACCTTCGCCGTTCACATCACCGGTCCATTCATATGCACTTGGCGCATAGTTAATGGCTACATTCGGCTCACCGAACAACGGACCCTCAAACATAATGTCTGCACATGCATCCTGGAACAGATCGAAATATCCACCGGTCTCTTCGCTGTTATCTACATTCAGGAAGATATGCATTACATCTACATCACGGTGCTTTGCATACTTAGCCGGATCAAAAACAAGAATCCAGTTGATATATACCTCATCCGCATACACTTTGATCATATGTACGCCGTCCCACAGCGGGTTCGACGGAACTTCAAACTTAGCCACTTTGGCCTGATCCAGAGCATCCCAATCAGATAGGGATTTATCCTTCACGTTGATTTTTGCTACATAGTCAGAGCCACCGCCTTGACCGCCACCACCACTCGGTGTGTTCTTTTCTTTACATGCAACCATCGAGATTGCTGCCAAGCACATAAGTGCTACTTTCCAATTTGCTTTCATAATGTTCTTAATTTAATTTGGTTAATAAATATAAATTTGAAATCTAAAATCTTCAATCATCAATCACCAATCAATATCCCGGGTTCTGTTCGATACCGCTTACCGTCCATTCTGCGTACGGAATCGGGTATTGGATATGCGGTTCGTCGCAAGGAACAATCTTCCAGAACTGCAATCCGGGATACTGGCGATTCATACTTTGTTTATTGCGATATACATCGAACATCCGGTGTCCCTCGAATGCCAATTCCAACCGCCGCTCGTCCATCACCACATCAATAGCCGAAGCATAGCCGTGCATCTTGTCGGAAGCGAATAATCCGTCTGCCGGAATACCGGCACGCGTACGGATGATATTGACATCCTTCAGCGCCTCGTCGCTCTTGTTGGTGCGGGCATATGCCTCTGCGCGGTTCAAAATCACCTCTGCCCAACGCAGTACCACCGGTGACGACAAGGTAGCACTTCCGTCCTGATAACCGTACTTGGTCACGAAATACTTGGGATAATTACCCGGACTGCGTTTCATAATATTACCCGGAATGATACGAACCGTACGATCCTCGTCTTTGTAGTTCACATGATACTCATGGTATTCACCCTGAATAAGGCGGTCCTCAATCATGTATTGGGTTCCTTTCTCTGTGAAGTAATACGCTCCTGTTGCAGTATCCACTTTCGCATCGAACGTCTGGATATCGCGTTTCTCTTCAGAGCCTGCATCTCCACGCGGAATAAACACTTTGAGTTTGGCACTCGGACCTTCTTCCGGATATTGCGCCTTGATAAATGCCGTATAACGGATATCCGTCGGATAACGCTCATAGAGGTTCAGCAACGGGAAAGAGGGATAGATTTCACCCCATCCGCCGCCGTCTCCGTTATACATGGAGCCGATAGATGACTGACCTCTGTCTTCCGTCACCTCATGAGCGATGCAGAACAAGGTCTCAATAGAGGTCTTGGCATTTGCGTAATACGATGCAAGATTCGCATCCAGCATACTCGCCGCGTCTTTACCTTCCAGCATCTTATTAACCGTATTGATGCACTCGTCGTAGTTCTCCATATAGAGGTACACGCGTGATAGAAGGCCAAGCGCAGCATCTTTGGACGGATAACCGGCATTACCGCGGGACTTATCCATCAGTTCAGATGCTCTCAACAGATCCGCAACAATCTGGTCATACACCTCGCCTACCGAATTACGTTTGACGTCCTTTACGATGGACACGGTAGCCAAAGGTACACCCACATTATCGCGACCGAAGGAGTAGGGTTTGGCAAATAACGTGACCATATTCAGATGAATGAGTGCACGCATGAAATACGCCTCACCTAAGATCTGCCGGTCTTCGTCTTTATCCTGATTCACCGCTTCGATGATCGTATTGGTCATATAGATGATCTTATACCCCAACATCCACAGCGTTCCGACGTTCTGCAGGTTGTCTGTCATGGTATATGTCGTGGCCTGGAACAAAGGGTCGGTACTCTTACCGGACAAGCATATGTTATCTGCCGGAAACTCCGCCATCTGGAACCAGTGACGGCAGTACGTGTTACCGCTGGGCCAACCGAGATACTCCACCTCGTCTTTGAGCAATGCGTAACAGCCGTCCATGATCGTAGAACTCGCCTCCTTCATGATGACATCGCTACTCTGCTCATCCGACGGATAATAGTTGAGATCGCAACTACTGAAACCGAGTACCATTCCGAGTACTGCAGTTAAATATGTCAGTTTTGTTTTCATAATTCTTTCAATTCATTAATTCATTAACTCATTAATTCCTTAACTCCTTATTAGAACGAAATCTCCACTCCGCCTTGGAACGTACGTCCCACCGGATAGTTCGAGTTATACAAGCCGGCCAACGTATTCTGACCGCTCACAAGGTTGATCTCCGGGTCCATACCTGTGAACTTAGTAGCCGTTGCCAAGTTGTCCGCGGTGAAATAGAGGCGGCATTTGGTCATCTTCGCCTTACTGATCAGCTTGGTCGGGAAGTCATAACCAACGGTTACATTACGCAGACGGAAGAAACTGCCGTCTTCCAGATAACGCGATGATACGGCATTCGAATTGGAAGCGTTAGCACTCTCTGCTCTCGGGTGCGTAGCAATATCGCCCGGATTCTCCCAACGTGTCCAGCCTTGTGCGGCCAGCGACATCTGGTTATAATCCGTGTAAGCACCATCCGCATCCGTGATCTGACGCGTTGCGTTGTAGATCTGATTGCCAAACGTGAAGTTGGTATTCACATGTAGGAAGATACCGTTCCAACTCAATTGTGTATTGATACCGCCGGAGAACATAGGACTGGCTGTACCTACCACGCGAGCATGGGTGGCATTATAGTCATTGGTCACCTGCTTGTTACCCGCTCCGTCCAAGATATAATCGCCATCTTCATCTACTAAATACCACAGCGGATCACCATTCTCCGGATCTACACCTGCCCATTCTTTCATATACCAGGAGTAGATGTCCTGACCTTCCTTCACCTGCTGACTCACGTCAATAGCGGTCTGGAGGAACGGTTTATGATCCGGCGTGTGGGTCACGCGGTTCTGGTTTAAACCGATATTGAAGCCCAGATCCCAACGCCATTTATTCATCTCTATGATATTGGCATCGAAGCGGAACTCGATACCTCTGTTACGCACCGAACCCGCATTCTCCGTTACCTTAAAAAATCCCGTCGAAGGAGCTACAGGCACATCCAACAGCAGTTCGGTATTGTCCGTTTGATAGAGGTCGATAGACATATCGAAACGTTTGATAAAGGTCAGATCCACACCCACAGAGGCCATGTTAGCCGTCTCCCAATGCAGATTCGGACTGGCGAGACGACTGGAAGTAGCCGATACGCTGTTCTGGTACAGATTAGCCAAAGTGTACGTAGCCAAATACTGATACGGCGGGATATTGTTGTTACCCGTTATACCATAACTGGCACGCAACTTGAGGAAACTGACTATGTCCTGTCCTTTCATAAACTCCTCGTTGCTGATCAACCAACTGGCTGCTACAGACGGGAAATGACCTACACGGTGCTTCGGAGCGAAGATCGAACTGGCCTCTGCACGGTATGTAGCGGTGATAAAATAGCGCTTCGCATAGTCATAACTGGCTTGTACGAACACCGACCACGAAGCACCCGGTACGTTATATCCGGCTGCAGAATACGGCGCAGAAGCGTTCAGCGCGTCTATACCGCTCGGCATGCCCGTTCCGGCTGCAGTGGTGTATTCCGACCGCCAGATACCGTACTCAAAGCCCGCCATGGCATTGAAGCTGTGCGAACCCCACTGCGAACCGCCTTTCAGGATATTCGTTGTGCCGAAAGTCTTGCTCAAACCTAACGATTCACCCATGTAACCTTTCTTAAACGTAGCGTCATACGTGCGACGATCCGTGTAGTCCGAGGATTTATAATAACCCGTACTGAAGGTGTTGGTCGTGGAGAAATGCAACCAATCGGTGAAATGCACGTTTAGTTGCAGTACGCCCGAGAAATCAAAACTGTTGGACTTGGCGTAGTTATACTGCGCCGAATGGAGCGAGTTCCAATACGAACCGCTGTACCACGGTTCATTGTTATCCGTACGGATACGACTCTCATCCATGTAGATATATTCTTTGGTCGGATTGCCGTTTTCGTCCATCACGTACGGGCAATCCCACGGCATCTTATTGAACGCATCATCCAGCATCATCCATGACGGTGCATAATCGACAGTCGATTTGGCAAAGTCCATCTTCACGTTCATATCTAACCATTTGCAGATATCCGCTTTGATGGAAGCGTGACCGCTCACTTTCTGCATACCTGTTCCCATCAACGTTCCTTGCTCTCCGAAATAATCCAGCGAAGCGTAATAACCTACGTGCTCCGAACCGCCTTTGACGGCTACGTTGTAGTTCTGGATGATACCGGTATGGAAGAACTCATTCTGCCAATTCCAGTCCTGCTCCAACAGCGAAGAGGGGTGACTCTCCGAGAAAGCGGCGGGACTGAACAACGTGCTATGATAATCATATAACTCTTGCGAGTTCATCATCCGGTAATGACCGAACAAGGCTTGCTTGCCTCCGACCGTTCCTTTCAGGTCCACGCTGACCTTGCTGCCTTTCTTACCCGACTTGGTGGTCACAACGATGACACCGCCTGCAGCAGCAGCTCCGTAGATACCCGTCGAACCCGCATCTTTCAATACGGAGATTGTCTCTACATCGTTCGGATTGAACGTACCGCCCATCACACCGTCCACTACATAGACCGGCGCCGACGAAGCGGTGATAGAACCTGTACCGCGGATGCGGATCTGTGCCGCGTCACCCGGTTGACCCCCGGCATTGGTAACCTGCACACCTGCAATCTTACCCTGCAGCATGTTACCTACATCAGGTGTCGTGACATCCGTCAGTTTCTCGGCATCTACCGTCACAACAGCAGAACTCAACTCCGCTTTCTTAACGGCCGAATAACCGAGCGACACGACCTCTTGAAGTTGCTGCGCATCGGACTCCATTGTCACATGCATGTTCTCCGACGCTGGCATCTCGATGGTCTTGTAGCCCATATACGACAACTGTAAGGTCGCTTTGTCCGGCACGCTTATTTCGAAGTTACCGTCAAAGTCCGTTATCGTACCGGAAGAGGTTCCCTTCACGAGAATACTCACACCGATCATAGGCTCCGAATTGTCTGCATCAATCACTGTTCCTTTGACGTTGATGTCAGCGAAAACGGCACCTACCATCAAAAGACTGAAAAAGAGTGTTTGAATTCGTTTCATGTTATTAATAATTTTTGGTTATTCTTATCTTTCTTCTTTCGCCGTCACTTTCAGCAGATAACTCCGCTCGAACGCCACCTCCATACGCGGATCAGAACCGTCAATAACATACTCTTTCGGTTCATCAGCCGTATATTCCACAGCCGTGTATGTCTTATCCGGATTTAGCCCGCGCAACTCGATTGTACCCGCAAACGGAACGTCGTCCACATAGAACGCGTAGTACAACGCACCGTTCTGTGCAATCACATGTGCCTCGGGGTAGTCAAAGCCCCAAGTATAGAGGTTCCGGTACTCTCCGCGTGCAAGGTTATTCTCCTTGTAAATCTTCATCCATTTGCGGATAAGCGCCTCTTTCTCCGGTGTCAACACAAACGGACCGTCCGTCACATCAGGATTGTCTTTCGGCCAGGTGAACTTCGTTCCGATGACCGAACCTGTACCGATCTGACTCGCGAAATCATTGCCGTTGTCTGTCAACTCTACATGGTCGCCGTAGTACGCCAAAGCCGGTGACATTGCTGCGTACGCTTTGCGTTTCATACGTACCTGACGCGAAGACATCGGGTCGCTCGCTACAGCCTGGTTGATGTTCGGCAGTATCCAGTAATTCACCGCACAACCGCACGGACAAACCTGTATCACCGCATTCGGCTTGTAACCCCGCGCCTCTTGATACACTTTTCCGAAATAGGTTGGCATCAACTCCGGCGCTTGCCAAGGGTCATCTAATTCGGTCGATTCGCCATAATCCGGCAGACAGCAGTTCAGATGCTGACCGTCTATCTTGAGACCGTCGAAGTTCCACCGCTGCAAGAACATTTTCAGCAATCCTTTCGTATACTCATCCGTCGTAGGGCTCACCGGGGACAGGTACCAACTGTCCCACCATGTAATGAACTCCGGTGCCCATTCTTCGGTGCGAAGCAACATCTCCGGATGTTCTTTGAGAATCTGCGTACCCGGGTCAGCTGCCAACGGTGCCCACCAGAGTTTTGCTTTCATACCGCGTTTATGCACCTCGTCCGTCATATACCGCATATCCTTGTCGCCTCCGGGGAAACGGCTGTTCGTATTCCAATCACCTTCGGCAATCTGGTATCCGTCATCTATATCCACCCAAGTAAAACCAAGTTCCGCAGCTTTGTCCAGTGTACCTACCACCTCCTCTTTGGTGAACGTACGCTCATAGCCCCATGCGCACCAAACGGGTTCGAAAGCCTCCGGTTCCGAAGGTTGCATCTGCACGCCAAGATTAGCTTGCATATATTCGCTGAAAACCCGCAACGCATTGAAATAGTCACCTTGATGCACCAGACGGAATGCCTTGAAGCAGGTCAGTGTGTCGCCTGTCTCCAATACCTTCGGTTTCGGTAACGTATAATGCAACGCCATCGTTACCTTGTTGTCATATCGTTTCCATTCAACCGGCATCGAGATCATCTTCAGCGTCGGTTCAAACAGACCGATCGCAATACCTCCGTCGCGTTGCCAGAGGTCCACCACCGGTATACCGCCGCCGTAGTCGGTGTTGTTCATGCCGAGGTAGTTCTCCTTCTCAAAACCTTCCGTCACAGGCAATACCCAGTCTAAGCGATCAACCGTACTACTCGGTTGAAGCGACCAAACGACGGTATCTTCCGCCATCACCTCCGTCCGGCACAATTCGCAAGCCTTTACCGTGATCGCCTTGCCCCGATTGATAAAACGCGTTTCGATAACCTCCAGACCCGGCACACCTTTTACCGGCGTCACCGTCTGCTCTTTGACCACTCTCAACCCGTTTGCGTTATACGGAAAAACGTTCATCTCCGCTTCTGCGCAGATCAACTTCTCTGTATCTCCCTTCGGCGCACATGCCGCGAAGGCCACCGCTGCTGCTATGATATAGATTGCTTTTTTCATTATTTATACTCCTTCAAAATCCGCTCCGCATTATCATGATAAATCTTCTTGAGCACCTCATCCGGCAGCCCGAATCCGCTCAATGCCCAATGGTACTCGCTCTCCGGCATGTAGAAATGTTCATCCTCTGTCTCCAGCACACGGAAAATCATCTGATACATCTCCGCCTCCATGCCGTTGTCCGTACCGAACAGCACGCGATCCTGATATTTTATCAGGAATGCTCTCGTAGCCCGCGGCGTATGCGCACTCTCTGCCACACGCGCCGAGATATCCACATACATATTCGGATACTTATCCAGCAATGCACCCAGACGCGGCCAATCGTGCGTCATATTCAGATAATGGCAGGCGATGAAAATAGTGTTCGGATTCTCACGAACAGCGTTCTCAAAGGTCTCAATCAGTTTATTGTATCCGTAGCAGTTGGTTGTATCCACATGCCAGTTCACGGCATTGAGCAAACCGTCATTAGTGGCGTCCATCGGCAGGTACATCCAGTACGGCTCGGCGATATGAATACTGATCGGCATCTTCAACTCACCCGCCTTGCGAATAAGCGGCTGGATACGCGGGTCATCAATATGAATATCCTTGCCCGACACGGGACGGGCGTACGTGTCGCCTTCACCTTTGTCGCCTAACTCACCTACACCGACTGCACTCATCTCATTATGGTAGCGCTCCAACAGATCGCAGGCTTTTGCAATCCCTTCCTCGCTCATGTCCGAGTAGTCAAAACAGCACCAGAAGCGGAAATGATCCTTGTATGGAGCGTATAACTCGACCACTTCCTCAAACGGACGACCGATCCACGAACAATGCATGATAGCCGTGTTCAACACACCTACCTTGTCCATCACTTTCACCCACTCGGCGATTTGTTCGCTGTTCTCCACATAGTCATGTGAATGCATGTCAATGATGTCGAACTTGGCGCGTTCAACACTCGTCACGGGGATGTTGTTCACCACCGCCGGAGCAAAGTCCTTGAGCAAAATAACATCGGCAGGAGAAGCCGTAGATTCATCTGTCGCCTTTGGCGTGCTGCATGCCGCTAAAAGGGCAACCATCACTAAAAGAATTACGTGTTTTTGCATATCGTTTCGATTTTGGCACAATTTTACGAGTGCAAAGTTACTGCATTTTCTTAAATAATATATTATTTAATAATATGTTTTATAGCATGTTTTTAACGATAGACTCATAAACTCCCTGAATTTCAATGTCTTATATACCAAAAACACCTTCCAAAAGCACCTTTCGCAATGTTTCGAAAAACCAGAACGAAACTTTTTATTTGCATATTTCGAAAATTTGTTGTAACTTTGCAGCGAAATTTGAAAATATTGTGATTTTGCGCTTCGGTGCATAGGCATATTTCTTAAAAACAAGTCGGTCAAACTAATTGTAGTGAAAGAGATATGTCCCAATTGCTTGTGTTATGGCATGAGTTGGAGGGACATCACTACAGAGTTGACCGACCTCGTTTTTTGTCCCTCCCTCTCGTGCTTTTAGACAAATTATTTGTGGTATGAATTCATCCTCCGCAAAAGAACGTAGAGCACTCATATTGAGGCTATTGGAACAACAAGAAGAAGTGTTAGTGACTGATCTCAGCCGTCAGACAGGTATTTCGGAAGTGACCATTCGAAAGGATCTCACGATCCTTCAAAACCGTCATCTCCTTCTCCGTACACGCGGAGGGGCTATGAGACGACCCGTCGAAAACACCAACGAAGACACGACTATCGAACGCAAACAACTGTTCAATTTCAAGGAGAAAGAGCGTATCGGCATCGAAGCTGCCAAACTCATCAAAGATGGCGACTATATCATGTTTGATTCAGGAACTACCACCCTTGAAGTAGCACGTCATCTCGATAAGTTCCATGACCTTCATATCATTACCAATGCCATGAATATCGCCACGGAACTGATGAACTACAAACGCTTCGATGTGGTGTTCCTCGGCGGAAACGTACGCCAAAACAGCCTATCTACCGTCGGACCACTGGCCCTGTCTGTGCTACGTAACTTCAGCCGGTATAAACTCTTCCTCGGCGTGGACTCGTTCTCTATCGAAAACGGCATCTCTACACCCAGCCTCGAAGAAGCACTCCTCAATCAGATCATGGTGCAGCAGGCAGACAAAGTTATCGCCGTCTTTGACTCATCCAAGTTCAACAAACGCAGTTATGTACACGTAGCGGATGTCAACGAACTGGACTGCATCATCACTGACCGTGCCATCCCCGTCGGCATGACCGCCAAACTTAAATCCCTCGGAGTGGAAGTAAGGATAGTGTAATACAAACCTTGAGGGCGCACCATAGGATCACCATAGGATCACCATAGGATGACCATAAGATAAAAGAGCGAAACGTAAAATTTCGCCCTTTTATTGTATATATATACTATGTATATATATAGTAAGCTTTACTTTATCTGACTACCAACAACGTTATACTTCACGCCGTTCTTGATAATAACGAGTTGTCCGTTCTCAATCATCTTCACAGCCTTCTCACCAGCCTCAACGTTGTTGATACCGGTTTCATCGTTTTTACCCATCCAGATAAAACCACCGAATTCTTGCCATTGAGCGTCAGAGTTACCTGCCGGACGGAAATAGATGTCTCGCGTACCTGCATGAGCAGCATCAACGGTATAGTTGGGAGCAGAACCCTCCGGGAACCATTTTATGATTTCATCAATTTCATTTACTTCTACTACTTTGATTTGGTCGTCAGCAGCCAAAGTATAATTCAATAGGAGCTCTCCTGGTTCCTCAGTAGTCGCAAATTTTTTCGCAGCAGTTAATGTCTCTACACCCCACTCTTCAGTACCACCAAATATACCTACGAGATAATATCCGGCAGCCAGTTTCGGTGTCGGGAAGGTAATATTGATAGAATCATTCTCAAAGAACCATTCAAAAGTGTAGTCTCCTGCCATGTAAGCAATAAGCTTCATGTTGCTGCCATCAGCATTGATTCCCCCCTTGCCACAGGGACCTTCAACCTTATACCAATAGCTGTTTGCACGCCAATCGCCATTGATCAACATTTTGAATTCATAATCTCCTTTGGCAAGATGCTTTGTTGCAGAAGCAGACTTTCCGTCTTTAGACAGGGCGAAAATAATATCATTATCCCAATCCCATGCGGCATGAATTGCTACAGTAGGAGCATCACTTGCATAAGTAAGTGTAATACCTCTGAGTTTTGCAGAAGACCATCCTTGCGTATTTATTAATTTTACAGTATAGTCACCTGCGGTAGGGATTAAAATAGTTCTGGACATAGCAACATCTCCATCAGCACTATAGTATCCATGAGAAACACTGCCTACACTCTTGGCTTCATCATTAAGAACTTCAACAGTCATCTTAGCTCCACTTGCAGAACCGGTCTTGAAATTCAATGTTGCGGACACATAGCATGCGCGGGTTGCCGTAATTTTCCATGAAGCAACACCAGGCTCTTGTTTGTCATTATAATAAAGTGAATCCTCTTCACTAAACCAAATATTACCTTCAAGCGCTGCTTTGCTACCTTCAAAGTAGTAACCTGGAGCGGCGAAATCACTCTCTGGAAGTATTTCGCGTGTAAAGGTTATTCCATATATACCGCATTTAGAATGCTCACGATTATTTAATAATTTGACAGTATAAACACCTGCTGCAGGTACACGAATAGAACCATCAAGAACTTTATCTACTCCGTATTCTGTGAAATCGGTAGCATACGCTTTTCCCTCTGCTACAGAATCTAGTTTATTACCTTCTGCATCTAATAATAGAACTTGAAAAATGTGCTTTTGAGACGTACTAATTGCAGAATTATCTGCTAGATTTAAAGTAACTTTAACATAGCAAGCACTCTTAGCTGTGATTTGCCACGATGCGGTACCAGGGGATTTTTGATCATAATACCGAAGATATGAGGGGTCGTATTTTACCTCTCCTTCAAGCACAGCATTTGCTCCATCAAAGAAATACCCACCCGAAAAATCCGTTGAAGGAATTCCTTGAGCGTTCGCTGCCAATGCTACCAGCACTGCAGCGCAAAAAGAGAAAATCTTTTTCATAACTTTTAGATTTTGTTGTTAATAAAAAGGGTTAATTATTGTTTGTTGGTTTGTGCAAAACATTGCGTTATTGGGCAATTTTCTGCCCAATAACGTTATAAATCTGACCTCCTCTAAGGATGTACATCTGACCATCACGGATGAATTTCTGTCCGTTCTCCTGCGTGGAAATCGTTTGCAGACCTTCCTCTTCCTCGCCACCACCTTCTGCATTCGTATGCGGTTTGGTACGTTTAATCTTGATGGTATTGAATACCTCCTTATTGCCTTGATCATCCGTCGTCTTGTACGTTACAACCTCAATGCCCTCACTGGTAACATTGAAGCGGCTGTAACTCGGACTGCCCGGTTGACCGAAACGGGAAGTGAATATGTTCCACAAGTCCTTTACATTATGGTGCTTACCATCGAACAGGATCGACAGATCTTCGGTATATCCCTCCTCCATTTTCTCTTTGGAGTACGGATAGTAACGCTTACGACCGCAGGTGGCGCCGATGAAATAGAGCGTACCGTCATCAGTAACGAACGTACCGCCTTCCTTACCCGTCATGTTCGTATTCGTATTCACATCCACCGTCTTTACGTCGCTTACCGCACCTTCAATCACCGTACGTGTATCCGGGTTCACCGGACCCATTACCTCGTAGCAGTGGTCGTGACCTTGGATAGCCAGGTCGATCTCGCACTCTTTGAAGATCGGCAGCATCATATTGCGGATCAGCGGGCATTCGTCATCCTCGTGGTGACCGGCGCCGGAGAAGATATTCTTATGCGATACCGTTACGCGGTATTTCACATTCGGATACTTAGCAATCTGATCCAAGAACCAGTTGCGTACATCAAGCGACAGATACGGTGACTGCATACCTTTCTCACTCGTTCCTTCTGCTCTCCACCAGTCTTGCAGCGAGTAAACGAGGAACAGCACATCGCCATAAACGAAGCTGTAGGTGATACCCTTGAACTGCGGCTTGGTCTGCGCAGCGTTCGCAAAACCCCAGTCGGTATTGAAATGGTAGTCGTAGTTCAGACTCTTACTGTCATCGTGGTTTCCATCAGTCGGAACGAACGTCATCTTGTTCAATGCCGGACGCATGGAGCCGTCAAACCATTGTTCCCACTGCCACTCGGAGTTGGTTTCTCCACCCGTATCGGCGAAGTCACCCGGGAAGAGGCAGAACTTGGCATCCGTCTCGTTCTTCGCTACCGCCTTGGCGCACTTGTTCGCCTCCTCGATATACTCATAGTCCTGAATATGACTGTCGGACATATAGATGAACGAGAAATTACCTTGTTTCTCATCTTTGGTAACAAACTGAGCTATCTCGCTCCAGTAGTCTCCGAAACCTACACGCCAGCTATAAACCGTACCCGGTTGGAGGGTCGTCGCTTGTGCCTTATGGCTCACATAGTCGAACTTCGTGTTACGCGGCAGGCCGGCTGCTGTACAGATATCGTACTTCGGACTCTCACTTTCCTGAATCGGGGTATAGTGGAGCTTTGTTTCCGTCACTTGTGCATCTAACTCAATCAGACCTTCACCGGTAAAGTCAGCGGCTACTGCATTCGCTTTGGCGATCAACTGTACCTTACCTTCCTTGATACCGCCGTTCGTGAACCAGCAGAAACCCATATGCGTTGCCGGATCACCGTAGATCGTCGCGATCTGGTTATACGGCATCTGTTTCGGTTGCAGTTTAGCAATCTCTGCGTTCATCTTAACGATGTTACCTGCTATACTCGGCAGCAACTCTGCATTATCCGGATCAAGACTATCAATCTTGGCTGCGGTCTTGGGTACGAGGAACTTGATATAACTCGGAATGGTATAGTCCTCCATCTTGTATGTTGCCTCTGCGTCCAATACTTCTTTCGGGTATTTTACAGGTGGTTTCTCTTTGATGATCACAGTTGCCTCAGCCGTTTTTTCTCCGTCTATGGTCTTAACATGTGCTTTGGTCGTACCGGGCTTTACACCGGTCACCTTACCGTTCTGGACGGTCGCTATAGTCGGGTCTGCAATAGACCATTCAACACGTTTATTGCTGGCATTAGCCGGTTCTACTTTGGCTACCAAAGTACCGGACTTGCCTTCGATAATCTCGATGGAAGCAGGTTCGATGCTCACACCCGTAACATGAATCACGGTAGCATCCGGATCGTACTCATACGCACCGATGTCCACACCCGTTCCCTTCGGACGAGCAACACCATTGAGATCCTTGGCCGGAGCACTCGCTGCATCAGCCTTATCCAATAGTGCTTTTGAATCTGCTGTCAACGAGAAATCAGCATTCTCTATAGCCTGTTTTTCCACATCTGTCTTCGGAATACCTACAAAGCCTGTCGGATTCAGGAAATTCGGTCCATCCTCGGCATTGTTGTCTGCCGCCAAAGAAACAGATATGAATTTGGTGTCAGCCGTACCTTGGTCAGCTACATTGCCTGCTGCTTCACTACCAATATCGATATAGTTGGTTTTCTTGGTAAAGCTTGCATCAGATTTATTACCCCAGCACACACAGTTATAGGTTTTACCGCCTGTACCGGTGTATAAGCCTGCGTATTCCGACGAATAGTTGTTACAAACTGTACAATTGATAACTGAGCCGTAATTTTCAATCGCACCTTTCGCAGATGTCTCTATGATGGTGTTGTTATAGAATAAACAGTTGCGAACAATACCATTGGCCGATTTATTACGAATAACCGCTCTTTTGCCTTTACAACCGCGGAAAATACAGTTCTCAATAATGGCGTCACCGTTGTTGTATATAGCAGCGCCGTAGTTGCCTTCGCAATACTCAAAAATACAATTGCTGATGACAGGCCTATTGGGTTTGCCATCGTTATTTTCAAGGAAAATAGCGCCTGCGCCTTCATTGTCGGTGCTTTTACAATTGCGGAAAATACAACGATTAATCGTCATGTTGCTGCGTAGGAAGAGGGTACCTGTGCCCCATTTGTCGTTGTTCACATTCTGTACCGTAAAGCCTTCAATCAGAACGGGGTCATCATAAGTGGTACTTCTGTTAATCAAATAGGAAGCAAAATCTGTTCCATCAATGATTGATTCGTACTGTTCAATATCCCGTTCACCTGTTGATGCATTATAACCGCCTTTGAGGGCTACACCCGTGGCAGGACTAACTTGTTGTTGGTATGTGCCTTGCGCTACGAGCACTTCGTCTCCGACAGCACATTTACCAATCGCTGTATTGATAGAGTTCAGCGCGTTTGCCCAACTCAAACCGTCTTTGGAACTACTGCCATCCGGTTTGACATAATAGGTCGTTGCTGACGCGCACAGCGCTGCCGTGCAGACCGTCAAAAGAAATAAAAATCTTTTCATGTTACTAATTATTTGGGTTAATAATGTTAATTGTCTTTATTTCGTCATCTCGAAATCTCGAAATTTTTCTATTCTTCCATCCTCCAGCACCTTAAACGTCTCCAGCACTATTTTCTCTTTGTTCACCGTCACGCGGGTGTAACTCGGTGCACCGGGTTGCGCAAGGTTTTGGAACAAATCATAGTAGTTCTCCACCTGATGAATTGCCTTACTGGCCTCCATCTCCTCCCGTGTCAACGGCTCATACCGCTTCGCGCCACAGGTCGCACCGATGAAATAGAGCGTGCTGTCCACCGGACCAATCACCTCATAACAGTGGTCATGTCCCTGCAGCACCAGATCCATCTTACAATCTTTCATCACCGGCAACATCGTCTTCCTTAGCAGCGGCGACTCCTTATCGTGCTGGTGCCCTGAACCCGAGAAAAGGTTCTTATGCACCAATCCCACGCGCCATGTTACATCCGGTGCTGCGGCTGCTTGACGTCTCATCCATCCCCCCAAGTCGCGCTCCAGATACTCCGACTTACCTGCCCGACTGTCATACTCGCCGCGCCAAAAATCTTGCATCGAGAACGCAATCAGTTGCATGTCGCCATAGACAAAACTGTAGTTGATTCCCGCAAACTGCGGACGTACGCTGGTCTGCGCATTGAAACTGGTGTCGGTATTGAAATGATAACTGTAGTTCATCAGCGGCGAGTCGTCATGGTTGCCGTCCGTCGGCACAAGCGGCATCTGCATCAATACAGGCTTCATCGCCTGTTCAAACCATTGTTCCCACTCCCATTCGCTGTTAGTCTCCGTTCCCGTATCTACGAAATCTCCCGGGAACACACAGAACCGTGCCTTCTTCTCGTAACGCGCGACCGTTTTCGCGCACGTACGCGCCGCGTCCACGTATTCCTTATTTTGTATATGACTGTCCGTCATATAGACAAACGAGAACTCACTATCCTCTTTCCCAGCTGTGCGGAAATGACCTGTCTCACTCCAGTGTCCCTCATACCCTACGCGGTACAAATAGTCCGTACCCGGCATCAGGTTTTGCGCCAAGGCCTTATGACTCACATACCGGAAGGTCGTACGCTTATCCATCTTAGCCGCTTTCAGTATCCCGGAACTCGAGATCGCATAATGCAGCGGCGGGGTAGTCGTTGCCGTAGCCGAAATGGTAAATGGTACATGGTCCTTGGTCCATATCTCCACTTCTCCCTGTTCCACCCCTTCGTTGGTGAACCAGCAAAAACCCATCTGTGTCTGCGGGTCACCGTGGATGGTCGCAACGACACAGTACGGTGTCTCTTTCGGTTGCAGCGGAGCACGCGCATCTACGAGGTTAGCCACAAAACTCGGCACACTGTAGTCCGCTTGCTCATACAACGTATAGTCCTTGTACGGATCCTCCCTCTTCTTTCCTTGCGGCATGGCTGCTATCCGATGCGTCGGTGCTCCAATCCGGTAGTCCGCCACCAGCATCATCGCCTCTTCCTCTTTCGTGATCGGCACTCCCGCAAACGGACTAGGGTCGCGGAAATGCGGGCCGTCCTTCGCTTCGTTATCAGCGTTCAACCACGGCTTGTCAAAGAAATGTGCTTCGAAGCCCTCGTCTGCACGACTTCGGTCGGAGTTACTCTCGTCAGATATATAATTCGCCGGATCCACAAAACCGTACTCGTTGCGGTTGCCCCATAAGAGGCAGTCATCGACCGTACTCTCGGAGTGTATACCTCCGTACCGTTTGCCGTAACAGTTGGCTACCGTACAACCGATGAGCGTGCCGTCGAAATTGGCTACTCCTCCTGCGTCCGGCCAGTTATCACCGATTGCTTCGCAGTTATGAACGATACAGTCTTCCAATCGTGCTCCCAAGGCCGAAGCTTCAGGTACATCCCCTTTGATAAGCACCCCACCGCATTGCTGTCCGCTGCAACCGCGCACAAGGCAGTTACGCATCGTCACTTTGCCGCGCAACCAAGCCGCTCCACCGCGTTCGTCATGCCGCGCGTTCTGCAAAATCAGGTTCTCTATCACCGTCGGTAACGTGCAATCCGCTTCGCATGTGACCAGACGGGTACCTAAGTTCGTGCCGTCCAAGATCACCTGTCCTTCGCCGATCACCGTCACGCCGTCTTTCAATATCATCCCTTCATAGTACGTACCGGCTTCGATCAACAGCGTGTCACCTGCCCGGCAGTAGTCCATACCCAGCGTGATCAACCGTACGGCATGTTCGCGACTCTCCGCATCGTATCCGTCAAACCCATCCGTACTCACATACCGCACCGTTGCCGACGCGCTCAGCGCCAACAAGGTCAAAAGGATAATATGAGTTATTTTTTTTGTCATAACGTCATGACGTCATGTCGTCATTACGATTTATTTAAATCCAAATCGTTCTCTACCGATCCGCTCAACGTCCTCTTTATTGGTAAACGCCGTCGTACCACCTGCAGCGGTGGTGTTGACTGCTCCGGTCATGTTACCGTACTCTTGGCAGCGTACCAAGTCATCCCCGGCCGCAAGACGTGCGATGAAACCGCTGTTGAAACTGTCACCGGCACCGATACAATCTACCACATGCTCGTTGAGCAGCGCTTTCTGCATCCGGTCAGGTTGACCCTTACGCATCAGCAGACTACCCTTACTGCCGCATTTGATAACGGCGGCATTAGCATACGGACGAATCTTCTCTATGGCCTCCTCCAACGTCGCACTCTTCGTCAGGAACTTCAATTCCGTCTCATTCGGCATGAACACCGTCAGCATCGGCAGCACCGCCTTATAGTCCAAGTCCCATGCTTCCACCGGATCCCACTGCGTGTCCAGCGAAGTAGTGACACCGTTAGCCTTGCATAACTCCAGAATCTTCATCAGATCGCGCTTCACACCGCTCTGCATGAAAATACTCGAAATATGAATATGCTTGGCCTCTTTGAAAACGTCGAGGTTGATGTCATCAAGCGACATATAGTCCATCGCTCCCTGATAGGTCAGGTTCGCGCGGTCCTCATCATAACTCATACAGATCGTGGCGCCGGTAGCGAACTTGTCCTGACGAATAAGATAACGCGTATCCACACCCTTCGCCTTCAGACTGCTCTCTACAAGGTCACCGAAACTGTCATTGCCTATCATACCGCAGAAAGCCACTTTGGCACCCAGCGCCGCAGCGTTCGCGGCGAAAATAGCCGTCGAACTACCCAATGTCAGCGTCATCTGCTTGGCAAACTTCTCCTTGCCAATCTCCGGTTCACCTTCAATCTGATTCAGTATCAGATCCACATTCAATTCGCCTAACGCGATAATATCAAATTGTTTCATAAATCTAAAATCTTAAATCTTAAATCACAAATGTTTCTGAAAGAAACGTTCTATCATATTCCACCAGTCTTTGGGGTAGTCATGCGTCATCTCCGGATAGAAATGGTACTCTTTGTCCGGGTTCTTGATCACGTTATACGGTGCGATATTCGTATGCGGCGGGCATGTGCCGTCCCGACCACCACTCGTAGCTAACACCGGACAACTGATGCGGGTAGCCAGGTTCTTGGTGTCGTAATACGAGAGGAAAGCATACATCTGCTCTTCCGTCATGCCTTTTTTCTGTGCCTCCGCTTTCGCTATATCGCCCGGCCAACCGACCAACTCGAAATAGTCGGTGAAATCACCCAAGAAAGCTACGTTCGTACATATCGCACTAAACGGATAGTTACTCAGCGCAGCGGCTGCATACGTCAAAGCTCCTCCCTGACTCGAACCCTCGGCAAATAACTTCGTCATGTCGCATACCTCGCGCGTGGCCATGAAATCCACCGCACGGACAGCGTCCATGAACGCACCGCGGTAGTAGTAACTGTCCTTGTCGCCGAAATGATACGAGAACCAATCTTCGTAGATGTTATCCAAGTCACCGAGCCCGTCCGGTTCACGACTGCTCTCCGGTCGGTTGTTGATATACTGCCCGCGATGCGACAAATAGAACTCGGCATACGTACCCCATCCTTGCGGACAATCCACGTGCGCTGTCGTACCCTGCGTGTCGTAGCCGTAGTAATGCATCAACACCGGATGTTTCTTGCCGTCTTTGGGTTCGCAGTAGTACCCGCGTACCGTCACCGGTTCACCCGTCAGACCGTCCGGCACCGATTTGAGTTCCACCAGATAGGTTTTGCTCACGTTATTCTCCATCTCCGGCATCTCAATCAGATGCGCCTCCATCGGGATAGCTGCCAACTGAGCCCTGACACCTTCCCAGTATTCCGTGTAATCGGCTTGCATGTCAGGCGCAGAGACGATATCATACACATCGATACCGAAACAAACGGCACCGGCATTCTTACCGTTCACGAAACAAGCGGCACGGTAGAAGCCCGGTTTCAGGTTTTCCTCGGTCGTCAGTACATGATCGATCTCACTCTTAGCCGGCACGTCCACGCTGTCCGCCACTTCCTCTAATTGCTCTTTCTTGTCCGTCGAGAGCTTGGCTTTGACACTCAGACGCACCATCACCTCATTCGGGTTCTCGATATGCACCGTGATCTGCGGTTTACCGCTCCATAGACAGTCACCGTCAATCACCACCGACTGCTTAACCAATGTCAAATCGGCTTCTCCGTTCTGCGGTTCATCTTGCGGCTTCGGCTTCTCGCACCCGCATGCCCCCAACAGCATCAGCAGCGTCAGCAGAAAAAACGAATATTTACTTGAGATAGTCATTCAAGTTAACGATATTAAATGCGTTATAATACTTATCCATATTATGCTCAATGCGCATCAGCACCACCTCCTCGGCGTGGATACCCAGACGCTCCAGGTTCTCATACAGCGCCTGACGAGCTACCAGTGCCTCCGGTTTCTGCCAGATATAACGGCAACCGGTCTTCACGAGCCACAACTGACGCTCCGGTGTACAGTCCTTCAGGTCCTTACCAACCTCTTCGCCGTGCAACCATTTCTTCCAGCGATTAGACTCATAGACGCATTGCCACAGCACTTGGGTCATGTTACTCAACTGAGCCACCTTACCCTCTGCGTACAGTTTCTTCTCCTCTTCTTCCAGTTCAGCCAGCGCATCGTACTCATTCATCGTGAACTCCGGTCCGACATTCGCCGCACCCATACCTGCCTTCGGATAGTCCTCCGGGTTCTCAACATCGTCACTATAGTGACCCTTGATGTAGCTGCCATAAGGACGAACCTTCGCCGTCAAGTTACGTGCCACCTCCGGATCAAAGAAGGTCGTATGCAGGTCGGTACCTACCTTACCTACGATGAAGCAAGGCCATACATCGTCCAGACCTACCTCATGCAAACCGGCTTTGAGACCCTCCAAGAACGTATCGAACGTCTTCTCGTCTGCCAGACCTCCATGCACCTCTTCCGTACCAACCTCATAACTGATCGGCGCGATATTATGTGCCTTACGGAAATCCTCGGCATGTTTGATCAATTCCACCGTACGTTTCACCACTACGTGAATATCAATAATCTCACCCTTCGGCAGGAAAATATCTACCGTCGGATCAACGTGAATCAGGTCATAGCCTGCCAAGATAGCAGCCTCATAACTCTTCTTTACGCCGTTCATAGCGCGCTCGGTGTCCCAACGCTCGATACTCTGTTTGTCCTTCAACCATGGACCTCCGTGATCGATAGCCACTACGTACGGACCGGTATAGTGCACAGCCGCCGCCTCACGAGCCAGGATCTTCGTGAACGCCTCTTGCGTCATACCCGTGTAACCGCCGTCGCAGTCCACTTGGTTCAGCGTCGTAGCGAAATAGATCGGCGCGTTGTTACGTTTCGCTGCGCGGAACGATGCCTTGATAACCGACAATGAGTTCGGACATGCCGCAAACAACGTCATCGGCACTCCTGTTGCTTTCTTTCTCTCCTCCATCACCTGGAGAATATGCTCTGTTTTTTTCATATTGCTGTATTTTTTTCTGATTAATTCGGATAAATTCGGATTTCTTCTGATTAATTCCGATCACTCGTATATCGTCACTCCCTCCACGACTCTGTGTATATTTCCGCTTACGCTCGGTGCATCCGGATTCAACCCGTGTGCCAACGAAGCATAGTACCCGAGCAACTGTCCGACGAGCACGTACGCTACGATACCGTAATGTGCATTCTCCTTCGGACCGTACGGCATGCGCACCACAAGATCCGCCTTTACACCCGGTAACTCCGGAGCCTTACCGGCAATAACGATGATCTGTGCCACTGGTGTATTATTGGCATCTACCTGCTTAACGAGATCCCGCTCATAGCGCTGCACATCCTCTTGTTCTGTCATCAGATACACCACGATCGACTTGCTATTTACCACAGCCTTCGGTCCATGACGGAAGCCCAAGAACGAGTCGAACTTACAAACGACTGCACCATCGGTCAACTCCTGCAGTTTGAGATGGCACTCTTCAGCAATACCTTTCAGCGCACCCGAACCCAAGAACACACCTCTTTCGAACGGACGGCTTGCGATCTCTTTGAGTTTGTCTTCGTACTCTGCCATCACTGCCTCGGCGTTCTTAGCCAGTTTCTCGATCATCTCGGCGTCTTTCTCTAACGTGTCGATATGACCCAACATCAGGCAGGTCAGCAGCATCGTCGAGAACGAACTGGTCATCGCCAGACTCTTATCGTCCGTCTCTTCCGGCAACAAGAGCGACAGCACGTTCTCGCGTCCTGCGGCTTGCTGTGCAAGTTTACCATTCTTATTACAGGTAATGTAAACGTGTGCCACATTCTTGCAGAGTTTGTTCGCAAGGTTCACCGCCCCCACGCTCTCCGGACTGTTACCCGAACGGGCAAAACTAACCAACAGCAACGGCTTGTCGGGGTTGAGCAGATACTGCGCATGGGTGATGATATCCGTCGTTGCTACCGAACGAACATTCTTCCACATGCCGCGCATGATCGGCATCAACGCATCACCGATGAACGCAGACGTACCCGCACCGGTCAACACGATATCCGTGTCCGGGGTCAAATACTTGTGCATGAACGCACTTACCTCAGTCTTCGCTGCCAGCAACCGCTCCAGCTCCTTCCGCCACATAGCAGGCTGCTGATGAATCTCATTAAATGTAAAACCTGTGTTTTCCATACTATTTGTGATTTTTATGTTATATCGACCAATCTTGGGCGATCCCCAAAATCCTGCGACAAAATTACTCTTTTATTTTCACATATGCATACGCGCGAAATATGTTTTTTAGCATATTTTCGAAACACAAAAAAGCAACGCACTGAATTTCAGCACGTTGCATGTTTCGTTTCTTATTTCGAAACCTTTCGAATACCTCTATCCTTATTTCACCTCTTGACCTTGTAATGTGAAGGTTTTATCTCCGCGCAGAATGAGGATTTGGCCGTCCTTGATCAGCTTTTGGCTATTAGCTCTTGGCTCTTGGCTTGTTTGGTCAAGGGCTGTGGGTGTCTGTGCCGTTGTGAAAGGAATGGTCTCTTTATAGGCTTCGGTACTATCGCTTCTCTTGGCGATGACGATGTATTCGTATTCCGTATTCGCCTCCAAGCCGTTGATGGTATATTGCCAGCCGGTAGTCGTTTGTGTAGCCATCCGGGGTTGTTGACTTCTGCCATCACGTGAAGGCGCAGCATAAGCGATGCTCAACATCTGTCCCTGCTCATCGAATTCAAGTGTGCAGATGGTGTCGTTACCCTTCTTGATGATGACGGTATAGATGGCCGCTTCGTCATTTTTCGGCCATTCAATGACTACCGAGTTATCGGTCGGTTCAGCCTGAGTTATGGCTTCCTCAACTGCGTCCGCAAGAATAGGTTGGATATTGAAATATCTCCACCCGCTTTTCTTTTTATATTCCGCCATACTACCGAACGGTACATACAGAGGAATTGTTTTATCTACATTGGTAAATACATTATCATTATCCACAGTGGGAGGTTCCAATGCTTCACACGTAATGGACTTTAATCCCGTACAATCCATAAAAGCACGCCCTTCAATACTGGTGACGCTGGCGGGAATAGTAACTGATTCCAAGTTAGGACAGCTTTGAAAAGCCCGCTCAGGAATAACTTCGATTTTATTGCTTATATGTACAGATTTGAGTTTGGGGATATATGCAAAAGCACTATATCCCATACTGGTAACACTGTTAGGAATGGTGACGGATGTCAAATTCTCACACTTGAAAAACGCGCTGGCACCGATCGTTGTGACGCTGTTTGGAATGGTGACGGATGTCAAATAGCCGGCTTTGTCAAAGGCATAATAATTAATGTTTGTTACACCTTCCGGTATAGAATATGATTCTCTTGGGTTTCCTACCGGGTATTGAATGAGGATGTCCTTCGCTTTATTAAACAAAACACCATCTTTATCGCAATATTTTTTATTGGACGCATCCACATTAATCTCCGTAAGTCCGATGCAGTCACGGAATGCCGTAAAATCTTCTATACTCGTGACACTGGCGGGAATGCGGATGCTTTTCAGATTACTGCAATATATAAATGCAAACGTTCCAATCGTAGAAACACCATTTCCTAAGTCGATGGATATCATATTGGAACAATTGTTGAACGCATATTCGCCTATGGTGTTTAGGCTATTGGGTAGGGAAACTGCCGTCACTTCTTGGCAGCGAGCAAATGCATCATTTTCAATCTTGGTTACTCCCTCAGGTATAGCAATTTCTCCGGTTGCTGCAGCAGAGCAAGCCAACAGATTGGTCTTTTTGCTACTGTCATACACCAGCCAGTCCTCCACATATCCATTCAAACTTCTTGCTCCCCAAGGGGCATTGGTCAGGGTTCCTGAATATACCACATTGGGTACACTAAGGAAGGAGGAGCCTCCAACGCTTGTTACTGAACTGGGGACCGTAACCGATGTCAAACTAAAGCAATTCCAAAAAGCATACTCTCCTATACTTGAAACATTGTCCGGAATGATGATAGAGGACAGATGGGTACACTCGTGGAAAGCCTCATAACCGATTGAATTTACACTATTGGGTATAATAACCGATTTCAGATTTACGCCATACCAAAAAGCATAATCACCGATATTTGTAACACTTCCCGGAATCTCGTACGATGTATTGAGTCGTCCTACCGGATACTGAAGAAGCGTTGTTTGATCCTTCGTGAAGAGTACGCTGTCTATATCACAATAATTCGGGTTTTCTGCATCCACATAGATAGCCGTCAAACTGTCAGTGAATTCGAATACTTGTTGACCGAAACTGGTAACGCCCTTACCGATCCGGATGGAACGTAAACTTTTGCAATTCAAGAATGCCTGTTGCGCAATAGTTGTGACACTATGAGGAATATCTAATGAGGTCAAGGAAGTACAACCAAAGAATGCCTGATGACCGATTTCTTCAACGCTATTTCCTATCGTAACAGAAGCGAGTGACGTACATCCTTCAAACGTTTCCGATTCAATACTTGTTACACCATCGGGAATGATAATCGATGTCAAACCGCTACATCCGTAGAAGGCATAGCCGCCTATACTGGTGACTGTACTCGGAATAGAAAAGGATGTGATATTTTTACAGTTCTTGAAAGCATCATTCCCTATAGCGGTAATATTTTCGCCTAAATAGACTTTTTTTATTTGGTATCCAAAAATATTACCTATACCTCCATTTTTTACAATTGTATTGGAATTGATAGTAATTGTATCCAAACTACTGCAACCACCAAATGCATACTTACCAATGTTTGTCACACTTTCAGGTATAATAACCGATGTTACCCCTGTGCAATTTTCGAAAGCAGAAGATCCAATCTGGGTAACTGTATAAGGAACCTCATCATATTCAAACTCCGATGGAATATCAATCGGTCCGCTATAATCGCCTTGAGCCACAGTAGCAGTTTGATTACTACTGTTCAGATTGTAATAAATACCATTGTGGAGGATGGGAGACGCAGTAACTATCATACTGCCTACACTCGCCATTACGGCAACGAAAAGAATAAGTAGTTTTTTCATAATTATTGTGTTTTTATGTTTCTTATAAAGTGTGAACTTTTGATCCTTAATAAAGCAAATGCTTATTTTACAATGTTTTTGCGCATCGCTTTGCGCTTTCTCCGATTTAACGTCTCGGAGAGGGGACGGCAGGTTATAGTCCTTCGGTCTTGAACTCGTCAAGGATATATGCAGGACTTTGGAAATACAAACCTGTTTCCGGATTAGAGAGAGCGTCGAAGGTGCGAGAACTGCAGAAGGCGTCCATGGCTTCACGCATAGACAAACCTCTTTCTTCCATCAAAAGGGCTACTACGTCGCGTGTCAGCGACTCAATCATAAACGTTTCTTTGCTCATTGTCTCTCTAATATGGTTAATGCGCGCACCGTTCCGAAGAAATATTGCATCGTTACTTGGTGATACATGATCTCTTGCAAGAACTGCGATTTCGTTATAATTCCTTCAGTGTATCGGCGAATTTGGAAACCAACGGTATCGTTGGCGATCGGACCAATAATTACGTCATAGTCATGCAACGAACGACGCTCCTTGTTCTGTCGGTTTAATAGTATGAAGTCTGCCCATTCTTCGGTATAAGAATCGAAACGGAGTACTTTAAATCCGTCCAATTTCTGCTCGTCCAGATAATAGCTCTGCACAATTTTAGCTCCAGTACCATATTGGAGCAACTTGCGTTCGGCTTGGCGCGTGGCAACTTGCTTGTCTGTGGTCAGATAGAATCCAAAGCCAAAGTCCTTGCCGACACGACTCATATCGAGACGTATCTGCTGGAAGTCTGTATTTGTTCCGTGATAGAGTATCATGCAATTGCTCCTCCCATTCTTTTGCAGTACATAGTTACGTCCTCAACCGCTTGGTCGAAGGACAGAGTATGCTCTACATCGTAGAACTCATCGGCAAAGTCAAGACCTTTGTATCGTTGAAGATACAAATATGCCTGCTGCAGCGATAGGTGGTGTGCGGCAGCAAATTCTGATACCAATGCGATCAGATAATCTAGGCGATCTTTTAGTGATTTACTCATGTCTTTGCAACTTTCGGCTGCAAAGGTACTGCTTTTTTTTGATATATGCAAGAATTTACAGTAAAAAAGTGCCGAGAGGGCACTTTTTTACGTTAAATGGTTAAATTGTTAAGATGGTTTGATTGCATCAAAACGTTAAACGGTTAGGCTGAAAGCTCTTTGTTCAGTACCGCCCGCACGAAATTGCAGAACTGGCATATCCGTTTTTTGCCGAGGACGGGATCAGGCTTGCCCTTCAACTGCGCCATATGCCGCTCACACATCTCCTGATAACGAGGATGATTCGGGTCCTTCGCTATACGCGATGCCTCCCGACATACAGCGACCCACTTCTCATACTGCACTTGTTCGGCGGGCGTTCGCGGATCGCTCTTATAGTCCCGCGGTTCATAGTCATACACTTCTTTCGGACCCTTACCGAAAACACGGCCATCCGGATAATGCCATTCTTTCTGTCGCATCACCAGACGCGAGTGTTTGCTAAACTTGCCGGTCAAATCATCTATCCCGGCTTCTGTAGTAAATCTTGCCATAGTTTATATAAATTTTTGCATTGCACTTTCTGCACTTTCTGCACTTTCGACCCTCAAAGTGCAAATAGTGCAAATAGTGCAGAGCGATTTTTTATTAAAAGTTCTTGTTTTTTTTGATCATTTTGGGTCTTTTTTGGCTAATAATAACGTTCTTTGAACGTTAAAAACGTTAGAGATAGGTTAATGATATGTTAGATATTTGTTAGTTATTACCGTACCCATACCCTAACCGGAGCCTATGCAACAGCGAGTCGTTTCTTAAATACTCCATGCCGAATTTTTAATATCATACCATGTTCCTGCCATTCCTCGCTCCAGTTAAAGGCTGTACGACGACTGATTCCTTGACTCTTCGCCTCATCCACCAACTTCTTACTCTCAAACTCTTCCGGCAACAAACTCAACAAGATCTGTTTCTGATCCAGCGGCTTCACTTTCGGTGTCTCCACCTTCTCTGTCCCCTTCACCAATTGATAAGCCTGAGCCATATGCAATATGAGCTTATTCCCTATCATCTCCGCCGTCTGATAATCCTCATCCGAGCATAGAAAAGCTTCGTCTGTTTTGCCGAATAGTATTCGGCTTCTTTCTTCCTTTTCAGGCGAATTGAATTCGCTGCTCTCTTTGTTTGTTTCTCCGCGTAACAGCGCGGAGTTCATCCTCAGCGCCGTCAGTATCATCGCTATACGCTCGATATGGACAGCCATGCGGAGGACGACGGAGTGGAACTCTTCGCCGAGCATGCGGATGAGGGTGGGGTATGCGGTCTCGAGGTGATTGCCGAGACGGGATTTCTGGTCGGGCGTAAGGCGGAACTCACGGGGTTTGGTGAAGAGCATTTTCTCGTAGAGACGGAAGAGCTGTTCGGCAGCCGCTTTGATGGTGGTGTCCGAGGTGTCGGAGGGTTGCACATAGCGGCTGTTGAAGGCTTGGTGCTCATCCACGATGAGTGTGATGAGACGGGAGAAATATCCGTTCTCGATACTCGGCACGAGGGCATGGTACTGCGAGAAGGTTCCGGTAAGGACCATGCTGATTTGGGGGTTCTCGATGACGGACGCCTCTTTGCAGCGGGCACGGCTGATGGTCTCGTGCTCGGCTGCTTTACGAAGGGCGGTGTTGTAATTGGCAGTGGATGAACGCCAGATGTCGGTGATGACCGATCCTTCGGACTCGTGGATGTAACCGCGTCCTTTCTGACGTGCGAGCGTTTGGTAGAACGCAGGGTACGTAGCGTCACCCGGGATGATCAGCGGCATCTTCTCGTGAATGGGTTTGACGAGTTCGAGAGCAAGGTTCGCGATACCTTTTCCGCACGCGGCAGAGCCGACGATGAAGAGTTGGAGGTTCGGGTAGTAGCGTTTGGCGGAAATGCCATACTTGACGTACAGGTTGGGCATCACGCTTCCGCACGCTACGAGCGCGCTCATTAATAACATGTCTTTCTCCGCAGGCGTGTGAGCCAAGGATAAGACGTTTTTCATAATCTCAGGCAGGTTGTTTACATCCATGTTTTCCACGATGCGGAGGTTTCCCTGCTCCTCCGGATTTTGTAATTTTTCAATCATAGTTAAAAAATTGTTAAAGGGTTAAATAGTTAAAATGGTTTTTATTAATATAAAAACGTTAAACAGTTAGTCCAAAAGGACCAAAAATGATTCCAAAAAACTGAAATCGGGTGCAAAGATATGATGAAAAACGCCCTTTTTCAAGGACGGTTATTAAAAAAGGACGTCCGCGGACGTCCTCAAAATGCGATTTATGTATATTTTTTTGTTTTTCGCTTAGGTGATCGTAACAAACTCTTTCTCAGCGTACTAGGCTCCACGTACCATCCGAAAAGAAGGGTTAACTGGCGGCATAATTTAGCGTGAGATGAATTTTTTACAAATTTTGCGAATTCTTTGTCATACCGCTTCCGCTCCTTGATATATTCGCGTGTTGCAGCGTACCTGTCTTCTGTCTCCTCGGTCGGACAAGTGAGCGTGTTGTCCGGGAAGAACAACTGCTCTTCGTCTTTCTTTTGCCGCTTGGGTGGTTCCAGTTTTATCTGCTGTTCCACGAAATCTTTCCACAGTCCCATCCACTTACGAAAGAGGTTGATGTCGGACGGTTGCAATTTACCTATCTCCGGTTTGAGGAAGTCATAATTGGTTTCGTTCGCAAGGATAGTTTGCTTGTATTGAGCCAAACGTTCCTTGGCGTCCGGATAGAGGTTCGCATTCTGCTGTACCGTATCCCATAACCAATTCCAATAGCCGTTGAGTAGTTGCTCTGCGTTGAGGCCACCGAAGACGAACGTAGGCTGCGTCTCCTCTTTGGGTTTCCGTAAAAACTCAGACAACGCACAGACAATAGCCGGATCGGTCCAATCAATAGCCAGCAGTTGCTGACGCCGCGTCTCGACGTAACCTGCATTGTAGAGCCATTTCGCGAAGGGTTCGGACCAAGGAACAAGATCATAAATATGCTCGCATATCTGCTCTTCGACCAGCACCTCCATATAGTCGATCATGAGCCCGAACGCCAGGTCATAGAGTCGTTCGTTGCCGCACATAGCAAGCAGGACGGACAATTCGCCGTCAATTTCCATATAGGCTTCGCTGAGTGCCTGCACTTCGGTTGTGAACAGCCCGCCATTCTCGTGGAGTGTCTCGTCTTCATAACGAACGAAGAACTCCTTGCGTCCTTCGCGTATGTTCAGGGAGATACCGCGCTCACGTCCTTCCTCCTGCCCGTACAACAACGCACCTAACACCGCCGCAGCCAAGAACCCGCCTATCTCCATGCGGTCATCGGTGCTCGGGATGTAGATGAGACGATGGTTCTCATAACGGAGCGTGTCCGAGAAAATATAATCAGCTAATAATGTTTTCACGCTGCAAAGGTACTGCTTTTTTTTGAGATATGCAAGTTTTTTCACGTTATTTTTTTCGAAACATTACGAAATAAGAAATGAAATGTTTTTAATTGCGTGTAATAGCCTATAAATCATGCATATACGCTTTGTTTGTGTCTAAATGCCCCTTTTTATGTTTTATAACACATTTCGCACACGCGTACGTACCAATTATTTTTAGTAATTTTGCGCTCGATTTTGAGGTCTTACCTCCCCAACAACCCCTTTTAGAAACACAAAAAACACCAAATACCATGAGAAAATTATTCCTTCTTATTTCGGTTTTAACCCTTTCGATTGCGGTTAATGCTAAGGAGATTGAAATCAGTTCAGAAACGTCTAACATTCTCGGCATTACTGTGAATGGCTCCGCTTCTGCTGATGGTGACGTCATTATTCTTACCGACAATGGCCCGTATGTAAATTCAAAATCGGCAGGGAATGATTACACCAAACTGGAAAAGAATCTAACCATTCAAGCTGCTGAAGGTAAGACCCCTGTGATTCAGTACGAGGTTCCTTTTCGTAGCACAGGAGGAAAAACGGTAAAATTCATCGGTATTACCTTCGATGGTACATCACTGACGGCTTACGATTTTTATTTCCGCTTCTATGATGCGAATGACAACAACCTCGAATTCGAAGATTGCGAGTTTCAGAACATCAGCAAATATGTATTCGATGTTTACGCAGCTCATAAAGCTAACTCATTAAAACTTACCAACTGTAAATTGCACGACAACTCCAGCCGCGGTATTCTTAACCGAGGTACGTTGACCTACCTTGAAATCAACGGTGGTCAGATTTACAACTTTACCGGTGCCTCCGTTCTTGAGAACTATGAAGGTGCCACGATTGGTAAAGTAAAAATCAACGGTACCGAGTTCTATGGTAACAAAAAAGATATCATTTACGGTACAGCTACTTCGCAAGCAGATTCTTGTATCATCAACAACTGCTATTTCCACAACAACGACTACAGTGCAATCTATTTCAATCAAAGTTCGGTAGAAGGTCAACAGACTATTCTAGGTTTAAAAGTCACTAATTCGACCTTTGCTAACAATGATCCTTCCAAGGAATATCGTGCTCTGATAGATGTACAATCTTATAATCGCGAAGCAACAGATGCTATTGAGGTTGTAGTTGATCATTGTACATTCTATAATAATACCACGATCAATTACGACTATTCAGCTATAAGAACAAGGATTGCAAATAGAACAACCGTTTCTAATTGTATCTTCGCCCATCCTTCGGCAATAGAGTTCTATGCTACAAATGCTTGGGCTGGTAATGTAACTAACTGCCTTGCATACAATCTCACTAAAGGCTACATGAGTGGTCCGACTCGTACAAACACCAATACAGGTGACCCGCTCTTCAACGACCTCGCCAATAATAGATATACTTTTGACGGCGACTGGTCAACAGGCTCCGTTTCTCCTGCCCGTGAAGCAGGTACAGATGGCTCTGACCTCGGTGATCCGCGTTGGTACACGGATGAAACTCTGCCGACTACAAGTTTTGCTTCTGACTATGTTTTCTTAGGAACAAAAGCATTGTTGAGTGGAAGTTTTGCGCTTAATGGAGATAATTACATTCAATCGCAAGACAAATCATATGCAGGTATCGCAAAATGGAAAATCCATGCAGAACGCCAGTGCATTGTAGAAGTAACGCTTAATATCGCTGATGGTAATGATAGCGGTCACCGCTATGAAGTGGCAATCTATGATGCTGATAATGTATTAGTCGGAACAGCTCTCGCGGAACCGGAAAACTCATGGAGTCATGGAAATAAAGTTCTTGGTACATATGCCATTCCCGCTGCAGGCGATTATACCGTGAAATTAACAAATGACTGCAATAATTCATCAACAATTATTGAAGGTGTTACATTTGCCTATTTCGGCGGTGCAGTACAAAACATCTCTCCTTCTGCCAACACCACCCTCAATGTTGCAGATGCTTGGTTTACGAGTGGAGCAACACGTGCTGAAGGGCAAATCTCCTATAGTAGTTGGAATTCGGAGGACTCTTGGGTTAAGTGGAATATCGCAACTTCGGAAACGAAGTTCTATGACCTCACCTTGAATTTCAGTAGCACAAACGCACATAGCATGAAAGTGAACATCTACGAGGATGAAGAGGCATCTCCTGTTGCAACTGTAAGCGAGAGTTTCACTGAGACCACCGGAACATTAACACTCACCGATCGAGTTAACCTCGTTGGCGGTAAAAACTACATCGTCAAGGTGACGAACCCGACTTCCGGTTCACAAGCGAAAGTAACCAGCGTAGTATTTGCTCCGGTTGTAGCTACCGCTACCACCCTGCCGGGCACCCTTGCATTCTCTAATGCCGTACTAAGCGAAAAAGCATTCATCCAAGACGGCATGCTCTATTTCAACGAGATCGGAGACTCCAACCCGCAAGGTCAATGGGCACAATGGGAAGTAACGACCAGCCATAACGGTTTGTTCCTCTTCACGATGGGCGTTACCAGCACCAACGAACAGAGCTACAAAATAACAATTCTGGATAATCTCGATAATGTACTGGATTACTATGAGACCAGCCCTGGCTCCGGAGATAAAACTTTAACACATTACTTCGCTCTTAGTGCCGGAAACTATTTCGTCAAAGTAGAGAATACACGTAGCTTCTCAAAAGGACACCTCACAAGTCTTGTTGTTACCGAACCGGGCGGTGTAGTTGTTCTCGACGAAGCAGCGACCAGCAACGAATCTTGGGCAGGCAAAACAGAAGAAGAGACCACATACGACGTACAAATCATCCGTACTATCAAAGCTGGTATGTACAATACCATTTGTCTGCCGTTTGAGGTTACTTCTGCACAATGCAAAGATATCTTTGGCAGTGATGTACAGTTGCGTACCTTAGAGAGTGCAACCCTCGAAGAAGAAGGTCAAGTCCTGAGTCTTGGTTTTACCAATACATCAAGTATGTATCAAGGCACTCCGCATCTGATCAAGACCTCACGCGACATCGTGAACCCTGTCTTCACAGGTGTGAAATTTACAAGAAAAACACCGGCTGCAACGACGAAGACCAATGCCAACTTCGTCGGTACGTTCATAAAGGGTGAAATCCCCGCAAGCGAGGATAACCTCTTCCTTGGTGCGAACAACACGCTCTTCTTCCCAACGGTGGATATGCCGATCTTAGGCATGCGCGCGTACTTTGTTATTCATGACATACCCTCGGGCGCGGCCAAACGCGCACGCATAGTGGAGGACGGACAAGTAGCTACCGAAATTGATCTTGTCAGCCAAGAGCCAATAGCCAACAGCCAAAAGCTGATCATCAACGGCCAACTCATCATCATCCGTGATGGTGTCCGCTATAACGTAATGGGCGTTAAACTTCAATAACCAAATGGTTAAATGAATAAATAAATGGTAAATCGTAAATGATAAAATGGTAAATAGCTTTATGAAACGTCATTATATTATACCCGCAACAAACGCGCAGCCGGTCTGCCAGTTCAGTGCAATTTGCATAGTTTCTATCAAAAATAATGCAGAGGGACTCCACGCCGGTGGAGGCTCCGATGGCTCCAACCCCGAACAACAACCGTTCTAAACGGCTTAGTGTGCAACTATTTTATTAACTAACTTAAATATTTAATAGTATGAAAAAATTATTCTTATTAATTCCGGCATTAGTGCTATCGTTAGCAATTAGTGCCAATGTGATTTACATTAACACAGAGACATCAGATGCTCTGCGCAAAGCATTGAACAATGCGAACGATGGCGACATTATCGAAATGGCAGTCGGTACGTATGTAGAATCAAACAGTAACTACATCGCTTTTACCGCTAAACACGTTACAGTTCGTGCAGCAGAAGGAGCAGAGGTTATTCTGCAACCGAAAGTGCCTATCCGTTTGAAAGAAGGTGCAACCGCTGAATTTATCGGCATTAAGTTTGATTGCGGACATTTGAGTGATTTGGGTTCCTATAGCGATGTCATTTTCCCTGCTGATGCCACAGACGGGAAAAATATCATTTTGAGAAACTGCGAATTCTATGGTTGGACTCAAAATAATGCGATTATCTATTCTTCAGAGTCTAATACGCTGAATTCTCTTATCATCGAAGATTGTTATTTCCACGATGTTACGAAGAGTTGCGTCTTCTTGCAGAATACATCGGATGCTGTCGAAGTTCAGATAAGCAATTCTACTTTTGCTAACATTGCAACCGTTACCGGATCATATTATGCCGGTGTTATTGATATGCGTTCCACTACCGGTTCGCTCCTCGTTGACCATTGTACATTCTACAATGTGCAGGCAATGAGTACAGACTATGCAGCCATCGGGAAAGTCGGTTCCGGTACAACCGCCGCTGTTTCCAACTGTATCTTTGCAATGCCTACCAGCACAAGCGGCGTAAGAACAATCCGTGATGCTGTAACCGCAAATAACTGTCTCGTTTACAATTATTCAAGCGACTCCGGTTATGGTATGCAAGGCAACGTTACCAAAAACAATTGTTCGATTGCTAATCCTCTCTTTACGGATGCTGCTAACGGCGACTTCTCTTTCGCAGGTAACTGGGTAACAATGGAACTCTCTCCGGCACGTGGTGCTGCTACTGATGGTTCTGACCTTGGTGACCCGCGTTGGTATAGCGCAGAGGTTCTGCCTTCTACCAATTTTGCTACGCCTTATCAATTCGTAGGTGCTAAAGCACAAATCGCAGGCAACCTCTGGTATGATGATGTTAACGGATATCTCTATTATAATGACAAATCGGAGTGCGGTGTAGCAACCTGGAAAATCAATGCTACACGTGCTTGCATCGTTGAGGCTACGCTGAATATGAACTCAGCAACCACTACCGGACATAAGTTCAAAGTAGAGGTTCTGGATGCAGAGGGTAATAGCGTAGGCGAAACGGCTGAACCTAGTTCAAAATCAGACGCAGGTAACATCGTTTTGCCGGATCAAATTGTTCTCCCCGCTGCAGGTAATTACACCGTTAAATTATATAACCTCCAAAGCTGGTCTTCCGCTAAGATTGACGGTATTACCCTCGCATATGTAGGTGGTGACGTACAGGCTATGCCGGGCACAACCGACATTGACGATGCTTGGTTCTCGTCCAATGGTACACGTATTGCTGGCGAATACATTGCTATTCCTTCAGGTCATCAGCACGAAGGTTGGGTAAAATGGAATGTATCTTTTGCTGAGACCGCAAACTACAATGTAACAGTTAATATCGACAACGCTAACGGTCACAACTACACTGTTGCTCTTTATAGAAGCGAATCGGATGAATCTCCTATCACTATCGGTGAAGGTGGTCAGAAGAGTACCGTTGGTACGCTTGAGTTAGGCGCTCTGGAAGTACCGGCTGGTAACTACATTATGAAGGTGACGAACGCCACCCAATACTCCGATGCGAAACTGATTAGCGTTAACTTCTCTTACGCTGGTGGTGCAGCTGTTGATCTGTCGAAGGATGCCCCGGCTAACCTTTTGGCAAATGCAGACGCTATCGTTTCGGACGACTGGAACATTGAAGGCGGTAAGATCGTTCACCCGGAAAGCAAAGCTTTGACCGGTTGGGCTAAGTGGAATGTGAATAGTGCCGACTACGCTAACTATAATGTAACCGTTAATATCTCTTCTGACAACGGCCACCTCGTACGCGTTGAGATCTTCGAGGATGAAAATGCTGCTCCTATCTATACTTTGGACGAAACAAGTGCAACCCAATATCACACCGGTGATCAGGCAATCGACCTGGGCAACATCGCTTTGGATGCACGTGAGTACGTAGTAAAAGTAAGCAATACCGGAGCATACTCGCATGTACAAATCGCAAGCATCGTTATTTCTTATCTGAACGGTGCACGTGCAACGCTGCCTGCATCATGCGCTTTCGCAGATCTCATGTTGAGCGAAAAAGCACATGTGACCGATGGTAACTTGTGGTTCAATACAATCGGTGACTCGAACCCTGTTGGTCAGTGGGCTAAATGGAATGTGAAAGTTGCTTCTACAGGCACCTTCCTCTTCAGGATGAATGTAAGCAGCACGAATAGTCAATCCTACAAGATTTCTATCCTTGATATGAATGAAAACGAACTGGATGCATTCGAATCCGGGTCGGTTAGTTCCGGTGACGTGAAACATTATTTCAACTTGGCTGCCGGCAACTATATCGTGAAATTAGAGAATACCTATGCTTGGTCGCAAGGTCACGTTGTAAGCCTCGCTGTTACGCAGCCTGCATCGCTCCTCGTATTGGATGAAATGGCAGAAACCAATGCCGTAATTCACGATAACTACCGCAACGGCAACCATGACATCCAAATCATCCGTTCGATCACTCCGGGCATGTACAACACGATCTGCCTGCCGTTTGATGTGGCAAAAGCACAATTAAAAGCTGTCTTTGGTAGCGATGTTGAGTTGCTCAAAATGTCAGCCGCAACGTTGAGTGGTAATGAGTTGAATTTGAACTTTGCAGACGCTGTAGAAGGTGGTATTTATCGTGGAACTCCGTACCTCATCAAGACTTCAAAGGCAGTCGTTAATCCTGTCTTCACGGAAGTTGAGATTAAAGCAGAAGAAGGTGATGCTACCAGTGGTGACGATGCAGACTTCATCGGAAATCTCATCAAGGGTGAAGTACCGGCAGGTGATCAGAATCTCTTCCTTGGGGCGAACAATAAGCTGTACTTTGATCAGGAAGCTACACCGATCAAGGGTATGCGTGCATACTTCAACGTTAAAGTGTCGGGAGCTTCAAATGCTATCAAACGTGCTAGTATCGTTGGACCGAACAATGTTCCGACAGGTATTGAGTTTGTAAATGGTGAGATTCAGAACCTTAACGGAACGGTTAAGACCATCGAGAACGGTCAACTCGTTATCATCCGTGACGGCATCCGCTACAACGTAATGGGTTCTAAAATCCAATAAATCGTAAATTGTCAAATCGTAAATAAATTTGGTTATGAAACGCAATTATATTATTCCAACTACAGAAAGTATGGCATTCTACGCAGGTTCCATTTGTAGTGGCAGTGGGGATGCCGGAACGCAAGTAACGGGTAATGCCCTCGAAGGTGGTGGTCAAGTTCCGGGTGGATCAGCCATCGATCCGATGTAAAACCCTTTGAGTGCCTTTGCACTCTCCATACAGGAATGGCGAGTCTTCGTGGCTCGCCATCCTTGTTTTTGGGAATATTTTTGGTCTTTTTGGACGCACAAATATAGATTTTAAGCTTACCATGAAACGCATATCGCTATTGTTTTGTTGCGCATTCTTTTGCGCAGGTATTCATGCAGCAACGATTAACGTTGCGCCGGGTTCAGGTACTCTCAAATCGGCTGTTACCAGCGCTGCCGCAGGCGATGTACTCGTGTTGGCAACAGGCGAGTACAACGAGACGTCCTCCATCACCACATCGGTGGCTCTGACCATCAAGGCAGCAGAGAGCGCACAGCCGGTAGTGAAAACGACCAAACGTATTGAAGTGAATGCGGACTTTACGCTGGAGGGGGTGACGTTCATCTGTTCCTACCACATGCTCCAAGTTACCGCTACAGCGCCGATAAACTTCAGCGTACAGAATTGTATCTTCCGTATGGGGACAGAATCGGCCAACACCAATCGTGCCATCTATATCGATTCTTCTCCAACGCGTGTCAAGAAAGTCACTATCACCAATTGTACGTTTGATGGCGGACAACACGGCACCGGACGTATGATATACCTCCATTCGGGTAGCGACAACATAGCGGCGTTGGAAGGTCCTGTGGAAATCGACCACTGTACGTTCTACAACTGCACCGACACCCGCGGTGTCTATCCTGCCAATATCGACTACACGCATATCACCAACTGCATTTTCATGAATCCCGAGGAGCGGGAGAATACCAACAGTTTTGCGGTCTATGGTTCTAACTCCTACGTGCATAACTGCATCGCATACAAAGCACCTGTCAAAGTGGGTACCGGCGGTTCGCAAGACAAATGCTCCGCTCAAAATCCCTATTTCGTAGATCCGGCGAACGGAAACTTCCAACTCTATAAGAACAGCCCTGCCATCAATGCCGGTACGGACAACAGTACGCTCGGTGACCCGCGTTGGGGCGTTTCGTCCGAAGAGTACGACAAGTCCGGCGAACCTTATGAGCCCTACAAACAACCGTACTCCATGGCTCCGACGACCAACTCCGTCAAAGTGCTTTGGCAGATGGCTGACGAGACCGGAGCTGCCGATGCACTCGTTATGTACGGCACAGACCCGAACAACCTCGACAAACAGGTTTCCACCAACAGCGGCTGGAATGTGGAAGGCGAGGGGTACGTTCATGTAGTCACTCTCACCGGTCTGCAACCCAATACGCGCTATTACTTCACCGTCGGAGCGAGCGCGACCCGTCGCTTTGAAAAGGTATGCAGCACGAAGACAGCTCCCGAGCAAGGCACCGCATGCCGCATCTTTACCATCAGCGATATTCACGGCAATGCCTGCAAGAACTGGTCGAACATGCAGGATTTCATCTGCGACCTCAACTGTGACATCGCTCTCATGAACGGCGATTTTGTCAGCAGTAAAGGTAATGACCGCAACTGGAATAACTATTTCTTTACGCCCGGAGCCAAGTTCCTGAGCCAAGTGCCCTGTATGTCTTCCCCGGGCAACCATGAGACAGGTGACCCGCGCGGCTTCCGTTGGTCGTCGTTCTATGACTATTTCCATCAGTTTGCGCATGAGGGCGCTTCGGAAGGAGATACCATCGACCCGCGCGGTGAGTCGTATTTCCATTTCGTCTATGGTAATGCGGATGTGGTCATTATCAATATCAACGGCGATGAGAGTTCGCCTACTTTCGATCCCGAAAGCAAGCAATATAAATGGCTGGATAATACGCTTGCCGCCTGCGACAAGCCCTGGATCATCGTTTGCCACCACGTAGGTATATGGACCTCGGGCTATCATGGACAATGGTCGGAAGAACCCAAACAGATAGGTCCGCTATTGGAGAAACATGCGGCGCTCGGCAAACGCATCATCTCCCTCTCCGGCGATGACCACTCGTTTGAGCACCTCTACAAAGACGGTATTCATTATCTCCGTCCGGGCTGCGGCCGAGACGCTAACTACGATCAGCAGAAGCAACTCAAGGACTATAAGTACTCCATGTACTACCGGCGTGTGTCTTGCTTCTCGACCCTCGATATGTCCGCAGACGCTTCTTCGATTGCCCTCACCGCCTATGACTCGGTAGGAAACAAATTCTACTCCTATACGTTCGTGCACGATAACGAAGTGATCACTCCTGCTGTCAACTTCACCGTACCGGCTATCGAAGTGAGTGCCGAAGACTCGATCCTGCTCCGTTGGTTCACGTTCGATCCTGCCGGAGACGCCAAGGTGTCGTTCTATTGTTCGCAGACACCGAATGCGACTGACATAAGCGGCATGAAGCCTATTGTGACAGATCTGCCGGGAACGGAAGAGAAATTCATGTGGCATACGCGCGACATCATGCCCAAAGGGAAATGGTATATCTATGCCGTGGTTACTTCCGGCGGAACATCGTATATGGGCGGCAGTGCAGCCGTGGTTAACCTGCTGGAAGACAAGACCCCTCCGCCTGCACCCTCTGCGCTTGGCGGATACATACATGACGGCAAGTACCATCTCACTTGGAAGAACCCTACGCATCTGATTCAACTGGATACCCTTCTGAAGGATTTCAGTGCAGGTATGGCGGGTTTTGAGAAAGTAGATGACGAAGGTGCTTCGATGGCGATTAGTGTGGCAGACGGAGCGCTTAAATGCGATTATAGTATCACCACTGCCTGGGCTACGACCTCTGCGGACTATGTCTTTTCATCGGCGTCCGACATGCACTTGACACCTGTGATGACTTTCCGACTCAAAGGCAACGGCTCGTCCACTGACCTGCGTATCGTGTGCAAGAACATGTCCGCCAATCATGAAGATTGGTGGTACACAGAGAGTATCAACTTGTCCAATGCCGAATGGCAGGACGTAACGCTGGATCTACGTACCTTGCAGGCGTTTAGCTGGTACACCAACACCGATGATCATAACCAATGCGAAGGCATCGTGCGTCTCTCGTTCGGCGTATCCACAGGAGACCCTGTCAACGGTACGTTCTATATAGACGATCTGCATCTCACCGGAGAAATGCTCCCTGCACCCGATTATAAAGAAACGGTGATCGTGCGCAAAGACAATGCTTTCCCTGCATCGCCTACCGACGGCACGGAGATCTACCGCGGCAATGCGGAGACCTGTGCTGACCCGTCTGCAGTTGTAGGACAGGTCTATTACTATGCCGCTTTTGCCTCTGATGACCGTAACAACTGGTCCGCACCGGACCCCGACGCACAATGGAAATCAGAGAACGTACAGGAAGGTCTCAACGCTGCGCAAAATAAATCCGTCCCGCAGAAATTCCTGCGAAACGGACAACTGTTGATTCAACGCGATAGTAAAACCTACACAGCGCTGGGAACTATAGCAGAGTAATCTCACCGAAGAACTGCGGACAATGGAAGTCCGGTTTCGGTAAATCAATCGGTCGCCAACTCACAAAGTGCGGCCGTTTTGTTTTGTCTGCGCATTTATAAAAATTGGCACGAAGGGTAATTGGTCGTTGGTCGTTGGTCATTGGTCGTTGGAAAATCAGATCCAGCGGTATCCGCTCCTCTACCGTCCATTCGAACATGCCGTCTTTCTCTTCGAACGCCTGACGCGGGAAGGTACACTTACGTTCGATACGCGCCATCTGCTCGGGAGATAAGGGTTGTACGTCTTCGGCGCGACCTTTACGGCGCGAACCGACCATGGCTCCGATGCAGTTGCACTCAAAATTGAAGTAATGGTCATCTCCGGGTACTTGGCAGAAAAACTCCACGCACGAGTCCTCCCAAACGGGTCCCTGATCCTCCGTTGTTACGGCACGTAATTGTTCCCCTTTAACATGCCATTTGAGGAACAGGTTCTCACGGTCATTACTAACCTCTACCGTTACCTCCGGCTTCTCCGGAAAACTATCCGGCCAGTTGATTTGATCTATCTTGCAAATCATAAATCACAAATTACCAATTACAAATTACAAATGAGCAATAATGCTCCGCATTTGCTCTTCTACTTTTTCTTGTTCTTCTACGAGGCGTAATTGTGCTTTGGTACGAACTAAATTATGCTCGGGATAGGCGATCTTGTAATAGGTGTCGCCGTTGATATAGTCCGTAAAGAACCGCACGGTCTGCATATAACTGAGCAGACGGCAACCGAAGGGCAGCAGTTCTTTCTCAAGTTCCGTGAGGAACGTAGCCTCTTTCAGATATCCGCGCGCGTAGGCTTCAAAGACCTGCAGGTCCACATGGATGTTATCGAGGTTCGGGTCATCTTCGAGTCCGGTGTTGGCAGCAGTACGCATGAAATCGCCGAAGTCGCTGAGCACAAAACCCGGCATGACGGTATCCAAATCCACGATACAGATCGGCTTGCCTGCCTCATCGAAGAGCACATTATTGACCTTGGTATCACAGTGATTGATATGCTTTTTCAGTTTTCCTTCACGGAACAAGATCTCCGCCAGACACATCTGCTCGCGGCGCCGGTTGATCCATTCGATGATATCGGCACATGCGGCTTTACGACCGGCTTTATCTGCAGCCAAGGCTTCGTCTAACTCCTGCAGACGGAACTCCATATTGTGGAAATTAGGAATCGACTCGCAGAGCGCATTGAAGGGCAAGTCAGCCAACTGGCGTTGGAAACGACCGAAAGCTTGTCCTGTTAACTCAGCCGACATCGGGGTCACTTTCTCTTGCGAGGTAGCGGGTTCAACCAGCACATAGAGCCGCCAATAATTGCCTTCAGGTGTCTTATAGAAGAGTTTGCCTTCTTTGGTGGGAATGAGTTGGAGCACTTTGCGTTCAATCTCCTCTTCCCGCGCAATAAGCAGTTTCTCACGAATATGAGACGTCACAATCTCAATATTACGCATCAACCCCTCTACGTCCTTGAAGATAGCATGGTTGATACGTTGCAAGCAGTACGAGGGTTCGCCTACACGTTTGGCAGGCACAACAAACGAGTCATTGATAAACCCGATCCGTAACGGCTGAGGCTCTCCAACCTCATTCCAAATAGCAAAATGATTTAATATATCTTTCATAATATAATGGGTTAATGGATTAGTGGATTAGTGGTTAGTTGTTAGTGGATTCCCTTGCGCATCGTACATCGTCCCGTTGCAAATGATGTACAACTTACCGTCAATCAGCACTTTGCGCCCTGCTGCCCGTTTGTCGCTTTTCGTTTGCTCTGTTCCTTCTGTGTCCTCTTCGGGCAACGTATCCGGGTCCAAGGAGGAGGTTCCGGAAACAACAACACTGACCCCCAGATCATTCATGCCCGTTGCGGCATCCCATATATCTTTGTTGGCAAAACGCACGGCATACCGCGGGTCGGTAGCGATAGAAGTATATTTGTCCGGCATGTGCAGATAGAGCCGGTATGTTCCGGCAGGCACGTTACCCGGTATGGTCACCTGCTCGTTGATGGTCGTTACCGCACCATTCGGGAGCCATCTTCGCGGGTCAGAAGCGATCTGTACTCTGTACTCTGTATTCTGTACTCCTTTCAATACTATATACACCGGCCTCTCATTATATATAGGAGCGTATCCGTCATTGCGCAGACGGATAGTGATGCTCATCTTTTCCCCCTGTTTCACAGCATCGCTGAACTGCCCGTCTATGAGGTTATAGCGGTAGCCCATATGAATGTTAAGCGTGTCGAAGAGTCCGCTCTCGCGCCATTCGTCCGTCACCTCTTTCGCATACGATGACCCGCAGAAAGACCAGTGGTACTTTGCCATTTCTTCCGGTGCATTCCTATATACATCCTCCGCCAACGTGGCATCCTCCACATTCGTCTCACCTCCGTTGGGCACATAAAGCGTCTCTTCCGCTATATACTGCCGCAACACCGGGTCGTCACTCGGTCCGTCTCCGTCCCTGCCATAGGTGCCTTCGTTGCCGTAAGTGTTAAGGAAAGCATCGTTGTGACAGCCCATACGCGCACGGACGGAACCCGAGAATGCCTCTTCTGCCGTCAATGTATTCTCGTCACCCAAGTAGCCTATTTTAATAAGGGGATAGCGGAAAAGGATAAAACGGTCTTCCGGTGCGTTTGCAAAGAGATAGTCAACCACTTTTCTGCGTTTGTCGTTCATCTTTTGGCTTTTGTTGGTATAGTTGGACGTGTAGTACCATTCGCCCCAAACACCGACAAAACCCGCTTCCATCACATAGATGACGTCTGCGTTGGCCGCCAGATGTGGTTTGAGTTGTTCCAGATGGCGTTTCACCCATTCGGGGGTAGCATCCACCTTGTCGCTCTGCTTCTCCGTATAGGCAAAACGTAACACGCATTTGAGGCCGTACTTACGCAACTCCTGCATGTCCTCATCAAAACCCGTGAGCACCTTGTCCGGCAGATCCTGACTCTTGAAATAGCCGAAGTTATACAGCACCACCGCCAACGTCATTTGGTCATTCTTACCCCAATTATTGTCTATCTCGCCTTTGACCACATGCGGACTACTCGCAGACACTTTGCTGCTAAGCTCTTCCGTGAAACCACGCTCAGGATTCCTGAAGACGGTTTGATTGTCAGGCGTGTAAGTGATGCCGGCAGCGTTTGCCGCAAACCAAGCAATCAAGCACCAACCTATCAGGCAAAGAATCTTTTTCATGCAAAAGGTATATTTACTATTTTCGGCACAAAGGTACTACAAAAAAATGACATATACAAGTAAAAATGCGCTTTTTTTGTTCTTTTTCTTGCATATATAAAAAAAAAGCAGTAACTTTGCACGCTTTTTAATTAGAAATTAAAAATTAACAATATACAATTATGAGTAAAGTAACAGTTGTAGGCGCAGGAAACGTAGGAGCTACGTGCGCAAACGTGTTGGCCGTTAATGAGGTAGCCAACGAAGTATGTCTGATTGATATCAAAGAGGGTTTTGCAGAGGGCAAGGCTATGGATATCATGCAAACGGCTCAGTTGATGGGCTTTGACACCGTGGTTGAAGGTGTAACAAACGATTACAGCAAGACTGCCGGTTCCGATGTAGTTATCATCACTTCCGGTCTGCCCCGTAAACCGGGTATGACCCGTGAGGAGCTGATCGGTGTGAACGCAGGTATTGTAAAGAGTGTTTGCGACCAGGTGCTCAAATACAGCCCGAACGCTATCCTCGTTGTTGTTTCTAACCCGATGGACACGATGGCTTATCTGACGCTGCATGCACTCGGCCTGCCGCGCAACCGCGTAATCGGTATGGGTGGCGCTCTGGACAGCGCACGTTTGAAATATTTCTTGAGCCAGGCTCTCAAGTGCAACGCTAACGACGTGGATGGTTTCGTGATTGGTGGTCACGGTGACACCACGATGATTCCTCTGACCAGTTACACAACCTACAAAGGTATCAACGTAAGTGAGTTCCTGAGCGCAGAAGAGTTGGAGAATGTCGTTAAGAGCACGATGGTAGGCGGTGCTACGCTGACCGGCCTGCTCGGTACGTCCGCTTGGATGGCTCCGGGTGCAGCTGCTGCTTCGGTAGCTGAGGCTATCATCAAGGACCAGAAGAAGATGATTCCTTGCTCCGCTGCCCTCGAAGGTGAGTACGGCATGAAGGATATCACCATCGGTGTTCCTTGTATCATCGGTAAGAACGGTATCGAGAAAATCCTTGAACTCAATATAAGCGAAGCAGAACGCGCTAAACTGCATGAGTCAGAAGCAGCCGTTCGCAAAACAACTGCCATCCTCAAAGAACTAAACGTCCTTTAATATGGATCTCTTTGAAAAATGTGACCATTTTGAGACGCTTAAGTACGTGCGCAAATTAGGGATCTACCCTTATTTCCACGAACTGGAGAGTCGTCAGGCACCGATCGTTCAGATGGAGAACCATCGCGTGATCATGCTGGGTAGTAATAACTACCTCGGATTCACGGAGAACGAAGCGGTCATCAAAGCGGGTCATGAAGCGTTGGACAAGTACGGTACGGGTGTCAGCGGAAGTCGTTTTCTGAACGGCACGCTGGACCTGCACCTGCAACTGGAACGCGAGATAGCAGCCTTCACCGGATACGAAGAGGCGATGACCGTCTCTACGGGTTTCCAGACGAACCTCGCTATCATATCAGCTATTTGCGGAAAAGATGATTATATCCTCAATGACCGCGAGAACCATGCCTCCATCTACGATGCATGTCGTTTGAGTTACGCGAAGGTTCTCCGTTACCGTCATTCGGATATGGAAGACCTGGAGCGTCAACTCAAGTCCATCCCCGAGAATGCCGGTAAGCTCATCATCACAGATGGTGTGTTCTCCATGCGCGGCGACATCTGCAAACTTCCACAGATATGTGCGCTGGCTGAGAAATACGGTGCACGCGTGATGGTGGACGATGCGCACGGTTTCGGTGTGTTAGGTCCCGGCGGTCGCGGTACGGCAGCACATTTCGGTTTAACCGATAAGGTGGATATCACGATGCTGACTTTCTCCAAGTCCCTCGCTTCCATCGGAGGATGTATGTTGACCTCGCATCGTGTAGCTGATTGGTTGCGTCACGTCAGCCGCCCGTTCATCTTCAGTGCGTCCATCACGCCCTGCTCGGCTGCTACGGCACTCGAGGCATTGCATCAACTCATCGCTGATCCGGAACGACCGGCACGATTGATGCATATCGCCAAGTACTTCCAGAAACAACTGATTGCAGCAGGCGTTAAGATCATCGAGGCACCGACACCTATCGTACCTATCTTCACCTACAAGACGCTCGATACGCTTTATTATGGCAAGAAGATGTTTGATGAGGGTGTTTACGTGAACCCCGTTATCGCACCTGCGTGCGTTGAGGGTGAGTGTCTGCTGCGCACCACACTTATGGCAACCCATACAGAACCCGTCATTGATGAAGCGGTGCAGATCATCGCTCGCGTGCTGCGCGAAGGAGCACCGCAGATGTGATGAAACATATTCGTATCATATCGCCATCAGGAGTAATAGCCTCGTCGTTTATCGACGGGGCTATTGTGCGCCTGCGCGCATGGGGATATGAGGTTAGTGTGGGCGCACACGCGCGTGATGCGTGGGGACGCTTTGCCGGTACGGACGACGATCGACTCGCAGATATCACCGAAGCGCTGCAAGATCCTTCTGTCGATATGATCCTTTGTTCGCGTGGGGGATATGGCCTGCAACGAATCATCGACCGCGTACCGCCTATCACCAAACCCATCATCGGTTTCAGCGACATCACAGCGCTGCATCGGCTATCAGCCATCAGTCGTCAGCAATCAGTGCACGGCCTCATGTGCAAGCATATAGCGACGTTACCCGAAGACAGCGAACCTCTCTTCGCGCTACGCAAAGCACTGACTGGTGAACCGCTGACTTATACTTGGCCTGCTCATCCCCTTAACCGCCTCGGCGATGCAGAAGGAGTGATTGTCGGCGGCAACCTGTCTGTGCTGTATGGACTACAGAATACAGAGTACAGAATACAGACGCCTGATTTTAGATTCCTTAGACCGATATTGCTCATTGAAGACATCGCGGAAAAACATTATCATATCGACCGCATGATGCGAAACTTGCGGATGAGTGGAGTATTAGCGAACATAAGCGGATTGATAGTCGGGCAGTTTACCGACTGCGAAGATGATCCGCTCATGCAACAAACGGTCTATGAGACTATAAAAGAGGTAGTCGCAGACTACGACTACCCCGTTCTCTTCGATGCTCCCATCGGTCATGTGGAGCACAACATGCCTCTATGGCTGAATCGTCATTCGTCCGTCCACGTAGGCACGGATGGTGTCGTGCTGACGAACGGACTCTAAATACAAATCCCGAATCAACAGGTCGCTGTCCCAATAATCGGTATATCGTGTCAGCGCTTCCATATGGTCGGTTCCTCCCGACAGGTAGTCACTGGTAGCTACCTTATACGTCGCTTTCATCTTCAGCGCCTTACCTCCTACTTGTACATCAGCCACCTGTCCGTCAATGATCGTCACCCGCATGCCGGCTACACCTTGCCCTCCGTAACGGGCGAACGACTCGCACAGCGCAAGGATGTCTTCGCCTTTGAGTGTCAATACGACCAGACGGTTGTCAAAGGGCATCAACTCATACACACTCCCGCGTGTGATAGGACCTGCCGGCCATTCGCACCGCATACCTCCCATATTCACAATAGCGATATCCACCTTACCCGAATAGATTTGTTTGGCGGCTTCCCATAAAGCATCCGAAGCCCAGTTGAGCATCGGGCACTCGGGTTCACCTACCCACATGCGCGTAGGGGTATAGCCTATCTGTACACTCATCTCCCGCTCCAAATCGGCTTTGATAGGTGCGAGTTGTGCCAGATAATTGGTGTCCTGAATGGCATCGGCCGAAGCATCAACAGGGATCGCTTTCGTGGAAACAGAGATTACTTTCACCTGCTTGTGGCAAGCCGGTAAAAGTAAGACCGTTAACACTGTTAGACCGACTGCAAGCAGTCTGTAAGACCGTATCACTGTAAGACCGCTTACGCTGTTAGACTTTATTTTTCGCATAAGGCTTTTGCAGTTTGTGCCGCAAGGCGGGCGTTGTTCAACACTAATTGGATATTCGAAGCCAGACTCTCACCGCCGGTGAGGTCTTTGACTTTAGCCAACAGGAACGGCGTACATTGTTTGCCGTGAACACCGGCTTCGTCCATCTCTTTGAGGGCTTGTGCGATAGCTGCATCGATCTTCTCTTTGGGCATCGAGTACTGCTCGGGAATAGGATTAGTGACAAGCATACCGCCTTTCAGACCGCACTCTAACTTAGCCTTGAAGGCTGCAGCCAACTCTTCGGGTGAGTCGATACGGTAGTCCACTCCAAAACCGCTATGACGGGTGTAGAAGGCCGGCAGTTCTTCCGTCTGGTATCCGATCACAGGCACTCCTTTGGTCTCCAAATACTCTAATGTGAGCCCCAGATCGAGTATCGACTTGGCGCCTGCGCAGATGACCATGACGGGTGTCTGCGCCAGTTCTTCGAGGTCGGCAGAGATATCGAAAGTCTGCTGTGCTCCGCGATGAACACCACCTATACCTCCGGTGGCGAAGATCTTGATGCCTGCCATTGCCGCGATGATCATGGTGGTAGTAACGGTCGTAGCTCCATCCTCTTTGCGAGCAATGAGCACCGGTAGGTCACGCCGCGAAGCTTTGGTGGCGGCTTGACCCTTCTTACCCAAATACTCGATTTCTTCGGGCGTACAACCCGCTTTGAGTTGTCCGCCGATGATGGCGATTGTAGCAGGTACGGCGCCGTTATCACGAATGGTTTGCTCTACTTTCAAGGCTGTCTCTACATTTTGTGGATACGGCATGCCGTGACTGATAATTGTGGACTCGAGGGCTACAACAGCTCTGCCCTCCTTCAATGCTGCCTGTACTTCAGGCGATATACTAAGATACTTATTCATAATAATATATTGGCAATATCGGGGTTAACGGCTTTGGGGCTCATGAGGGTAGCCCGTGCGGCCATAAGACCATACTGGGCTGTTTGTGGGAAGTCAATACCTTTTGCGTGTCCATAGACAACGCCGGCAAGGAAAGCATCGCCTGCACCGGTTGTATTAACGATGTCGCCCGGAAGGGCAGGGAAGAGCCATTCTTCGGCCGCATTGCGACAATAGACGCCTTCACCGCTAAGGGTGATATACACATGTGCTACGCCGAGATTCAACAGCGCTTGTGCTGCCTCTGCGTAAGTGGTTGTGTTCGTGACAGCGAGTGCCTCTTTGAGATTCAACTTAAGCGAATGCAGGTAGGGGAGTTTGGCTTTGCGAAGCGCATTAACCACGCGGTGGGCTTTGGTCGAACTGACCCCGTCAATGAAAAGCGGTGCAGTCACGTTTTCCATTAACCACCGTATCGAGTCTTCGGTGATATTCGTATCTGCTACAATGAAATCCGACATATTGATCTCACCACTGCGTTTGGCCAACCATTCGGGCGTGATGGTACGGATCGCTTCTGTATCCGCCACTGCGGCTATCATCTCACCTCCGTGGTTATTGATGCACAAATAGATGCCGGAACGCAAAGAAGAATCCCGTTCCGACAAGTGGACATCAATGCCTTGTTGCTTGCAGTAGTCATGCAGCAGCCCTCCGAACAGGTCTCCTCCAAAAACCGTCAACAACTGCGTCCTGGCGCCTAACAAGGATAAGTTATGCGCAATATTACGCGCAACACCGCCATAACCCACCTCGATATGACCGGGATTAGAGTCCGCTGCGATAAAAGCATCATTCAGCGTAGCAGACAGATCGACATTAGCCCCTCCGATAATAGAAATAAGCGTTTCCATGATACCATTTACCATTTAATCATTTACCATGTACCATTTTCGGTGCAAAGGTACAAAAAAAAATTGAATTACGCAAATAAAAAATGCCGAAATCTACATAAAACAAAGAAGGTTGTCTCCCGACAACCCAATCTTTTTACTTAACCTTAAATCTAATACCATGAAAAACACGGTGCAAAAGTACTGCTTTTTTACGATATGACCAAATATTTTGCAAAAAAAATGC